>Ga0209640_10005365_pt1 | contig 11206 bp, 9 predicted proteins | sample RifCSP10_1_FD_184018 | JGI IMG/M metagenome (GOLD analysis project Ga0209640, IMG submission 184018) | Soil microbial communities from Rifle, Colorado - Rifle CSP2_sed 10_1 (SPAdes) (version 2) | ecosystem: Environmental > Terrestrial > Deep subsurface > Rock core/Sediment | place: Rifle...
GGACGGGGAGCGAGGAGGCCCACGCCTGGGTCAAGGACGGTGGCATCGCACTCGAGCGAGACCCATTGGCACGGGGCGGCCTTCCGCCAAAGGGGATCGCGCAGCGAGGCCGCGGCGGCATTGATCTCGTAGAATGTCGTGGGCTCGTAGGTCCAACCCCGGCGCAGGCGTCGCTCCTCCAGCGATAGCGCGGTCAAGAGCACCGGTCCGAGCAAGCCGGCCGCCGCCCGCGACCGCCAGCCGAACTCGCGGTCGAGCTCCCTCCGCAGGGCCCTCAGCCGGTCGCCGAGCTTCGCGTCGTGGCGCAGGTGTTTTTCCGCCGCCCACACGGCACCCGCATAGACGGTGGACAGGCCCGCGCATTCCCTGGCGAAGCGGTCTCGCACCCGCTTTTCCGGATGGTGCTTGTGGCGTTGCCATCCGCGGAGGAGCGTGCGGGCGATGCGGACGACACTCGGGCCATTCACCTCGAAGTCTCGCTGGAAGGCTCTCAGGAGAAACTCCGTCTCCTGGCCGTCGCGGATCGAGGGGTGGCGGAAGTTGAAGCGAAGCTGGCCGTGCGTGTCGGCGGCTTCGCACTCCTCTTCGGCAAGCAGGGTCCCTTTTGCCTGGTGCTCCTGGTAGAGGGGGGTGCCGGGGAGAGGCGTGTAGAGCATGAACTGGTGGAACTCGGTGTCGTGGGCCACGGCATGCTCGATGGCCTCGTCGATCCCTTCCGGGGTGTGCTCCGGCAGGCCGACGATGCTGGAGCCCAGGACGCGGATGCCGTTTGACTGCAGGTCCGCGACCAGCGCCTGGGTGTCGGTGTCACCGAGCTTCTTGTAGCCGCTCTTCCTCCCTTCGAGGCCCATCCAGAGCCAGGAGATGCCCAGGCCGACCAGCTCTTCCATCGTGTAGAGGCGCAGGGTGTTGGCCGAGCTGAAGACGTAGAGCGACCATGGTTTCAGGCCGGCGCGCATGAGCTCCAGGAGCCGCAGCGCGCGCTTCCGGTACAGGAGGAAGTTCTCGTCCATCACGAAGAACGAGCGCACGTGCATCGACGCCTCGAGCCGGCACATGATCTCGTAGAGCTCGTCGCCGGTCTCGTAGAAGCTGAAGAAGCGGCCCTTGCCCCCGAACATGGCGGAGGTCGAGCAGAAGTTGCAGCCCATCGGGCAGCCGACCGAGGGGATGAGGGTCGCCGCCGTGTTGCGGGGATCGCCTCCGAGCCGCACCCCGAGGCTCCGGCCCCCGAAACCGGAGACGATCCGCGGGTGTCGGATCGGACGGTCTTCGTCCTCCCCCAGGAAACGCCGGAACCAGCGGACGCCTTCGCCCCGCACGACGTGGTCGGCGTCGATGCGGGAGCCCAGATCCGGCTCGTTCGCGATGTGGCCCCCCACCACGATCGTCGCCCCGGGGAGGCGCCGGCGAACCTCTTCGCACATCTTGGCGACCTTGCGCACGTTCGGTCGGATGGCGGAGATCCCGACCACGTCGTAGGGAACGCGCGTGAGCTCGGCGACGAACTGCTCGAGGGTCGGAAAGTCGAGGAGCGCGCACGGCGCTTCGATGTTGGCCTGGATCAGCATGAGTCCCCAGGAGCGGTGGAACATGCGGAGTGAGAATGCGCCTTGCACCCGCGTCACCTGGTTGTGGTACAGCTCCATCGGGTTGATGGCGCGGCTGCCGTACTCGTCGTCCCTCGCGTAGGGACCGAACACGCTGCTCAGCAGGATTCGCCTAGGGGCTGTCGTCGTCGTGGGACACCTCCGACCAGGTTGTAGCACTCCGCGGGCGAGGCGAACGTCACAGTTGTGCAACAAATGCGAGTAGATTGGTGAGCATGGTGGAAAGCGGCCCTGCGCGGTTGGGGATCCTGGCCCTGGTGGGCGCGCTGACCCTGCCCGGCGGCTGTCATGGCGACGGAGAAACGTCGCCCACGATCCCAACCCCCGTCGACGGAGCGCCCCGCCTGGGAGCGCACGCCCTGGCCTACTACCGCATGAATTACACGCCGGCCGGCAACGCCTCGCCGATCTCGACGCCCGCGATGGCGACCCAGCCGTCAGGTAGCACCATGGTGGTGAGTGTCGGCCGGGGCATGATCAGCGCCTTCGAACCACCGGGCGACAACAAGGGCAACGGGTCGTACCCCCAGCTGGGCGCGACTCACTCCTATTCGCTATGGAGAGACTCGGGCACGGCGCTCTACGCGTACCCGAAGGCGACGGGCGGCGGGGGCCACGTCGTCAGGGCGTCGACGCCTTCGCGGGACGAGATCACCGTAGCCGCCGTCGAGGTCGCGAACGGCAGCGTCATCCAGGATTCTCAATGGAACGAGGTCCCGGCCGGCAATCCCCTCACGAGTCGCAGTGTCACCGCCACGGGTCCAGCGTTGCTGGTCGCGTTCTGGTGGGGAGACGCGGACGGCAGCGAGGATCAGACCGCCGAGCCCAACAACGGCTTCTTGGTGACGGACTCCGTCCTGCGGGCGGGCGAGCTGGTCCAGTGCGCCGTCGCGACCCGGGCCGTGTCCGCGGCGGGAACCTACAACGTCACCTGGACCGCGACGCCACGGCAGGGCGCGCAGCTGTGGCTCGTCGCCGTGCAGTGATTCGCACCCCTTTTGAACCCTCGGCCCGGATCGGGGAAGAATCGGGGATGCTGCTTCGGCTCTGGTACATTCTCGCGACGGGACTCGCCAAGCCGCGGCTCGGCGTTCTCGACGAGTCGATGCTCAGGCTGCGCGTCTGGCCGAACGACCTCGATGCCAACGTCCACATGACCAACAGCCGCTACCTCTTGGCGATGGACCTGGGGCGCTGGGACTTCGCCATGCGCAGCGGAATGGCGCGGCAGATGTGGCGCCGGCGTTGGTCTCCGGCGGTGGGCTCGGCCACCCTGAGCTTCCGCAGGGGCCTCGACCCCTTCCAGGGCTACTCTCTCGGCACGCGCCTCGTGGCCTGGGACGAGAAGTGGTGCTGGTTCGACCAGCGCTTCGCGGTCGCGGAAGCACTCCACGCGGTGGGCCGCGTCAAGGTGCTGTTCCGAGGGCCGAACGGCAAGGTGCCCACGGCAGAGGTCCTCGCCGCCTGCGGCCTTTCCGAAGCGCCCGCTCAAAACCTCCCTGATGCGGACGAATGAGCCTGGTCTTGCCACATGGTCTCGGACGAGAATGGTCCCAGGAGGAGAAGAGGGCGTTCATGGACCTGTTCGCGCGAGAGGCGGGTCACCCGAGCGAGCAGCCCCCGGAGCGCTGGAACGCCCCCGGCGGCGTGGAGGTCGCGCTCTTCGTGGGAGAGCTGGCCGAGGCCCCGGCCGAGGTCCTCTGCACTTCCACCAATCCGAGACTGTCGCTGCTCGGAGGCACCGGCGCCGCGATCATCGCGGAGGCGGGCTGGGGCGTGCGGCAGGAAGCGCTCGAGATCGTCCAGCGCGCGCGGGCCACGGCCGGCCTCGCCGGGCTGGAGATCGGCACCGTCCACCGGACCTCAGCGGGCCGGCTGTCCCACGCCTTTCTCCTCCATTGTGTGGCGAGCCGTCCGGGTCACGCGGTCTCGGCCGAAGCGATCCGCTCGTGTGTGCGGGGGGTCCTGGCGGAAGCCGACCGGGCCGGATGCTCGACCGTCGCCATGCCTGTGTTCGGGGCGGGCCACGCGTCGTTCCCCTTCGATCGAGCGGTGCGGGCGATTGGGGAGGAGCTGTCGTCCGCCTCGACGGCGGTGCAGCGGGTTGTGCTGGTGATCTTCGACGGGGACCACGTCACGAGGGTCAGGCGGGTCCTCGACGAGGTTCTCCCGTGGAACGGCGCGCCCCAGCGTTAGGGTCATCGCTCACTCGGGGCGGATGTTGCGATTCACACGAAACACGTTGGCCGGGTCGTATGTCTTCTTGATCTCGACGAGACGCTGGAGGTTGGGGCCGTATGTGGCGCGCACACGTCCCTCGTCCTCGTCGGCGGTCTGGAAGTTGATATAGGTGGCGCCGGTCGAGAAGGGCCGCAGCCGCTGCCCCGCTTCGCCCACCCATCGCCGGTAGGCCTCGGCGTTCGGCTCCCCGGCGTCCCACATTCCCTTCACGCCGACGACGAAGCGAGCATCTCGGTTGCCGACGGCTCCATCGTCCGCCTCGCGTGAGTTCAGAGCCCCCTCGAGATGGAGGACACCCAGGTCCCCTCCCGGGATGGGGCACTCGGCGAAGAGGTCCCTGAGGGTCGACAGGACTCGATCGCTCAGCTCAGGGAGATACTCGGTCTTCCAGTAGTAGTGCAGTCCATTCGGCTCGGTGCCGTCGAGGTATGACTGCACCTGCGTGTAGGGCTGCGCCTGGAGGAGATCGACGACGGGGCCCGCAAGTGCCCGAATCGGCGCGAGCGCGTCGTCCGCCTTGCCGGGGACGCCCGTGTAACAGACGCACATGCCGCAAAGCCGCTTGTGATGCCAGGCTTCGGGAACGAAGGGTGCCGGCGGGGCATTGAGCAGCACGAGCCAGAGGGCCAATTCTCGGCTGGCGTGCGTGGTGATCGTGCGGTACGCGTCGAGGATCTCGTCGGCCCGCTCGAAGGGCCAGGCGATGAGGCCGCCGTAGACCGTTGGGCCGACGGCGTGCAGGCGGAACGTGAACCGGGTAACCACGCCGAAGTTGCCGCCTCCGCCCCTGAGCGCCCAGAACAGGTCGGCATTCTGACTGCGATTGGCGACGCGGATCTCACCGTCCGCGGTGACTATCTGCACCTCCTCGAGGTTGTCGACCGTCCACCCGAACCGACGCGTCAGGTAGCCCAGGCCACCCCCCAGCGTCAGGCCCGCGACCCCGACCTCGGAGATGAATCCGAGCACCGTGGCCAACCCATGCTCTTGCGTCGCCTGATCGACGTCCTTCAGCCGACACCCCGCCCCGACGATCCCCAGCCTGGCGCGGGGGTCGATCCTGACCTCGCGCATCTGCGACATGTCCAGCATCAGGCCGCGCTCGACGGCCGCCGTGCCGGCGATGTTGTGGCCGCCGCCCTTGATGCTGAGGAGCAGTCCCTGATCGCGGGCGAAGCGAACGGCGGCGGCCACGTCGAGCGGCGTGGCGGGCTGGAGCACCAGTGCCGGCATCGTCGCCGCCATGCCGTTCCAGATCCTCACGGCCTCAGGCCAGCGTTCGTCGCCCGGGCGGAGCAGCGGGCCGGTCACCCGTGAGCGCAACGCGTCGACCTGCTCCCGCGTCAGACCCACGCGGCCTCCGTCTATCCCTGCCATTTCGAGGCTGGTGGTGATGCGCGCGTGCTCCCTGGCCATGGCCATCCCTTTCCCGTGATGGGCGAGATCATCCTCGCAAGTCGAATCTGGGACGCGAGGCCAGCCGCGCGCTTCGGTGAAACCACCCAATCTTGCGTGAGTGACCGCATGGGTAGTTCCCGCCAGGCCGGATGTGTCAGAGGAGCTTGTGGTCGTACGCGTAGGCCGTCGCGGCGGCCCGCGACGGGACGTCGAGCTTGCCGAGGATGTTGCTGACGTGCCTATCGACGGTTCGCTCGCTCACGCACAGCGCAGCCGCGATGGCTTTGTTGGTCTTGCCGGCGGCGATGAGGCGAAGCACGTCGCGCTCGCGAGCGGTGAGCGGATGCTCCTTGCTCGACGTTCCACGTTTGGCGAGCGCGTCGAGCCGAGCGAGATCCGGCCGGGCTCCGAGCCGTTCGAACGTGGCCCGGGCCGCGGCGAACTCGAATGCGCCCGTCTCCTCGTCGCCGAGCGCGCGACACGCGATACCGACGAGGACGCGAACGCGTGCCGACTCGTACGGCGCCTCGAGCCGCCCCCATGCCGCCAACGCGGAACGCAGGGGAGCGAGCGCCGCCCGAGCATCACCTTCGATCACCTCGACCGCCCCTCTCGCCTGCGCCGCGGTCGCACGCAGCACCTCCGTGTCCAGCGTGTCGGCGAGCTCCTGCAGCTCGCGGCAGGCGCTTCGGGCCTCCGGCAAGTCCCCAGCCGCGAGCATGATTTCGTGGTAGGCAGGCAGCAGCCTCGCCCGCTGCAATCGATCGGTGCTGCCGCTCACGAGCCGGCGGATGGCCGCGCACGCCGGGTCGGTGCGTCCCTGGGCCATCCTCAGCATCGCGAGGCCCGGTTGTGGCTCGAATCCCAGGAGGCCCGCACTGCTATACGCCTGCTCGGCTTCCGTGAACTCGCCGCGCAGGCGGTGTATCTCGGCCTGCAGGTACGACGCGGCGGCAGGAGGCTCGCGGTCGACCCGCCGGGAACGTTCGCAGGCCCGCGCCGCCTCTGCCATCGCGTCGGGCCAAGCGCCGTTGAACTGCATGATCTCGGCGCGATGCACGAGGCAGGTGCCGGTGAAGGCCACCATCTCGGATTGCTGCTCGCACCATCCGGACAACGCGGACGTCCATTCGCGGGCCCGGCTCAATGCGTATACGTCCCTACAAGCCTCGATCACGGAGCAGTACATCAGGCCCGTCATGATGGGCGACAGCTCCCCCGCGACCACGGCGAGCATCGTGTCGTCCAGAAGGCCGAGGCCGGCCGAGACCTGGCCTCCTTGGATGAGGGCGCGGCCTTGCAGGTGACGAGCGGCCGCGGTCAGGTCCGCTTCCTTGAAGCGATCGCCGATCGCGGCGGCTTCGGCGGCCGTCGTCTGCGCTGCATCCGCTTTGCCCTCACGCAGCTGCTGCTCGGCGGCAGGCACGAGCAGGTAGCCTCGCTCGACGCAGTCGCGACCTTCGACGAGCCGCTGCCCTCGCGTGAGCCAGGCGTTCGCCTGTCCTTCATCTCCTCGAAGCAGGAGACTGAGGCCGAGCCAGAATGCACAGCGGGCGGCGCGCGGTCCGTCGCCCGAGCTCAGGTGGGCGCGATGAAGACGATCGAGGATTCGCTGGAACTCGCGATCTCGGCCGATCAGGTAGGCCGATGTGGCCAGCTGCTCGAGATCGTCGACGTCCAAGGGCGCCGCCTGGTCGGCGAGCGAGAACGACTGGTAGGCATCGTTCCACGAGCGGCGCGCGTAGCACTCGCGGCCGTGTTGGAGTTGATCGGGGGTGCCGGAAGCCGATTTCGACAAGACGTTGGCCCTGGGGAAGGGTTGGCTCCTCAGGTAGGATTCGAACCTACGACCCTCCGGTTAACAGCCGGATGCTCTACCGCTGAGCTACTGAGGAACGGCGGGGCACGCACGACAAACGGAGAGTATAGCAGGCCGGGCGGCGGTCGTGTCAAAGACGCTATGATGGCCGCTCTAGAATGGGAGGTCCCGTGAAAAGACTCGTCGCCACCCTGCTCCTGGCGATGGCGCCGCTGGCCGCGTCGGCCGCCGACGACGCCCCCCTGCCGATCGCCTACTACTACAAGGTCCGCTGGGGCTTTCAGGCGGAGTTCGAGCGGTTGTTCCTCAAGAACCACCTGCCCTTGCTCCTGGCCCAGAAGGAGCAGGGACGCATCAAGTCCGTGAACCTCTACCGGCCGACCTTCCACGGCGACGGCCACGCCGACTGGACCTTCCTCGTGGTCCTGACCTTCCCGAGCTGGGCCACCTTCGCGACGCCGAGCGGGGAGGAGGAGCTCGCGAAGAAGCTCTTCCCCGACCAGGAGGCCTTCAAGAAGGAAGAGCAGCGACGCTTCGAGATCCTCGAAGCGCACTGGGACGTGCCCCTCGCGGTGGTGCCGATACCCTCGCCCGCCGCGAAGCCTTAGAGAAAGGGCCTCCTACCCGACCGTTTGGTTTGGGTAGTTAAACGCCCGTTGCGGAAAGGAGCGGTTCCTCGGGCTCCTTTCCGCAACGGGCGTTAGCCGGCCTTCGTCAGCTCCGATAGGACGAGCTTGGCCACGGCCTTCAGGGTCTCGAAGACGCCGTTTCCCTTGGGAGCGATGGCCTCGATGAGGGGCTCGTCCTTCCTCTTCAGGAGGTGCACCATCTCGTCCACGGGCGCCACGTTCGGGAGGTCGCGCTTGTTGAGCTGCAGCACGTAGGGGATGGTGTTGAGGTCGTAGCCCTGGCTCTTCAGGTTGATGACCAGGTTCTCGATGGCTTCGACGTTCGCGTCCATGCGCTCGACCTGGCTGTCGGCCACGAAGATGACGCCGTCGACGCCCTTCAGGATCAGCTTCCGGCTCGCGTCGTAGAAGACCTGGCCAGGCACGGTGTAGAGGTGGAAGCGGGTCTTGAACCCGCGCACGGTGCCGAGCTCCAGGGGCAGGAAGTCGAAGAACAGCGTCCGGTCGGTCTCGGTGGCGAGGGAGATCAGCTTGCCCTTGGCGGTGGGGTTGGTCTTGTCGTAGATCCACTGCAGGTTCGTGGTCTTCCCGCAGAGGCCGGGGCCGTAATAGACGATCTTGCAGTTGATCTCGCGGGACGCGTAGTTGATGAAGGTCATCGAATTCGCCCGGGTCCCTACTCGCTGAACAAGCTGTCGATGTCCTCGTCGGTGATCTCGGCGAAGGGGCTCTCGAAAGCCGAGCCCGCCGCCGCCTTCTCCCTCTCCACTTTGGACATGATCCGGGCGAATACGTCCGAGAGCTCCTGCGAGGCCTTCTTGACCCGGAGGCGCACGAGCCCCAGGGACGACCGCTCGTCGAAGATCACCACCAGGATGACGCGCTGCGCCACGATCGAGATGTGGATGTTGTCCCGCTCCCCCTCGTGGAAGAGGATCGAGAACTCCTTCTCGCCGATGAGCTTGGCCAGGCCGTCGGTGGCGGCCACGTTGCCCGCAGTGAGTGAGGCCAGGGAGGTGGTATCGAGGTTCTCGATCTCGCCGTGCGCCGCGATCTGCTGGCCGTTCTTGTCGACCAGGAAGACCACCTTGGCGTTCGCGTCGACGCGGAGCTTCGAGATGATCTGCTTGATCTGGTTGAACTCCTCCTCGTACATCACGATATCGGGCGCCGCCATTGATGCGATCCTCCTCTGGGCGCCGGACACACGCCGGGAGCGTGTCTCCGAGCCTCTCAGGAACGCACAGTTATAGCCTTTCAAACAAGCGAATTCAAACGCGGGGCCCGGCGGGCGCCTAGTACTCCCGGCGGCCTTCCAGGGACTTCGCCATCGTGACCTCGTCGGCCCAGGCCTCGTTGAGCAAGGGGGCCTCCGTCGGCCCCCTTGGACCCCGCGCTTGCGTCGGGAGTGAATCCCGCCGCAAGGCCACTTTGGCCTCGGCCGGCGCCGACCTGCGGGCTCAGTACTCCCGGCGGCCTTCCAGGGACTTCGCCATCGTGACCTCGTCGGCCCACTCCAGGTCGGCGCCTACGGGAAGGCCCATGGCGATGCGGGTGACCTTGAGGCCGAGCGGCTTCAGGAGGCGGGACAGGTAGATGGCGGTGGCCTCGCCCTCGACCGTGGGGCTCGTGGCCAGGATCACCTCTTCGATGCCTCCCCGGCGCACGCGGTCGAGGAGCCCCTGGATCCGGAGCTCGTCGGGCCCCACCCCCTGGAGCGGGGAAAGGGCGCCGTGGAGCACGTGGTAGCGGCCGCGGAAGTCGCCGGTCTTCTCGATGGCGTGCACTTCGTGGGGCTCTTCCACCACGCAGACGATGCGGTCGTTGCGGGTCGGGTCGGTGCAGGTCGCGCAGACCTCGTGGTCGGTGACGGCGTTGCACACCGAGCAGGCCCGGATGCCGTCCAGAAGCTCGCCCACCGCCACGGAGAGACGGCTCGCGTCCTCCCGGGTGCCCCGGAGCAGGTGGAAGGCAATCCGCTGGGCCGACTTGGGGCCGATGCCGGGGAGCTTCCGGAGCTCGTCGATGAGACGCGCTACTGGGGCAGGGTAGTCCACTCCTTATCAGCCTATGTTAGGCGAAGGAAACGACCTTGGAGAATAGTCGCCTCCGGTCCCGCCGGTGGGGCGGGGCGGGACCGGAGGTGCGTCAAAACGTGAACTTCACCGCCAGCTGCAGCTGGCGCGGGTCGCCCACCCCCAGCCGCAGGAAGCCGTCGAAGTTGAAGAGTCCCGGCGTGCTCAAGGTGTTGACGTTGTTCTTGCTGTTGAAGGTGTTGAACATCTCGATGACCGGGATCAGGGCCATGTCCTTGCCGAAGTGGAAAGGCCGCTGCAGCCGCCAGTCGAACGAGAAGTAGGCGTTGTCCTTGCGGTCGCTGTTGCGCCCGAGGTCGACGCTGTTCGAGACGCGCGGGCTGGGCGTGATGGGCTGGGCCGACCGCGCCTGGATGCGGGCGTTGCCCTGGAGCTTCCAGGGCAGCTCGCCGTACGCGAAGAAGTTGAACTTGTGGCGGATGTCGCGGTCCGAGGGGCCGTAGTCCTTGGTCAGGTCGAACGGGTCGAAGCTGCGGTCGGTGAAGGGGTCACGCTCGTTGGAGTCGTCGTCCAGGTCCTTCGAGAGAACGTAGTTCGCCTCCAGCTGGTAGCCCTTCGAGAAGCGCTTTCGGACACCGACCGTGGCTCCGCGGTAGAGGCCCTTGCCCCGGCTGTTGGCGACCATGGTCTCGCCCAGGTCCGGGCCGAAGGGCCCCCCCCGATCGGCTCGGTTGTAGTCGAGGAATCGGGTCAGGTAGACGCCATTCGACCAGGTGAAGTCGAGGTAAACCGACCAGTCGGGGGCGACCTCCTGCTCGTAGGCCACGTTCACCGTGTAGATCTTGGGGTTGCGGTAGTCCTTGGCGAAGACGCGGACGCCCGTGCCCGAAGGGAAGCTCCCGGCGGGGACTGGCGTGGGCGTCAACACCCCCGGCCAGGTGGGGATGGCGCCTCCGAAGCCGGTCGCGAAGGTGCCGGAAACCAGGGTCTGCTGCTGGATCCCGTTGGTCGTGACCGAACCCACCTGGGTGAGCATGTTCTGGCGGGCGTAGTAGATCCCGGCGTTGGCGCGCACCACGGACTTCCCGTCGCTCTTCACGTCCCAGGCGACCCCGAGCCGCGGCTGGAACTGCTTCGTCTGGTCGGGGATCGTCCCGTCGGAGGGGAAGCGAGGATCGCCCAGGAACTTCCCGTACGCGGTCGTGCTCGGGTCCACGGTGTCGGGCATGTACTGGGCGTCCCAGCGCAGCCCGTAGTTCACGGTCAGGTTGCGCCGCACCTGCCACTTGTCCTGGGCGAAGAGCGAGAACTCGTCGTTATCGATGTCCGAGGCGCCGGCGGCGTCGGTGGCCGGCCCCTGGAGACCCGCGCCCTGGAGGTAGAGGAGGAGCGGTCCGCCCGCGGGGTCGGAGCCGGCCGGGCAGGGCGCGGGGGCGGTCACGTAGCTGCCGTCCGTGCAGGCGATGGTGCGCG
>Ga0209640_10005366_pt1 | contig 11206 bp, 15 predicted proteins | sample RifCSP10_1_FD_184018 | JGI IMG/M metagenome (GOLD analysis project Ga0209640, IMG submission 184018) | Soil microbial communities from Rifle, Colorado - Rifle CSP2_sed 10_1 (SPAdes) (version 2) | ecosystem: Environmental > Terrestrial > Deep subsurface > Rock core/Sediment | place: Rifle...
CGACCGAACCTCCCATCGAATGGCCGGCGATCGAGACGCGTTCGAGGCCCAGGTGGTCCAGAAGAGCGGCGAGGTGGCGGGCTTGCGCCGTGACGGAAAGGTCTGTCACTGCGCGGCTCGAGCGGCCGTGACCCGGCATGTCGGGCACGATGACGCGGAAGCTCCGCGATAGTTGGGGGAGGTTCTGCCGAAAGCTAAACGTGGAGGCGCCCAGCCCATGAAGAAACACGAGCGGATTGCCGTGTCCCGCATCCAGGTAATGGATGCGGAGGCCTTCGATGTTGGCAAGCGACCCTTCTGGCTCGGTGTCGTCCAGTCGCAGGTACTCGTATCTGCGCACAGCGAGGTCGGAGGCCAGTTTCAGCCCGGCGACGAGCGCCGAAGCCGCGAGCAGCGGACGAGTGACATGCACGCCAGGAGTATAGGCCAGAGGACGGCGAGCGGACGTTCGCCATGCGCGGCGGGCATGCTTCCTCTCTGTACTTTTGGTTCCGCGAGGGCGTATTGTTGATGCTGAGAATTATAGGAGTGGCCAAACTGTGGTATTGACACTCTCGATAGTTCGCCGGGCGAATCGCGAAAAAATGGGGGCGAAGAGGAGGGCGCTCGATGTCCTATCTCGACGCTGACGAACCTCTAGGAATCCTGCGGCGGCGCTGGGGCGTAAATGTTAACAGAGGCGCCGAAAGCCAGGACTCGGAGGCGGGAGACCGGCCCCTCGACTATGTAACAGCCGGGGACGATCGGCTGGTCTTATTGCTCGCCGGCAGGGACGTGAGGGCACTCGAAGCCCTGTACGACCGGTACGGCGACTACGTCTACTCTGTCTCCTTGCGGGTCGTCGGCGACGCCCAGCTCGCGGAGGACATTGCCCAGGAGGTCTTTCTCCGGCTCTGGCGACGCCCCGACCTCTTCGACGCGGGACGGGGGCGATTCGTGACCTGGCTGCTTAGCGTCGCGCGCAACAAAGCGATAGATGAGAGGCGCAGCCGCGGGCGGCGCTTCCGGCACGAAAACCCGCCGGGTTTTGCGTCGGAGGACTTGCCGGCGGTCACCGAGGACCCGGTCGATTCGGCCCTGCTGGCCGACGACCGGATCGTTATCCAAAAGGCGCTGGCCCTGTTGCCGGCCGAGCAGCGGCTGGCGATCCAGTTGGCGTACTTTGGCGGCTACACACAGCAGGAGATTGCGGAAGGGCTGAAGCAGCCCCTCGGCACGGTGAAAACAAGGATCAGGCTGGGCCTTCAGAAGTTAAGGGCGGTGCTGATCGAACAGAGGGACGGTCGCTAACATTGGACTGCGAGACGGTCCGGGAAGACATCGAACCTCATACCCTGGGAGCGCTTGATAACGCCGCTACCCGGCGTATGGAGGCGCACCTTCGTACCTGCACTGCCTGCCGCGACCTCGCGCGAGCCTACACCCTGACCGCCGATCAGCTGGCGCTTGCCGTACCCGTAGTCAAGGCTCCGCCGCGCCTGAAGGAGCGGGTCTTGGGCGGCGTGGGCGCATTCCGGCCCAACGTGACCCCGGCCACGCTCGTTCGGACATCGCGGTGGTGGGCGGCCGCGGCGGTCCTGTTTCTCGCCTTCGGAATCGGGGCGGTGGTGTGGGCCTTCACGCTTTCCGTGCAGGTGAACGACCTGAAGGATGCCAACGCGGCCTTTGCGGACCTGGCCCAAAAAGATGCAGAGCAGCGCACGACCCTGCTCCACCTGCAATCGCAGCTCAGCACCGCACAGTCGCAGCAACGGGTACTCGAGTCGACCTTGGTGGACCAGGCGACACTTCTCGGCCTGGCGGTGGAGGGCGACCTCATCCCTACAGAACTGCAAGGCACGACCGTGGCACCCGACGCGCAATGCCGGTACATCTGGAGCACCAGGCAGTCTCTGGGGGGGCTCTTTTGCCAGAAGCTGCCGGCGATCAGTTTCGCCATCACCTATCAGCTGTGGGCGGTGCGTGGCGACAAGGTTGTAAGCATGGGCTCATTCATGCCGCGGCCGGATGGCTCAGCGCTACTGCTGTACAAGCCGAGCGGTGAGAGTGGCGGTGGACCAATCACGAACCTCCTGGTGACTTGGGAGTCAGCGTCTCAGATCGCGCGCCAGCCGAGCGCCGAGGTGGTACTGGAACGGACGCTGCCACAGCAGGCTTCGCGCTAGTACTGACCCGGGGCCGCTGAGCGGGACGTGGACGTGCGAGTGACCTTGGTGCTCGCGTTCCAGTCGCGTACCCGATGGAGGTAAGGGTCGACGCGGCCTCGCGGCGGCCTTCTCGGTCGTTAGCGCTGTCCTCGGCACCGTGCTTTGGCAGAGGAAATCACGCTCGTCGTTCAACTTGCTGGTCCGGCGTTCAATGTGAAGTAGGTCATCAGAGCGTCGCATTGCCGCGCTATCGGCTATAGAGATCGCGCATCCGTAAACCCAACGTGTAGTACACTACCGTCGTGAACGCGCTGCCGCGCACCCTGCTCGACAAGAAACTCGTCCTCGACGAAGACGCTTCCTATTGTCCGGTACGGGCGACTCTGGCGCTGTTGGGCCAGAAATGGGTGCCGCGCATCATCTATGAGCTCATGCGAGGCAAGCGCCGGTTCAACGAGCTGGCGTGCGTCGTCGGCGGCTGCAACTCGCGCACTCTCCGGGACCGCCTGAAGCTTCTCGAAGAGCTGGGCGTGATCCAGCGCCACGTCGTTACGGTTATGCCGCCATGGGTCGAATACGACCTCACGGACAAGGGCAGACAACTGGGCGAGGCGATGGCCCGGCTCGAAGAGTGGGCACGCCGCCACATGACGCAGCCGATCGTCTAACCGCGTGGCGTTCTCTCTCACCGACCTCGCGGCCGGTCACGTCTTTCAGCCGACTACCTTCACCATCACCGCCGCCATGGCGCGGACTTACCGTGATGCTGTCGACGATCAGCAGGACGCCGCGTATGCCGCCGCCGGTGGCGCCGTGCCCCCGGTGGCCGTTGCCGCTCTGGCTTTGGGCTCTCTTCTGCGCGAGGTGACCCTGCCGCCGGGATCGCTTCATGCCAGCGAGTCGCTCGAGTTCCGGGGGCCGGTGCCCGAAGGCGCCGAGGTGCAGTGCCGGGCAAGACTGGCGCAGCGCTCCGTGCGGGCGGGGTGGGTCGTCTCTGTGCTCGAGACGGAGCTGTTCTTCGATGGCAGGCCAGCCGTCACCGCCCGCGCCACGGTCCTAAGCCCCGCCGAGCCTTCGGCCCCTGCTTCCGGCAGGTTGGGCGGGGCATGAGCGTTCCAGCCGTCGCTGCCCTGACGAAGCAGCTGAGCCAGGCGCAGATCGACGCCTACGCCGAAGCCAGCGGCGACCACAACCCGATTCACGTCGACGAAGCCTTCGCGCGCGCCACGGAACTCGGCGGTACAATCGCGCACGGCATGCTGGTGCTGGCCTTCATCTCCGAGATGCTGACCGCCGCCTTCGGGCGCGCCTGGCTCGAGAGCGGCAGGCTCGACGTCCGGTTCCGTGCCCCGGCGCGCCCCGGGGACACGATCACCGCGCGCGCTTCCGCCGGCAAGCAGATCGACGACTCGCTGCGCTACCAAGTTGAGTGCGTGAACCAGACGGGCGAAGTGGTGATCTCCGGGACGGCGCAGGTGAGGACGTGAAGGAGGCAGGAAGCAGGTCGCGGGAAGCAGGCAGAACCGCATCCGGTCTGATTCCTGACTCCTGCTTCCTGCTTCCCCCGGAGGCGCGGTGTGGCTGAGGACTCACTTGCCCGCTGGTGCTACGCCTGCGGCGACCTCAACCCCGTGGGGCTGCACATGCACTTCCGCATGGAGGGCGAGTGGGCGATCGCGCCGTTTGTGGCCAGGCGGGAGCACCAGGGCTATCCAGGCTTCGTGCACGGGGGTATCGTCTCGGCGCTTCTCGACGAGGCGATGGGCTGGGCCACCTACGGCCGTGGGGTATGGGCGGTGACCGGCCGCATGGAAATGCGCTTTCGCGGCGTCGTGCCCGTCGACCAGGAGTTAGAGGTCCGCGGCCGGATCACCCGCGACCGGGGGCGGACGCTGGAGGTGTCGGCGGAGCTGCGAGACTCGAAGGGCGCGCTTTTGGCCGAGGCAGAGGGCCTGTTCTTCCGAGTGCAGGGCGAGCAGGCGCGACGCATCGCGGAGGCAGCGCTGCAGCTTCGAGAGCAGGGATCGATCAACCAATAGACCGCTTCCCCTGGGGCTACGTCCTGTTCACCTAGTACATCACCACTGTGAATATTCGGGGTAGAGGTGAGGAAGCCGGGAGCGCGCATCGCTAACTGTGAAGCGCCACTTTACGGTAGTACCGTCCTGGTTGCGTCTTGCCTGCCAGGCAGCAACTTCACATGCGAGGGTCTCAGGGTCTGCAATGCGCCGGGCCAAGCACTGCCTGCTGAGGACACCGATCTCGATCTCAGCCATGTTCAGCCAGCTGGCGTGCTTCGGCGTGTAGTGGAACTCCAGCCGACGCAGCAAGCGGAGGGCTTCGGCCGCCGGGAAGGCGTCATATAAGCTGGCGCGCGCGTGGGTGTTGAGGTTATCCATGACCACGCGGATGCGGTCGGCGTCTGGATAGTGCACTTCCACCAGCTGCTGCATCTGGGCCGCGAAGTCCAGCTTGGTGCGACGGTCCGTCACTGTCACCTGGCGCCAGCCCGCTAATGGCTCTACCGCACGAAGATGTTGGCAGTGCCTTTACGCTCGTACTCGTAGTCGTAACGCTGCGGCCGTCCAGGCGAGACTGGCCGTGGAACTCGCGTCTCCGCCAGCAGTTGCATTGGCTTTTCGTCGAAGCAGACCACAGGCCGCTTGGGGTCGTATTCCTGCTCGTACAGGTCGAGCACGTCCTCCATCGCGCAGACGAAGTCGGCTCCTAAAGTGGGGAAACACCATTGTCGAAGCTGCCAGGGTTTGACGTCCCCCTTTTGAGGACCCGCCTCACGGTCTCGTCGCTGATGCTATCTATCACCTTGAGCTCGACGATCTTGTCGGCCAGGAGCTGCATCGTCCACCGCGCTCGACCGTCCGGTGGTGTGCTGCCGGTGAGCGCAACCAGGTAAGCCTCCTGACGCCCGCTCAGCAGCCGCGCTTTGCCGGGTCGGGGGCGGTCACTGAGCGCCGCGTCCACCCCTTCTTCGACACAACGCTTGCGTATGTTCTCGACGGTCACGCGATGCACGCCGACCTTCTCGGCGATTGCCTCATCCTTGGCACCGTCGTCTGCTGCCAGGAGGATGGATGCTCGCTTGATCCTGCGAGCGCTAGCCTTGCCCTTGCGGGTCAGGGCCACCAACGATTCCCGTTCCTCGGGTCTCAGACCTACCACGTACTTCTTCAGCGGCGTCTCCCTTGCCACCCCGCATGGCAAGAGTAGTCTGCCTCAGCCCCCCAGAGGATTCAAGGTGGTGGTGTACTAGTCCGAGTCCGACGAAAGCCTCCCCTGTAGGTGCTGCTCGCGCGAGAGGCGCCTGCAGCGAGTCCCGCAGGGGCCTCGCCCTCAGCAACTAGCACCGCTCGCTCCGCGCCCGAGTCTCTCGCCGACCTGCCTACCTGTCGACCTGCGATCTGAATCCTTCCCTTCACGCAAAGGTTGACTTTCGGCGTATAATCCGCGGCAAATACACATACGTGTTCGGAAAGGAATCGAAAATGCGCCTGACTGACTCAACGGAAGAAGCCGCCTGGCGGAAGACCGTCAAGGACTTCATCGAGACCGAGATGCCGGGAGAGCTGCGCCAGCAGGCAGTAGCGGCGCGGCGCGGCGGCCAGAACGCCCAGTTCGAGGGCGAAGAGCAGGGCGGCGAGGCTCGCGGTCGTCCGACGACACTTCAGGGCGGCCAGGGCTATCAGCGCCAGACCGGCCCCATGGCCGAATGGCGTGAGAAGCTGCGCCAGAACGGCTGGATCGTCCCATCCTGGCCCAAGGAGTACGGCGGCGCCGAGATGACGCCCATGCAGCAGTTCATCCTCAGCGAGGAGTTCGCCATGGCGCGGGCGCCGCGCGTCGGGGTGCCCCTGGCCGGCCCCACCATCGTCGTTCACGGCACCGATGAGCAGAAGGCGGAGTTCCTGCCGCCGATGCTCACGGGCGAGCAGTCTTGGTGCCAGGGCTTCTCCGAGCCCGGCTCCGGCTCCGACCTCGCGTCGCTCCAGACCCGGGCCGTCAAGGATGGCGACGAATTCGTGATCAACGGGTCGAAGATCTGGACCTCGGGGGCGCACCGGGCAAACATGATGTTCATGATCGCCCGCACGGATCCGGATGCGCCCAAGCACCGCGGCATCACCTACTTTATCCTCGACATGAAGACGCCGGGCATCACGATTCAGCCCCTGGTCCAGATGAGCGGCGCCGCGGGCTTTAACCAGGTCTTCTTCGACAACGTCCGCGTGCCGGCCCGAAACGTGATCGGCGAGATCAACCGAGGCTGGTACGTCGCGACGACAACGCTGGATTACGAGCGCTCCGGCATCGGCAGCGCAATCGGCACGACCCAGAGAGTCGAAAGCATCATCGACTGGGCCAAGGATCACATCGAGGAGGGCCACTCGATGCTGAAGCGCAACCCGCTCGTGCGGCTCGAGCTCGTCGACCGACTGGTCGAGGCAAACGTGGCCCTGATCCTGTCGTACCGCGTCGCGCACATGCAGAACGTGGGCATGATCCCCAACCACGAGGCATCGATGTGCAAGATGTTCTCGACGGAGCTGAACCAGCGCATCGCCCGCACGTCCATGAAGATGATCGGCCTCTACGGGATAGCCTGGGACAGCAACTCGGCCCACTCGCCGAACCGGGGCCAGTGGACGCGCGGCTACGTCGGCAGCGTCTCCAGCACCATCGCCGGCGGCACCAGCGAGATCCAGCGCAACATCATCGCCCAGCGCGGCCTTGGACTCCCGCGCGACTAGCGACTCGCGGACTGGTTATGACGAGGCCGGGTGCTTACCCGGCCTCGTCTCTTTAGCAGAGTTAGAGATTACTCACCCGGATTCGCGGATGACGCTGTCACACAACTAACGGTTCCTGGTAGACGCCGAAGACGTCGCGCATGACGTCCGTGATCTCGCCGAGGCTACAGTACGCCTTGACGGCCTCCAGCAGGTAGGGCATTACGTTGGTGTCCGACCGGCACGCCTGCTCGAGCGCCTTGAGAGTGCGCGTCGCTGCGGTTGCATCGCGGCTGCGGCGCGTGCCGGCCAGGCGGGCTCGGTGGCGCCGCTCGCCGTCCTGGTCCATCTCGAGGATGGGAATATCGATGGGCTCGTCCAGCACGAAGTCGTTGACGCCGACGATCGTGCGCTCCCGCGACTCAATCTCGCGCTCGTAGCGGTAGGCAGCGTCGGCGATTTCGCGTTGCTGGAAACCGCCCTTCAGCGCTTCGATGACACCGCCCAAGTCCTCGATGCGCCGGAAGTAGTTGTAGGCGTCCCGCTCGCTCTCGTTCGTCAGAGCCTCGACCAGCCAGCTGCCGCCGAGGGGATCGACGCTGTTGGCCACGCCCGTCTCGTGCGCCAGGACTTGCTGCGTGCGGAGGGCGATGCGGGCCGCCTTCTCGCTCGGCAGGGCGAGAGCTTCGTCCATCGAGTTGGTGTGCAGGGATTGAGTACCTCCCAGGACCGCCGAAAACGCCTGGATCGCCGTGCGGACGACGTTCACCTCCGGCTGCTGCGCCGTCAGCGATACGCCGGCTGTCTGGGTGTGGAATCGCAACTACCAGGAGCGCGGCTGTTTCGCGCCGAAGGTTTCGCGCATCTCGTGGGCCCAGATACGGCGGGCGGCCCGAAACTTCGCGACCTCTTCGAAGAAGTCGTTGTGGCAATTGAAGAAGAACGACAGCCGTGGCGCGAAGTCATCGACGTCCATGCCGCGATCGAGGCACCAACGGACATACTCGAAGCCGTCGGAGAGCGTGAATGCCAGCTCCTGGGTCGCCGTCGAGCCAGCCTCGCGGATGTGGTAGCCGGAGATACTGATCGTGTTCCACTCCGGCATATGCTTCGTCCCGAACTCGATTGTGTCCGTCACGATGCGCATCGAAGGCTCGGGCGGGAATATGAACTCCTTCTGGGCGATGTACTCCTTGAGGATGTCGTTCTGCAGGGTGCCGCGCAGGCCTTTCATGTCGACGCCCTGCTTCTCGGCGACGGCGATGTACATGGCCCAGATCACCGCCGCGGGCGAGTTGATTGTCATCGAGGTCGACACCTGGCCGAGCGGGATGCCGTCGAGCAGCACCTCCATGTCGGCGAGGGACGACACGTTGACGCCGCACTTGCCGAACTCGCCGTAAGCCTCGTCCGAATCGACGTCATAGCCGTACAGCGTCGGCAGGTCGAACGCGATTGAGAGGCCTGTCTGGCCCTGCGAGAGCAGGTACTTGAAGCGCGCGTTCGTCTCCTCGGCGCTGCCGAAGCCGGCGAACATGCGCATGGTCCAGGGCCGGCCGCGGTAGCCGGTGGGGTGGATGCCGCGCGTATAGGGGTAGTCGCCGGGCAGTCCGAGGTCGCGCTCGTAGTCAAGGTCCGGTACGTCCGTTGGGCCGTAGAGGCGGCGGATGGGGCGCCCGGAGCTAGTCACGAACGCCGCCTCGCGCTCGGCACCCGACGCCTCGACCTTGCGGTCGAAGGCTTCGCGCTGCGTCTTCAGGCGCTCGAGGTGGGTGCGGTCGTACATGCTGCGGCCTCCGGGCGTGGCTGCCCGCGCCTGCACGCGGACTCTGCCTCAAACCAATGATATGATGGCGCGCCGCGCAGCCGACGGAATCACCGCGCCCTTGCACGCATGGTAGTCCGATGGCACCGCGATTCGTACGCCACGACGCCGTCGATCGGGCGCATGGCATTCCGAATGCACTCAACTCAGGACTATGGAATCCCAGTCCGGCCAGGCACCTCGCCGAATGATGCGCACGATTGCATCACTCGTTAGCACTACTTTGTCACCTTCGGAGCGGGGCATTCCGGCGGAAGCTGTCGAGCATGTGGAGTAGTCGCCGGTTGTGGAGCACGTAGAGCAGGCCCATGATCTCGCGGACCCACCCGCGGACCACGGGCAGCGTGGGCCGGGGCTCAACCGTGGCGTGCCCCCGTTCGATCTGGAGGAACGTGAACGCGACCGCCGTGAGGACCACGTGATGTGTCCAGCCCTGGTAGCGGCGCCCTTCGAAATGATCGAGGCCGAGATCGTCTTTGAGCTCGCGATACTGCTGCTCGATCGGCCAGCGACTCCGGGCGAGCGCGACCAAATCGCCGAGCACCGTGGTCGCCGGGAGGTGGAGCAGGTAGTACTTCCGTTCGTCGGTCGCCGATCGTTCGCAGAGCAACCAGCGCTCGGCCCGCCCGGTCGTGGGGCGCACGCGCAGGGCACAGAACCGGGCGATGAGCGGACCGGCGGTGCCGGTCCCCCACGTCACGCTTTCCCAGGCGTCGTCAGGCGCCGACAGCGCGATGGCCGTGGCGGTCTGGGACCCGGGTACGCCGGTGATGGTGAACGTCGCCTCGCCACGAATGGCCACGCCGTACGCCAGACCCAGTCGCTCGAGCCCCGCCCGAAAGGCCGCGTTCGCGCCGTAGTCGGCATCGACCACGACGCCCGTGATCGTCACGCCGGCCTTGAGGATCGCGCGCACCTGCGCCAACGCGATGCGCCACTTCTCACGAAACTGCAGCATCGCGGGGATGCCTGCGGCCGCCCGGCGCGGCGCGTCCTCGGTCCACGACACGGGGACGTAGAGATCGCAGGCCAACGGCCACGTGCGGCCGTCGGCGATCAGCGCACTCGACACCGCGACCTGGCAATTGCCGATCTTGCCGAGCGCGCCACAGTACTGCCGTTGCACACCCACCGAGTGCGTCCCCTGCTTCGGGAACCCCGTGTCGTCGATCGCGAGAATGCCGGTGCGCACCGGCACCACCGCGCGCAGCTGCGCCCAGACGCGCTGGGCGTCCCACGGCGAATGTGTGATGAAGTGCTGGAGCGCCTGATACTGGCCCGGATCACTGAGCCGGCCATGCATCGCCTGCATGGACTTCCGCTCGCTGTCGTTGATCAAGCCGTCGAGATACTGACTGGCGGCGTCCCGCTGCGGCTGCCGGCTAAAGCACGCGCTGAATCCATCCAGGTACTGGCCCAAGCGTCGCAGCAGCGCCCGCGCGGGTCCGGTCGTCACGCACGGAAGCGTACGGGAGTCCGCTCAAAAGTACAAGTACGATCCCAAAGGGACACTGCGGATCAGAGACCATGAACCTGACAAAGTAGTGCTAAGCGCTCGGCCAAGGACGGCAGAAAGCCGTCGCCAGGCAATCGTTCGAAGTATCGACAATGGACGTTGAACGCCCGATAGCTGCACTGGCTTCAGACAAGATGAACGCGGGGGAGGCCGGCAAAGCGAGTCCGGCTCTGTTCGCGGTAGTCAATGAAGCCTCACACCGATTCCGCGCTGGCTTTCCGACGTGACCGACATCCGTCCTTCTCGAGTCCAACGACTCAGGCTCTGAGAGCTCGCACAGGGCCAATCGGCCAGTGTGGGCAGCGCAGGGCGCTCGCAGGCAGCGTGGCTACCGCCACCGTGTTCCCGGTCATGTCGAAAAACTCGACGAAGTAGCCTTCCTCCGGGACACCGGGCACGGCGTGTCGCTCCACGACCGTTCCGACATCGCCAGCACGGAGTCCGTGCTCAGTGACGTCGCGGGTCAGGATCACGTCGCCGTACATGTCGAAGGGCATGTCCTATCTTGGATACATCGTTATGAATCGCCGCCCCGGGGCAACGTCGTCACGGATGTCACCTCTGCCGCGGTGGCCATTGTTGCGCGCCATGCAGGATGCGAAGTACTCGCACCTCGTCTTGAGCATCGAGGACTTCGTAAACAGCGACGTATGGGAGTGGGGGAAAGGCAATCTCCCGTGTGCCCTCGACGCGCCCAGGGCGCCCAACACGTGGGAATGTCTGCAGCTCGCCGATGCGCTCGACCACAGATTGGGCTACGCGTCGCGCGGAATCAGGCCGGCTCAGGGCGATGTAGTCGCAGATCCGTTCGAGATCGTCGGCGGCGTCCGTGGTCCAGCGGACGAGCATCAGCCGCGATAGCGACCGTCCAACCGAGCCGCGACATCGTCGTGCTCTAGCAGCCTGCCTTCGAGAGCGGAGGCGCGACCCCGTTCGACTTCAGTGCGAAACCACTCATCGTGGTCTATTGAGC
>Ga0209640_10005367_pt1 | contig 11204 bp, 6 predicted proteins | sample RifCSP10_1_FD_184018 | JGI IMG/M metagenome (GOLD analysis project Ga0209640, IMG submission 184018) | Soil microbial communities from Rifle, Colorado - Rifle CSP2_sed 10_1 (SPAdes) (version 2) | ecosystem: Environmental > Terrestrial > Deep subsurface > Rock core/Sediment | place: Rifle...
CCGCCCCACTACCTGCCGCGAAAAATGCGCTTCAAACTCGAACTGCGACTGGTTACACTCTGTCATGGAAAGGGCCGCCTCTCCTCGGACATCCACTACGTCTTGACAAGGCAGTGATGCCTGAGAATGCGGCCTTTTTTTACTTTCAATCAACGCATCTTGTTTACTTCTGGTGAGAAATCCGGGCTAAGCTCCACTCAACCGGGCCCCGGGTCTGTGAACTCCCGGGGCCCGTTTTCTTTTTACTTGCTTCGCGGCCTCTTTCGTAGCCTCTGCTCCATGTTGTGTAAACCTTGCGTTCTCACCCTTCCCACACTACAATTCCCCCGGCTCGCCATGTGATTTGCGCCGCCCGTGCGTGCCTGGCCTGGGCCCAGAGGGACGCCCTCCGCGCAGCCGGGCGGGCGATTCGAGCGAGTGGATTCGTATTCCTTCTCAGAGGAGATGATGATGAGGATTCTGCTTCGCGCAATGGCCCTGCTGGCTCTGGCAGCACTGTTGATTCCTGCCGGCTTTGGCGATGACCCGCCGGCGAACAAGTCGGCTTCGAACGGCAAGGTGGCTTCCCGCGATTTCGGTCTGGCCGCGGAGCCCCGGCCGCGCAGCACCTCCCTTTTCCCGACTGCGCCCCGCTCGCCCCGGCCGGCGTCTGACCTGATGGGCACGGAAGCGCCGAAGGTGGATCTCTTCTTCGGCTATTCCCACGTCCGCGCCAACCCAGGCGATGGCTTTGAGGGTTTCGAAAACCACGGCGGCAGTGCTTCGGCTGCGTTCAACGTCAACAACTGGTTCGGCGTCGTGGCCGATTTCGGCGGCTATCGCTTTACGGAGGTCTTCGGCTTCCCGGTGAAGGGCAATATCTTCTCCTACCTCTTCGGGCCGCGCTTCTCCTACCGGCAGAGCGACCGCCTCACTCCGTTCGCGCAAGTTCTCTTTGGAGGGGCACGCATTAGCGGCAGCGCCTTTGGGATCTCTGATTCGGAGAACTCCTTTGCCATGACCGCCGGCGCCGGGGTGGATCTCAATGTCCACCGCCACGTTGCCATCCGACTGGTCCAGACCGAATACTTCCTCACCCGCTTTACTGGCATCTCCGGCTCGCGCGAGACGCAAAACAACATGCGCATTTCCGCTGGGATTGTCTTTCGGCTGGGCGTCTCGGCACCGCCACCGCCCCCGGCCAATCGCCCGCCGGTGGCCACCTGTTCGGCCAGCGTCAGTTCGGTCTATTCCGGCTCGGGCGACACGGTGACCATCAGTGTTACGGCTTCCGACCCCGATGGCGACTCGGTGACTTACGACTGGTCGGCCACCGGCGGAAATACCGACGGCACCGGCAACCAGGTGCGCTGGAGTTCGGCTGGCGTAGCCGATGGCACGTACACGATTACGTCCCGTGTCTCCGATTACAGAGGCGGCACCACGAGCTGCTCGGTAGACATCACCGTTGCACCGCGGCCCAACCGTGCGCCCACGATGAGTTGCTCGGCCGACCGCAGCAGCGTACTGACCGGCGAGCGCGTCCGAATCTCCGCCACGGCCAACGACGCCGATGGCGACAACCTGACTTACGCGTGGCGCGCGAGCGGCGGCCAGATTATCGGCTCCGGCTCTGCAGTACAGCTCGATACTTCCGGGCTCGGCGCCGGGCGCTACACCGCAACCGGCCGCGTGGACGACGGTCGCGGTGGTGCCGCCGACTGCGCCACCTCGGTCAGCGTCACCGTGCCGCCGCCTCCGCCGCAGGCCAGCAAGCTCAACGAGTGCTCCTTCGGCGCCGCAGGCAGCGCGCGCGTTGACAACGTCTGCAAGCGCATCCTCGACGACGTTGCTTTGCGCCTGCAGAGCGATCCCAGCTCGACGGTAGTAATCGTCGGTTATGCTGACCCAAAGGAACGCAGGGCGGCCCGGCTCGCTCAGCAGCGCGGCGACAATGCCGTGAAGTACCTCACTGGCAAGAGCATTGACGCCAATCGCATCTCGGTGCGTGCCGCGGGCGGGCAGGAAGGTGCCGGTGCGCAGAACCGCCGCATCGACATCGTCTGGGTGCCGCAGGGCGCCACTTACTAAACGAAACCTCTTGCTGCGGGCTCCGTGCCTTCCCCGGCACGGAGCCCGCTTTTTCTTTCTGTCCGGATTGCCCGTCTTTGCGCAACCCAATACAATGAAGCCCATGCTCCCCATGCGCCTTGTCGCTACATTCCTCTTTGCTTTCTTCTTGGCGCTGCCGGGCGCGGCGCAGGACTGGCGGCCGATGGGCCCGCCCGGCGGAGACGTTCGCACGCTCACTGCCGATCCGCGCGATCCGCGCCGCATTTATCTGGGCACGGCCGATGGCCACGTCTTTGGCTCCACCGATGCAGGTGAGCACTGGCAAATCCTGGGCCGGGTGGGCAGCCGGCTCGACGCCGTCGTCACCTCAATCTTGGTGGACCCACGAGAGAGCCGCGTCCTCTACGCTTCCGCCTGGACGCAGGACCCCACTGCCGGCGGCGGCGTCTTCCGCTCGGAGGATTCCGGCCGCACCTGGCGCGCGAGCGGTCTCGCTGGCCAGGCCGTGCGCGCACTGGCGCAGGCTCCCTCGAATCCTGATGTCCTCGTCGCAGGCACGCTCGGCGGTGTCTATCGCTCACGCGACGCCGCCCGCACATGGGAACGCATCTCGCCCGAAGGGCACGAAGAGATCCGTCAGCTCGATTCGGTAGCCATCGACCCGCGCAATCCCGACGTCATTTACGCCGGCACCTTCCACCTGCCGTGGAAGACCACCGATGGCGGCCGCCGCTGGTTCCCCATCCATGCAGGCATGATTGATGACTCTGACGTGATGAGCATCCTCGTGGACCGCACCAATCCACAGCGCATCTATGCCAGCGCCTGCTCGGGCATCTACCGCAGCGAAAACGGCGGCGCGTTGTGGAAGAAGATCCAGGGAATCCCCTTCTCGGCTCGTCGCACCCACGTCATCCGCCAGGACCCGCGCCGCGCCGCGACCGTCTATGCCGCCACTACCGAAGGCCTCTGGAAGACGACCAGCGGCGGCGCCACCTGGCAGCGCGTCACGCCGCGCGACTGGGTGATCACTTCGGTGGTCCTTCCCGCTGATTCCTCAGACCGCGTCGTCATCGGCACTGAGCGATTGGGCGTGCTGGTCAGTAACGACGGCGGCCAGCGCTTCCGTGCCGCCAACCACGGCTTCTATCACCGCCAGATCGTCGCTCTCACGCTCGACCGCGATCGCCCCGGCCGCGTCCTCGCTGTTCTCACCAACGCGCCTGAGCCGGTCCTGGCCACCGTGGACAACGGTCGCACCTGGGCGCCGCTCGGCCCTGGACTGAAGACTGAAGGGCTCCGCCGCCTCTACAGCGCTCCGGATACCTGGTGGGCAGCGCTGGAGCGCGGCGGCCTGATGCGCTACGACTCGGCAAAGTCTGCCTGGTTTCCTGCCGGCAAGACAGTCGGAGAAGCCGCCAGTTACGGTTACAAGAAAAACGTCCGCGGCAGGAGCAAGCCATCTCGTCCGACGCCCACTGTCAGCGGCCTCCAACCCCCGACTGCCAACCTCCGACATCTAGTGAACGGCCTCGCCTTCAGCCGCGACACCTGGTTCGCCGCCACGGATAGCGGCCTGCTCGCCTCCACCGACGCCGGCGCCACCTGGAGCATCTTCCCCATCGGGCCGATGACCACTTTGCCCGTCCGCTCGGTGCGCGTCTCGGCCGATGGACGTCACATGTGGGTTGTTTCTTTGCGCGGGCTGGTCTTTTCCCGCGACGCCGGAAAGATCTGGTCGTGGCACGATCTGCCGCTTGAAGCTGGCGGCGCGTTGCGCCTCGACGTTGCGTCGGACTCCGCTGGTGCCCACACGCTGGTAGCTTCGGCGCGCAACGGTCTCTACCTCTCCCGCGATGCTGGCCACACCTGGCAGCAAGCCGCCTCCGGACTGCCGTCGGCTCCAGTGCAGGATGTGGCTCTGGTGGGCGATACCTTTCTCGCCTCCATGCAGACCGGCGGCCTCTTCATCTCTTACGACCGCGGCCGCACCTGGGTCCGCATCGAAGGCACACTTGCTGAGGGCCATTTCCCCGTCGTTACGACCGCTGAGCACTCCTCCATTATTTTTGCAGCCTCTGCCACCGAAGGCCTTTACGCTGTTGAATTCCGCTCTCCAACGGCCGCAGCAACCGCAGGAGGCCGGGCCCCTTAGAAACCTCATGCCTGAGAAGTACGCACCCCCTGCGTGCACTTTTTACACGGAGAACGACCCATTCCCATCTACATTGCTTTTATTAACAAACACTTACACTCGCCCCTCCTGGTAGTCGGCTTGCCCTATCCATAGCCGGAATTCATGGAGGTGAGTTATGTTGATGTCCAGATCTCAGTCATCTGCAATCCTGGCCTGTGCGCTTGCCATGGTCCTGGCCCTGGCAGGCTGTTCTGCATCACAGAACGACGCCAGCCAGGCCAGCGCTCAGCCGGATGCGGAGAAATCTCGCGGACTGCTCAGCAGTCTGATGGAAAGCTCGACGCCGGTTACTGTGCCGGCCGGCACGCCAATCCAGGTGACGCTCGATCAGTCCCTTGCCAGCAACCGCAATCGCTCGGGCGATGACTTCGAAGCCAGCCTCGCGCGGCCGGTCGTCGTCAACGGCAAGACCGTGATCCCCAAGGGCGCACGCGTCCGCGGTATCGTCGTGGATGCAAAGGAATCCGGACGGCTACAGGGCGTCGCCCACCTGCAAATCGAGCTTCGCGCGGTGGAAGTTGGCTCGAAGTCTTATGACCTCGAGACCAGCTCGGTCACCCGCACCGGCAGCAACCACAACAAGCGCAACCTCGGCTACATCGGTGGCGGCACTGCTGGTGGTGCGTTGATCGGTGCCATCGCCGGCGGCGGCAAGGGTGCCGCAATCGGCGCGGCCGTTGGTGCAGGCGCTGGCACCGCAGGAGCCGCGGCTACCGGCAAGAAAGATGTCCTCATCCCCGCAGAAACGCCCCTTTCCTTCAAACTCACTCAACCTGTGACGATTCAAGTGAAGGGGTAGCAGCCCCCGGGCCTGGCGGAGGTCCTCCGCCAGGCCCACATTTGTTGCCTATTGCTGATTCCCGCAATGGCATCCGCTTCCTTCCCGTTCCTGCAATCTACTGCCAGCGCAAGTCTTGCCGCTTCGGAATTATTCTATTTGGAGTAACGTTTCCCGTAACGATACTACAGAATCTGTTATAATCCTCAGCCGTCGGAAGCCAACGTCCTTTCTGGTACAGGCTTACGGCCGACTCTCGATTTGGCACAGTGCGTGCTGCTAAATTCAGAAAGGGGTTGTCACCGTGGGAACTCGCGGAGAGGTTGCCACCGAGAGTGAACTCACTGAGCGCGGCTCGGCTGTTTACACCGTCCTCATCGTGGACGATGAAGCCGCCGCCCGCGACCTGTGCAGCGACGTCGTCCGCGAAGCGGGCCTGCGTGTCCACACGTCATCCACCACGGAGCAGGCCCTGGAATTCCTCGAACAGCTCCCCGTTGATATCGTCATCACTGACCTGCAGGTCCCTCTGCTCGGCGGCATTGAGTTTCTCAAGCGCCTCCGTGAAAGTCACCCCCAGGTTGCCGTGATGGTCCTGACTCAGTATGGCACCATCGAAACCGCCGTCGAAGCCACCCGGCTGGGCGCCATGGACTACATCACCAAGCCCTTTCACGTCGATGAGCTGCGCTCAAAGATCGAGCGCATGGTCCATGCCATCGAGCTGGACCAGGAAAACCGCGTCCTCCGCGAGCAGCTCCGCACTCGTCCCGGATTCGGCGGCCTAACCGGCGTCTCCACCAAGATGCAGCGCGTGTACAAGCTCATCGAAAAGGTCAGCCAGCACAATTATCCCGTGCTGATCCTCGGTGAAAGTGGCACCGGCAAAGAGTTGGTGGCCCGCTCAATCCACTTTTCCGGACCCCGCCGCAACAAGCCCTTCGTGCCGGTTGAGTGTTCCGCACTGGTGCCCACGCTGATTGAATCCGAGCTGTTTGGCTACGTGAAGGGCGCCTTCACCGGCGCGATGCACAGCAAGCAGGGGCTGCTCGAGTCCGCACGCGACGGCACTCTCTTCCTGGATGAGATTGGCGACATCCCCATCGACCTCCAGGCCAAGCTGCTCCGCACCTTGCAGGAGCGCGAGGTCAAGCCGGTCGGCTCCACCGAGCGCATCCGCCTCAACCACCGCGTCATCGCTGCCACCCACTGCGACCTCGAAGCTTCCGTCCGCAACAATACTTTCCGCCAGGACCTCTTCTTCCGCCTCAACGTCGTCCAGATCAAAGTGCCTCCTCTCCGCGAGCGCAAGACCGATATCCATCTCCTGGTCAGCTTCTTCCTCGAAAAATTCAGTGATCCCCAGCGGCCCGTCCGCACCATTTCCGAAGACGCCATGCGCCGCTTGATGGGTTACGACTGGCCCGGTAACGTCCGCGAGCTCGAAAATGCCATCGAGCGCGCTGTGGCCCTGGGGTCCGGGCCGATCCTCCACGTCGGCGATCTTCCCAGCAATCTTCAGTTCACCTCCGTCGATCGCTTGCCCGAGCAGGATGAAGTTGTCCCACTCGAAGAGCTCGAGCGCCGCGCCATCATCAGCGCCCTGCGCGAAACTGCGGGAGACAAGCAGGCCGCTGCCCGTCTGCTCGGCGTCGGCAAGACCACCCTATATCGCAAGCTCAAGCAGTACGAAAGCGCCCGCCCGCGTACCTCCTGATTCCTCCGCTACTGCGGCAAAGACCTCCCTCCTTACCCGTACTGCATCCTCTCCCCCGGCCTCCTGACGTGCATTTCCCATCCTGGTAACCGTCCTCCTGCCAGTATCGTAGTGGGAATCCTGGCCGCCAACCGAACCCGGACATGCAAATCAACTCACTGATTTAACAGTCTTTAGCGAACCTGCGCAGTGGAAACACTAGTGCAAGACCTCGCCGCTGGAGATTCCGTGGACCACCACTATCCAATCGTCTCGCGCAGCGCGCGTCGCGCACTCGTTTATGTTCTTGCCGCCTTGGGCGCAGTTCTTTTCAGCTATCTGATCCTTCAGCCGCGGTGGTAAAGGTATGGCGCAGACTCGATGGCAGCGGCTCGGCGAGGATGATCCGAGCCAGAATTCCTTGGCTTCGGGAGCTGTGGAACTGTCGCCGGCCGCGTTTCGCGCGCTCCTTGAAACAACCACCGATGGCATCTTAATCCTGGATAGACAGGGAGTTCTCCGTGACGCTAGCCGGGTCGCCCGGGAACGCCTGGCAGTGGATTCCACCCGCTTGGGCCGGGTGCACCTAAACCACATAGTTCCGCCAGCCGTTCGCCCGGCTTTGGAGGCTTGGCGGGTCTCCGCCTGTGTGGCCTCCGGAACTCCGCTTGTTTCCCCCTTTGAAGTTGTCATTTCCGGCGGGCAAATTGTCCGGCTAACAGCCCGGGGTCCACTCCCCGGTCTGTTCAGCTCCGGCCTGTACTGGCAGATCGGCGTCGAAGACGCCTCCGCCGGGCCGGCACGCGAAGAAGTGAGCCCGCGCGCAGAGGCCGAACTTTCCACTCTGCTCGATCTGGTGGATAGCGGCGTCCTGTTGCTCGACGACCGCGGGTGGATACGATTTGTCAACGAGCGTCTGGGAGAGTGGCTGGGCCTCGAGTCACACCGCCTGGCCGGCCTGCGCACGCTCGATGACATTCTGGGTGTGCTGGCCGGCTCCCTGGCAGATCCCCAGAGGACCGTGCAACGTTGGGGCCTGAGCTATTCACGCGCCGAGCCGGTCTGCTGGGACGAGATCGAGCTTCTTCGCCCCAGCCGCCGCGTGCTGCAGCGCTCGGCCCGCCCCGTGCTCGATGCCTCCGGTCGGCGCATCGGCTGGCTGGAAGTCTTGCGGGACATCACTGGTCAGCGGCTGATCCAGTCCAAGCTGCTACAGACGGAAAAAATGGCAGCGCTCGGCCAATTGGTTTCCGGCATTGCCCACGAGTTGAACAACCCACTGACCAGCATCATGGGCTACGCCCAGTTGTTGCTGGCCCGCCGCGACGATGCTGAGCGCGTCGCTGACGCCCGACGCATTTGCCAGGAGGCCGACCGCGCTGGCCGGATTGTCCGCAACCTGCTGCTGTTTGCCCGTGAGGCCAGGCCCGAGCGCCGCCCGGTCAACCTCAACGAAATCGTCGAACGCACCCTGGTACTCCGCAGCTATGAGTTGAAGGTCCAGAACATCGTCGTCGAATTCGATCCCGACCCGGACCTGCTCCCTACTCTGGCCGACCCCACCCAACTGCAGCAGGTGGTCCTGAACCTGCTCGTCAACGCCGAACAGGCCCTCCAGGAAGGCCGCGGCCACGGTTCGATCCGGGTCCGCACCCAGCAGCTGTCCGCCGGGCGCATCCTGCTCGAAGTCTCTGATGATGGCCCGGGCATCCCCGCGGATATCCTCTCGCGCATCTTTGATCCCTTCTTCACCACCAAGCCCGTTGGAGTGGGTACGGGCCTGGGTCTTTCGATTGTATTCGGCATCGTCCAGGAGCATGGCGGCGAAGTGACGGTCGAAAGCCAGCCTGGTCAGGGTGCCACCTTCTCCGTCGAGCTGCTTGTGGCTGCGGACCCCGCCGCTGAAGCTCCTGCCGAAACCCCTCTCGTGGTCGTTACCTCTCGTCGCACCGCAGGAACGCTGGTGCATCGTAGGAGCATTCTCGTAGTCGAAGACGAACCCACCGTGGCACAGTTAATCGCCGACGTGCTCACCGAGGAAGGGCACAACGTGGAGGCCGTCCTCGATAGCCGCAAAGGGCTCGAAAGCATTAAACAGCGCAACTTTGACCTGATCATCTGCGATCTAAGAATGCCTGGCCTGGATGGCAAAGCCTTTCACCGCGAACTACTGCGGGACGCTCGCCCGGCGGCGCAGCGCATCCTGTTCGTCACCGGTGACGTCCTGGGGCCGCACACCTTACAGTTCCTCGAAGAGTGCGGCCTGCCTTACCTTGCCAAGCCCTTCTTGATCGAAGAGCTCAAGCTGGCCGTCCAGCGCTGCCTGGAAAAGACAAGTGCGCACTCGCGCCTCGCTGCCGGCAGTGAATCCGTCGTCCGCAACCGGTCCATGTCGAGGAAACGATGATCTCCGAAGAGCGGGAAATCTTTCTGGTCTGCGCCGAAGAAGCGGTCACCCAGTCGCTGGTCCGCGCTCTGCTGGCTACCGGTGGCCACTACCAGTTACCCCTTGCCTTCGATGTTTCCCAGGCCTGCAGGGCTTTTCGCCACTCCACACCCGCCGTCATCCTGTTCGACGAATCGGCCGTCAATCCGGCGACGGGCGAATCCGCCAGCACGGCCATCGCGCGGCTCACCGGACACGCCCCCGTCGTGGCCGTGGTCGCTCCTGAACGCCAGTCCGAACTGGCCTTTCTGATCTCTTCAGGCACCGTTGATTTTGTCGTTCGCTTGGGCGACTTCGTTCCCATTGCCGTGGCCTTCCTCGAGCGCCGCGCCCGCCTGGCTGCGCGCGCTGGCAGCTCCTTTACCCTCCCCGAGCCCGAAATGCTCGCTGATTTCGGCGAGGTTCTCCGCCACGAGATCAATAACCCCCTCACCGGCATTCTGGGCAATGCCGAGCTGCTGATTACCGAGTTCAAACGGAAAAACGGGGAACGCCTGCCTCCTTCTGCCTTACACCGCCTCGAGACCATCACCGAGCTGGCCGTGCGTCTGCGCGAGACCGTGCGCCGCCTGAGCGACGCCTGGGAAAACCGCCACGCCCCGGCCCGCTCGGCCTGACTTACATTCGCCTGCCACCCGGGTGAGCCTTTCGATTCGCCTTCAGGCTCTGCCATCTTCACAATCCTCGCGCACCCTGCTACCCTGTGGCCCGCTGTGAGTCCCCGGCGCAAAACCCGGCCTGCCGCGCCCAAACGCCGCAAAACAAGCACCGCCTCGCCCTCGCTCGAACAACTCCTCCGCACCGTGGACGAGCTGACCAGCATTGTCGAAGCTACCAAGCGGCTCAACTCCACGCTCGACCTCGGCGAGCTGATCCACATCATCCTGGGCATCGCCACGCGCCACGCCGAGGCTGACCGCGGCACCGTCTTCCTCTACGACCGGGAGCGCCAGGAGATCTGGTCGCTGGTGGGCCTGGGCCTCGAGCAGCAGGAGATCCGCCTGCCCTCTTCGCGCGGCATCGCTGGCTGGGTGGCGCGCAACGGCGAAACCGTCAACCTGGCCGACGCCTACGAAGACCCGCGCTTTGAGCCCGAAGTGGACCGCCGTACCGGCTACAGCACCTGCACGCTGCTTTGCTTGCCGATTCTCAACAAAGAAGGCGAAGTCGCCGGCGTTTTGCAGCTGCTCAACAAGGCCGCCGGCCGCTTTACTCCCGCCGACGAAGGTTTTCTGCGCGCGCTCTCCGACCACGTGGCGCTGGCGCTTGAAAATGCGCAGCTCCACCGCGAGCGCCTGGCCAAACAGCGCATGGAGCGCGACCTCACACTGGCCCGCTCCATCCAGGCCGGCCTGCTGCCCGACCAGCCGCCCGTCCTGCCGGGCTTTGAGATTGCGGTCAGCCACCGGGCGTCGCAGATGGTGGGTGGCGACTACTACGATTTTGTGCGGCTCGACCCGGAAACGATGCTCACCGTTGTCGCCGATGTCGAAGGAAAAGGCGTGGCCTCGGCGCTGGTGATGGCCAACCTCCAGGCCACGCTGCGCGCGCTGGTCACGCACTTGCACGCGCTCGAACGCCTCGTCGTCGGCATCAACCAGATGATGCAGGCCCCTCGCAACGCCTCGCTGCCCGATCAGCCCCGCACGCAGAAATACCTCAGCATGTTTGTCGGCCTGCTCGACCAGCGCCACCGCGCCCTGCATTACATCAATGCCGGGCACGTGCCGCCTGCCGTTGTCCGGGCAGGTGGCGAATGTGTGTATCTCGAGGAAGGCGGAATGGTGGTGGGACTGTTTCCCGATGCCGCCTACCACCGCGGCTTCATCCAGCTTGCGAGCGGCGACATCATGGTCGCCTGCACCGATGGCATCACGGAGGCTATGGACGCCCAGCGCAATGAGTACGGCCGCGAGCGCCTGGTGGGAGCCGTGCGCCGTCGCCGCCAGCTCCCCGCTGCACAAATCGTCGAAAGCATCCTGGCCGAGGTCGAAGAGTACTCCCGCAACGGCGACCACGACGACGACCGCATCCT
>Ga0209640_10005368_pt1 | contig 11203 bp, 14 predicted proteins | sample RifCSP10_1_FD_184018 | JGI IMG/M metagenome (GOLD analysis project Ga0209640, IMG submission 184018) | Soil microbial communities from Rifle, Colorado - Rifle CSP2_sed 10_1 (SPAdes) (version 2) | ecosystem: Environmental > Terrestrial > Deep subsurface > Rock core/Sediment | place: Rifle...
CTAAATCGAAGCTGAGTGGTAGAATTCCACCTGTTAATTGCAACCTGGCATAAGTGTTGCACGCTTCTTTTTGATAAGCGGTGTCTAAAGTAAGACCAAGTTGCCGCCCACGAAATCCCCGGGGTTCTTATTGTTTTTTGTTTAGATCATGAGTAATTGACATGTTGATCCACTCCGCATCCCAGCTTCTCACTCTGACCGGCGAACCACAGCGCGGCCGGGAATTGGGGGAGCTGGGTCTTATACACGATGGAGCCGTGCTGGTCCAGGGCGAGCTGATCACGGCCGCCGGCCCGAGCGCCGAGCTGCGGGCCGCTTATCCGGACGAGCAGGCCCTGGATGCCACCGGCCGGGTGGTGATGCCGGGATTCATCGATCCGCACACCCACCTGATTTGGGCAGGCGACCGCGCCGGCGAGTTCGAGATGCGCGTGCAAGGCAAGACCTACATGCAAATCCTGGAAGCCGGCGGTGGCATCCTCTCCACGGTGCGCGCCACCCGGGAAGCTTCGCTGGAGACGCTGATCGCCCAGGCGCGCCCGCGCCTGAGAACCATGCTTGCGCACGGGACCACGACGGCTGAGGCCAAGACCGGGTACGGGTTAGAGCTGGACACCGAGCTGCGCATGCTGCAGGCGCTGCTGACGCTCGATCAAGAAGGTCCCTTGGACTTAGCCATCACCTTCTTGGGCGCGCACGCCATCCCGCCGGAATATCAGGGCGATGCCGGCGGTTACACGGAGCACATTTGCGCGGTCATGCTTCCCGCCGTGCATGCCTGGTGGCTGGACCATGCCGGTTATGACCTGCCCTTCGTGGATGTCTTCTGTGAGACTGGAGTATTCAGCCTGGAACAGTCGCGCCGCATCCTGGAGACCTCCCTAAGTTTGGGTTTTCCAATCAAGATCCACGCCGATGAATTTGACAATTTGGGTGGGGCAGCGCTGGCCGCCCGGTTGGGGGCGGTATCTGCTGACCATCTGGTAGCCACCTCTCCGGAAGATATTGCCACCCTGGCGCAGAGTGATACCGTCGCCGTGGCGCTGCCGTGCACCCCGTTCGGGCTGGCCGAGCGCGAATATACACCTGCCCAGGACATCTTGCGGGCGGGCGGTATTCTTGCCCTGGCAACCGACCTCAACCCAGGCACAGCCTGGTGCGAGAGCATGCAGTTTAGCATTGCCCTGGCCTGCCGAACCATGCGCCTGACCCCGGCTCAAGCCATTGCTGCAGCGACGATCAACGCCGCAGCTGCGATTAACCGGGCCGATAGGATCGGCTCCATCGAACCCGGCAAACAAGCGGATTTGATCATTTTAGACGTTTCCGACTACCGCCATTTAGGTTATCGCTTTGGCACTAACCTGGTGCGCAGCGTAATCAAGAAGGGCCATATCGTCCAAACTAAAGGTTAATATGATGTATGAGCAATACCTCCCGTTGGTTCTAACCCTCTTAGCCGTCTTCGTGGGCTGGTTTCTGCTGCGCCGCCTTCTGCGCCTGACGGCGCGGATCTTCTCCTGCGGATGCTTGGCCGTGGTTGGCATAAGTGTCCTGCTGTTAGTCATGCGCTACTTCAGCACCGCATAAAGGAACTGATCTTCCCGGAAGCTCGCAGCTTCCGGGAAGATTGAGACACCTATGCCCACCATCGAACAAGCGCGCGCCTGGTATCCGGATAACGATCCCGTCCACGGTTTCGACCACGTGCTGCGAGTAACCCATATGGCGGAACGCCTGGCTGAAGCTGAGGGCGCCGACCTGGAAATCGTGCGGGCTGCGGCGCTGCTGCACGACGCAGAGGGCAGCGCCACTGAGGGCGGAGACGAAGGCCGCGTGGATCACCACGAGGCTTCGGCGGCTTTCGCCCGCGGTGTGCTGTTAGAGGAAGGCTGGCCGGAAGAGCGCATAGCGGCCGTGCAGCACTGCATTCGCGCCCATCGCTTTCGGGATGATACTGAACCGCAGTCCCTGGAAGCCAAGATCCTGTTTGATGCCGACAAGCTAGATGTCATCGGAGCGATCGGGATTGCCAGGACCATCGCCTTTGACGTGGTCATCGGGCAGCCGATCTATGCCCAGCCTTCGCGGCGATTTCTGCAGCAGGGGGAAAAAGAGCCGGGAGAAGTGCACAGCTCGGTCCACGAGTTCATTTTCAAGCTGAGCAAAATTAAGGATCTTCTGCATACCCCCCAGGCACGCGCCATCGCCGCGAAACGGCACAGCTTTATGGTTGAGTTTTTTGAACGCCTGGAATCCGAAATGCGCGGCGAAAAGTAAAACGTTACAAACACTTCTGTTTGGAAGTTTGCTCATTAAAGGCGTTACAATGGGCGCATGCAAACACCCGCGGGTCCGATTCTGGTTGTCGAGGATTTTCCCAATATCCTCCAAATGTTGGAAATTACCCTGCGCTTCAAGGGCTATGCGGTGATCACCGCTCGCAATGGGCAGGAGGCGCTGGAACTGATTGCCGCGCAGCGCCCGGCCCTGGTGGTCACCGATATTTTGATGCCTAAGATGGATGGATTTTCCCTGGTTTACCAGCTGCGCAGCCATCCTGAAACCAGCCAGATCCCGGTGATCTTTCTTTCGGCCACCTACGTCACTCCGGAGGATAAGGAATTTGCCCGGCGGCTTGGCGCCGTTCGTTTTCTTGAGAAACCGGTGGAAACGGAGGAATTTCTTCTGACTGTTGGCGAGGTCCTTACCATGCTGCCGCAGGAGCTGCCGCCGCCGGTAAGAGAGCAGGAGTTCATCCGGGAATATCGAGACCGGCTCGAGGTTAAATTGCGCCATAAGAATACGCAGATCTTTCGAACGGAACGCTTATTGGCAACCCTGCCCGAAGAGCAAAAACCGGCATTCCAGGCCCTGCTCCAGGAGGTGCTGCAGCATCGCGATGAAATTCAGGCAGAATTGGATGAGCTTTATCACCTGCTGCGAGAGAACACCCTGTTCCACCGCAATTAGCGTTTTGTGCGTTCAATTAAATTCCACCGCCGATGAGGGCGGTGTTTTTATTTCTGGACAGACTATAATTGTCATGATGCTTACACCTACACTATCAATTGTTGAAGCCATGGCTCGCGCGGCGGGCGAGATTCTGAGGGATGGCTTCCAACTGCGCCCTGGTTTTAATGAGAGCTTCCGTGTCGAACACAAAGGGGTAATCGACCTGGTCACCGACCTGGATTATCGCGCCGAAACCCTGCTTTTGAACGAAATCAAGGAGCGCTTCCCGAGCCACGGCGCCGTGGCGGAGGAGACTGGCGGGCTCGAAGGGAGCGGTTCGCGCCGGTGGTATATCGATCCATTGGATGGTACCGTGAACTTCGCGCATGGCGTGCCCATTTTTTCTATTTCCGTGGCATACGCCGAAGACGGTGATCTGAAACTGGGGACCGTGTACGACCCTATCCAGGAAGAATGTTTCACGGCGGAGCGCGGCCGTGGGGCCTGGCTGAACGGGGAACCGATCAGAGTATCCAGAACCGGCAATCTGGATGACAGCCTGCTGGTGACCGGCTTCCCGTATGATATCCGCACTAACCCGGAAAACAACCTGGACAATTTTGCTAGGTTTTCCCTTCTCACGCAGGGCGTGCGCCGGCTCGGTTCGGCGGCGTTGGATCTATGCTATGTGGCAGCCGGCCGGTTTGACGGCTTTTGGGAAATGCGCCTGAACGCCTGGGATGTTGCCGCCGGTGGGCTGATCGCCGAAGAGGCCGGCGCCCGGGTTACGGACCTGCGAGGCAAGCCAGATTTCCTGTCGCCGCCCCAATCGATTCTGGCCGCCAATCTGCAGTTGCACCCGTTGATGTTGGAGGTTTTGCAGCGAGACTATTAGTGCTCGTGGCGACCAGGTGGCTCGTCGATCTCGCCGCGCAGGTACGCTTCCAGCCTTTCCAGGGGAACCCGGGAGGTCAGGTCCAGGCTGAGGGGGGTTACTGAAACCACGCGCTTGACCCGCACTGCATAGACATCCGAATCGTTGAGATCCTGACTGGGATCCCCAGCCAAACGGTAACCGACCACACCGCGTTGCTCCCATGATTCCCGCTCCGGAGGGGTGGGTTCGTAGTAGCGCCGGCGGGAGAGGCGCGTGATTTCCCACTCCGTCTCCGGCCGGGCATCGGCGGGAATGTCCACTTTAAGGACGTGGACATCGGCCGGCATTTGCTTTTCCAGCAGCATGCGGGCGAAATAAGTGGTGAAGTAACCGGCAGCGGAAAAATCCACTTCAGGGGAGTACGAGAGGTGATATTTGCTTTCGGTTTCCAGGGAGACTGCCAGAGCTGGGATTCCGATGGAGGCCGCTTCCAGGGCAGCTCCAACCGTTCCTGAGACGGTAATGCCGTTTCCCAGGTTCTCACCGTAGTTGATGCCAGAGACTACCAGATCGGGAGGTCCAGGCAGGATTTCCAGCACGGCGTGCAGAACGGCCTGGGCCGGAGTACCTCCCACAGAATAAACGGTCCAATCCTGGCCATCGACGTGCATGGGAAGAGAACTGATCAGCCCATCGGAAGTGGACGGAAGGCTGCGGCCGGCGCCGGAAAACTGGTCGCGCGGCGCCACCACGTGCACGAAGCCTAGCTCAGACAGCGCCTGGGCTGCGGTCCACAGTCCCGGGGACTGGATGCCATCGTCATTGGTGAGCAGGATTTGAGGTTTCTTTTTGGAATTCATCCCGATCAATCTTCATAGAGGGCGGCGGGTCTCGGCGCTGACGCCGCCAAAGCTTTCCCAAAACTCCACAGGGTATGCATAAACCAGGCGGAACCGCTGAGCCGGTAGCTCCACCAGGCGACGAACCAGCGCAGAAGCAAATAATGCCCGATGTGGGAGCGGAGCAGCCGGGAACGGTAATCTCGAAAAGAGAAATCGCCAGCAGCAAAAGCGGTTTGCAGACTTTCGGCTGCCACCCGGCCGTATTCCAGGGCGGGAGCGATGCCCTCGCCGAAGAGTGGGTCGGCGCCCGCGGCGTCGCCGACGAGAAGGAGCCGTGGTTTAGAGAAGATACTGCGCGGGCTGAACCAGTGGATGGGGTGGCCTTCTAATTTTACCTCTTGCGGGTCTTTCCCGCGGGAACGCAGACCCTGGTGCAGCAGCTCGGGCAGCCTGGCACGCGCCCGCCTGGCAGCAAAGCGGGCGTCATACACGCCGCGGTTGAAATGCGCCTCTCCATTGATGCATGCAGGGAAATCCCAAAAGTAACCCTGGAGCTGTTTGTGTACCGGCGAAAAATCGAACAAGGCATACCGCTGGCTGAAATGCTCGGCGGTTTCCGGAGCAGGATGAACCACTTCAAGTAGGCGGGCAACCCGGGTAGGTTGTTTTCCGGAGTTCATGATCCGGCGGGAAATCCCCCTGGCCCCGTCCGCCCCCACTACTGCCTGAGCTCGATACGTTGCCTGGGTGGTTTCCACAACCACGCCACCCTCCTCGACCGACAAACCCATCACCGCTTCATTTTCCCGGATCAGCGCTCCCCGCCGGCGCGCCTGGTCGGCCAGGTAGGCGTCGAATTCTGGGCGATGGAAGACCACGAACTGGGGCTGGCCGCGGACGTGAATCACCCGGGAAGCGTACTTCAGCCTGATGTCGTCCACTCGGGCCTGCGGCAGGGGCAGCGGCAGGTCGAATCCCAGCGCCGCCAATCTCTCGAGGCCGAGCCGCGTTACCCCGCCGCCGCACAACTTATGGCGCGGGTGGGTCGCCTTTTCGAGGAGCAGCAGACGACCGGACCAGCCGGGATCCAGCTGGAGCAGGTGCAGGGCGGTGGAAACGCCCGCCGGCCCGGCGCCGATGATTACGAGATCGACGGATTGCATAAGGTGTAGAAAAGATACAAGTCTTAAAGATGAGAGCCTGGAAACTATCCCTGAATCTGGGTCAACTAGCTTCCAAGCCCTATAGAGGCGCCCTCGGGGCGACTCGAACGCCCGGCCCTTTGCTCCGCAAGCAAATGCTCTATCCACTGAGCTACGAGGGCGATTTGTCCGGCGGCACGTGGGCAGTCCATCTGCCAGTGGGAATCCGCCAAAACGCTCGTCTACACAAGCCCTTGAATTTTAATATAGAAATAGATTTGGGTCAAGCAAACGGCAAATTGACGTTCTAGAACCCCGCGTATTGAGCGACGGACATGCCGATCCACGCCAACACCAGCAAAAAGGTTGTGATCTGGGCGCCGCGCGCCACCGCCTGGCCCAGGCCGCGCATCTCAGTCTGCTGCTCCGCGGTCGGAGGGCCGGCGGAGGCGCCGATTGCCGCGCCCAGCGCTTTCATTCGCTGAGTATTTCTAAACCGCAAGGCGAATCCGGCGATAAGACCTAAAAGCCCCGCAACCCCTCCCAGCGTTAGGTAAAGACCATAACCAGAATAAAGAAAACTGGGTCTGAAACCGGAGAGCTGCCAGTACATGACCAGCCCGAAAAGAAAGTTCAGGATGGCTACCGAAGCCATTGCTGCAGAAAAGCGGGTCCGGAAGGCGATCGGGAACCAATTTCGACCGGGCGCCGTCTGTTTTGTAAAGCCACATATTCGCAAACGGAGGGGCCAATGTCTGTAAAAATCCTGCGCACTATCCTGTTGGTTCTGGCGATTTTCATCGCCCTGGTGGGTTTGGAAATTGTCATGGAAAATTCCCCAAGCTCGACGCACTCGGCAAGCGCCAAGGAAGCTTTGCTCTCCGATCCCGATCCAATGAGACCGGAAGAGCAAACGCCAAGAGGTGGAGACGACCCTGCCTTTGTTGAAGCAGTTGAAAATACCGCCGGCATGGTTTGGGACCAGGCTGCCCAGGCTCTGGCAGCTGCCTACGACCTGCACATTGTCAATGTCGCCTGGGAGGACACGGGCCGCTACTACAACTCGGCCGTCGGCCCCAATATCTCGGATGTCACCATCCAGGTGCAGCACCGCGACCCGGTCAGCGGCGAATATCGCCTCACCCTGATGCCGGTGATCCGCTACCCGAATTTCACAGATCTTTCCGCGGATATCTCACCGGACCGATTTTACCTGTTGGTCGGAAACGAAAATGGTGAGGAACTGCACCGGGTAAGTCTGCGGGAGTACCTGGCTGATTTCCGGCGCTACCTGCACGAGCCGGGCTCCTGGTCGGGCCGGCGATCCTCGCTGTTGGCCGAACGGGATACGCATGTGTTGGTCAGCGCACAGGCGGCATTCCTGCCCATCCCGCCAGAGGGTAAAGCAGAGTTCAACCCGGTAATCTTCAATTACCAGTCCTACCAGGGCGACCCGGCTGTTTTGACGATCGTCGCCACGCGCGAGGGCACCAGCGCTACTATCATCGATAATGTACGGGACGCCTTTCCCGCCGGGTTTTCCTGGGGGCAGCGGCTTTTCTTCAACCAGAACGGGGAGAGAGCCAGTTTTACTGGAGAAAGGCTGGGTGATTTCTTAGAAGGGAACCATTCAGGGCCGAGCGAAGGTCCGCATGCCGCCGGAGAGAGCGGTCTCAATATGGTGCTGCTGATCCAGGTGCCGCTGAAGCAGAAGCATCCCATGGAAGCCATGTTTGGGGCGGTCATGGAAGAAGCCGCAGGAGCTCCGATGATGGCGGCCAAATCCGACGTCGAAGCGGCGGTGATCGGTCACGGGGAAGTTGAAGGACCCTTCACCGAGATCGATGGACTGGCCATCGAACGGGATGAACGCTTTCCTATCCGCGTTACTGTGCAATTTTACAAAGCAACCAGCAGCGGGGTCGTCGCTGACGCGGATATGGCAGAAATCGCCGATCAAATCCAAAGAGTGTATGAAGACGCCGACTACGTGGGCAGCCTGGTGGTGGGTGGACCTTCCGATCGGCCAACCGAATACGATGGCGCTAAAGAGCAGCCGCCGGGTTGGTGGGAGGCGTTCTGGAAACGTTTTGAGGACAACACCGGATTGAGCCCGCAGGAAGCAATGGATTTGCTGCGCTCGCTGAAGCTGCACGCTGGACGCTGGTTGGTTATACCCAGATAAAGACCGACACCGGAGCATTTCTCAAGCGGCAAACAGCGTGGAGGTCTCATCCTGGAGCAGAACGTACAGGGTGTAAGCGCCCAATAGGGTTCCCACGGGGAAGCCCGGCAGGTTGATAATGCCCAGGATCAAAGCGAGGATGCGCGCCCAATTGCGGTAGCCGAGCAGCCCGAGGCCGGCAATGATTCCTGGAGCCGATACCAGCAATAGAATCCCGCTCACAATTGTCGCTACCAGACCGGTAATGGCTATCGCTTCTTCGTCGCCAGAGATCAGGCCGCCGCCGAATACGGCTACGAAGACAACAAAGGCCAACAGCAGGCCGATAGCTCCCAGCACGATGTAGAGCCATCCTAAAACTTTCACATGGGTTTGCATTGGACGCACCTCGTATTCTGCAATTCGGCTGTGCTCTGGCGCGGCTTCTTCAATTTGCGTTGGAGCTTCCTGCGCCACAACCGGCTCGGCTTCGGGAACAACTTCGAGCTCCTGCTCTACGGCTGCTGTCGGCGCAACTTCAAGGGCAGCTGGCGAGGCTGGACGCTCTTCTAGAGCACCAGCTGTGCCGAGCATCACCCGGGCGAATTTTCCCGAGACCCAGGCCAGCCCATTCAAGACGTGCAGCGAGATGAACAGCAGCGGGATGCCGATCAAGAAGGCCAGCAAGGCATCTCCTAATGTATCGATCACCCAGACACTGTTCCACGTGAACCAGACCTGCGGCTGGACGATGCTGTACGTCAAGGGAGCCGTCAGGAATACCCCCGTGAGGGCGGCGGCAACGACCAGCGCCACGAAAGAAATAATGCCCAGGGGGAACTTGGCGAAAAGGTAAACCAGGCTGGTCCAGGTAGCCGGATTAGCCAGGTAAGCGATGAAGCCATTCCAGCTGATCTTGCTTTCCGCCGGGCGGTCCCGTAAGCGGGGCGGCGTCATCGGGGGAATCTCCTCACGCAGCAGCCAGATAGCCAGCTGGCGCTCAAAAGCCCCGAAGGCGATCCAGCCGGCGAACACGATGAGCAGGATAAAGATGCCGACCAGAATGATCAGCAGGGAAAATCCCAAGGAAAAACCGACGATCAGGAAGATGAAATAAAACAGCCCGAGCGGGAATGCCAGAAGCAGGTACAGCAGGTTCAGGTAGGTGCTGCTCCTGGCGATGACCCCGAAAAATCTTCTTAGATAATCGCCTGTCTGGTTCACGTTCTACCGCCTTTCTCTCTCCACATTTTCCCGAGCAGAATCTACTCGGTTTCCACTTTCTCGATGACGATGGTCAGATTGGCAGCCAGGGCGGCGATGGCGCCGATGGCAGCCCAGACCGGCAATAGCACCGCCCCCACCACTCCTACCGTCATAGGGATCTCGATTAGCGTCTTTCCCTCCTCGTTCTTAAGCGTGATGCGGCGGATATTGCCCTCGTGAACCAGTTCTTTGATTGTAGCGACGACCTGTTCGCCGGTGACCTGGTATTCCTCGCTGCGGACCTTTTCGGTTTGTTCGGTAGCCATTTTACATTCTCCTTTCTAGTCGTCAATTGATTCTCATTCTCACTATAAGTATACGCAGAAATGCGTTTCAAGTTGCATCAATCCTTTGAAGAGGAACCGCGTAGGAGCGAAGGACGGCAAGTTTCGCGAAGGATAATCAGAAAATCTATATATGATGATAGAATTTCTCCAAAGTTAGTCAGAAAACTCAAATATGCGCATCCTTATTCTGGGCGGTACGCGCCTGACCGGTCCTCATGTCGTCCACGAGTTGGCACAAGCCGGCCATGAGGTTACTGTATTTCATAGGGGCCAGACGGAAGCTGCTCTGACCAGCTCTGCCAGGCATATGCACGGAGATCGCGGCGAGATCCAGCGTTTCGTGGCGGAGTTCAAGCGCATCTCGCCGGACGCTGTCATCGACATGCTGGCCTTCACCGGGCAGGACGCCGAGCTGCTCATGCAGACCTTCAAAGGTATGGCCGGGCGCGTGGTGGTAGCCAGTAGCATCGACGTATATCGGGCTTTCGGCCGGCTACACGGTACGGAACTCGGCGCGCCAGATCCAGTCCCATTAACGGAGGAAGCGCCTCTACGATCAAAACTTTCTGTTCAGGGCGAGGCATATGAGAAGCGTTGGGTAGAGGAGGTCGTTTTAAACGACCCCGATTTGCCGGGGACGGCGCTGCGCCTGCCAGCCATCTACGGACCCGGAGACTACCGGCCTTACTATTATTTGAAAAGGATGAGCGATGGCAGGCCCTTTATCCTGCTGGATGAGAGGCTGGCGCGGTGGCAGTTCTCGCGGGGCTATGCCGAAAATGTAGCTCATGCAATTGTCCTGGCCGCGATAAATCCGAGAGCCACTGGCAGGATCTATAACGTAGCGGATGAGCCAACCCTAACCCAGATTGAGTGGATCGAGCTGATCGCCCGAGCAGCTGGCTGGGATGGGGAGATTCTGACAGCGCCGCGATCCCGGCTTCCCGATCATCTCGTCCGCAAGGAAAATCTGGAGCAACATTGGGTCGTGGATACCAGCCGGATTCGAGAGGAGCTGGGATTTGCCGAGCGGATCGATGCAGCAGAGGCCATGCGGCGTACCCTTGACTGGATCCAGATGAACCCGTTGGATCCCGATGAAGAGCAGAGACTCTTCGACCCGCAGGAGTACAATTACCCTGCCGAGGATGAGGCGCTAAGGAACTTAGAGGAGGATTAGACTATGGACACAACCCTCGTGGAGCTCTTCCGGCACAACCAGTGGGCAAATCTGCGCCTGCTCGAAGCCTGTTCGGACCTGACCGAAAAGCAGTTAGACGCCAGCGTGGCCGGGACGTATGGGCGCATCGCCGACACGCTGGTGCACATCCTGGCGGTGGAAGAGCGTTACGTGACTCAGCTAACGGGCAACGCGCCCGAGCGGTCGCTGCGCGAGAGCGCAGGCTTCCCCGGTCTCGAGGAGCTACACGCTCGCGCTCAGAGCAGCGGGGAATCGCTGATCAAAATCGCGGAACGGGATCCATTCGCCGAAGTGCTGCATGGAAGCTACCAGGAAGAACCTTACTCAATCCGCGCTGTCGTGCCACTGGTGCAAGCTATCCACCATGCCACCGAACACCGCACCCAGGTGTTGACGATCCTGAGCCAGCAGGGTATCGAGCCGCCGGACCTCTCTGGCTGGGCTTTCGGAGATGCGATGGGGTATTAAT
>Ga0209640_10005369_pt1 | contig 11202 bp, 7 predicted proteins | sample RifCSP10_1_FD_184018 | JGI IMG/M metagenome (GOLD analysis project Ga0209640, IMG submission 184018) | Soil microbial communities from Rifle, Colorado - Rifle CSP2_sed 10_1 (SPAdes) (version 2) | ecosystem: Environmental > Terrestrial > Deep subsurface > Rock core/Sediment | place: Rifle...
CCCATCGGAACGCACCCATCTGCACGCCGCAGCCCAGTGCCTTGAGGCGGGTCAGCAGATCGGGAGTGACTTCGGGCACGTGGTGCACCATCCAGCGCAGGCCGGTGATGTCGAACTCCTTGTTGACGGCCTCGTAGGCTTCGACGACCTGCGTGAGCGCGGCGAGAGTCTGGACACTGTTCTCGTTGCGCCACCCAGCCTGTGCTACCAGCCGCTGCGCCTCGCGCCAGACCGCGCCGCTCGCGAGGGGCGCGGCCCATTCGCCGATGGAACCAGTCATCAACATGTCGTCGCCGAAGAACTGAAACTGGTTACGAAGGCGCTCCTTCAACTCTGGCAGCGCGGGGTCGTTCTGGTTCTGCAGAAAGTTCATCTGCATGCGGATGAACGTCCGACCCTCGCGGTGCAGGGCGAGCCAGGCGTCGTACATGCGGTACTGATCGAGGTTCGACAGGATCTGATTCGGGTGGAGCGGTCCCGGTGTGGGGAAGAGCACCTGGTCGAGGTGCGCGGTCAGGCCGACGCTTGCCGAATACGCCATCGCGTCGAGGGTGCTGCGCTTCTTGTCATCGAACGTCTGCATGCGGCGCAGGTGGAACAGCGCGCTTGCCGCCGGCCCGCCGCCAGCGAATCCCGCCGCGGCGATGGCGCCGTTATCGGCCACGCTGACGCGCTTGATGTCCGGATGCACCGGCGAGGCGGCGTCCATGGCGTCGAAGAGCTTCTTGCCGAAGCCGTTGGTCACCGCGGGCCCCGTGAAGCGTTCGTACAACAGCACCGGCCGATCGGGCACCGCTTCGTCCAGCTCCTTCATGGTGGGGTGACGATGCTCGGCCCACTGGTTCGGATGCCAGCCGCCCATCGACGTGATCCACTGCCCCTCGGGCACGGTCTTCCTGCGAGCCGCCAGCGCTTCCTGGATCTCGCGGATGGACGCGGTGTTCTCGAGGATGGTGTGGTAGCCCGGCCGGTTGGCGAGGCTGACGATGTGCACGTGGCCCTCGATGAGTCCGGGCACAACGGTGCGGCCACGCAGATCGACCACTTGCACACCGGCTGACGGCGCGCCGCCGACCACCGCGATGCGGCCGTTGCGGATCGTCACCGTGGTTGCCACGCTGTTGCGCGCGTCCATGGTGTGGATCCGGCCGTTGACGAGCGTCAGGTCCTGCGGTGGACCTCCGGCTGGAGCCGTGGCCTGAGGGGCCTGTCCGTTGACGACCTCGGCGGGCGCGGCGGCGATGGCGACGGCCGCGCTGGCGGCCGTGCCGAGAAACTGTCGCCGCGACGGTGTCGGTCGAAGCGGATCGGCTGGCGTGTCGGGACGAGATCGTCGCACGGGCATCTCCTCGGCAGCAGGTGAACGGATGCCGGGACTATACGCGGAACCGGCCTTGCGGGCGGAGTTAGTTTCTGATAATTAACTAACTCGATGCGCCCACGCTCTGTATCCGACGACGAGATCCTGGAGGCCGCGCGTGCGTGTCTGCTCGCGTACGGACCATCGGTGGCGGTTGCCACGATTGGCGCGCGCCTTGGCATCTCGGGCCCCGCGGTGCTGAAGCGTTTCGGCACCAAAGAGAGCCTGGTCACTCGGGCGCTCGTGTCGGAAGCGCCACCCGACTTTTCCCAGGGGCCCGATCCAGGGCCGCTCCAGCCGCAAATCGTGGCGATCCTGCTGCACATCGAGCGCCTGCTTCTTGAAGCCGCGCCGCGGCTCGCAACACTTCGAGCCGGCGGGGTCAAGGCGTCGCAATGGCTCGACAAGCCGCACCCCCGCAAGGCCCGCAAGAGTCTCCTCGGCTGGCTCGAGAGAGCAAGCAGGACCCACGGCCTGACCCACCCGGATCTGGACGCGGCAGCCGACCTTCTGATTTCGCTCGTCGAGGCCCGCGGGTTTCTCGCCTGGATCGAGCCCACGTGGGTCGAGCCGGGTGAGGAGTGGGCGACGCGAGCCGTGGATGCGTTGTTCGGCGAATTGGTGGCCCCTCCCACCCGAGCCAGGGCCAGGACGTCACGGAAGGCGAGGGCCACGTCATGAGGGTGGTCGTACTCGGCGCGGCGCTAGTCGTGTGCTGGCTCACCGGCTCGCTGCCCGCCGCGGGTCAGTCCGGGCCAGCGCCTGAGTCCGCGACGGCTGCGGCCGTCGCGATGGCGGGCCCGCCGCCGCCGGTGGCTCCAGCCGTCATCACGCGGGACGAAACAGGCCGCGCCACCCTTCGGGCCGTCCGGCTGACAGAGCCGCTGCGCATCGACGGTGAGCTCGACGAAGCGTTGTACGCCACGCCGTCGATCTCCGACTTCATACAGGTCGAGCCGCAAGGCGGCGCCCCGGCCACGGAGAAGACTGAGGTCTGGGTGAGCTTCGACGACAGCAACATCTATGTGTCGTTTCGAAACTGGGAGAGCCAGCCGGAACGACTCGTCGCCAACGAGATGCGTCGCGACAACACGAACATCACGATGGGGAACGACAACATCGCGTTCCTGCTCGACACCTTCTACGACCGGCGGAACGCGATGCTGTTCGAGACCAACCCACTCGGTGGCCGCATGGATGGCCAGCTGACCAACGAGCGCCCGACCATGGATTTCAACCCGGTCTGGGAGGTCCGAACCGGGCGCTTCGAGGGTGGATGGACGGTCGAAGCCGCGGTGCCGTTCAAGTCGCTCCGGTATGGGCCGGCGCGCAGCCAGGTCTGGGGATTCAACGCGCGGCGGGTGAACCGTGCGAAGAACGAGGTGTCGTTCGTGACCCAGCTGTCGAAGGCGCGCGGTATCCAGGCGACCTTTCAAGTCTCGCAGGCGGCCACGCTCGTCGGCGTGGAGGCGCCCCCGAGATTGCGGAATCTCGAGATCAAGCCCTACGTGATCGGTGATCTGACAACCAACCGTGCGGGTGCGACGCCGGTGTCCAACGACCCGTCCGGCGATATCGGCGTGGACGTGAAGTACGGCGTCACGCAGAACATGACCGCCGACTTCACATACAACACCGACTTCGCACAGGTCGAGGCGGACGAGCAGCAGGTCAACCTCACGCGCTTCAATCTCTTCTTCCCGGAGAAGCGCGAGTTCTTCCTCGAGAACCAGGGGACGTTCGGGTTTGGAGGCGCGGCGACGGGAGGCTTCCAGGCGGCCGGTGGCGACACGCCCATCCTGTTCTACAGTCGGCGCATCGGCCTGGACCGGGGCCAGTCGGTTCCGATCGACGCCGGTGGGCGACTGACAGGGCGGGTGGGGCGGTTCACCCTTGGCATCCTCAACATCCAGACCGATGAAGGGCCAGACATTCAAAGCCCCGTCGGCCTGGTGCCGGGCCAGCCCCGGACGAACTTCTCTGTCCTGCGCGTTCGTCGAGACATCCTGCGGCGAAGTAACATCGGCCTGCTGTTCACGGATCGCTCCGTGGCGCAGAGCGCGACCGGCCGCAACACGGCCTACGGCGCCGACGCGACGTTCAGCTTCTTCGACAACCTGACGATCAACAGCTACTGGGCCCGCACGCGCACCGAGGGTCGGTCGAACGACGACACGAGCTACCGGGCGCAGCTCGACTACCCCGGCGACCGGTACGGAGTGCAGCTCGAACATCTCGTTGTTGGCGCCGGCTTCAACCCAGAAGTCGGCTACCTGAGGCGGACCGACATCCGCAAGTCACTTGGGCAGATCAGATTCAGCCCGCGCCCACGCGGGAGCCGCGTGGTGCGGAAGTACTCGTGGATCGGCACAGGGGAGTACATCGAGAACTTCGCGGGCCGCGTGGACTGGCGCGATCTGAGCGGGGAATTCGGCATCGAGTTCCAGACGAGCGACCAGCTCCGCGTGCGCGTGGCGGACAACTACGAGTTCGTGCCAATCCCGTTTGCGATTTCGGGTGTGACGATCCCCGTTGGAGGTTATGGCACCAGGAACCTGCGGGCGACACTTCAGATGGGGCAGCAGCGAAAGCTGTCGGGAACGTTCACCGCCGAATACGGTTCCTTCTTCAACGGCCACAAGACGACGATTGGCGTCTCGCGCGGTCGGCTGAATCTCTCCCCGCAGCTCTCGATTGAGCCCACGTACTCGCTTAACCGGGCGGAGCTCGTCGAAGGATCGTTCATCACCCATCTGGCAGGCTCCCGTGTCACCTACACGCTGACGCCCCAGATGTTTGCCAGCGCGCTGATTCAGTACAACTCAGGGATCAGGTCGGCATCCGCCAACGTCCGCCTGCGGTGGGAGTACCAGCCGGGCAGCGAGCTGTTCATCGTCTACAACGAGGACCGCGATACGCGGGCGCGCAGTTTCCCGGCGCTTTCCACGCGCGCGTTCATCGTGAAGGTGAATCGCCTGCTCAGACCCTGACCACGTCGGAGGACCTTCGTGAAACGTCAACTGGGGACCGCAGGTCGTCGGGTCTGCCTACGACAACTCCGATGCGGTACCGATAGACTACGGCTCGCTGGTCGCCCTCCGGCCCAGCCACGAGGAGCCCCGAGTATGTCGCTGATGCCGCGCAAGCCCGTTCCAACTCTGAGCCTCGAGACTGTCGCAGGCGCGCGTATCGCGCTCTCCGACTTGAAACCCGAACAGTTCACCATGGTTGTCTTCTACCGCGGGTACCACTGTCCTGTGTGCCGGAAGTATCTCACCGAGCTCGACGGGCTGATGGACGAGTTCAGTAAACGCGGTGTCAGCGTGATCGTGGCGAGTTCTGACACGCGGGAGCGGGCCGAACAGACGAAGAAGGACTGGAATCTCGAGCGTATCGACCCGGCCTATGGGTTGCCGCTCGACGAGGCTCGTGGCTGGGGCCTGTACATCTCGACCAGTCGCGGTAAGACGAGTCTTGGCATCGAGGAGCCGGCGAGATTCTCCGAGCCGGGTCTGTTCCTCGTTCGTCCGGACGGCACTCTCTACTGGTGTAACGTATCGACGATGCCATTTGCCCGGCCGCACTTCACGGAAGTCATCTCGGCCATCGATTTTGCTGTGAAGAACAACTACCCGGCCCGCGGCGAGGCATGAGCGTTCGTTCGACGGAGAGATGACATGACTCGAACCCGGCCGTTGACCGGAGCCGAGTATCTTGAGAGCGTCCGTGATGGCCGCGAGATCTGGATCTACGGCGAGCGCGTCAAGGACGTCACCACGCACCCGGCGTTTCGCAACACAGTCCGGATGATCGCGCGCTTCTACGACGCCCTCCACGACCCGGCGCGCAAGGCCATCATGACCACCGAGACCGATACGGGCAGCGGAGGCTATACGCATCGCTATTACAAAGCCTCACGGAACGCCGACGACCTGGTGGCGGCCCGCGATGCCATCGCCGAGACCGCGCGCCTCTCGTACGGGTGGATCGGACGGACGCCCGACTACAAGGCCGCGTTTCTGGCGACGATGGGCGCCAACCCCGGCGCCTACGCGCCGTACGAGGAGAACGCGAAGCGCTGGTACGCGCGGGCGCAGGAAGAAGTCACATTCGTCAACCACGCGATCGTGAACCCGCCGGTCGATCGCGATCGGCCGCTGGACGAGGTCAAGGACGTGTACATGCACGTCGAGAAGGAGACCGACGCCGGCCTCATCGTCAGCGGCGCAAAGGTCGTTGCCACGACATCGACCCTGACGCACTACAACTTCATCGCCAACAATGGCGCGCTGCCGATCAAGACGAAACCGTTCGCCTTCGTGTGCATGGTGCCGACGAGCGCCAAGGGCCTGAAGCTGTTCTGCCGGCCCTCGTACGAGATGACGGCGGCGGTGATGGGAACGCCGTTCGACTACCCGCTGTCGAGCCGGATGGACGAGAACGATTCGATCCTGGTGTTCGACAAGGTATTCGTCCCGTGGGAAAACGTGCTGGCGTATGGAGATATCGCCAGGGTCAACGACTTCTTTCCCAGATCCGGATTCCTCAATCGCGCAATGCTCCAGGGCTGCACGCGGCTGGCCGTCAAGATGGACTTTCTTGCGGGCCTCTTGCTCAAGGCGGTTGAGGCGACGGGGGTGAAGGACTTCCGAGGCGTTCAAGCGCAGGTCGGTGAGGTGTTGGCCTGGCGCAACCTGTTCTGGGGGCTGAGCGACGCCATGGCGCGGACGCCCGTGCCGTGGACTGAGGGGTACGTCCTGCCGAACTTCGACTACGGTCTGGCGTATCGCATCGCGGCGAGCACGGCGTACCCGAAGATCAAGGAGATCATCGAGAACACGTTGGCGAGTGCGCTCATCTATCTGCCATCGAGCGCGCTCGAGTTCAGGGTCCCTGAGTTGCGGCCGTACCTGGATCAGTTCGTGCGCGGGTCGAATGGATACACGGCCGAGCAGCGCGTGAAGCTGATGAAGCTGATGTGGGATGCGATCGGCAGCGAGTTCGGCGGCCGGCATGAGCTGTACGAGCGGCACTACTTCGGCAATCAGGAGAGCATCCGGTTCGAGGTGCTGATGGTGTCGGAGGCCATGGGCGCGACCGCGCGCATGAAAGGCTTCGCGGAGCAGTGCATGGCCGATTACAACCTGGATGGCTGGACGGCTCCTGATCTGATCAATCCGAAGGATATCAGCGCGATCATGAAGCAACGAGACCGCCATTGACCGTGAGCCGTGTCCGGGAAGGTCAGCGCCGCGCGCGGGTGAGCAAGGCGGCAAAACCCGGGAAGTAGGCAAACGTCCACGCGAGGAAATGCCAGGCGTAGTCCCAGCCGACGGGGTCGAACGGCATCCAGATCCCGGACACGAGATAGAACGCCAGGCCTGACGCCACCGCGGCGGCGAGACCGCGCATGACGACGGCGCGCGTGGGGGAGTGGCCGCCGCCGAGCCATGCGTACGCAAAGGCCAGGGCGATCCAGATTCCGAACCAGGACGCGAACATGACCGAGTACCCGGCCAGCGGGGCGAGCACGTAGAAGCTGCCGGCGGCGAGGAACCCGATCGCCGCACCGATGACGGCGCCCGGAGCGGCCCGGCGAGTCAGTACGCCCAGAAAGAGCCCCACCGCGAGAAAGAGCAGCGTGCCGTGGGTGAGCCCGTAGATCGGCCGGTGACGCGGGATCCAGGTGGCCCAGATGAAGTCGCCGAGCGTGCTCACGAGGGCAATCGCCATTGCGCCGCAGACGGTGCTCAGGAGTCCGGTCATGGATGCGGGAATCATGCCCGATGAGGGGGCAAGGCTCAATGCCCAATGCGCGATGCCCAACGCGGACCGGAGACTGGAGACCGAGGACCGGAGCCTTCGGTATACTGCGGATCTCATGCAGGCATCCCAGTCTTCATCTGACACGGCCACGTCGGCCCAGCTCCAGGCGGCTCGCACCGCGCTCGACGCCTGGGTCCGAGAAGTGGTGAATTGGCATTTCGATCCTGCAACGGGCAGTCCTTTCTGGCTCGACTACGCACTGAAGCTCGGATGGGACCCGCGACAGAAGGTCTCGGGCTTCGCGGATCTCCATCTGCTCGGCCTCTTCGAGGACGAGTGGCTCCGCGGCGGCCCCGTGCAGCGCTGGGTTCCCAAGGGGATGGCCGGGAAGCCGGTCTTCGTCTTCGAAACCGGCGGCACGACCGGCACACCGAAGACGCGCATCAACTGCGAGGACTTCAGGATCGACTACGAGGTGTTCAGCACGACTCTTCCGGACGAGCACTTTCCGAAGGGAGCCAACTGGCTGATGCTGGGGCCGTCGGGTCCCCGCCGACTACGGCTGGCGGTCGAACACCTGGCGCAGCACCGGGGCGGAATCGCCTTCTGCGTCGACCTCGACCCCCGCTGGGTGATCAAACTGATCAAGAAGGGGTGGAGCGAGCACCTTCAGGCCTACAAGGACCACGTGATCGATCAGGCCGTGACGATCCTCCAGGCGAATCACGACATCAAGTGCATGTTCACCACGCCCAAGCTGCTCGAGTCGCTCGCGCTGAGGCTCGAATCGATGGGCACCACGATTCGGAAGGCCGGGATCACGGGCATCTTTTCGGGCGGCACGGAGTTCACCCCGCAGTGGAACCGCTTCGCGCAGGAAGAGCTGCTTGACGGCGCCTACATGACACCCACCTACGGCAACACGTTGATGGGACTGGCCGCGAGTGCGCCCTCCGGTCCTCACAATAACTACAAGATCGCTTACTACGCACCCCAGCCGAGAGCCGTGGTCGAAGTCGTGGACTTCGACGATCCGCAGAAACTCGTGGAGTACGGACAGACGGGCCGAGTGAAGCTGACGACGCTGACGAAGGAATTCTTCATGCCCGGCTTCCTCGAGCGCGACGAGGGCGAGCGCGAGCCGCCGTACGAGCGCTATCCGTGGGACGGCGTCAGTGGCGTTCGCCCCTACAGGGCTTTCGCGTCAACCACGACTGTCGGTGTTTACTGACGACGGGAATCGACAATTATCGATCTGTGATTGGTGAATAGTGATTCGTTGTTGTTGATGGGTGAGTGTTGATTGGGTTCGGCGGTGCGGTTCCGTCGTTGGAATCGGCTGTGGCACCAGAACCCGAAACAAATCACGAATCACACATCAAGAATCAACAACGATTCACAGATGACCAATCAAGAATCAAAGATTGAGGAGACATGCTACAGCTGCCAGTGCTTCGTTGGGGTGAGCCGTACACGAGCATGGAAGTAGACGAGGTCGTCCACTTCGCAACCGGTGAACCTATCGCCCGCGTCAGCCGCGCCAACGGCGGCTTGATCCAGCGCGACGCGCGAAAGGCCCAGCGGGCCCGCGACGCGTTGCGCGCGATCCCGATCGACGACCTTATTGCCCGGGTTGGTCGTGCCGGCGAGCTGTACACGAACGGCACGCTGCCGATGGGCGATGGCACGCAGACGGCCGACGAGTTCGTCCACGCGCAGTCGGCGAGCACCGGCCTTCCCGAGCGCATGTGCCGCGCGAACATGAAGAAGAACGCGTTCGTGCTGGGCGAGATGCGCAGCATTCTCGAGTCGTTGACGCGTGGGCTGTCACTCGACGTGCTCTCGACGGGTCGCGGCGAAGAGCGGGGCGTGCCGATCAGCTATCAGGCGCAGAGTCCGGTGCTCGGCCTCGTGCTGCCCTCGAACTCTCCAGGCGTGCATACGCTCTGGCTGCCGATCATCCCGATGCAGGTCGGCCTCGTGCTGAAACCTGGCCCGCAGGAGCCGTGGACGCCGTACCGCATGGCGTCTGCGTTCTTCGAGGCCGGGATTCCCCGCGACGCCATTTCGATCTACCCGGGTGGCGCCGACGTGGGCGCGGCGGTGCTCGACGCATGCTCCCGGAGCCTCGTGTTTGGGGGAACCCCCACGGTCGATCGGTATCGGGGCAATCCCCACGTACAGGCACACGGCCCAGGGTTCTCGAAGATTCTTCTCGGGGACGACCAGGTCGATCGGTGGGAAGACTATCTGGACCTGATGGTCGAGAGCGTGTTCATCAACAGCGGACGGAGCTGCATCAACTGCTCCGGCATCTGGGCCAGCCGCCACACGCGAGAGATCGCCGAGGCCATGGCTGAGCGCCTGGCTGCCATCCGTCCACTCCCGCCAGAGCATCCGGATGCGTCGCTGGCGGCGTTCACCGTGCAGGGTGTGGCTGAGGCCATCTCGCAGTCGATCGATGCTGATCTGCAAGCGCCTGGCGTGACCGACGTGACGGCAAGGTATCGAGAGGGGGAGCGGCTCGTCAAGCACGGGAAGTCCGACTACCTCCTCCCGACCATCATTCACGCCGACTCCCCTGAGCCGGCGGTCGTCAAGAAGGAGTTCATGTTCCCGTTCGCGACGGTCGTGCAGTGCCCTGAGGCGAAGATGATCGAGGCGATCGGTCCCACGCTCGTCTGCACAGCCATCACGTGCAACGAAGAGTTTCGTCGGCGTCTCCTCGACGCTGTGCACGTGGACCGGCTGAACTTCGGGCGGGTCCCGACCACGCAGCTCAACTGGCGTCAGCCGCACGAAGGCAACATCGTCGAATTCCTCTTCCGGGCGCGGGCGTTCCAAAGCGCACCGGTCGGCTAGATGGTGTCTGGTCTCTGGTCTTCAGTCTCCGGACCATGCGGATCCTGTCGATAACGGCCGGAGCCGCGGGGATGTATTGCGGAAGCTGCTTCCGCGACAACGGGCTTGCGGCGGCGCTCGCGGCACGCGGGCACGATGTGACCCTCATCCCCGTCTACACGCCGACCCGGACGGACGAGGCGAACGTCAGCCGGCAGGACGTGCTCTTTGGTGGAATCAGCGTTTACCTTCAGCAGTATTCCTCGATCTTTCGAAAGACGCCGCGGTTCATCGATCGCCTGTGGGACTCGCCGCGAGTGATCGGGGCGTTTGCCGGCCGCGGCGTGTCGACGGATGCGCGGCTGCTCGGTGATCTGACGATCTCGATGCTCGAGGGGGAACATGGCGTCCTTCGGAAGGAGTTCGAGAAGCTCCTCGAGTGGACTGCGGGCGAGCCACCGCCGGATGTCGTGAATCTGCCGAACTCGCTGCTCATCGCCATGGCGGAGCCGCTGAAGCGTGCATTCAAACGCCCGGTCTGCTGCACGCTGCAAGGCGAGGAATTGTTTCTGAACGGTCTCGAGCGTCCATATCGCGAACGTGCCGTGGCCCTCATTCGGGACCAGGTGCGCCACGTGGATCAATTCATCGCGGTGAGCGAGTATTGCGCGGCCTTCATGAGGGAGTTCCTCGAGATCCCCGCGGAGCGCATGTCGGTGGTGCCGCTCGGGATCAGCATGGCGGGCTACGAGCGCCACACCGCGCGCGAGTCGGGCGGCGAGTATCGCGTCGGCTACTTTGCGCGCGTCGCACCCGAAAAGGGTCTGCACGTCCTGGCCGAGGCCTACGTCAGGTTCCGACGCCGTACGGGGACCGATCGTGTCAGGCTCGACGCGGCGGGGTACATGGCACCCAGCCACCAGGGCTACCTCGAAGAGGCGTACACCGTTCTGAGGCGGGCAGGCCTGGGAGACGAGTTCTCATATCGTGGGGCTCTGGATCGTGAGGGCAAGCTGAGGTTTCTCCGCAGCCTGGACGTCCTGTCGGTCCCGGCCACGTACGACGAACCCAAGGGGATGTTTCTGCTCGAGGCCATGGCGAGCGGCGTGCCGGTCGTGCAACCGCGGCGCGGCGCGTTCGTCGAGGTCGTCGAGAAGACGGGCGGTGGCCTGCTCGTGGAGCCCGACGATCCCGAGGCGCTCGCCGAAGGCCTGTGCAGGCTCTGGCAGGATCGC
>Ga0209640_10005370_pt1 | contig 11202 bp, 12 predicted proteins | sample RifCSP10_1_FD_184018 | JGI IMG/M metagenome (GOLD analysis project Ga0209640, IMG submission 184018) | Soil microbial communities from Rifle, Colorado - Rifle CSP2_sed 10_1 (SPAdes) (version 2) | ecosystem: Environmental > Terrestrial > Deep subsurface > Rock core/Sediment | place: Rifle...
GAGGTGGGAGCGGGGAGTGACGACTCCGTCGCTGCCGCGCCTTCGCCGCATCGCCGAGATGACGGAGACGACGGTGAGCGATCTCGTTCGCGCTCCGGATGCTGCTACGGCGCAGGCCGTCGAGCTGGCCGCGCTCAGGGAAGAGCTCGCAGAGACCCGTGCGCTCGTGGATCGAGTTGCTCGGACGCTTGATCAGCTAGCACGGCCTCGATCCGCCGGAGGCTCTCTGTCAGCGTCCCGAGGGTCCTGACGTCGACTTCAGCCAGTCTCTCCGGATAGACCGTGAGAAGGGCGCCCGCAGGCAGCAGCCGCAGACGCATCGCGGCGCCTGCATAGAACGCCTTGAACTCGAGCTCGTGCCCGCTTTCTCTCGCCTCGCTGAAGTGCCTTTCGAAGATCTCGTGCGCCCGAGGGAAGCACTCCCAAAGCGAGTTTCCGACGAACGGTCCCATGGTTTCGCGCAAACTTTCGCTTACCTGGATCAAACGGTCGTTCGCGTCGACGACGTAATAGTCGATCTCGGCGTTCAAGCGCCTCCGGCGATGACGCGCATTGAAGCCCTCGTGTGCTCACGCCGGATCGTCTCTCCCCTCACGGTGAGCGCCATCAGGGCAGCGTCAATGGAATGACGAAGACTCTCGATCGTCATGACGTCAATGAAGCCGATGAGCTCCCACGAAACGACGAGAGCGCGTCGAATGGGGACAGCTTTCAGAAGGCTGACGTGCCCGTCGCTGTACTGCGAGAACTCGACGGTCTCGCCTGTGCGTCGTGCACGTTCGAAGTACGGGCCGTAGAGCGCTTCCGTCTCCGGGGGGAAGCCTTCGTGGACACGCCTTCCGAGGAGCGACGGGAAGGGGGCAGGGGCATTGGGCGAGACGTCCAGGACGCGATCCTCGGCGTCGAGGACGACATAGGGATGATCCGAGGACGTGCCGACGGCCACGGCCACGGCATTCTACGTCTATCGTCGGACGCCTGCTGACTAATCACGCCGTCCCGTTGACACTACGCGGCTGGACACTACGCGGCCGCACGAGGGCGATCAAGCGAGCGGACGGCCCACGCGATCCTGCACGCCGAGCGCACGCTCGAGCACCGAAAAGGCCGCGTCGGTGTCTCCTCGCTCTTTCAGCAGCGCAGCTAGGCGCTTGTAGGCCTGCACGAGATAGCGGCTCGGCGCTTGCCGCTCCAGGCCCTCGACCGCCAGCTCCAGCAGCTCTTGGGCGCGCTCCGGTTCCCCGAGGTCGGCGAAGACCTCGCCGAGAAGCAGATAGGAGCGGCCAACGTCGTCCGGGTGTGTATCTCCGAGGGCGCCTATTAGCTCCATAGCGAGCGCGGCGGCCGCCTCGGTCTCTCCCAGCGCGGCGAGCGTGCGGGCCTCCTCGATCCGGTACTGGGCGATCTCGAGCGCCGTCCCGGCCGCTGCGATGAGCGGCTCACCCTCGCGAAGGAGATCGAGCGCCTCGGCCGGCCTGCCGAGGTCGAGGTAGATGTAGGCGAGGCTCTGCAGGGCGAGAGCGATCGCGTGGTTGTCCTCCGTCGCGCGCAGGATCTCGAGCGCTCGCTGTGCGTAGGGGGCTGCAAGGTCGCTTTGGCCCTGCTCGCGGCGAAGTCGAGACTCCGACCAGTACAGCCGCGCGCGCGTGTAAGGGTCGGCAACACCGCGGCCGCGGGCGAGGGCGGCCGCAAGCACTCGCTCGGCCTCGGCGAAGCTGCCATTGTCGGTGAGGGCGGCGCCGAGCAAGCCCGCGAAGCGGACGTACTGGACAGGATCGTCCGTGTACGCCGCGACGCAGCGCTCGAGAATTGCAATCGAGCGCGCGAGTTGCCCGAGCGCCGCATATCCACGCGCAAGGTCCGATGCGAGCGCCGGCCGCTCGGCGACGTCGTCGTCGCCGACGGAGAGCGCCTGCTCGAACAGTTCTACTGCAAGCGAGGGATCGCCGCGCCGAAACGCCACCTGGCCCAGCCCCTCAAGTGCTCGTGTTCGCTCTCGGTTATCGCGAGCCTCGTCGAGTACCCTCTGGAACAGGCCGGCCGCGTCGTCCGTCTCGTCCAGCCGTAGTGCGATCTCGGCGTCGTCGAGCATCGACCTCGTATGGATCTCGCTCGCGCCTGCAAGGTACGCGTAGTCGACGTGAAGGCGGAGGGCAAGCTCGTGGAGGACCCGAGGCGACGCTATCCGCTCGCCTGCCTCGATGCGTGAGATGTACGCGGCGGAGCAGCCGGAAAAGGCTAGGCCTCGCTGACTCAGCCCCATGCGCTCGCGCGCCTCCCTCAAGCGTCGACCGGCGACGACGGGTTCGACAATATGTGTTGACTTTTTACGCGGCATCAGCGTATTTTGTCAGCGGCCCGGGCGCCCGGACCGTCCATTGGAACGAGAAGAAAGGATGGTTCGGAATGCGGCTTCGCCTTATCGTGCTGTTTGCCGTGCTCTCCCTCGCCGCTGCACTCGGTGGCGGGACCCCGTGGCCGCCCTGATAGCGGGGGCGACGACCTCGAGATCGACCTCTGCGGCGGGGGCATCATGCCCCCGCCGCTCGAGCTGGCGGGCCGACGCGGACATTGGCGCAACATTCTATGCCTGAATCCGGTCGTTGTGGCAACCCGTTTGGGGGACTTGGTTGACAGGACGCACGATCGGAACCAGCGCGGTGCCTCGTCAGGTCACTGATGCACGAGGAGGTGCGGAGAGCGGCCGCGACGCTCCGGTACGCTGAGTCGGTGTCTCGAGCGGTGATCGTCTCGGCCGTCCGCACGCCGTTCGGGCGACTCGGAGGTGGGCTTGCCTCCTATCCCGCGACCGAGCTCGGGGCGATCGCGATCCGAGCGGCGCTCGAGCGCGTGGGGCTCGAGCCAGCCGAGGTCGAGTACGCGATCATGGGTCAGGTGCTCCAGGCCGGCGCGGGCCAAGCACCCGCGCGGCAGGCGGCCGTCGGCGCGGGGATTCCAAAGGAAGTGCCAGCCGACACGATCAACAAGGTGTGCGCGTCCTCGATCCGGGCGATCGAGATCGCCGATCTGATGATCCGGGCAGGACGTCATGAGGTCGTTGTCACGGGGGGAATGGAGTCGATGTCGAACGCGCCGTATCTGCTCCCGAAGGCGCGTTTTGGGTACCGGCTCGGCAATGGCGAGGTCGTCGATCACATGGTGTTCGACGGGCTCACCTCGACGTTCGACGGGTTGCACATGGTCGCTCAGGCGTCGAAGGTGTCGCGCGAGCTCGGGATCACGCGCGAGGAGCAGGACGAGTGGGCGTTCCGGTCGCACCAGCGAGCTGCGGCTGCTCAGGACGGTGGGCGTTTCGACGACGAGATCGTCGCGGTCGGTGAGCTCACGGCTGACGAGGGGATCAGGCGCGATACGACGCTCGAGAAGCTCGCCTCGCTGCAGCCGGTGTTCGACCCGCACGGGACGACGACCGCCGGTAACGCCCCAGGAGTGAACGACGGCGCCTCCTGCGTGGTCGTCTGCTCCGAGGAGTTCGCGGAACGCCGAGGGCTGGAGCGGCTCGCGACGATCCTCGCCCAGGGCTACGTGGCCGACGACTACGCGTACCTCGCGCGGACACCGGCGCGGGCGGGCGGACAGGCGCTCTCGTCGGCTGGGAAGACGATCGACGACGTCAAGCGCGTCGAGATCAACGAGGCGTTCTCGTCGGTGGCCAAGAACTCGACGCGCATGCTCGGCGCCGACGAGAACCTCGTGAACGTCAACGGCGGCGCGGTCGCGCTCGGGCACCCGATCGGCGCCTCAGGGGGACGCATCGTCGCGACGATGATCCACGAGCTGCGACGGGAGGGCGGCGGCCTCGGACTTGCGGCGATTTGCTCGGGCGGAGGTCAGGGCGACGCTCTGCTGCTCGAGGTCTGACAACGCAAGTTACAAGTTGTTACTTGTGCGGTTTTCTCTGATTCCGAGCCGGATTCGCGGCCTCAAAATGCCAAGTGACAAGTTGTAACTTGCGCGCCCTGGGATCGGTCGCAGCTCTCGTCGCTGTTGTGTTCGGGACGTTCGCAGGGGTCGCGGCGGTCGCGGACGCGGGCGTGTCCGTCTGCACCGATAAGCCGCTCTCGGCACGGCTCGACGATGCCGACGCCGCCATCGTCGGACGGGTCGTCGACGTCGTCGAAGGCGACCGGAGTCGGTTCCTGTCGGTCGAGGTCGATCAGCGGGTCAAGGGCGAAGTCGAGCGGAGGATCTATGTGCGCGTCTCGCTCTACGCGGTTGTCGAAGTGCGCCCTGACGAGCCCATCGGTCTCCTGCTCACACGCGCTCCGGATGGCGGCTGGCTCGGAACCGACTGCAGCTTTGTCCCGCCGGGACAGCTCGTCGCCGAAGGAGGCGAGCCGCGAGGAGGCGTGATCAAGGTCGGGATCGGGATCGTGATCCTCGGCGTCGTGCTCCTGTGGGCACTGCGTAGGCTGAAGCGCGGCGCACGTCCCGATCTTCGGGGCGCTCCACGGCCGTAGGGGATACTCCGGCCGTGAGGTTTGAGCACGTTCTTGTCGTTGGAGCGGGGCAGATGGGTGGAGGAATCGCTCAGGTCGTCGCAGCGTCGGGTCGGCGCGTCTCGCTTCACGACGAGGTCGCGGGAGCCGTCGATCGAGCTCTCGAGGCGATGCAGCGAAGCCTGGACAAGCTCGCTGAGAAGGGTGGTGCCGACTCCGCGGACGTGCTCACGCGGGTAACCACCGTAGAAGGCATCGTGCCGGCCGATCTCATGATCGAGGCCGTCGTCGAAGACGTCGGCGTGAAGCAGAAGCTCTTCCGACACGCCGACGACGTCCTCCCGCCCGAAGCGATTCTCGCCTCCAACACATCGTCGATCCCGATCGCCTCTCTCGCGGCAGCGACGAAGCGCCCGGCGAAGGTCATCGGCATGCACTTCTTCAACCCTGTGCCCGTTCTCCAGCTCGTAGAGGTGATCCGAGCGGAGGAGACGTCGGACGAGACCCTGACAGCGATCGTCGAGCTCGCCAAAGATCTCGGGAAGGTGCCTGCAGAGGCACGCGACGTCCCCGGCTTCGTCTCGAACCGGATCCTGATGCCCTTCATCAACGAGGCTGTCTACGTGCTCGAGGAAGGCGTCGCGGAGCCGGAGGCGATCGACACGATCGCGAAGCTCGGGTTCGCACACCCGCTGGGGCCGCTCGCACTTGCCGACCTGATCGGGCTCGACACCTGCGTCTCGATCATGGAGGTGCTGCACGAGGGTCTCGGCGATCCGAAGTACGCGCCGTGCCCGCTTCTTCGTGAGCATGTCGCGGCGGGTCGACTCGGCCGCAAGTCCGGCCGGGGCTTCTACGACTACACATGATGGATCCGAGGCTCGCTTCGGAGCTGACGACGCACGAGATCTCCGACGAGGAGTTCCTGGAGGCTGCTTATCGGAACATCCTGCGCCGGCCGCCCGACGACGATGCGCGAGAGCGGGCTCTCTCGAAGCTCGCCGAGGGGACTCTCTCGCGCGCCACTCTGGTGCACGACCTCGCGACGAGCGAGGAATCCGTCCGCGTGCGCGAGCTCGACGACGCGGTCGCGCTCGGGCTCGGAGCGCGCACCCGTCGGGAGCGGATCCGTTGGCTGCAGGCGCCGGCCGGAACCGACGAGCGCGTCGTCGAGATCCCCTGGGTGCTCTCCCGGCTGCGCGAAGCGGGGCGCGTGCTGGAGGTGGGGTACGCCTTCGCGGAGACCGCGTACCTGGGTGGGCTCCTACGCTCCGGAGTCGAGCTCGTGGGTGTCGATCTGGCTACTCGCGACGTCGACGGCATGGAGACGGTCGAAGCGGACGTTCGCGCGCTTCCCTTCCCTGACCGCTCGTTCGACCAGGTTCTGCTCGTGTCGACGCTCGAGCACATCGGGGCTGACAACACGGTGTACGGGCTCGCGGCGGAAAGCGACGGCGATGCGCGTATCGAGGCACTCCGCGAGCTGAGGCGGGTCCTGCGCGTCGATGGAGATCTCCTCGTCACCGTCCCACTCGGTGAGCCCGCCGACCATGGCTGGTTTCGCCAGGAAGACGAGCGGGGTTGGACGGAGCTCTTCGCGCGGGCCGACTTCTTCGTCGAGGAGATCGAGGCGTACGAGCTCCGGCCGGATGGATGGCGAGCGGCGCCGTCCTTTCGCGCGGACGGCGTTCGCTACGGGGAGCGCGGCCCGGCCGCCTCGGCCGTGCTTTGCGCGGACCTCTCGCCAGGCCGGCTTAGGCATCTCGCCACCCCGGGCGGTCTCCGGAAAGCAACCCGCCGGCGCGCGGCGCGCACGTACAGGCGTGTACGACCCTACGACCTATAGTCCAGCGCGATGAACTTCGAGCTCACCGCAGACCAGCGCGCGACTCAGGCGCTGACGCGAGAGCTCGCGGAGGCGGAGATCGCTCCGAACGCGACGTCCTGGGATCGGGATCACCGCTTCCCGGACGAGCTTTACCCGAAGCTCGCAGAGCTCGGCCTCATGGGCGTATGCGTCTCGGAGGAGTACGGGGGCGCCGGAGCGGACTTCGTCTCCTACGTCGTCGTCCTCGAGGAGCTGTCGCGCGCCGATGCGGGAGTGGGGGTCACGGTTGCGGTGCACACGAGTGCGACCACGCTTCCTATCCTGTCCTTCGGGACGGAGGAGCAGAAGTCTCGCTTCGTGCCGCCGCTTGCACGGGGAGAGCAGCTCGGAGCGTTTGCGCTGACCGAGTCTGGATCCGGCTCCGATGCGGGCTCGCTTCGGACCGTAGCCGCGCCGGATGGCGATGGTTGGGCGATCACCGGCTCGAAGCAGTGGATCACCAACGGATCGCGTGCCGGCACCTTCGTACTGTTCGCTCGAACCGATCCCACGACGGCCGGCGCGCGGGGTGTCTCGTGCTTCATTCTCGACGCCGAGCATGTCCGCGTGACTCGCGAGGAGGAGAAGCTCGGCCTGAACTCCTCGGTGACTTCGGATCTCGCGCTCGAAGCCGCGCATGTGGGCCGAGACCGGCTCCTGCACGACGAAGGTCGCGGCTTCCGCGTCGCGATGGCGACACTCGACGGCGGTCGCATCGGAATCGCGGCGCAGGCGGTCGGCATCGCCCAGGCTGCCTACGACGTTGCGCGGGCCTATGCGCAGGAGCGCGAGCAGTTCGGTCGGCGGATCGGCGACTTCCAGGCAATCCAATGGAAGCTCGCGGACATGGCGACCGAGCTCGACGCGGCGCGCCTGCTCACGTATCGCGCGGCGTGGCTCAAGCAGGAGGGGCGCACGTACACTGCGGAAGGCGCGAAGGCGAAGCTCTTCGCATCCGAGATGGCGCGCCGTCAGACGGCCGAGGCCATCCAGATCCTCGGAGGCGTCGGCTACACGAAGGAGTTCCCGGTCGAGCGTTTCTATCGCGACGCCAAGATCACGGAGATCTACGAAGGGACGAGCGAGATCCAGCGCCTCGTGATCGCCCGCTCGATCCTTGGCCGGCAGGCGCGAGAGCCATCGCCCCACCCAGACCCCAAGTAACAGTCTGTTACAAGGGGTTGGGGCGCCACTCGTACAGCGCGTCGGGCTCCTTCTCCTCGTTGCCGGAACCGTCGGTCAGCTCGACGAGGCGGCAACCGTGCCTCTCGTAGAAGCGTCGCGCACCCTCGTTGCGCTGAAAGACCCAGAGCCGGAACCCCGCCGGTCGCCGTTTCTTCGCGTGCGTGAACAACTCGCTGCCGACGCCGCGACCCTGATGTTCCGTACCCACGTAGATGTGCTGGAGGTAGTCGACGTCTTGCCGCGATCCGAGCGCGGCAAACCCGACGATCTGCGCGTCTCGCTCGATGACCCAGACCTCCTCGTTGGGCAGGACCATCTCGCGGAGGAACGAACGATCCTCCTCGGGCGTGTGCAGCTCGGGCAGCGAAGGCATCGCCTTCTGCATCGCGGCGCGGAGTATCGTGGCGAGCGCATCCGCGTCCTCGGGGGTGGCGCGTCGCAGCACGGGCGTACTCTACGACGGTGCCTCGCGAACGCGACGAGCCGGTTCGGCTAACGAAGATCTACACCCGCGGCGGCGACGCCGGCGAGACGTCGCTCGGCGACGGATCCCGGATCTCGAAGCTCGACGCTCGAATTGCCGCATACGGGACCGTCGACGAGCTGAACGCGGTCGTCGGTCTTGCTCTTGCAGCCGACTGTCCCGACGAGATTGGCTCTGTGCTCGGCCGCATTCAGAACGAGCTCTTCGATCTCGGTGCCGATCTCTCGGTGCCGATGGAGCAGGACGCGCGTCTGCGCGTGACGCAGGAGCAAGTCGACGCGCTCGAGGGCGACTGCGACCGGTTCAACACCGAGCTTCCGGAGCTCAAGAGCTTTGTCCTCCCGGGCGGGAGCGAGGCCGCCGCGCGACTCCACGTCGCGCGCACGACCTGCCGTCGCGCCGAGCGTGAGGCGCTGGTCGCCTCCGGTCTCTATGCGGTGAATCCGCTCGCGCTCGTGTACCTGAACCGTCTGTCCGACCTTCTCTTCATCCTCGCTCGCGCCGCGAACACTGCAGCCGGCCGCGAGGAGCCACTCTGGAGGCCCGGGAGCTCGAGCTAGGCGACGGCCGTCCAGCGGGCGTCGAGCCACTCGACGAGCTCACCTGCCGGCCGAGGGCTCGCGACATAGAAGCCCTGCGCGTAGTCGCAGCCCCAATCTCTAAGCAGGCGCCATGCCTCGGGCGTCTCCACGCCCTCAGCCACGACGGTGAGGTCGAGTGCGTGGCCGATGTCGACAAGACCGCGTACCAGCGCTCCGTCCGTGTCGCTTATCCCAAGGCCTCCCACAAGTCCTGCGTCTATCTTCAGCTCGTCGAGAGGGAGCGCCCGGAGCGCCGCGAACGACGCAGTGCGCCCCGTGTCGTCGAGGGACAGCCGCACACCCAGAGCGCCGAATTGCCTGAGGACTTCGTCGTCGAGCTCCACCCCCGCGCCCGGTCCGGCTGGAACGACTTCGAGTGTCACCGGAATCGAAGTGACGTCGACCGATTGGAGCATCGTCGCGAGCCCGTCGGCGAACTTCGGATCGTCGAGCAGGCGGTACGGGACGTTGATCGAGACGCCGAGATCGTGTCCTGTCTTCGACCAGAGCGCTGCTGAGCTGAGCGCGTCCGCGACCACGAGAAACGTGAGCTCGCGAGCGAGTGGGGTGCGCTCCACGTGCGGAACGAACTCCGAAGGCGGCACCAGCGTCCCTTCCGCGAGCACGCGCCGGATCAGCGCCTCGGCCGAGTGTGCCGTTCCTGTCTCGACGTCGAGTATCGGCTGATAGACGACAGCGAGCTCCTTCCGCGCGAGCGCTCGCTCCACTTCGTGCACGACCCCCGCGTCGATGCCTCTGCGGACGAACACCGAATCGGCTGCCACGTCGCGCTTCGTCGCGTACATCTGACCGTCGGCTCGGGAGAGTAGCTCGTCGGAAGTCCCGCCATCTGTCGGGAACACGGCCCAGCCGATGCTGCCGTCGATCTCGATCGTCGTTCCGTCGACGTTGATTGGTCGGCGAAGTGCATGGCGGAGTCGGCGAACGAGCGTCGTTGCCGTCTCGCTCGCCGTCTCCGCGGACAGGACGACGAATTCGTCGCCACCGACGCGAGCAACGGTGTCGCTCTCGCGCACCACGGTCTCGAATCGGCGCGCGAGCGTGCGTAGGACGAAGTCGCCCGCTCGATGACCGCGGATGTCATTGACATCCTTGAAGCCGTCGAGGTCGACGACGATGAGGGTGAAGCGCTCGCCCGTACGGTGGGATCGCCGAAGCGCCTGTTCGATCCGATCGTCGAGGAGTATGCGGTTCGGTAGGCCGGTCAGCGGGTCATGCAGGGCGTCCGCGGCCGCCTTCGTCAGGCGCCAGTTGAGAACGACGCCTGTCGCGGCGGCAAGGAACGAGAAGACGACGAGCACCGCGGCGATGTAGTCCGTCCTCTCTCGCAGGACCGCCGTCAGCAAGCTCGTCGCAAGCACGAGTGCCGCGAGGGAAAATGCCCATGCGAAGGTACTGCTCAGATGCCGCCTTGACCGGATCGTCACTCGCCTTTCGCCATTCCTGCCCCTGAGTGGAGCTGCCGCAGTTACTTCCGACAGTAGTCAGGTCGGGTTGTGTGATCACCCCCAGATCGAGGGACGGTGATCCCCCGGTGGAGTGATAGAGCGGCTCTTTGCGGGGAGGAAGCGTGCGATTCCTCGGGAAACGGGTGTCGTGGACGCGGGAGCGGGTCTCGTCGGGCTGCTCGTCGGCGTGGCGGTGGGCCCGCTGGCGGATCGCGTTGCGACGAACGCTCCGCGCCATCAGCGGCTGCTCGGGCGAGTGCCGCGGTCGCCGCAGCTGCCTCTCGTCACGCTCAGCACTGCGCTCTCCGGGGGAGCGTCCGCGCTCGTTTTCGGCCTTACGCTCGAGGGGTTGATCGCGGTGCTCTTCGGCTGGGTCTTGGTTGTCGTCACGCGGACCGACCTCGAGCACCGGTTGATCCCCGACAAGGTCGTTCTTCCTGCGACGGTCGCCATTCTGGCGCTTCGAACGATCGACGATCCGAGTGTCGAGTGGATCCTCTGCGCCCTCGGTGCCGGGCTCGTATTGTTTCTCGTCGTCCTCGCGTACCCGAGTGGCCTCGGTCTGGGAGATGCGAAGCTCTCGGCGTTGCTCGGCGCAGGACTCGGCCTCTCTGTGATCCCGGCGATGTTCGTCGGATTCTTTGTTGCCTTCGTTCCGGCCGCGGTGCTTCTCGTCAGGCACGGAGGTGAGGCTCGGAAGAAGGCGATACCGCTGGGACCGTTTCTTGCGCTCGGCGGGGTGGTCGCTCTCTTCTGGGGCGGCGCGATCCTCGACTGGTACAAGCAGCTCGCGACGTAGCACCAGTCCAAGTCCACTACCGGCGGTCTTTAGATGTCGGCCTCTGGAGCCGATCTCTCGGCTGATGGAAAGCGCATCGACGCCGGACCGTGTCTCGTCTCCGATCGAGCCCGCGCTGCTCGCAGCGGCCGCTCGAGAGGCTGCGGGCGCGCTCCGCGAGCCGACTGATCCGGCCAAGGCGATCGACGGCGCAGTCGAAGTCCTCCATCGCGCGGTCAGTGGTCTGACGCCGTCCCTGTTCATGCTCGAACAGGGCCACTTCTGGCTCGTGGCGCAGCGCGGCCATTCGGTCGTGCCGGACGGCGTTCGAGCCGTGGGTGGCGTCATGGGTCGAGCAGTGCGATTGGGGAAGCCGCA
>Ga0209640_10005371_pt1 | contig 11202 bp, 14 predicted proteins | sample RifCSP10_1_FD_184018 | JGI IMG/M metagenome (GOLD analysis project Ga0209640, IMG submission 184018) | Soil microbial communities from Rifle, Colorado - Rifle CSP2_sed 10_1 (SPAdes) (version 2) | ecosystem: Environmental > Terrestrial > Deep subsurface > Rock core/Sediment | place: Rifle...
CCCCCGGCTGCGGTCGAGCAACGCGTCGCGCACGCTCCCCCCGACCAGGAAGACCTCGTGGCCGGCGTGGCGGAATCGTTCCACGACCCGCACCGGCACGCCGTCGACGCGAAGCAGCGGTTCGAGACGCGCCGGAAACATGCCGCGATGGTAGAGAGCGCTCGATGCCGGATGCCCGACCGGCGAGGATGCGCTACGCGGCCGACGTCTTCAGCAGCCCGAGCTGCTGGGCGCGTAGCTTGAGATCCGCCGGTGAGGTGGCGTGTCGCAATGCCTGTTCGAACGTGATCGCCCCGGAACCGGCAAGGCGGAGAATGGACTGATCGAACGTCTCCATCCCGTAGTACGCGCCCTCGGCGATGACGTCGGGGATCTCGTGGGTGGTGGCGGGGTCCGTGATCCTGTCCGCCACTCGTTCGGTGTTGATCAGCACCTCCACCGCCGGCACACGGCCTCGCCCGTCGGCAGTGGGGATCAGCCGCTGGCTGATGATGGCCCGCAGGGTGGCGGCGAGCAGCAGGCGCACCTGCAGCTTGTGCTCTCCTGGAAAGAACTCGAGGATTCGGTTGATCGTCTCGGACGCATCGAGAGTGTGGAGCGTCGACAGGACGAGATGGCCGGTCTCGGCCGCCTTGAGCGCAGCGTCGATCGTGTCGGCGTCTCGCATCTCACCGATGAGGATGACGTCGGGATCCTGGCGCAACACCCGCCTCATCGCCTCGGCGAACCCGCCGGTGTCGACACCGACCTCGCGCTGGGAGACCATCGCCATCTTGTCGCGGTGAATGATCTCGATCGGGTCTTCGACCGTGATGATGTTGACCCGTCGCGATGAGTTGATCGAGTCGATCATCGCCGCCAGGGTGGTCGACTTGCCTGCCCCGGTGGGACCGGTCACGAGCACGAGCCCGCGAGGCTCGGCCGTGATGTTGTTGAGCACCGGTGGGAGACCGAGTGAGGCGAAGTCCCCGGTCGGAGGGCGCAGGGCGCGGATGGCCACACTGACAAGCCCCCGCTGGCGGTAGGCGTTCACCCGAAACCGCGATCCGTCCGCCAGCCCGTAGGCGAAGTCGGCCTCGTTGTCCTGCAGGAACCCGGCCGCCACGCGGTCGGGGATGATCGCGGCGAGATACTCCTCGACGTCCTTCTCGGACAGCGGTGACTCGGGCAGGGACGCGAGGTCACCGGCCACCCTGACCATCGGGGGGATTCCGGCCTTGAGGTGGATGTCGGAGGCACCGAGCCGTTGGGCGTCGGTGAGAAGTGCATCGATCGTCGGGAAGGAATCGCCCACGTGCCGTCCAAGGGTGTGACTGCCCCTCGTATCGGCACGACCCTCAGTCTGCTTGAACACTGCGCCAGTGCTTCGCCGCCTGCCGGGCCGAGGTATCGACCATCTCCGCGGCGAGGCTCGGGGAAGTTCCCGTCGGTGTGGGGAAGTCCGTGCCGGCACCACCCCGGAGTGTGGAGGCGACCGAGGCGACGATGGCGTCGTACTCGTACCCACCCTCGAGGAAGTAGACGACGGGGAGGTCGAAGCGTGACAGGTGTCGGGCCATGCGGCCGTAGTCGTTGGCCTCGAGCACCCAGTCGGCGAGCGGATCCGCCCGATGGCCGTCGTATCCGGCACTGACCAGTATCCAGTCGGGAGCGAAGTCGGCCACCACGGGGACGACGATCCGACTAAAGGCCGCCTCGATGGCGTCTCCTGCGGTCCCGGGGGGGAGAGGGATGTTCACGGTTCGCCCGGTTCCCTGGCCGTGGCCCACCTCTTCGAGCCACCCGCTGCCGGGATAGAACGGATACTCGTGGAGCGAGACGTAGAGCACGTCGGAGCGCGCTCCAAACGTCGCCTGTGTTCCATCGCCGTGATGGACGTCGAAGTCGACGATCGCGACCCGTGCGTCCTGTCTCACCAGTCGTTCGGTCGCGATGGCGATGTTGTTGAAGATGCAGAACCCGAGAGCACGGGTGGCATGAGCGTGGTGGCCCGGTGGGCGCACCGCCAGGAACGCAAGGGGGGACGCTCCGGCCTGGATCGAATCGATCGCGACGAGTCCGGCACCTGCCGCCCGGCATGCCGCTTCCCACGTTCCCGGCACCGCGCCGGTGTCGGGGTCGAGTTGCCCGCCGCCGGCGAGGCAGAACTCCTCGATGGCGTCCACGTACGTCGGATCGTGGACGAGGGCCAGCTCTTCCTTCGAGGCGAACGCTGCCTCGCGTTCGTCGACCTCGCCTCCCCATGAGCGGGCGCCCATGAGCGCAGCCTCGATCCGGGCCGGCCGCTCCGGATGCCCTGGCGAGTTGCGGTGGAGGAAACATGCGGGGTGACTGATCACCAGCGGTTTCACAACCTCAACTCTGCCATGTTTCCGAAGCACCAGATTCGGGAGCGACGACGACAACCGATACCATCGCCGTGGTGAGCACACGGGTCCGAGTGGAGGGCACCTGGCCGGAGCCGATCACCTTGCGCAAGGGGTGGGCCCGTGCCGAGTCGCGTCCATGGAACGGGAGCGTGCCGATGGCCCATCTCCGGCTGTGCCGAGGGGGTGGGCCTTCGTTCATCGACGACTGCGTGGACGCCCTCGGTGAAGTCGGAGTGAGTGGGGTGCTCTCACCGCCGCTCCCTCCCTCCGCCCAGAAGACATGGCGGGACGCCGCGTTCGAACACCACGCCGCTCTCGCCCTACTCCGCCGCGAGCTCGACCGCATTCCCCCACCGGGCCACCTCGTCCTGACCGGTGTCGAGAGCGACTTGGAAGAAGCCCTGCGCATCGACGCCGCCGCATTCGACGAGTTCTGGCAATTCGATCGTCCTGCGCTCGTCGAAGCCATGGCCGCCACGCCCCGATCGATCCTCCATGTCGTTCGCAACCCCGTCGGCGGTCTCGCCGGCTTCGCCGTCAGCGGGATCGGCGCCACCATCGCCTACCTGCAACGCGTCGCGGTGGATCCCGTTGCCCAGGGGGTGGGCATCGGACGGTCGCTGGTGAGGTCCTCCGCTCGATGGGCCAAGCGCGAGGGTGCCACCGCGCTCATCCTCAACACCCAGATCGACAACCAGGCTGCGATCTCGCTGTACGCGTCGGAGGGGTTCACGGTCCTCGAGGAGCCGTTGGCGGTTTTGAAGAGGGCGGTGTAGACACCCGACTCCCGACTCCCGACTCCCGACTCCCGACTCCCGACTCCCGACTCCCGACTCCCGACTCCCGACTCCCGACTCCCGACAGAGTCGCGCGACGGGCTACGGGGTCGGTGTTGCTGGCAGCACGCAGCGGGTGTCGGACCGCGCCAGAACCTGTCTCCCGAGTTTGCCCTCCCCACCTCCCTCCTATCGGAATGGGAGGGGGAGAAGAACGGGCAGCGTCTTGTCGGGTGTCTTCTCTTGCTGGCAGCTGGCAGCTGGTAGCTGGCTGCTGGTTGCCCTCCCCCAACCCCCTCCCATCGGAATGGGAGGGGAGAACGCTCGAACGGGCGATCGGCAACGGGTAACGTCTTAGCGTGATCCGCATCGTCACCGACTCCTCCTGCGACCTGCCCGATCACCTCACTGCGCGGCACCGGATCAGCGTCGTCCCTCTCACGATCCGCTTCGGGGACGACGAGTACGTCGATCGTGAGGAGCTCTCGGTCGACCAGTTCTGGGAGCTGCTGGTCGCCGGTGAGGGCCTACCCGAGACCGCCGCCCCATCTGTCGGCCGCTTCCAGGAAGTCTTCGGCCGGCTGTCCTCCGAAGGCGCCGACGGAATCGTGATCATCTGCCTGTCATCGGCGATCAGCGCCACCCACCAGTCGGCCATTCTGGCCGCCGAGCAGTATGGAGGGGGCATCCCCATCCGAGTGGTCGACAGCCGCTTGGTCTCTGGCGCCCTAGGACTCGTCGTCCTCGCCGCCGCAGCCGCTGCCGAGGCGGGCGGTTCGATCGCCGAGGTGGAAGGCGTCGCCCATCAGACCGCAGCCTCGACCAACCTGCTGGCGACGCTCGACACCCTCGAGTTCCTCAAGCGGGGCGGTCGAATCGGATCGGCAGCCGCCTTTTTCGGCAACCTGCTCGACGTCAAGCCCCTGATCGCATTCGAGGACGGCGCCGTCCACGCTGCGGGACGCGTCCGCACCCGCCGCAAGGCGACCGCCGCCATCGTCGAGCGGGTCAGGGAGATGGGCGACACGGTCGACGAGTTGGCGATCATCCACTCCGACCCGTCCGACCTGGCCGAGTTCACAACCGCGATCACCGAAATCATGGGCAAGGAGCCGACGCTGATGCGCCTCGGTCCGGTGGTCGGCACCCACTCCGGGCCGGGAGTGGTGGGAGTGGTGTACCGGCTTCGAACGCCATAGATAGCCGGAGGGGAGAAACCGGCAAGTCGCTGGCCGCGTCGGATCTGCCGCCCCCCTCCCCCCTTCTGGGGGGAGGAGATCAGCAACCGGACCCCTCATCGGGTGACGGGCGTCGGGTGACGGGTGACGGTCGTCGGGTGACGGGTGTCAGGCGTCGTTTCTTGCGGGCAGCGGACAGCGGGTAGCGGACGGCGTCTCTTGCCGGGCGTCGGGTAACCGCCAACAGGTAACGTCTTCACGCAATGACCGACCGCGCCGACCGTGACGCCGCGCTCATCGAGCGCTACCTGGCAGGGGAGGTCGCGGCATTCGCGGAGTTGATGCAGGCCCACGAGGACCGTGTCTTCGCGGTCTGCCTGCGCATGCTCCGAAACCGTGACGCCGCCCTCGACGCAACCCAAGAGACGTTCGTCACGGTCTTCCGGAAGGCAGATCGCTTCGCCGGACGTTCGGCCTTCAGCACATGGCTCTATCGGGTCGCGGTCAACACGTGCTACGACCAGGCCCGGCGTATGCAGCGTCACACCACGGATCCCCTACCCGAATCGAATGATCCCAGCGATCCCACCTCCGGAGACGCGTTCGAAGCAGCCGAATTGCGACCCGACCTGGAGGCCGCACTCGCCCGCCTCCCCGGAGAGTTCCGGGCGGCAGTGATCCTGGCCGACCTCCAGGGACTCGGCCTTCAGAAGGTGTCGGAGATCCTCAACGTCCCCATCGGCACCGTGAAGTCACGCGTGTTCCGGGGACGTCGCCTTCTCGCCGACGCCCTCGGGAACCTTCCAGGCACCTCAAACCCTCCTATCCGAGAAGCCAATGCCTAGATTCGACCCAGACACCATCGCTGCCCTCGCCGAGGGCCGCCTCGACCCCGAGCGGGCCAAGGAACTCGAGCGTGAGGTGGCTGCCGACCCTGCCGCCGCGGCGGAGTTGGCAGCCCACCGCCTCGTGCTCGGGATCACTGCGTCGAGCCCAACCCCGACGCTCACCGCCGACGAGCGAACCCTCATGCGCGCTTCGATCGCATCTGCATTGGGGCTGGAGCAGCCCCAACCGGGCATGGCCGAAGCCACACACCGCAGAATCCCCTGGGCCGCGATTTCGGTGGCCGCGGCCGCATTGGTGGGACTCGTGGCCATCGCACCCCTCGCCAACCTCCTTTCGACCGGAGGAGACGACGCGGCCACCAGTCTCGGGGCGTTCTACGAATCCACCACGACCCAGCCGGCCGGCGTTTCTGAAGCCGATGCCTCGCTCTCCGCCGAGGGGACTACGTCGGGGAGTGAAGAGCCACCCATGACCAGCGTCGCAGCCGCCACGACCACGACCGCAGCCGCCACAACGATGGCCGACACCACCCGCGACCTGGTCGACGCCGCTGAGATCGAGGCTCGCGTGCGCGAGCTGTTCGATGGCGCGCAGACCGCCGGCACCGATCCGAAGACGCCTGAGGACGACGATCCCTGCCTTGCCGAGGGGAAGGAATTCCTCGACGACACTTCCGTCCTCACGCTCACCTTCGACGCGGACAACGGCATCTCCGTGATCGTGTTCTACACGGTCGACGCCGAGGGAATGGTCGAGGCAGTGGGGTACGACTCGGCGGATTGTTCAGTCCTCGTGACGATTCCCTGACCACGGGAAGGGCACCCGGGGACCGCTAACCTCGCCGCATGGGCGACGACTTCCCCACCCGAATCGCCGATCTTCTCGAGTCGGTCGCCACCCGGATCCGGGCGATGACGGTGGACCGGGTTGCCCGTCTCATCACCTTCATCACACTCGGACTCGTCGCCCTCATGCTCGTCTCGACCGCGTTCGTATTCCTGCTCGTCGGTCTCTTCCGCATCGTCGGAGAGCTGGTCTACAAGGCCGGCGGCGGTGACTGGTCCATGGAGATCACGTATGCCGGAGTGGGTGGAGTATTCCTCCTCCTCGGGGCGTTGATGTGGCGTAAGCGCACCAGCTCGTCCGCCAAAGAGGAATCGTGACCGAGAAACTCATCATCATCGGGTCGGGACCCGCCGGCCTCACCGCCGCCGTCTATGCCGCTCGCGCCGACCTCGCTCCCCTCATGATCGAGGGAGTTGGAGCCGGAGGCCAGCTGATGCTGACCACCGACGTGGAGAACTACCCCGGTTTCCCCGACGGGATCATGGGGCCGGAACTGATGGAGCTGTTCCGTAAGCAAGCCGTCCGCTTCGGAACGCGCATCATCACGTCAGACGTCTCCAGGGTCGACTTCACATCTCGACCATTCGGTGTGTGGGTGGGAGACGAGGAGTACAGGGCCGAGGCCATCATCATCTCCACCGGGGCGTCGGCGCGATGGCTCGGGGTACCGGGTGAGGACAAGCTCCGCGGTCACGGTGTGTCGGCATGTGCCACCTGCGACGGGTTCTTCTTCAAGGAGCGGGAGATCGCCGTGGTCGGCGGCGGCGACTCGGCCATGGAGGAGGCGCTGTTCCTCACCAAATTCGCCTCGAAGGTCACGATCGTCCATCGCCGCGACGAGTTTCGGGCTTCGAAGATCATGGCGACCCGAGCTCTGGAACATCCCAAGATCGAGGTCCTCTGGAACTCGGTGGTCGACGAGATCCTCGGTGACGACTCTGTCACCGGTGTCCGTGTGCGCGACGTCGAATCGGGTGCGACCGCAGACCTGGCCGTCCAGGGAGTCTTCATGGCGATTGGCCACGACCCGAACACCGCGCTGTTCGCCGGTCAGTTGGAGCTCGACGAGCGCGGATACCTCAAGACGTTCGACGACACCGCTACCTCCGTCTCGGGCGTCTTCGGCGCCGGAGACGTGGTGGACTTCACCTACCGGCAGGCGGTGACCGCGGCCGGGATGGGCTGCGCCGCCGCCATCGACGCCGAGCGGTGGCTGGAGTCGAATGAATGAGAACGTACGCTCTGATACCACGGCGGGTTTCCATGGAGCCGGCCGCCACACACGAGGAGGGAGTGGCCGCCCTGCGGCCGGCATGACAATGTCTGAGAACACGATCACTGCAACCGATGCCGACTTCGACAGACTGGTTTCGGGCGCCAAGCCCGTGCTCGTCGACTTCTGGGCCGAGTGGTGCGCACCCTGCCGCATGATCGCCCCCGTGGTCCAGAAGATCGCCGAGACCCACTCGGACAAGATCACGGTGGCCAAGCTCAACGTCGACGAAAACCCGCAGACCGCCATGAACTACGACGTGATGAGCATTCCCACCGTCATCGTGTACCAGGACGGCGTCGAGAAGAAACGGATAGTCGGCGCACGGCCCGAGCACGCCCTCCTGGCCGAACTCGGCGAGTTCCTCAAGTAGCGAGCGAGTCGGACGCCCGCACGGCCTGCGGGCGATCGGCCCACCGCCCCGTACCATGGCCTGACCATGGCGGCCCTCATCGGCACCGGGGACAGCGGCGACGCCGTTCACGACATCCAGGACCGACTTTCGGCCCTCGGCTTCTCCGTCGGGGCCGACGCCCCCGGGGTCTACGGATCCGGCACGGAAGCAGCCGTCAGGGCCTTCCAGCAGTCACGGCGAATCGGCGCCGACGGCCTCGTGGGCAGGGAGACGTGGCGCACCCTGGTAGATGCTGGATATGGCCTCGGGGACCGTCTCCTCTACCACCGGATGCCGATGCTCCACGGAGAAGACGTCGCCGAGCTGCAGCGACGACTCAACGCCATCGGATTCGACGCCGGACCAGTCGACGGCATCTTCGGCGCCGACACCCTCAAAGCGGTTCTCGACTTCCAGCAGAACCGGAGCATCTCGGAGGACGGAATCGTCGGCCCGGCGGTGGTCACCGACCTCGAGTTGATGGCGAGGGAGACAGCCAAGATGGGGCGTCACGAAGTGCGCGAGCGGGTGTGGCTCTCATCGCTACCCGAATCCCTCGCCGGACACCGCGTCTTCGTCGACCCCTTCTGCCGCTCGGACCAGGAGGCCGAAGAGGCGTGGGATGCGGCAACGGGTGCCGCCGCACGCCTTCGCGAAGCCGGCGCCCATCCCCTGATCTCACGGTCGGGCGACACCCGACCCGCCGAGCGCCTGCGCGCCGAGCACGCCAACGAGCGTGCTGCGGACCTGGTGATCGCATTCGCCCATCCCGGCACAGACGTGCCTGGGGTGTACTACTTCTCGTCGTCGCTGAGCACGAGCGAGGCCGGTGCTGCGATCGCAACCGCGGTGGCCGACGCCCTCGACGTCATGCCGGTGGGTCGGGTGACGCCGCTTCTCCGTGAGACCAGGGCCCCGACGATCATCGTGTCGCTCCCCGTGCTCGACCTCACGATCGGGGCCGCCGCCGCCGGGGCACTCGTTGCCTGGTTCGCCGGTGGGATCGATCAGAGAGAGCGCGAATAGGTCGCGCACGCTCTCAACCGAGCAGCGTCCGGTAGATCCTCTCGAGATCGTCGACCGACCCGAACCGCACGGTCACCTTGCCACCACCCCGTGCCCCATAGTCGATGCGGACAGGTGAGCCCAGACGCGCCGCAAGGCGCTCCTCCAGCGCGAGGATCTGCGCCGGTCTCTCCTGCTTGGGTCGTGCCGCTCCCCCCGACGGTGCCCCACCTTCGGCGCGCGCCCGGATCGTATCCTCGACCTGGCGCACCGACCATCCCTCGGCCGCCGCCAGACCGGCGATCTTCACGGCGAACGCGGTGTCGTCCGTCCCCAGCAGGGCGCGCGCCGCGCCCACCGACAGGGCACCACTGGCGACCAAGCCCTGGATCGCCCCGGGGAGGTTGAGCAGTCGAACGGAGTTGGTGATCGTCGAACGGCTCTTCCCCACCCGGGAAGCCACCTGTTCGTGTGTCATCCCAAAATCTTCCATGAGACCTTTGTATGCGGCCGCTTCCTCGAGGGCACCGAGGTCTTCTCGCTGCACGTTCTCGATCAGCGCCTCGGCGAGCCGGGTGTTGTCGTCGGCGGGGCGGATCATCGCCGGGATCTCCGTGAGGCCGGCCATGCGGGCGGCGCGAAGGCGCCGCTCCCCCGCGATCAAGATGTGCTGGTCCGACTCGTCCGACGGACCGACCACGATGGGCTGGAGCACCCCGACTTCGCGGATCGATGCGGCCAACTCCTCGAGTGCCTGCGGATCGAAGCGCTCCCGGGGCTGGCGTGGGTTCGGAGCCACGGAGCCGAGTGGGATCATGGCAAACCCCGTGGTCGGTCGCTCGATCGCCAAGAGTGCTTCGAGCCCTCTTCCCAAACCTGCCTTACGCGCTGCGGCCATGTCTCCTCCTGAACTCCTGGGCGAGCGCCCGATATGCCACCGCTCCCCTACTCAAGGGATCGAACGATTCGATGGGCTCACCGAACGAGGGGGCCTCGGCAAGGCGAACCGTTCGGGGAATCACCGTTCGATACGCCCGATCCCCGAAATGCTCCCGGACCTGTTGAGAGACGTCCAGGGCCAACGTCGTGCGCCTGTCGTACATCGTGATCACGGCACCCTCTATTTCAAGTCGAGGGTTAAGGTTTGTCTGAATCGCGCTGATCGACTTCAACAGCTGGCTCAATCCCTCCAACGCGTAGTACTCGGCCTGGATCGGGATGATCACCTCGTCCGCGGCGGTCAAGGCATTGACCGTTATGAGGCCCAGGCTTGGCGGGCAATCGATGAACACGAAATCGAAGTCGTCGTTCATCGCCTCGAGTGCGATTGCGAGCTGTCTCTCTCGGGCGAACCTGGCGACCAACTCGATCTCGATGGCAGCCAGATCGATTGAGGAGGGGACGACGGACAATCCCTCTATGCCGGTCGGTTCGATCACCTCGTCGATGGTTTTGCCGCCATGGAACACGTCGTACATCGAGTGGTCGACGATGCGGCGATCGATACCCACACCGCTGGTCGCATTCGACTGGGGATCGGTGTCGACGATCAACATCTGCTCGCCCATGCCGGCGAGCGCCGCGGCGAGGTTCACGGCCGTGGTGGATTTCCCGACGCCACCCTTCTGGTTCGCGAAGGCGACAACCGTGCCACGACGAGCTGATGAATCAGACACCGAGCCGCATGATAAGGAGCCACGCTGGACTTTCAAGGATCTCGGGATCCACGCCCACCAGCTCCGCCTCCATGCCGAGTGCCTGCGCTACCCCGATCAGGTCCCGAGTGCGGTCGGGAGGGTCATCCCTGCGGCTCAGCCCGAGCACGGCGGTTCCCGGGATCGAGAGCAATCGGCCGGTCAATCCGACGGCTTCGGGTGCCCGGACCGAACCGCGAAACGTCACCCCATGCCACTCGTCGGCGACATCGAAAACGTCGCCCTGGGCAACGTGAACGTTCTCGAGACCGAGGACCCGCACCGCCCGAGTGAGAAGCCGGATTCGCCGCCCGCCCCTATCAAGGACGGTGATGGCGGTTTGCGGCCAGAGTATGGCCAGAGGAATGCCGGGGAGCCCGACGCCGGTGCCGACGTCGAGGATCTCTTCGGGCGCCGCCGACCATCCACCAGCAAACACCAGGGAATCCGCAACGTGTCTCCCCCAGATCCGATCCGCCTCCCGTGGGCCCAGGCCGCCTGCGGGGATTGCCTCGGTGACGAGCCAATCGGCATAGGTCTCCAATCGGTCGACCTGGTCGTCGTCGAGTGGATGACCGGCCCAGGCAGCGGCGCGACGAGCGATGTCGGGGGAGTCGGGCATCTTCGCGTCGCAAGATAGCGGGGCGAATCAGAAGGGCGGAGGCAATGGGACAATTAGCAATTAGCAATTAGCAATTAGCAATTAGCAATTAGCAATTAGCAGTTGGACGGACCGGCGTCCAGCTGCCAGCTGCCAGCTGCCAGCTGCCAGCAAGAGTACGCGAGGTCGCGGTCGACGGGCGACGGGTGTGCGACGG
>Ga0209640_10005373_pt1 | contig 11199 bp, 11 predicted proteins | sample RifCSP10_1_FD_184018 | JGI IMG/M metagenome (GOLD analysis project Ga0209640, IMG submission 184018) | Soil microbial communities from Rifle, Colorado - Rifle CSP2_sed 10_1 (SPAdes) (version 2) | ecosystem: Environmental > Terrestrial > Deep subsurface > Rock core/Sediment | place: Rifle...
AAGCCTGATTTTCCCGTTCGTGCCGAGTAGGCCGCGCAGCGGCCGTATCGAAGCACACGTGCCGTGAGATGCCCTTCGATACGCGCGCCAACCGGCGCGCTACTCAGGGCGAACGGATTTTGCTATTTCGCTGCCGCCGGCGCGAGGCTGCGAAGGCCTGAGGCGTCAGCGGATCAGGGCACGCCGATGCGCGGACGGCCGTCGACGTGGCGGCCGAGGCGGTTGAGGATGCGGGTCGAATCCTGCGCCTTGGCGATGCATTGGTTGAGCATGGCCAGGATGTCGATGTTGTTGTTGAGCACGGCGCGCGCCTCGGGGCGCTGATCGTCGATGATCTTGGTGCACCGCTTCACCATGTCGTTCTGCACTTCGGTGAGCAGCGCCTCGATGGTCCAGCCCTTCGGATTTTCGCCCGTGACCAGAAACGTCGTCTTTTCGTCCATGGGGTCCCTCGCACATCCGCGCGCGCGGCACGCAAAGCTTGGCGGAGGCTAGGCCCGCCAAGCTTAACCGCACGTTAATGCCGCTGCGGTCGCGGACCGGCGAACCGCCGGCGCGATATCGGACTTTCGGGCGGGGACGGACCTCGCGTACAACGGCACCCGCGGGTGCCGGGCGAATCGGCGGCTAATCAACCCGCAGGTTGACGGCCGACGTCTTGCCTTGGCGGTCCTCGGCGATTTCGAACGTGACGCGCTGACCTTCCTGCAGCCCGCGCAGCCCGGCCTGCTCGACCGCAGAGATATGTACGAAAACGTCCTTCGAGCCGTCTTCGGGCTGGATGAACCCGAAGCGCTTTTGCGCGTTGAACCACTTCACGGTGCCCGTTGCCATTGTGTTTTTCTCTCGCGTTGTCCCAGCCGTCAGCCGCGATATTCGGGATCACACGAGCGGAGTCGGTTGGTCCGGGCGGTAGAACGCCGAAGATCTGGCGTTCGTTAGACTAATAAACTTCTTGCTGGGTTCAAGCGTTTTTCTAGGGTGCTTGATAACGGGCAGAAACGGATCGTATTGTTCCTGGTACGCTTAAATGCCCGTTAAGCACCGCCGTAAGTTTGGGCTCAAGGGTGCCATGGCAGGTTTGGACGCACCGACGACGGAGGCCGCCGACAATCCCGGCGTCATCGCGCGACCGCCGCTGCTCTATCTGGGGACGCTGCTCGTGGGACTCGGGCTCAATTACCTGGTCCCGGTGCGCCTCGGGCTCGATACGGCCACCCGCTACGCCGGCGGCGGCGTCCTCGCCATTGCGGGCTTGGCGCTCGCGGCGGTGGCGATCGGCGCCTTCCGGCGCGGCGGCACCAACGTGCGCACCAGCGAGCCGGCGCTGCACATCATTACCGCCGGTCCGTACCGCTTCTCGCGCAATCCGATCTATGTCGGCGGAACGCTGCTCTATGCCGGGATAGCCGTGCTCGTGGACGCGCCATGGGCGTTGGTTCTGCTCGCGCCCCTCCTCGTCGTCATGCGCTACGGCGTGATCGCGCGCGAGGAACGCTACTTGGTGGCAAAATTCGGTGACGACTATCGGCGCTATAAGGACCGGGTCCGGCGCTGGCTATGATCGGCTTACGCGCACGCCGCTGCCGACGGCGAGCGCCAACGCGTGGTCGGCGCGTCCCCGGTTCACCGCGATCTCGGCCAGCCCGTTCGCGTTCTCGTACCAGAACGGCTGGCCCGCCGGCACGTCGGCGAACGTGCGTGCGCGAGGCAACGTCTTGCCGCCCACCCCGAGCCGGGCATCGGCCGGCAGGGTGGCTGCGCGCAGCCCGGTCATCGCGTTGCCGTAGCGATCGATGTAGACGATGGCGGCGAGGTCGTCAGGCCAATCGGGATGGCGCAGCGGCTTGACGGCGCGCAGCACGTCATCGGCCGCATTGCGTGCGATCCGGGCGGCGACCGGCGCGAACAGGTCCCGGCCATGGAAGCTCGCCGACAGGGCTTCCGGCCGCCAGGTGATGGCGAAGCAGCGGACGTGGCGGGCGCGGCGGAGTATCAGCTCGAACAGCCCGTTGTCCGGCCCGACATACCAGCGCCCATCGGCCTCGATGGCGAGCGCGGCGCGGTCGCTGCCGACCCCGGGGTCGACCACTGCGGCGAACACCGTGCCTTCCGGGAACCATGGCGCGAACGCCGCCAGCAGATAGGCGCCGGCTTGCACGTTGCCGGGCGGCGCATCGGCCAGAAGGTCTATGACCGGGATCGCCGGCGCCTCGCGCGCCAGCGCCGCCTTCATCTGGCCGGTATACGGACCGTCCAGCCCGAAGTCGGTGAACAGCGCGATCACGCGCCTTACGCCGCGCGCGCCTTCGCGTCGATCAACAGCGTGCGGTTGCCGGTCAGGATGGCGGTGCCGGTGTTCCCAAGCGCGCGCAGCCCGTTGACGAAATCGCGCACCGCTACGGGATCGCGGATCTCCTGCGGATAGTCCGAGCCGAACACGATGCGTGCGGGGTCGAGCTCGACCAGCGCGGTCTTGACCGAGCTCACCGCGCCGCAGAACCCCGCGGTGTCGAACACGATGCGCTCGCGCAGGTAATGGTCGAAGTCGCGCTTGGGCAGCCGGCCGTGCTTGGCATTGCCTTGCGTGCCCCAGAAATCCTTGTCCTGGTAGGAGCGGATGCGGCCGAGCACCGACGCGATGCCGCCTGACAGATGCGCCATCTGCAGACGCAGATCGGGGAAGCGGTCGAACACGCCGCCGTTGATCAGCCGGATGGTCGCCATCACCAGCGAGAATTCGCGGCCGACCGAGCGCGCCATGTCGTCGACATCGAACTGCTCGGAGAACGACAGCTTCAGCGCCGGGTGCACGAACACATACAGCCCGAGCCGCGAGGCCTCCGCCCAGAACGGGTCGAGCTCCGGCGAATCCAGCCCTTTGCCGTCGATCTCCGAGGTGATCACGATGCCGGGGAAGCCGAGATCGTGCGCGCAGCGCGCCATCTCGCGGAACGCGTCCTTGCCGCCCAGCGGGTGCGCGTGCGCGGTGCCGGTGAAGCGGCCGGGATAGCGCCGCTCGGCCTCTTTCATCTTGTCGTTGAGGAAGCGCGAGACGTCCAGGCTCGGATTGCACATGCCTTCGGCGCACGACAGCACCGCGACATCGATGCCGGCGGTGTCCATCATCGCGATGTGCGCGTCGAGATCGTACAGCAGCGGGTGGAAGATGTAGCTCGGCACGCCGTTCTTGTCGTAATTCAGGGTCTTGCCGTCGACCGGCTTGTCCTTGAACAGCTCCTTGGGCGTGTAGTGGTGCTGGAAGTCGACGATCATGGGATTCTCCGAGGGCGGGTTCTGCCGCCATTCTAGCGCGGGCTGGTGATCCGCCGTAAGGTGCATCACCCTTCAGGCTTTCACCCGTGCTCGCCGATATCGCTGCCGTCATCGCGCCCATCTTCGTCTGCGCCGGAATTGGCATGGCGTGGATTTGGTCCGGAAAAGCCTTCAACACCGAGATGGTGACCGAGATTTCGTTCAATCTCGGCATCCCGTGCATCATCTTCTCGACCCTGACCCGCCTCACCGTATCGACCGAGGCGTTCGCCGAGATGGCGGTGATCTACGCCATCGCGACGCTGGGCTTTCTGACGCTCGGCGCCATCGTGCTCAAGCTCGCCGGCCTGCCGCTCACCACGTTCCTGCCCGGCCAGGGGTTCTGCAACAACGGCAACATGGGGCTGCCGCTGTCCCTGTTCGCGTTCGGCGAGCAGGGCCTCGCCTACGCGATCTCGACCTTCGTGATCTCCTCGATCGGCAGCTTCACGGTGGGAATGGGAATCTATTCCGGCCGGCCGAGCTGGGGCCTGGTGTGGCGCAACCCGATCATCTACGGCCTGCTGCTCACGCTGGTGTTCATGCTGTCGGGCACCAAGCCGCCGCAGTGGCTGTCCAACACCACGCAAATCCTGGGCGGCGTTGCGATCCCGATGATGCTGATCTCGCTCGGGGTTGCCATGGCGCGGCTCAAGATCGCGGGCTTCGGGCGCGCGCTGTTCCTGTCGGTGCTGCGGATCGGCGGCGGGTTCGCGATCGGGCTGGCGATTGCCGAGATCGCCGGCCTGCACGGCGCGGCGCGCGGCGTGCTGTTGATGCAGAGCGCGATGCCGGTGGCGGTGAACAACTATCTTCTGGCGCAGCGTTTCAACCGCAACCCGTCCGAGGTTGCCGGCACGGTGGTGGTCTCGACCGCGCTGTCGTTCGCCACGCTGCCGTTGCTGCTCTACTTCGTGCTCGGCTAGCCGATGGAGGTGATCGGCGATCTGATGGCCGTCGTCACGCCGGTGTTCATCTGCGTTGCGATCGGGCTTCTGTGGGGCAAGCTCAACAAGCCGTTCGACACCGACATCATCACCTCGCTGGTCTACACCGTCGGCGCGCCGTGCCTGATCATCGCCACCTTCGCCAAGGTGAAGATCTCCAGCGCGGCGCTGGCCGAGCTCGCGCTCGCCGGCCTGCTGTGCTACGCGGCGTTCGCCGTGATCGGCGCGCTGGTGCTGAAGGCCGCGCGGCTCGAGATCGCGGACTATCTGCCCAGCCTGATGTTCCCGCTCACCGGCTCGATGGGGCTGCCGGTGTGCCTGTTCGCGCTGGGCGAGCCGGGTCTGGCGCTGGCGCTGGTCTATTTCATGCTGGGCACGCTCGGCACCTTCACGGTCGGCGCGGCGATCGCCGCGGGCCGCGTTTCGCTCAAGGAAATCGCCCGCACGCCGGCGGTGTATGCGGTTTTCGTCGCGGTCTACATGGTGGTGGCCGAGGTGCAGACGCCGCAATGGATCGTGAACACCACCGCGCTGCTGGGCGGCACGGTGATCCCGATGCAGCTGATCGCGCTCGGCCGCTCGTTGATGGCGTTACGGTTCGCCGGAGTCGGCCGCAGCACCGCACTCGGTCTGCTGCGGCTGGCGATGGGTGTGGCGGTGGGCTGGGGCGTCGCCGCCGGCCTGGGTCTCACCGGCGCCGCGCGCGCGGTGGTGATCCTGCAGAGCGCGATGCCGGTCGCGGTGTCGAGCTATCTGTTCGCCCAGCTATACGGCCGCAAGCCCGAGGAGGTCGCCGGCATGGTGCTGATCTCCACCGCCGTGTCGTTCCTCACGCTGCCGCTGTTGCTCTATTTCGTGCTGCACGCCGGCTAGAACTGGAAATACACGAAGTTGCGGAACCCGACCTCGGGCCGGAACAACAGCAGCATGCCGAAGCCGAGCACCAGCGACGCCGCCGTGTGGTAGCCGACCGCATGGGCGGGCGATATCCAGTGCCGCACCGACTTCCAGCGGTCGATCACCGCCTGCTCGGCATACACCACGATCGCTATGAGCAGGTAGGCGAGCAGGTAGCGCTGGCCGACGTTGGGAAAGCTCAGGCCGGTCTCGCCGATGCGCGCGATCATGATGCCGATGTCGCCGAGCGATTGCGCGCGGAAGATCGCCCAGCCGGCATAGACCGCGAGCGTGGTCGCGATCCAGCCGAGCGGACGGAACGCCGCCCGGCCGGCTTGCGCCGGGCTGGCGCGGCCGATCACCAGCAAGAGCCCGTGCCACGCGCCCCACACCACGTACGTCACGGCCGCACCGTGCCACAGGCCGCACAGCGCCATGGACGCGAATGCGTTCACGGCGGCGCGCGCCGGGCTCACCCCGCGGCTGCCGCCCAGCGGGATATAGACGTAATCGCGGATCCATTCCGACAGCGAGATGTGCCAGCGGCGCCAGAATTCGCGCGGCGAGGCGGCCCAGTACGGCGCGTGGAAATTCTCCTTGAACCGGTAGCCAAGGAGCCGCGCGAGCGAGATCGCCATGTCGCTGTAGCCGGAGAAATCGGCATAGACCAGCAGGCCGAAGCCGATCACCGCCAGGATGATGGCGCCGCCCGGCGCGGCGCCCGGGTTGCTGAACACGGGATCGACGATGGTCGCAGCCAGCCGGTCGGCGATGAACACCTTCTTGAACAGGCCCCACAGGAAGCGGGCGAGCGCCTGCGCCACCTCGGCCGACGACGGCGCCTGCCACGGCGCGCGGATCTGCGGCAGCAGATCGACGGCCCGCACGATCGGGCCTGCGATGACATGCGGGAACATGCCGAGATACAGCGCGTAGCGGATGAAATCCGGCTCGGCCTCGAGCTTGCCGCGGTGCACGTCGACCAGATAGCTCACCGCCTGGAAGGTGTAGAACGAGATCCCGATCGGCAGGATCACGTTCAGGAACACCGGATCGACGCCGAAGCCGAGCGCGTGCGCGCCGGCGGCGAAGCTCTTCGAGAAGAAATCGAAGTATTTGAACAGCGCCAGGTTGCCGAGCAGGATCGCGATCGCGAGCGTGAGAATCCCGCGGCGCGCGTTGGGCGGGCGCGCGGCGATCAACCGGGCGGCGTACCAGCTCGCCACGGTCATCAGGATGAACAGCGCCAGGAACCGCACGTCCCACGCGCCGTAGAACAGCCACGACGCGGCCAGCAGCCAGATGTGGCGGTAGCGGTCGCGCGGCAGCACGTACATCACCGGCGCGACCACCAGCACGAACGCGAAGAACAGCAGGGAGTCGAAATTCATCGCGCGAGCGTGCCGACCACCAGCCGCGCCACCGCGCGCGCGCCCTCCGGGCTCGTCACGTGATCGCAGTCGCGGCCGAACTCATCGGCGGGCAGCGCCGCGCGCGGCACCAGGTCGGGCATGTAGCGCGTGCCGTAATCCCGCGCCACGCGCTCGACGAACGGCGCGCTGAGCTCGAACACGCGATGCGCGCGGTCGTCCGCCATCTGCTTGTCGCCCACCGGCGGATAGCCGATGACCAGCCGGTCGCGAAACGTATCGGCCAGCCGCTCGAACGCCCAGGCGTTGAGGTCGAGCACCCGATAATTCTCGAGCCCGGCATGGTTGCAGCGGATGCGGTCGGACGTCAGGCTTTGCGTGGTCGCCGCGCCGCGGTTGAGCAGGAACAACAGACGCGGCGTCACGTGCTCCGCCCATTCGTCGGCGATAAAGCGCGCCCAGCCGGAGCGCTGCCGCAGCCGATAGACCAGGTGCACATAGCCCTGGTCGTAGAGCAGCGCGCCGCCCGCCGGGATCGCGGCGATCGAGCGCAGCGGCAGGAAGTTCAGCTCGAACGGCGAGAACAGGTAGACGATGCGCGAACCGGCCGGCAGCGCGCGCGTTAGCGGCGTCAGCTCTTCGAGCGCGAGCCACAGCGCGAGCGGCGAGCCGCCGCCGCCGATCGCGAGATTCCATGCCTGGTGCGGCAGGCCGCGGGCCGCGATTTCCCGCCGCAGCGCCTCCGCCGGCGCGGCTTCCTCGGCGCGCGAGGAGCCGATGACGATGAGCTGCGGCCGGCTCGCATCGTACCCGTCGTGAAACGCGCGGTACGGAGGAAACACATACGGATCGGTCGACCAGCCGAGCCAGCGCGGCCCGACATGGACGAGCATCAGCTGATCGCTGGCGACGATCAAGCCTGCGAGCAGAAAGACCGGCCACAGCGCGGCGAGCCGTGCGAGCACGCCGTGACGCCGGTGCACCGCGCTGTGCAGCGTGGTCACGGCATGTCCGCGACCGTGACGGTCACTTCCATCGGGCGTCCGTCGCGCCGAACCGTGAGGCGCACCGTGCTGCCGATGCCGGCCTTGTCGAGCGCGGCGGCGAACTCGGCGCTGGTGCGCACGTCCTCGCCGTTCACCTTGACGATGACGTCGCCCAGGCGGCCGCGCTCCAGATCGACGCCGCGCAGGCCCGCGCGCGCGGCGGGCGAGCCGGGGATCACGCGCACGATCACCAGCCCGTCGACGCCCTGGCGCGCGGTGGCTTCCTCGTCCAGCACCGCGATCCCGATCGATGGCCGCGGCACGCGCCCGTCGCGGATCAGCTGCGGCACGATCCGGTTCACGACATCGACCGGCACGGCGACCCCGACCCCGACCGACCCGCCGCTCTCGGAGAAGATCGCGGTGTTCACGCCGATCAGCCGGCCCGCGGAATCGAGCAGCGGGCCGCCCGAATTGCCGGGGTTGATCGCGGCGTCGGTCTGGATCGCGCCGCGCACCTCGCGGCCCTGCGCGGTCGGCAGCCGCCGGTTGAGCGCGCTGACGATGCCGCCGGTCAGCGTGCGCGACAGGCCGAACGGATTGCCGATGGCGAAGGCCGCCTGCCCGACCTTCAGATCGGCCGACGTGCCGATCGGGATCGGGGCCAGGGCCTGGCGGTTCTCGCTCAGCCGCACCACCGCAAGATCGTAGTCCGGCGCCGAGCCCACGATCTGCGCCGCCAGCAGCGTGCCGTCGTCCATGCGCACCGCCACGCGGCGGGCGCCCTCGATCACGTGATGATTGGTGACGATGTGGCCGGCGCGGTCCCACACGAAGCCGGAGCCGGCGGACGCCTCGCCCGGCCGGCCGCCCTCGGCCAGGATATAGACCACCGACGGCGCGACATTCTGGAACAGCTCGATGGTCGCGCGCTCGCCATCCGACAACGAGCCGCGCGCCGCCACCGCGCGCGGCTCGTCCGCGGCCAGCAGCAGGTTCCGGATCAGGCGCTCGCCGAGATAGACGCTCAAGAGAAGAAGAATCCAGATCAGCGCGTAACGGCCGAACTTTCCGCCCATGCAGGGATCCGCTGGTGAACCCAGAGCGCGTTATAGCCGGAGAAGTCGGTCTGTGCTAACTCTCGCGCAAACAAACGGGCACAGGAGAGACGCCATGGCACGGTTCAATGATGGAGAAGTCGCGATCGTCACCGGCGGCGCGCAGGGCATCGGCGCGGCCTATGCAAAGACGCTCGCGGCCGAGGGCGCCAAGGTCATGGTGTCGGACGTGCTCGACGTCAACAACACCGTCAACATCATCAAGCAGGCGGGCGGCGAGGCGATCGGGATAAAGGCCGACGTGACCGACGACAAGCAGGTCGGCGAAATGGTGTCGAAAACCGTGAGCCAATGGGGCCGCATCGACATCCTGGTCAACAATGCCGCGATCTTCGCCCAGCTCAAGATGCAGAAGTTCATGGACATCCCGGAAGACGAATGGGACCGCGTGCTGCGCGTGAACGTGCGCGGCGTGTTCCAATGCGTGAAGGCCGTGGTGCCGGAGATGAAGAAGCGCAAATACGGCAAGATCATCAACATCGCGTCCGGCACGGTGTTCAAGGGCACGCCCTTGATGCTGCATTACGTGACGTCCAAGGGCGCGATCGTGGCGATGACGCGTGCGCTCGCGCGCGAGCTGGGCGACGACGGCATCCGGGTCAATACGCTGGCACCGGGCTTGACCGCCAGCGAAGGCATGGTGCGCGCCGGCCAGTTCAAGGGCGCGATGAGCGAGGGCAACATCGCGTCCCGCTGCATCAAGCGCGAAGAGGTGCCGGAAGACCTGCAGGGCGCGATGCTGTTCCTGGCGTCCAAGGATTCCGACTTCGTGTCCGGCCAGGCGCTGGTGGTCGACGGCGGCTCGTTCCTGCACTGAGGCGGGCAACCCCCCACCCTGACCCTCCCCCACAAGGGGGGAGGGAATTACAAAAAGCGGCACTCTCTATCTTCTCCCTCCCCCTCGATGGGGGAGGGCCGGGGTGGGGGTGACTCCCGCGTTCTAGCGGCTACGTCCGCACCGCGTCGGTGGTCACCGCCTCCAGCCGCAGCGCGGCGGCGATCAGCGCCCGCGTATAAGGCTGTTGCGGCGCATCGAAGATGCGGTCGGCGGGCCCGTGCTCGACCACCTTGCCGTCCTTCATCACCATCACCTCGTCGGCGAGCGCGCGCACGACCTTGAGGTCGTGGCTGATGAACAGGTAGGCGAGCTTGTGGCGGTCTTGCAGATCGCGCAGCAGATCGACGATCTGCGCCTGCACGCTCATGTCGAGCGCGCTGGTCGGCTCGTCGAGCACGATGAAGCGCGGTTTCAGGGCGATGGCGCGGGCGATCGCGATGCGCTGGCGCTGCCCGCCGGAGAATTCGTGCGGGTAGCGGTCCTGGGTTTCCGGATCGATCCCGACCTCGCGCAACGCCTCGGCGATCACGCGGCGGCGCTGCACCCGGTCGCCGGCAAGCCCGTGCACCAGGAGCCCTTCCTCGACGATCTGGCCCGCCGAAAGCCGCGGCGACAGCGACGCGTACGGGTCCTGGAACACGATCTGCATCTGGCGGCGCAGCGGACGCAGCTCGCTCCACGACAGGCCCTGGATGTCCTTTCCCTGGAAGCGGATCACGCCCTCGCTGCGCTCGAGCCGCAGCAGCCCGAGCGCAAGGGTGGTCTTGCCCGAGCCGGATTCGCCGACCACCCCCACGGTGCGGCCTTCGCGCACCGCAAGCGTCACCCCGTCGACCGCCTTGATGTAGCCGACGGTCTTGCGGAACACGCCGCGCTTGATGGGAAACCAGACCCGCAAATTCTCCGCTTCCATCGCCACCGGCGTGGAATCGGTCGAGGCCACCTCCTTTCCCTTGGGCTCGGCGGCCAGCAGATGCTGGGTATAGGGGTGCGTGGGGTGCGCGAAAATCTCCGCCGTGTCGCCCTGCTCGACGATCTTGCCCTCGGTCATCACGCACACCCGATGCGCGATGTGGCGGACGATGTTGAGGTCGTGCGTGATCAGCAGCAGCGCCATGCCGTGCTTGGCCTGCAGGTCCTTCAGCAGCGCCAGGAGCTGCGCCTGGATGGTGACGTCGACGGCCGTGGTGGGCTCGTCGGCGATCAGCAGGTCCGGGTCGTTGGCGAGCGCCATGGCGATCATCACGCGCTGGCGCTGGCCGCCGGAAAGCTGGTGCGGGTAGGCGCCCAGGCGCTTCTCCGCCTCCGGCAGGCCGACCTGGTGCAGCAGCTCCAGCACGCGGTCCCGGATCTGGCTGCGGTTCAGCTTGCCGTGCACCACCAGGATCTCGCCGACCTGACGCTCGATGGTGTGCAGCGGGTTGAGCGAGGTCATCGGCTCCTGGAACACCATCGCGATCCGGTCGCCGCGGATCGCGCGCAGCACGCGCTCGGGCGCGCCGGTCAGTTCCTGGCCGTTGAACTTGATCGAGCCCGACGGGTGATGCGCGAAGGGGTAAGGCAGAAGCTGCAGAATCGAGAGCGCGGTGACCGACTTGCCGGAGCCGGATTCGCCCACCAGCGCGAGCGTCTCGCCCTTATTGATGTCGAACGACACGCCGCGCACGGCGTGCACCGCGCGCTCGCCATGGCCGAACGTCACTGCGAGGTCGCGCACCTCGAGCAGCG
>Ga0209640_10005374_pt1 | contig 11197 bp, 12 predicted proteins | sample RifCSP10_1_FD_184018 | JGI IMG/M metagenome (GOLD analysis project Ga0209640, IMG submission 184018) | Soil microbial communities from Rifle, Colorado - Rifle CSP2_sed 10_1 (SPAdes) (version 2) | ecosystem: Environmental > Terrestrial > Deep subsurface > Rock core/Sediment | place: Rifle...
GGGAAGCGACGTCGCCGGCGGCCAATAGGTCTGTAAGACGGCAGAGTACCGCTCGAACAGCTCGCCGCTCCACCGCTCGACCGGACGGCCAGCCAATCCGCGGGGCAAGGGCCGGCCACGCCACATGGCCTGTCGTAGACGCAGTGCGAGCGGACGGCAGCGCACCCAGGCCCCGTCCAGCGCCGGCAGGATGAGCTGTGTCATGAGACCGGTGAGCCCACGACGAACGCTCGAGCAGTCACCCCGGGCAGCGGCCCGACGACGCCCGGGCGAGGGCAGGCATCACCATCGAGCTCAGCGTGCAGGTCGGGCGGAGAACCGGCGCAGGTCGCCCTTCGCCCGCCAGTCCTCGGCCTCGATCTGGAAGCCGGCGGCCTCGACCGTACGCTCGGTATCGCGGTTCGGATGGCAGCCGCCGGCGAACCTGGTCCAGGCCGGTTGAAGCCAATCCTGAAGCCGGGCCTTCCAGGGCCGCGTCGAGCGCACGTGCTCGAGCATCCTGAGCCGGCCGTCCGGCCGCAGCACCCGGCGGACCTCGAGCAGGCCCCGACGCGGATCCTCGACGCTGCAGAAGGCGAGGCCGCTCACGACGGTGTCGAACGTCGCGTCACGAAACGGCAGCGCCTCGGCCCGCCCGACCACGAACGGGAACCGCGGGGCCCGGCGCCGCGCCCGCTCGAGCGCCGCCCACGAGGGCTCGAGGCCCACCGCGCGCGTGTCCGCGGACAGGAGCGGCAGGGTGCGTCCGGTTCCGCAGCCCAGGTCGAGCACGCGGCCGCGCGCCCCGGCAGCGAGCCAGCGCCGCCAGTGAGAGAGGCCGGCGGCCTCGAGCACGGCGCAGACGGCATCGTACAGCCACGGGATCTGCTCAACCCCCCGCATCCTGCCGCCTAGGTCAGCACGTCCTTCTTGAAGCGCTCCAGGGTCTGTACGTGCTCGCCCGGGGTCTTCAAGCCCAGCCCCACCGTGTAGACGCACAGATGCGTGATCCCACGCATCGCGCGCCAGGCCGCGAGCTCGTCGGCCCGCCGCTCGGGTGGGACCTGCGCGAGGGTCAGCCGCCCTTCGATCCCGAAGCGCGCCGGATCGCGACCGGCCTCCCGGATCAGGCCGTGCAGCCCGTCCACGACGGCCTGCGCCTCGGGTCCTGGGCGGAAGTGGGGCATCCAGCCGTCCGCGAGCCGCGCGGCGCGGCGGACGACCGGCTCGCTCTCGCCACCCATCCAGATCGGGATCGATCGCGCCGGCAGCGGATTGAGCCCTGCGTCGGAGATCCGGTGCCACTGCCCTTGCACCGTCACCAGATCCTTGGCCCAGAGCGCGCGCAAGACGTCGATCTGCTCCTCGATCCGCTTCCCGCGGTCCGTGAAGCGCTCGCCGAGGGCCTCGAACTCCACCGCGTTCCAGCCGACGCCCACGCCCAGGCGGAGCCGGCCACCCGACAGCACGTCCACCGCGGCCGCCTGCTTGGCCACGAGCGCGGTCTGGCGCTGCGGCAGGATCAGGATCCCGGTGACCAGCTCCACACGGCGGGTGGCCGCAGCGAGGAATCCGAAGAGCACGAACGGCTCGTGGAAGCTGTGCCGGTAGGTGTACGGCCCCTTCCAGCCGCCGGGCCGCTCGGGGTTCGCGCCCAGCACGTGGTCGAAGGTGAGGATGTGCGTGTAGCCCAGCGCCTCGACCGCCTGCGCGTAGTCACGGATCGCCCCCGGATCCTGCCCGATCTCGACCTGCGGGAAGACCACGCCGATACGCACGGCGCGAGTCTAGCACGACGGCGGCCGCTCCTCCGTGGCGCCCCCGAAGAGCGGGAGCGCCCCGTGGCCCCCCGCGCGCTCGCTCGAGATGAGGCGCAGCTTGGTCTTGACGCCGCCCCGCGCGGAGAAACCGCCGACCTTGCCGTTCGCCGCGAGCACGCGATGGCACGGGACGATGATCGCGAACGGGTTCTGCCCGAGCGCCTGCCCGACGTCACGCGCCAACCCGGGCGCGCCCATCCGGGCCGCGACCTCGCCGTAGGACAGCGTGGTGCCCGGCGGAATCGTGCGGGCGACCGCGTAGACCCGCCGGTGGAACGGCGGCACCCCCTCCAGGTCGAGCGGAACCGCCTCGAGCTCGCTGGCCTCGCCGCGAAGCAGCGCCACGATGCCGTGGATCGCGCGCTGCACCGGTGGGGGCGGCGGGCCCTCGCGCGCGTCCGGGAACCGCCGCCGCAGCCGGGCCCGGGTCTCCCGCTCGCCGCCCTCGGGGAGCTGCACGCCCGCCACCCCGCGCCCGCTCCACGCGATGCCGCAGCGGCCGATCGCGGTGTCGAAGAGCGTGAAGCCCCGGTCTACCGCTGTCGCCATTGCCGGATCTGCGCCGCGTGCTCGCGGTAGTGTCCCGCGCCGGCGCCCTCGAACGGGTCCCGGGCCGCGCCGCCGGGCGTGAAGAGCGGCTCGGGCACGGCCGCGGCCGCGCCCAGCAGCCGCCGGTGCGAGAGGTCGAGCTCGGCGAGCACGTCCGCGCTCTTCACGCCCGCCTTCCGCTCCACGAACCGCGCGTTCCAGGCATCGAAGTCATCGTACGTCCCCGCCGGGTACGGCGCATCCCCCTTGGCGACCCGGTCGAGGGCCACCGCCATCTCGTCGTGCCAGCCCGAGATGTGGATCAGGATCTCCCGCACGCCCCAGGTGCCGAGCCAGACGTGACGCATCTCCTCGTCGGAGAGCCCGTCGATCGCCCCCCGCAGCTCACCGAACGCCAGATCGGCTTCCCGCAACAGCGTGGCCTTGTCGCTCATCGAGTCCCTCCCGGGGTGGAATGTGCGCTTCCATGGCTTGAGACCCCGGGCGGGAGCCGTCGTGAAAAGTGATAGATTGCTCCCCGGGCCGCGACCCGAGGGAGGAGACCCCAATGGCCATCCGGATCGAGCGAAGCGACATGGTGGCGACGATCGTCATGGATCGTCCCGAGGCGCGGAATGCGGTGGACGGGCCCGCGGCGCGGGCCCTGGTCGAGGCCTTCGAGGAGTTCGAGCGGGACGACGCCCTCCGGGTGGCCGTGCTCTGGGGCGCCGGCGGCACCTTCTGCGCGGGCGCGGATCTCAAGGCCCGTGGAACCGAGCGCGGCCTGCGATTGGCTCCCGACGGCCACGGGCCCATGGGCCCCACCCGGATCGCGTTCACCAAGCCGACGATCGCCGCGGTCGAGGGCTACGCGGTGGCGGGCGGGCTCGAGCTCTCGCTGATGTGCGACCTGCGCGTGGCCGGCGAGACCGCGATCTTCGGCGTCTTCTGCCGCCGCTGGGGCGTGCCGCTGCTCGACGGGGGCACCGTGCGGCTGCCGCAGCTCATCGGCCTCTCCCGGGCGCTCGACATGATCCTGACCGGCCGCCCGGTGGACGCCCGCGAGGCGCTCGGCTTCGGGCTGGCCAACCGCGTGGTCCCGGCCGGGCGGGCCCGGGAGGAGGCGGAGGCGCTGGCGCGGGCCATCGCGGGCTTCCCGCCCCGCTGCGTGCGGAGCGATCGGCGCTCCGCCTGGGAGGGCGCCGGGCGGCCCCTGCCCGCGGCCATGGCCAACGAGTTCGCGCTGGGCAAGGCGACCACCGACTCGGGCGAGAGCCAGGCGGGCGCCCGGCGCTTCGCGGCGGGCGCGGGCCGCCACGGACAGTTCTGACCCCAACCTCGTTTCCCACGGAGAGACCAGTGTCCGAGAGACCGCTCAAGGTGTACGTCATCCAGGGCCGCAGCGGGCGCGACTACGCCGATTGCCAGGCCGCGCTCGACCGCGTCCCCGCGCAGATGGTGTCCCTCCCGTTCATCGGCCACGCCGACGAGGTGATCGCGCGCGCCCGCGACGCCGACGCGCTCATCATCTCCTCGTCCCCGGTCACCCGGCGGGTGATGGAGTCGCTCGAGGGCGTCAAGGCGGTCATGCGCACCGGGGTGGGCTACGACGTCATCGACGTGGCGGCCGCGACCGAGCTGGGCGTGGTGGTGATCAACGTACCGGACGTCTGGATCCGGGAGGTGGCCAACCACGCCCTCGCGCTCCTGCTGGCCTGGAACCGCAAGATCGTCACGCTCGACCGCGAGGTGCGCGCGGGAGTCTGGAGCTCGCGGGTCCCCGGCGCGGTCACCGGGTCGCTCCACGGCGAGACCGTGGGCATCGTCGGCCTCGGCAATATCGGGAGCGCCTTCGCCCGCCGGATCGCCGCGCTCGAGACCCGCGTCATCGCCTGCGACCCCTACGTGGACGCGGCCCGCTTCGAGGCGCTCGGCGTCGAGCGCGTCAGCCTCGACGAGCTCGCCGCGCGGTCGGACTACGTCTCGGTCCACGCGCTGCTGAACGCGGAGACCCGCGGCCTCATCAACGAGGCGTTCTTCCGCCGCATGAAGCCGACCGCCTGCCTCGTCAATACCTCGCGCGGTCCGGTCGTGGACGAGGCGGCCCTCGCCCGTGCCCTCCAGGAAGGCCGGCTGGCCGGCGCCGCCCTCGACGTCTTCGAGGAAGAGCCGCTCCCCGCCGACAGCCCGCTGCGGCGGATGGAGGCCGTGATCCTCACGCCGCACGCCGCCTACTTCTCCTCCCCCGCGGTGGCTCAGGTGCCCCGACGCTGCGGCGAGGAGATCGCCCGGCTGTTGCTGAAGGAGCGGCCGCTGAACGTGGTCAATCCCGAGGTCTATGCGCCCGGGCGCGTGCGCCGGGGCCGCTGAGCCCGTGGGGAGCCTAGGGGGTGCCGCGCGAGGCGACGCCATCCAGCAGGCGGGCGAGCGCCTCCGGCGCCGTGATGTGCGGATTGTGAGTGGCGTCGATCTCGAGGTAGCGCCAGCCCGGCTCGCGCCGCGCCCGCTCGGCGAACTGGCGGAAGACGTCCCCGGGCCCGGGCCGGGTGCAATAGATGTACGTCGTGGGAATGCGGTCATTTGCGCCGGTCAGCTTGAGCGCCTGCTCGAAGGTCTTCCGTGGCTGCGCGAAGCGTCGAGGCATGACCCAGGCGATGTCCGCCTCGCTGGTGTCTGGGGGCACGGGATTGGCCGGGATGCGCCAGGCCTCCACCGCGGGGCTCGCGGGCCCGCCGGGCGCCTGCGGCGTCAGATCCAGCAGCGCCTGCCCGCTCCGGGGGACGAAGGCGTCGAGGTACACGAGCTGCGCCAGGCGATCGGGGACGCGGTCGGCGACGCCGGTCGCCACCATGCCACCGTAGCTGTGCCCGATCAGGATCACCCGGCGGAGGTCCTCGCAGTGGAGCACGCCGAGCACGTCGGCGATGTGGGTCTCCAGATCCACCTCGGGCCGGGCGAGGTGGGCCCGCTCGCCGAGCCCGGTGTACGTCGGGGTGATCAGCTCGTGCCCCCGATCGCGCAGCAGCGGCCGCATCCTCTTCCACGCCCAGCCCGCCGACCAGGCCCCGTGCGCCACCAAGAACGTCGCCATGCCCTGCTCCTCCCCCGCCTCTGAATGCCCGATCTCGACGCCAGCATAGTCGAAGCGTACTGGGCCCGCGAGCATCTCGGCGAGGCCATCCTGGCCGCCCTCGCGGCCCGGGGCACGGACCTCGACGCGCTCACGCCGGACGTCCTCGCGCCGGTGGACCAGTTCCACGGGGGCGGCAAGCCGGTGACCGTGCGCCTCGCGCGGCTCGCGGGGGCCCGCCCGGGGCTGCGGGTGCTCGACGTCGGCGGCGGGTTCGGCGGGCCGGCCCGGACGCTGGCCGTCGAGTTCGACTGCCTCGTCACGGTCGTGGACCTGACCGCCTCCTACGTGCGCGCGGCGCAGATGTTGACGGCAAGGATGGCCCTCGACGATCGCGTGCGCCACCAGGTCGGCAACGCGCTGGCCCTGCCGTTCCCCGACCGCGCCTTCGACCTCGTCTGGACCCAGAACAGCGGCATGAACATCGCGGACAAGGAGCGACTCTACCGGGGCTTCCACCGCGTGCTGCGCCCCGGCGGCCTGCTCGCGCTGCAGGAGCCGATGGCCGGCCCGGTCACCCCGCTCGTCTATCCGGTGATGTGGGCGCGCGACGCTTCCACGAGCTTTCTCCTGACGCCGTCCGAGATGCGGGCGCTGATCGAGGCCGCCGGCTTCCGGGCCCGGGTCTGGGACGACGTGACCGCGGAGACCGCGGGACCCAGCAGCGGCGCGGCCATCCCCGCGCACAGCATCCAGCGCCTCGTGATGGGTGACGCGATCGAGGAGATCATCCGCGTGGGCCATCGCAACCGGGACGAAGGCCGCCTCGTCTCGATCCAGGCGGTCTTCGAGCGCCCCCTCGACAACCCCGAGCCTGCTGGCTAGGATACCGACCCATGAGCGATACCCTGACCGGCCAGACCGTGGAGCTGCTGCAGCAGATGATCCGCAACCGGTGCGTGAACGACGGCACCCTGCTCTCCGGCCAGGAGAAGCGCAACAGCGACACGTTGCGGAGTTATCTCCAGGGCAGCGGCCTCGACATCGAGGTCTACGAGCCGGCCCACGCCCCCGGCCGCGCGAGCCTGGTGGCCCGCATCGAGGGCAGCGACCCCACGGCGCCCACGCTCTGCCTCATGGGCCACACCGACGTGGTGCCGGTGAACCCCAAGACCTGGACGCGCGATCCCTTCGGCGGTGAGCTCGTCAACGGCGAGGTGTGGGGCCGCGGCGCGGTGGACATGCTGAACCTCACCGCCTCGCAGGCCGTCGCGCTGAAGACGCTGGCCGGCCGCGGCTGGCGGCCGCGCGGCACGCTGGTCTACCTGGCCTGCGCCGACGAGGAGGCGGGCGGCACCCTCGGCGCCGGGCACGTGGTCGAGCGGCACTGGGACGCGCTCCGGGCCGACTACTGCCTGACCGAGAACGGCGGCACGGTGAGCCGCGGCGCCAAGGGCGACGAGCTCAACGTGACCGTGCACGTCGGCGAGAAGGGCGTGGCCTGGCGCCGCCTCCGCGTCAAGGGCACGCCCGGCCACGGCTCGATGCCTTACGGCGCGAACAACGCGCTCATCAAGGCTGCCCACGTGGTGAGCCGGCTGGCCGACTACCGGCCGTCGCCCTACGTGGACGAGCTGTGGCGGACCTTCGTCGACACGCTCCACCTCGATACGGCCGTGAAGGAAGCGCTCGCCGATCCCTCGCGCGTGGACGAATCCATTGACCGGCTCGCGCCCGCCCTGGCCAAGCTCGCGTGGTCCGCCACCCACACCACGTTCTCGCCGAACGTCTGCCACGGCGGCGTGAAGACCAACGTGATCCCGGACGTGGTGGACGTCGAGGTCGACATCCGCACGGTCCCCGGGGACAACGAGGACGAGGTGCGCCGGCATCTCGACAAGGCCCTGGGCGGCCTGGCCGAGGAGATCGAGGTCGAGAAGCTCTTCTCCAAGCCCGCCTCCGTCTCTCCCACCGGCACGCCGCTCTGGCAGGTGCTCGGGCGGGTGGTGGACGCGCACTATCCGGGCGCGCGCCTGCTGCCCCGGATGATCGTGGGCTTCACCGACGCGCCCTACTTCCGCGAGAAGGGCGCGGTCGCCTACGGCTTCGGCCTCTTTTCGCGAGCCCTGACCGCCGAGGCGATGGCCGGCCGCTTCCACGGCAACGACGAGCGCATCGACGTCGAATCCCTGGCCCTCACCACCCAGGCCTGGCTCGAGGTGTGCGAGCAGTTCCTCGGGTAAGTGATCCCGCTCACCGGTTATAGCGACCGGCTCTCCGCCGCGCCCGGCGAGCGCATCGCCTTCAAGATCTCGAGCGCGGCGGCGGGGCCGTATCGCGCCAGCCTCGCGCGGGTCGTGCACGCCGATCCGAATCCGGCGGGGCCGGGCGTGAAGCTCGAGGATCTCGCCCACCGCTTCGCGATCGAGCGCCCCTCGCGCGCGCAGCGCCTCGCCCAGGGCTCCTACGCGCGGGTCGATGCCGTCCTGGCCCTGCACACGCCGGGGCCGCTCACCGTGACCGCCCTCGTCTGGCCGACGCTCTCCGCCGCCCGCGAGCAGTGCGTGCTCTCGCGCGGGGACGCGGCCGGCGGCGCGGGCTGGGCGCTGTCGCTGGGTCCCGGCGGCGTGATCGCGCGGATCGGCGCCCCGGCTGGCGCGTCGGTCGCCGTCACCACCGGGCGCGCGCTCCCGCTGCGGCGGTGGCACCGCATCTGGCTCGTGGCCGACCCCGGCGCGGGCACGCTGCGCGTCGGCCACGCCGCGCTCGCCGGAGGCGCCCGGGAGGAGGCCTCGGCCCCGCTGCCGCCCGCGGCCCGCCTCGACGCGGCCGCCCCGCTGCTGATCGGCGCGCGGCTCGGCCCCGAGGCGCGCGATCACTACAACGGCAAGCTCGAGGATCCGATGCTGCTCGCGGCGGCGGTGGCCGCGCCGGAGGCGCTGGTGCTCGATCCCCTGCTGCCGCCCCGGGAGCTGATCGCCGGCTGGGACTTCTCCCAGGGCATCGACGGGCTCGACGTCGTCGACGTCGGCCCGCGCCGGCTCACCGGCCGCCTGCTGAACCTGCCCACCCGCGCGGTCACCGGAGCGCGCTGGACGGGGCGCGAGATGTGCTGGCGGCACGCGCCGCGCGAGTACGCGGCCATCCACTTCCACGACGACGACGTCCACGACGCGGGCTGGGCCACCGACTTCGAGTTCACCGTCTGCGGCAGCCTGTCGCACAACCGCTACGACAACAACGTCTCCCGCATCCTGCGCAACGTCCTGGACCGCTTCCGCGGTCGGACCGCGTGATGCTCGACGTCGCCCGCCTGCGGGCCGATACGCCCGGCGTCGCCCAGGTGCTCCACTTCAACAACGCGGGCGCGGCGCTGCCGCCGCGGCCGGTCCTCGAGGCGGTGACCGGCCATCTGGAGCGCGAGGCCGCCATCGGCGGCTATGAGGCCGCGGACGAGGCGGCCGGGCGGATGGCCGACGTCTACGCCGCCGTCGCCACGCTCATCGGGGCCGCGGCGGACGAGATCGCGTTCGTGGAGAACGCGACCCGGGCCTGGGACATGGCCTTCTACGCCATCCCCTTCCGCGCCGGCGATCGCATCGTCACCGCGCGGGCCGAGTACGTCTCGAACTACCTGGCGTTCCTGCAGATGAAGCGGCGCGTGGGCATCGAGATCGACGTGGTGGGCGACGACGCCGCGGGCCAGGTGGACGTGGCCGCGCTGGAGCGGGCGATCCGGCCGCGCACCCGGCTCATCGCGATCACCCACGTCCCCACCCAGGGCGGGCTCGTCAATCCGGCCGCGGAGGTGGGCCGGATCGCCGCCCGGCACGGCATCCTCTACCTGCTCGACGCCTGCCAGTCGGTCGGCCAGCTCGCGGTGGACGTCCGCCGCATCGGCTGCCACATGCTCTCGGCCACCGGGCGCAAGTACCTGCGCGGTCCGCGCGGCACCGGCTTCCTCTACGTCAGGCGCGACACGATCGGCACCCTCGAGCCGCCCTTCATCGATCTCGAGGCCGCCTCCTGGATCGACGCCCAGACCTACACGATCCGCGACGACGCGCGCCGCTTCGAGAACTGGGAGCGCTACGTGGCCGGCCAGATCGGCCTGGCGGTGGCGGTGCGCTACGCCCTGGCCCTGGGCCTCGAGGCCATCGAGACGCGGGTCAAGGCGCTCGCGGCCCTGCTCCGCGGCGAGCTGGCGAAGCGGCCCGGGGTGACCGTCCACGACCTCGGCGTCGAGCGCTGCGGCATCGTGACCTTCCTCAAGGCCGGCGAGGCGCCGGAGGCCACCCGGCGGCGGCTCCGGGCCATGGCCATCAACGTCACGCACACCCAGGCCCGCTCCTCGCGGCTCGACCTGCCCGCGCGCGGCTTCGAGGCCCTCGTCCGCGCCAGCGTCCACTACTACAACGACGAGGCCGAGGTCGAGCGCTTCGTGCGCGCGGTCGCGGGATAGGAGGAACGGCATGACCACGGTGGAGACAGCGCTCGGGCCGGTGGCCACATCCGAGCTCGGCGCCACGCTGATGCACGAGCACATCGTGACCCGCTCGCCCGGGGTGCAGGAGAACTGGCCCCACCTCTGGGACCGGGCGGGCATCCTGGCGCTCGCCGAGCGGAAGCTGGCCGATCTCCACGCGCGGGGTATCCGCACGATCGTGGACCTCACCACCGTGGATCTGGGCCGGGACATCGGCCTGATCACCGAGGTGGCCCGGCGCTCGCCCGTGCGCGTGATCGTGGCCACCGGCGTCTGGTGGATGCCCCAGCGGTACTTCGGCGGCCACGGCGTGGACGCGGTGGCCGAGCTGTTCGTCCGCGACATCACCCAGGGCATCGGCACGAGTGGGGTCAAGGCCGCCATCATCAAGTGCGCGACCGACACCGCGGGGGTGACCCCGGTGATCGAGAACGTGCTGCGCGCCTCCGCGCGGGCCCAGAAGGCCACCGGGGTGCCGATCTCGACGCACACCTGGGCCGCCGGCCGCACCGGCCTGGCGCAGCAGGCCATCTTCGCCCAGGAGGGCGTGGATCTTCACCGCGTCATCATCGGCCACAGCGGCGACAGCGACGATCTCGGCTACCTCCGCGGGCTCATGGACCGGGGGAGCACGATCGGCATGGACCGCTTCGGCCTCGAGCACTTCCTGCCGACCGCCAAGCGCGTCGACGTCATCGCCCGCCTCTGCGCGGAAGGCTATGCCGGCCGGATGGTCCTCTCGCACGACGCCAACTGCTGGAGCGACATGCTCTCCGAGGACGACAAGCGCCGGACGCGGCCGCTCTGGCACTACAACCACATCCCCGACGACATCCTCCCCGCGCTCCGCAAGGCGGGGGTCGCCGAGGATCAGATCGAGCAGATGCTCGTGCGCAATCCGCGGGCGATCTTCGAGGCGCGCCAGCCATGACCGGGGTGATCCTGGGCTCGGGCGCCTATCGCTACCGGGTCGTGGACGACTGGGCCAAGCTGCCCCCGGGCCAGGAGTTCAACGCCGACGTCGCCGCGGTCGGGGTGGACGCGCAGGACCGGGTCTACGCGTTCAACCGCGGCCGGCACCCGATGGTCGTGCTCGATCGCGACGGCAACGTGCTGCGGACCTGGGGCGAAGGGGTCTTCCATCGCGCGCACGGCGTGCACATGGCGCCCGACGACACCCTGTGGCTCACCGACGACGGCGACCACACCGTCCGCCACTGCACGCTCGACGGGAAGGTGCTCCTGACTCTCGGGATCCCGGGCGCGCCCAAACCGTACATGAGCGGCGAGCCGTTCCACCGCTGCACCCACACC
>Ga0209640_10005375_pt1 | contig 11197 bp, 12 predicted proteins | sample RifCSP10_1_FD_184018 | JGI IMG/M metagenome (GOLD analysis project Ga0209640, IMG submission 184018) | Soil microbial communities from Rifle, Colorado - Rifle CSP2_sed 10_1 (SPAdes) (version 2) | ecosystem: Environmental > Terrestrial > Deep subsurface > Rock core/Sediment | place: Rifle...
GCCCGAGGAAGACGACCGAATCGGCATGCCCCAGCCGCGCGGCAATGAATTCGAGGGCCGCTCGCCGGCTACCGGCACCGGCGAGGAAGAGGCGGGCCTCAGGCATGCTCCGCCTCAATCGGGCGAAGGCCGCAATGACGACCTCGACGTTGTACAGGGGATCGAGCGCGCGTGTGCTAATGACTGTGGGCGGCTGCGAGTCCTCAGCTTGCAGGTTGACGCTGTGCTCACCGGCATCGAGGAAGAGGCGCTCGATGCCGAGATGGACGACGGCAGCTTTCTCCGGCGGCAAGCCCAGCTCGATGGCGCGTTTGACCAACGAAGCGTCGTTGCCGGTCACGAGGTCGGCGCTCTTCAGCGCTCGTTGCGCGATGCGGCGCCCCAGGGCCTTGTGGGATTCGACCAGCAGGTCAGAGCCCCAGGCGCTGATTACGTAGGGATGGTAGCCAATCGCGCCGTAGAAACCGTGCTCGACGACGTAGTGGGCGTGGAAGACGTCGGGCCGGATCTCGTCGAGGACGCGGCGCAGGCCGGCGCGCTTGTAGCGCCAGGCGTGGATGTAACGTCGGAGCGAGGGAGGGACGAGCGCTGCGGTGAAGGAGCGTCGCCCCCTCACCCTAGCCCTCTCCCCCGGGGAGAGGGGATCAGGTTGCGGCGAAGCAGGGCGCTTGTTGAGCACATGAACGGTGACGCCGGGGAGTTCGGCGCGGGGCTGGTAGTAGGAGATGGCGTGCACGTCGTGGCCGCGTTCGACGAAGACGCTGAGCCAGGCACGGGTGTGTGGGCCGTCGAAGTCGCCCAACACGGCGATGCGCAGCGGCGGGCCGGGAAGGGGAGTGTTCACGAACGCCCCCCGGCGCCGACGTGCGCCGCCAGCGACCTGACGCCTTCGACGTAACGAGGCGCGTCGCTGAGGCGCGGCAACAGCGCGTCGGCTATCGAGCCGCCGGAAAGACGGCGATAGGCGAGCGCGCTCAGCGCCAGGCTGAAGCTGTAAGCGATGCTGGAGGCCGCGGCGGCGCCGGTGACCTCGAAGCGCGGGATCAGGAGGAGGTCGCAGGCAATCGTGATCACGAGCGTGACGAAGGCGATCTGGGCGTTTATCAGCGGACGGCCGCGGCTGAAGACGTAGGCGGCGAGGATCTTGGTACCGGCCAGCGCGGCTGTACCGGGTAGCAGGAAAACGAAGGGCAGCACGGAGCCGTCGAACTCAGTGCCGAAGACGGCCGGGATTATGAACGGCGAAACCGCGGCCGCGCCCAGCGAGGCGAGGGCGGTGACCAGAAGCGTGTTGCGGCAGACGATCGGCGTCATACGCAGGGCGTTCTCCTCGTCGCCGGCGGTGAGGTGGGTTAGCAGCACGACGGAGACGGAGTTGGCGATGAACCACATGCCCTCGCTGAGCGAGACCGCGACTGCGTAGAGACCAACGCCTGCCTTGTCAACGAAGGCCAGGACGAGGAACGAGTCGAGTCGGTAGTTGAGCAGCTGGATCAAGTTGCTCAGCTGACCCTGCACCCCGAATCGGATGGTCGGGGAGAGCAGCGAAGGCGACGCCAGGCGTCGCGGCCACTGAGACGGACCCAGCAGCGCGTAACCGAAGGCGAAGGGCGGCAGGAAGGCGAGGCTCCAGGCCACAACGGCGCTGCGAATCGTCAGGCCCTGCGCCAGCTCGACGGCGCCGAGGCAGAGCAGGATCGACAGCGGTAACGACACCTCGAGCAGGTTCATGGCGCCGAAGCGGCCCTGGGCGCGCAGCACTGCCTCTGCGGCGCGGAACTGGATGATCGCCGGCACCGCGATCACTGCCAGCCAGAACGGCACGCTTTCCTCATTCAGCCCTCCGAAGGCCCGCCCGGCAACGGCTACAGCGATCGCCGTGACGAGAGTGGCAGCCAGCGTGATGCTGAGGCTGGCCTCCATGGCCTGACGGCCGCTGATCTCGCGGCGGGCCACGTAGTAGACGAGGGCGGTGGCGATGCCGAGGCTGAGGAAGGCGAAGCCAAGCGTCACCGCAGCCTGGTACAGGGCGGTGACGCCTCGGCCCTCGTCGCCGAGGGTGCGGGCCAGGATTACGCTGCTGAAGAAGGCAAGGCCATAGCCCGCGACGGTGGCGATGAAGACCAGGTTTACGTTGAACAGGAAGCCACCGGGTGTGGCGGCCGGACCCTCGCTGGGCCTGGTCATTGACCCGGAGGCGGCTGCCGCCCCGAGACCAGGGCCTCTACGGCTGCGACCTCGGCGTCCAGACGCTGGTCCCAACTCCAGAACGATCGCTCCGCCAGGCGGTGGGCCGCGGCGCCAAGCCGCCTGCGGCGATCCGGGTCGCGGGCCAACTGCGAAAGCGCGCCGGCGATCGTCCGCGGCTCGCCCGAGGCTGGCAGGAGCACGCCGGTTTCACCGTCACGGATCAGGTCGCGTGTGTCGCCTTCGTCCAGAGTTAGGACGCAGCGTCCGGCGACCATCGCCTCGAGAAGAGGGTTGCCGACGTTTGAGAGTTCGTTGACCGAAAGGAAGACGTCCGCCACGCCCAGGTAACGCGGTACCTCGGACTGCGGCACGGCGCCGACGAAGGTAACCCGCCCGTCGAGGCCGAGATGGTGGGCCTGTCGCTGCAGGTTGGCGCGCTCCTCACCGTCGCCGACGACCATAAGCCGTGCGGAGATGCCCTCGTCGCGCAGCAATGCCACCGCGTCGATCGCGCGGTCGACGCGCTTCCAGCGTGCGAGGCGCGTCGCGGTTACGAGGACGAAATCGTCGTCACGCAGGCCGAGCTCCTCGCGCGCCGCGTGAGCGCCGTTCGACGTCAGGCCCGGCATGCCGCTAACGTCGAGGCCGTTGCGCCAGAAGCAGACCTTGCCGGCGGAAGCCGGGTTCAGCGTCTGCAACACCTCGTCGCCGCGGGTGCCGTCGTCGGTCATGATGTACAGCTCCGCGGGCGTCTTGAGCGCGCGCACCTCTTCGAACTTGCGCAGCAGACTCTGGGGCCGGCGCAAGTAGGGGTACATGACGGTGCCCTGGAATCGCGCCACCAGCGGCAGCGGGTGCAGGCGCCGGACGCGCCGCTGGGCCAGGACGCCGTGGACCTCGTAGCCGTAGAGGATGTCGAAATCGTCCTGCCTGAACAGGCGCTCGGCCTGGCGTGCGGCGAGCAGCGGGAAGAGGTTGGCGAAGCGCAGCTTCTGGTCCGCCTTGCGTGCGACGCCCGGCAGCGGCAGCCGCGAGGCCCCGAGCGATGGCAGGTTGAACAGGTGGTAACGCACGCCCTCGATTTGCGGCGGCTGCTGCAGCGGCGCCCCATAATGGTGATTGGCGCCGATCGTCGGGGCGATGAAGTCGACGCGATGGCCGCGGCGTCCGTAGCCCTCCAGGGTCCTGAACAGGGAGGCGGCGCCGCCCTGGCCCGAGAGGGCCCAGACTTCCAGGGCGCTGATCATCAGAATGCGGAGCGAAGGCATGATGAGAGCCTCGTTTATGGTTCGTGCCGGGATTAAGTCTACGCTTGAATCACGATCGGCTAAACTCGTAACATACGACTCTGAATAAAAGCCCCCGGGGTGTAGCTCAGCCAGGCTAGAGCGCACGGTTCGGGACCGTGAGGTCGGCAGTTCAAATCTGCCCACCCCGACCAGAAAAACTGAAGGTAGGAAGGCGTCCCGCCCACGTCTATCGTGTTCCGTACAGCAAGAGGTGTCCAGAGATGAACTCACCTGTCGAGGGTGAAGACGACGCGCGTCTCAAGCGACCGGGCGCCGAGCAAGCAATCCAGCTAGCGCTCGAAAGCAAATGGGAAGAGGCGGTCGCGCTCAACAAGACGATAATCGAAGCTCAGCCGAACGACGTAGATACGTGGAATCGGCTCGGTAAGGCGCTGCTCGAGCTGGGCCGCTACCGCGAGGCGCACGAAGCCTACGGCAAGTCTATCGAGCTAGACCCGGTGAACTCGATCGCCAAGCGCAACCTGGACCGGCTCGCGGGCCTGCAGGACGCCGAGGCACCGCGCCGCGAGGCCGTCGCCAAGGTGGCGCAAGACCTGTTTATCGAGGAGGTCGGTAAGTCTGGGTCCACCATTCTGCGCAACACGCCGCGCGAGACGCTGGCGACGCTGACTGCCGGCGACGAGGTCTACCTCAAGGCCGAGACGGGCAGTCTGCAGATCGCGAACGTCAACGGCGACGTGCTAGGCTCCGTGGAGCCCAAGCTAGGGCTGCGCCTGCTGCGCCTGATCCAGGGTGGCAACCAGTACGCCGCCGCGGTGAAGAGCCTCTCCGACTCTGATGTCGAAGTGATCATCAAGGAGACCTTCCGCGACCCGTCGCAGACTAGGCTCTCCTTCCCCGCGACCGTCGAAGCAGGCGTACGTCCCTACATCAAGGAGTCGCTGCTGCGACTCGGGGATGAGGACGAGGACGAACTGCTCGACGAGGAGTCGGAGAACGAGGACTGGGAAGGCGAGCAGGATGCCGGCGACAATCCGGTGAGCCTCTCCGGTATGGCCGAAGCCGATGCCGATGACGACGAAGAGGAAGAGTAACAGGCGACCGGCAACCAGTAACAAGTAACAAAAGGGCGTCGTGAGGGGCGCTCTCTTGTGTTCTAGACTGGACTCGATGGACGAGAATCCGAGAGTCGCGGTCCCGCGTTGGCTCCTGGAGCCTGTCAGCCCTCTCTCTGCAAGTCAGCAGAACTACCTCGATCGTGTGCTCGAAGCAGGTCTGGAGCCTCTCGACCTCACCGATCCATCGGCCACGTTATCGGGCTGCGCCGGGCTGTTGCTCACCGGGGGAGTCGACATTGATCCGGCGCTCTACGGAGAGGAGCCGCACCCCAAGACCGAAGAAGTCAACCGCGCCCGCGACGAGTTCGAGCTGAACCTGCTGCGCCAGGCGATGGATGCCGGCCTGCCGGTGCTGGCCGTGTGCCGTGGTCACCAGCTGCTCAACGTCTGTCTTGGCGGTAGCCTGCTGCAGGACGTCGAAGGCGGCACCCACGTCTCGTATGAAAGCCAGCCGATAAGCTCAAGCTTCCATGAGATCCAGATCGACGCGGGGTCGAGGCTGCGCGACATCTACAGGACGGAGCGCCTGCTGGTGAACTCGCGTCACCACCAGGCCATAACGCCGGAGCGGCTGGCAGTGAACCTTCGATGCACCGCCATGAGCGACGATGGCCTGGTCGAGGGGATGGAGAGCGTGGCGCACGGTTGGGTGGTCGGGGTGCAGTGGCACCCGGAACGCCCGGAGCCGGAGATGCCGGGCTTCGGAGAGAGCAGCCGCAAGCTGTGGAGCGCCTTCGCCGCGGCGGTTGTCCGCCAGGTTGCATCGTAATACGCAGCCGTAGTACTCTCGAGGCAACCGTCCTTGGTAGGTGGCGCAGATGATATCGATATCGATGGTCTCGACTGGGATGACGAGAACAGATCCCACATTGCCAGGCACGATGTCGACCGGGAAGACGTTGACTTCGCTCTGGCCAATTCGCCGCTGTTCTTCCGGAACCTGCCAGGCCGATCAGCGACGCACATCATGATCGGACGGGACAAGAAGGGGCGTGTACTGTACGTCGCATTGCTTCGCCTCGAACGTCCGGATGCAGTCTGGCGCGTTATAAGCGCATGGGAGAGCCGTTTCGCGCGCAGGCTCTATCCGGGGTAGGAAGCAGGCGAAATGAAAAGCTACGAAGAAATGGTCCGTGAAGCAGAGGCGGTCAAGGATACAGAACGGGAGATCGAAGGCCTGGTGCCGGTGAAGGCGCGTGTATCGAGGCCAGTTCGCGCGGTTTACTCGGTGCGCATGAACTCGGCGGAACTGACGGAAATCTCCGAGGCCGCAAAGCAGAATGACATGACCGTGTCCGACTTCATGCGGCAGGCCTCTCTGGCGGCGGCGAAGGGCGAGCTTAGCCTCGACGCCGGCAAGAGAGCGACGGCCCTCCACGCTGTACGCGAAAAGGCACGCGAGCTCTACGAGGCGGTCGAGGACCTCGATGCCGCAGAGGGGACGCAGCAGCTCGGTTCTGAGTAGTGGGGCTCCCCGCGCGGCCGTCGCGTGGCATCAAAGCGCGTGTCGCCGCGAATCTGTACAGATTCGGGACCAAATGGTAAGATAAGGTTAGCATTTCTCCCAACTGACCCTCCCTGCGCGGCCGCGGGGAGCCCGCAGAAAGCCCGCAGATGACAACCACCCCCCTGAACGCCGGCAACATCCGCCCGAAGAGCATCGAAGAGGAGATGCGCGTCTCCTACGTGGACTACGCGATGAGCGTAAACGTGGCGCGCGCTATCCCGGACGTGCGCGACGGGCTCAAGCCGGTGCAGCGCCGCATCCTCTACGCCATGTCGGAGCTGAACCTGGCAGCAGGCAACCCCTACAAGAAGAGCGCGACGGTCGTCGGCGAAGTGATGGGCAAGTACCACCCGCATGGCGATACGCCGATTTACGACTCGCTGGTGCGCATGGCGCAGGATTTCGCGCTGCGCTACCCGCTGGTCGACGGGCAGGGCAACTTCGGCAGCGTCGATAACGACCCGCCGGCCGCGATGCGCTATACCGAGGCGCGTCTTACGGCCATCGCCGGTGAAATCCTGGCCGACATCGACAAGAACACTGTGGATTTCACACCGAACTTCAGCGACAGCCTCCAGGAACCGAGCGTTATGCCGGCCCGGGTGCCCAACTTGCTGATAAATGGAGCCTCGGGAATCGGCGTCAGCCTGGCAACCAACATCCCGCCGCACAACCTGGGTGAGGTTTGCGATGCACTCGCTGTCATGCTCGAACGTCCAGACGTGACGACAGAAGAGCTGACGACGATTGTAAAGGGCCCAGACTTCCCAACCGGCGGCATCATCTTCGGCCGCCAGGCGATCAAGCAGGCCTACAGCGATGGCCGCGGCCGCATCGTGGTGCGCGCACGCAGCCACGTCGAGGAGTCACGTACCGGCCGGGCTCAGATCATCGTCACGGAGCTGCCGTACCAGGTGAACAAGGCGGCGCTGGTGGCGCGCATTGCCGAGCTGGTCAAGGCGCGCAAGATCGAGGGCATCAGCGACCTGCGCGACGAGTCCGACCGTCACGGCATGCGAGTCGTGATCGAGATGGGCCGCGGCGGCCAGGCGCGCACTGTGCTCAACGCGCTGTACAAGCACACCTCAATGCAGACCGCGTTCGCGGTCAACATGCTGGCGCTGGTCGACAAGGAACCGCGGACGATCCGTCTCAAGACGGCGCTGGAGCACTACATCGACTTCCGGCGTGAGGTGATCCGCCGCCGCAGCGAGTTCGAGCTGGAGAAGGCGAAGGAACGCGCCCACATCCTCGAGGGCCTGCTCAAAGCAATCGAGCAGCTGGACGCGGTGATACGCGCCATCCGAGCATCCGCCTCGGCGGAGGAAGCACGGGGACGTCTGCAGCAGGCGCCGTTCGAGCTGTCGGAACGCCAGGCGCAGGCGGTGCTCGACATGCAGCTGCGGCGCCTCGCGGCGCTGGAGCGCCAGAAGCTCGAGGACGAGTACGCCGAGCTGATCCAGCAGATCAACTACCTCGAAGACCTGCTGGCCAACCCCAAGAAGATGGACTTCCTGATCAAGGAAGAGGCCGAGGAGGTGAAGAAACTCCACGGCAACGAGCGCCGTACCCAGATCGTCGAGCAGGAGATCGAGGACTTCAGCGAAGAGGATCTGATCGCCCACCAGGAGATCGTGATCACGCTGACCAACCGCGGTTACATCAAGCGCCTGCCGCTGGAGACCTACCGCGTGCAGCATCGTGGCGGCCGCGGCATCACAGGCATGGGCGTGCGTGAAGCGGACGCGATCCGCCGTCTGATGGTGGCTGACACGCACGACAGCCTGCTGTTCTTCACGGACCGAGGCCGAGTCTTCCAGCTCAAGGCGCACGAGGTGCCGGACTCGGCGCGCCAGGCCCGCGGTACACCGCTGGTCAACCTGATCGAAATCGAACCGACCGAACTGATCACGGCCGTCGTATCCACGACGAGCTACGACAAGGACTTCATGGTGCTCGCCACCAAGCTGGGCGAGGTCAAGAAAACGCCGCTCAAGGAGTTCGAGTCGGTCAGGCGCGCCGGCTTGATCGCGATGGGCCTGGAGCAGGGCGACGAGCTTGTGTTCGCGCAATTGGCAAAGGGTGACGACGACATCATCCTGGTCTCGTCCCACGGCAAGGCAATGCGCTTCAGCGCTAAGGAGCTGCGTGCCGCCTCCCGTATGAGTGGCGGCGTGCGCGGCATGCGGCTGACCGACCCCGCCGACGCGATCGTCGCGCTCGAGGTTGTGCAACCGAACGCGATGCTTTTGACGCTCTCGGAGACGGGTCTCGGCAAGCGCACCGAGTTCGATGATTATCCGCGCCACAGCCGCGGCGGTCAGGGCGTGATCACGCACAACGTCACGGACAGGACGGGCCGCGTGGTCGCGGCTCGTGCCGTCTACGCCAACCACGAACTGATCGTCGTTTCGGAGAGCGGCATCGTCATGCGGACGACTGTCGACAGCATCCGGGAGGTCGGAAGGTCAACTCAGGGCGTCCACGTCATGAATATCGGTCAGGGCGACCGCGTGGCGGGCCTGGCGACGATCGACCTTTCGAAGACGCCGCTCGCGGCCGAGCTTGAGGCTTTGGCGGCCGAGGAGGAGAAGCCGGCGGGCAAACGTCGCGCGAGGGCGAAGGCGGATGACGCCGGTGCTCCCGCCGCCCCTGCGGAGAGCACAAAGGCAAACGGCCGCAGCTCGCGAAGCGGCGGCGACACCGGGAACGGCGCCGGCGGCCGCCGCAACGCGAAGAAGTAGCCACGGCTCCTCGGGCCCGGCGCGCTTTGACACCAATCGGACGTGGCCTAGAATGAATCGCGGGTCTGGAGGAAGCTGATGCGCAAAGACATGATGGATATCCTGGTCTGCCCGGTGGACAAGGGCACGCTCACTCTGAAGATCGATAAGGAAGACAAGGACGACGTCGTCGACGGCTCCCTGACCTGCGGTACCTGCAAAGAGGTCTACCCGATCAAGGACTCGATCCCGAACCTGCTGCCGCCGGAGCTGCGTCGAGCCATGGAGGCCGGCAAGGCGTCATGAGCCGTGCCCAGAAGACGGGCCTGCTGCTGATCGCCGGAGCCGGACTGGAGATGCTGCTCTTCCTTTACGGCGCCATGAGACGCAGCTACCTGGCGCTGGCGTTACCTATGACCGCTGCGATGACCGCGCTCACCGCACTCACTTTCTGGGTTGGCTGGACGATGCTGACCATGGAGGAAGAAGAGGGCGAAGAAGTGGCCCAGGCTGCCGCGCAACCTCCCGCCGAGTAGCTAATACGTCCCTAACGGCAAAGAACGACTTCAACGCCGAGATCTAGCTGATTCCAGGCACGATCCGCAGTGACAACCGGCAAGCGCAGACTAATCGCAAGAGCCAGGCAGGCTCTGTCGCCAAGCGAAAGGCCGAGGTCTCGCGTTTGAGCGCGAAGCGTGCCGGATAACCAGGCGTCGTCCTCGCCAAAGGCAGCCACATCGAACTTGAGGGACTGAAGGGAGGACCGCGCCTGTTCCTGGCTCTGGGAGTCGCTGAGTTTGGCGACTACTTCCGAAAGGTTTACGGAGCTGACGATCGCGCCGTCACCCAAAGTCGTTTCGACCAGGGACGCGCCCGGCTCATCGAAGATCAGCGTCAACAGCGCCGATGAGTCGACGACGCTACTCACGCGCTGCTTCAGCCCTGCGCTCGGCGATGAACTCATCGACCAGTGAGCGGCCGGGCTCGCGCTTGATGTACTTAGCTGCGATCTCCTGGGCGCGTTTTACGCCCAGACTCACGGTGAGAAGCTGGACGACTCCGTCCTCTACCAGGAAGCCGATCGCCTTGCCAGGCTCGATGCCGAGCTCGTTTCGCACTTCGACTGGAATGACCACGCGTCCCTGGGGATCTACTTTTGTCCAGGTAATCTTTGACTGCTGTGCCATAGTCCTAATAGTATGGCACTTCGATCATAATGTGGCAATCATCTACGCCGTGGACTCGTGCCAACCCACCGGCGCCGCCTCCACAAGGCCGTCGGTGCCAAGGCGCGACAGCACGTCTGCGAGGCGCTCGCCCGTCTGGGGGTGTACCAGGTCCGGGTCGAGGTCTAGAAGAGGGCGCAGGACGAAGGCGCGCTGCGTCAGGCGCGCGTGCGGCACGACGAGGTCGCCGTCTTCCAGCACGCGCTCGTCGTAGAGCGCGATGTCCAGGTCGATTGGGCGTGGCGCCCAGCGCTCGCTGGCGCGACGGCCGATCAGGTACTCGATGCGCTTGAGGTGCCGCAGGAGCGAGTCCGGCGATAAGCCGGTGACGATGCGACAGGCGGCATTGAGATAGGGCGGCGGCGGCGCGGGCGCCTGCGGCGGCGATTCGTACAGCGCCGATACGGCCTCAACGCGGGCCAGCGGCTCGAACATGCGCAGCGCCATCGCCACGTTGGCCTGGCGGTTGCCGAGGTTGGAGCCAAGCGCTACGTAGATTGCCATGGTTTCCCTAGGACGCTGCGCCCGGCCTGACGATCGCGTCCGTCATTACGCAGACCTGCTTCATCGCAGCGACATCATGCACGCGCACGATGTCGGCGCCGTTGGCGATCGAGATCGCCACAGTGGCCGCGGTGCCCCATTCGCGCTCGCCCTCCGGCCGGTCAAGCACGGCGCCGAGTGTCGATTTGCGGGAAGTCCCGATCAGCAGCGGCAGGCCAAGATCGCGTAGCTCCGCCAGCCGCCGCAGCATCTCCAGGTTCTGTTGCACGGTCCAGCCGAAGCCGAAGCCGGGGTCGAGGATCAGCCGCTCGCGGGGTAAACCAGCCTCCGTGGCGATGCGGATGCTTTCATTGAAGCCCGCGATGACGTCACCGATGACGTCGTGGAAATCGCGGCCGCGCTGATTGTGCATTACTACTGCGGGTACGCCGTGCTGCGCCGCGAGCGCCGCGACCTGCGGGTCGTGGCGGAAGCCCCAGATGTCGTTGACCAGGTGGGCGCCCGCATCCAGCGCCGCGGCCACGACCGGCGCTCGATAGGCGTCAACGCTGACCGGCAGGCTTATGGCGTCGATAACGGCCCGCAGCGCGGGGATCACGCGTTCGAGTTCCTGTTCGACACTCAGCTCGGCGAAGCCGGGCCGTGTCGATTGGCCGCCGACGTCGATGATGTCGGCGCC
>Ga0209640_10005376_pt1 | contig 11196 bp, 8 predicted proteins | sample RifCSP10_1_FD_184018 | JGI IMG/M metagenome (GOLD analysis project Ga0209640, IMG submission 184018) | Soil microbial communities from Rifle, Colorado - Rifle CSP2_sed 10_1 (SPAdes) (version 2) | ecosystem: Environmental > Terrestrial > Deep subsurface > Rock core/Sediment | place: Rifle...
AACAGTTTTCCACAAGCTTCCACAGGCATCCTCCTCTCATTTTGGAAGGGGACATTTCTATCGAGTTAAGAACGGGGACACTTCTATCGAGTCTTGACAACGGTCAGACTTGGGCTTGACATCTCACCGGGCGGGGTTCAAGATCCGCCCATTCTTCGCTGGCATATCAGTCTTCTCTCCGGCGGCGTCTTCGTTCGGGAGCCTCCAGTTCGCGGTCCGTCAATCCTAGAGGAGGATCTGTCCATGCGTGCAATCGGCAGATTGTCGGCGGTTTTCGCCTGTGTCGTCCTGACCCAGGCGCTCGTACCCACCCTGGCTCACGCGCAGGCGACCCTCGCCGGCGTGGTGCGCGACACGTCCGGCGCCGTGCTGCCGGGCGCCACGGTCGAGGCGTCGAGCCCGGCCTTGATCGAAAAAGTCCGGTCCGCCGTCAGCGGTAACACCGGGCAGTACCGCATCACCGATCTGCCGCCGGGCACCTACGACATTGCCTTCACGCTGGCCGGATTCAACACCGTGCAGCGGCAGGGTGTGCAGGTCACCGGTTCGGGCGTGATCCCCATCAACGCCGAGATGCGCGTCGGCGCGATCCAGGAAACGATCACGGTCACCGGCGAGACGCCGCTCGTCGACACGCAGTCGACGCGGCGGGAATCGGTCCTGAGCGCAGACATCATCAAGGCGTTGCCCGCCTCGCGGACCTATGGTGCGCTGCTGTCGGCCGTGCCCGGCCTGATGACGAGCAACAGCTCGCTCGGCGCGATGGCGACGCCCGACATGACCTTCTTCACGGCCCACGGCGGCCGGGGCAACGAGGGGCGCGTCCACATCGACGGCCTTCCCGTGGCCGCGTCGTTCAACGGCGGCGGCGTGTCGACCTTCACGTACGACACGGTGAACGCCGAGGAGATGCAGGTGCTCGTTTCCGGCGGGCTGGGCGAAGCCGAGGCGGGCGGCCCGAGCATCAACCTCGTGCCGCGGTCGGGCGGCAACGCGTTCAGCGGCTCCGCGTTCTATAACGCCGCCGGGAGCTGGTCGTCGGGGAACAACATCGACTCGTACCTGGACAGTATCGGCATCACCAAGCCGCCCGAGATCGTCAAGCTGTGGGACATCAGCGGCAGCGTGGGCGGCCCGATCAAGCGCGACAAGCTGTGGTTCTTCGGCAGCGTGCGCCAGTATGGCAATTTCCAGGTGTCCGAAGGCTTGAACGCGAACCTCTACGCCGGCGATGCCAACCACTGGGACTACGCGGCGGACACCAACGTCGCGGGACGCACGGCGAACTCGCGCGACATCGTTCAGTTCCGGCTGACGTCACAGATCACGGAGCGGAACCGCGTCTCGTTCTCTCACGAGTATCAGCACCGGTGCACGGGCTCGACGCTCGTGGCGGGTGGCGAGGGCTGCCGGCAGCGCGGATCCGACTGGATCAGCAACGGAAGCCGGGCGTTCGGCTCACCAGAGGCGTTTCCCGGGTATCACAACACGCCGTACAACGTCACGCAGGCGACCTGGTCGTCGCCGCTGTCGAACCGCGTGCTGCTCGAGGCCGGGTTCTCGCGCTTCCAGTACATCTGGTACGGCTTCGGGCAGGGGTCGCCGGACCGCATCAACCTGATCCCCGTGAGCGAGACCGTGGCCAGGGACGGTCATCCGGCCAACTTCACCTACCGGGGGATCTACGATCCCTTCGAGGTCGCCTTCGCCGACAACGACGCCAATCCGAACAACTGGCGCGCGTCGGCGTCGTACGTCACGGGCGCGCACAACGTCAAGATCGGCTATCAGGGCTCGTACCAACGGTCGCTGCTCGGTCGCCAGGCCAACTCGACGCTCATGCGCTACTCCGCCAACACGCCTCTGAGCGGAGTGTGTCCGACGGCCGGGACTTCGCCGCCCTGCCTGAACGCCGTGTCGTACTACATCGCCCCGCGCTGGGAGCAGAACGATCGCACGTCGACGGCGTCGTTCTTCGCGCAGGATCAGTGGACGGTGGGCCGGCTGACGCTCCAGGGCGCGGTGCGGTACGACCGGGCGTGGAGCTGGTCGCCGGAAGACCACAACGGGGCGGCGGCCATCGGCACTGCGCAGGACCAGACGCAGCCCTTCCTGTCGGCTCCCATCACCTTCCCGCGTACCGTCGGCGTGGACGCTTACAACGACATCACCACGCGGGTGGGCGCGGCGTGGGACATCTTCGGCACGGGCAAGACCTCGCTGAGGGCGAACCTCGGCAAGTATCTGCAGAACGCCACCAACGACCAGAACTACGTGGCCAACAACCCGGCCGCGCGCATCGTGAAACGCGTTGGCGGGCTGGCGTTCGGCCCCGGCGGATCTCCCGCTCGCGGCTGGACGGACGGCAACAACAACCGCCGGGTGGACTGCAATCTGGCCAACCCGGACGAACAGAACAACCTGGCGACCGGCGGCGACCGCTGCGCGGCGCTCATCCTTAACGCGAGGAACTTCGGCATTGCCAACCCGAACCTGACCGTCATCGACCCCGAGATCCTGCACGGGTGGGGCGTGCGTCCCGCCGACTGGCAGTTCGGCGTGTCGGTCCAGCAGGAAGTGATTCCACGGGTGTCGGTGGAAGTAGGCTACTACCGGCGCTCGTTCCTGAACTTCTTCGTCACCGACAACCAACTCGTCGGGCCGACGGACTACGATAAGTGGACCTACACCGCGCCGGTGGACGACCGGTTGCCGGATGGAGGCGGGAATCAGATCACCCAGTACACCCTCAAAACGACGGCGTCGAGGAGCGCGCAGAACTTCCAGACCTTCGAGACGGCGTTCGGCGACGCGCGCACGCAGTACTGGCATGGCGTGGACGTCAACGCCAACGCGAGGCTGCGCAACGGCCTGACGATCCAGGGAGGCACGAGCACGGGCCGCGGCGTCCGCGACACGTGCGACACCGTCGTCAACATCGACAGCCCCGATCCGCGCAACTGCCGCGTGGTCGAGCCGTGGATGACGTCGGTGCGCGGGCTCGCCGCCTACACGGTGCCGGTGATCGACGTGCTCGTCAGCGCCCAGTTCAGATCGCTGAACCCGGCCAACACGGCTGGAGTAGGCGGTAACCCTGGGAGCAACGGGCCGTCGCTCAACGCCAACACGGCGGTACCCAACAGCGTCGTGGTTCAGTCGCTCAATCGTCTGCCGGTGGGCGGGCTGCCAAACGGCAACACCACGGTAAACCTCGTCGCGGAGGGTCAGTTGTATCCCGATGAGCGCGTCACTCAGGTCGACATGCGGTTCGCGAAGGTCATCCGATTTGCCGGGAAGCGAGCCGACGTCGGGATCGACCTGTACAACCTGTTCAACACGAACCAGGGAACCGCCTTCGACCAGAACTACGACTACGGCGTCGCCGAAGGTGGAGAGTTCCTGCGGCCGACGACGATCGTGTCGCCGCGGTTCGTGCGGTTCAACCTCACGTTCAACTGGTAGCACCGGGCAGTTCACAGTAGGCAGTTGACAGGGGGCAGTCCACAGGGGGCAGTTCACAGTAGGCAGTTCACAGTTCACCGTAAACTGCCTACTGCCTACTGCCGGCCTACTGCCTACTGCCTACTTCTTCGTCACCCGCACGATCGACGCACCAGCCAGGACGTAGATCGACCCGTCAGGTCCCTGACGGACCTCGCGGATGCGCTGCTTGAGGTCGGTGAGCAGCGGCTCCTCGGCGACGACCCGCTCGCCGTTCAGGACGAGGCGCACGAGATGTTGACCGCCCATCGCCCCGACGAACAGGTTGCCCTTCCATTCCGGAAACAGGTCGCCCGTGTAGAACATCATCCCTGACGGCGCGATTGACGGCACCCAGTAGTAGATCGGCTCTTCGATGCCTTCCATGGACGAGGCGCCGTTGCCAACGCGAACGTTCTTCCGGCCGTCCGGCTGCCGCGCATCGTACTGGCGTCCATACGACACGTCGGGCCACCCGTAGTCCCGTCCCGGCCGGACGATGTTGATCTCGTCGCCGCCCTGCGGTCCGTGATCGATCGTCCAGAGCTCGCCGGTCTGTGGATGCAGCGCGGCGCCCTCGGGATCCTTGAACCCGTGCGCGAACGTCTCGGCCAGCACCGTCGCGCGGCTGAGCCACGGATTGTCCTTGGGAATCGAGCCGTCGCGGTTGATGCGAATGACGCGCCCGGTGAAGTTCCGACGGATGTCGGGGTTGTCGGTGAACGTCCGCTCGACGCCGTCGAGGTCCGAGTCGTAGAACCGGAAGCGGTCGGCGCCGGTGACGAGAAGCGTACCGTCGCGTGCGATGACGATGCGCCGCTCGGCGCCCTCGGCCAGGACGTCGACGTCCTCCAGGCTCGTGCTGTCGGCACTCAAGCGAGCCCGCGCCACCCGCTCCGCTCCAAGAGCCATGGTCCGGCGCTCGGCGAGCGGTTTGGTCCACACGCGCTCGTAGAAGAACTCGATGGGCCATGTGGCGGGCGCCTCGCCCTTCGGCGGCGCGAAGTAGGTGAAATACAGGACGCGATTCCGGGCGAAGTCGGGATCCAGGACGACGTCGTGCAGGCCCTGCGCGGCGACGCTCTTGACACCGGGCACACCGGCCAGAGGTGCCGAGACGACGCCGTCGGGCCTGACGATCCGCATGGTTCCCGCGTTCTGGGTGACGAGGAAGCTACCGTCGGGCAGGAACGCGACGGCCCACGCGCCGGTGAGCCCGCCGGCGATCGTCTGTGTGGCAAGCGGCGGCGACGGCTTGGCCGGTCGAGGGGCATCGGTCTGCCCCGGGAAGGCGGGCTTCGGCTCGGGCGATTGCGCGGCAAGCTTCGCGAACAGTGCCAAGGCCAGCGCAGTGACGACGAAAAGTGGTTTGCTCATTGCCTACTGCCTATTGAATCGGTGCACGCGGCCAAAGGCGCTGAACTCGGAGACGAACAGATCGCCGCGCAGGTTGAGCGCGACCCCGTGCGGCGACAGGACGAGGCCCTGCCGCCACTCGGCCGGCGGAGTCTTGTTGGTGCCGATGCCTTGCGCCGTGTTGGCGCCGATTCTGTCGACCACGGCCCCGGCCTTGTCCAGTACCGTGACGCGGCCATTCAGTTCGCCCACGATGGCGTTGTCGCCGTCGATGGCGATCGCGGCTGGCAGCAGCAGGTTCTGGGCGACCACGCCGAGGAAGGCACCGTCGAGCGAGAGATGGACGACCCGGTTGTTCGCGCGATCGCAGGCGATGAGGCGGGCTGGTTGAAAGCGCGTGTCGATGGCCAGCTTGTGGAGCGTGTTGAAGCTGTACGGCGCCTGCTTGCCTCCAAACGACGCGATGTACCTGCCCGACTTGTCGAAGCGGTGGATGTAGTCGCTGGCGTAGCCGTCGGTCACGTAGAGGTCGCCGTTGGGCGCCACGTCCAGGCCGGTCAGCAGGAGCGCGAGCTGGTTGCTGCGCGCGTTTCTGACTTTGTACTGATCGGGAATGGCGGACGAGCCGATCGTCATGACGATCGCCCCCTCGAGCGTCATCTTCACGATCGTCTGGCCGCGAAGCGTCGCACCGTAGATGAACTCGCCGTCCGCCTGCTTGCGGATCACGAACCCGTGGAAGTCGCTCGGCGCGCCGGGCACGTTGCGCAGGAAGGCACCGTCCTGTGAGAAGACCTGCAGGCCGGCTTGTGGATCCTGCACGCTGACGAACACCTCGCCTGCGGAGCTGACGGCGATATCGCCATGCTGGTTGCCGAGCTGTGGACGCCCCTCGGGAAGCTTCAACCAGTCGGGGACGACGGTGTAGGTCGCGGCCGCGACTCGTTCCATTCCTTTGGCGCGAATCACCGCCGAGTTGGCGGGCGACATCAGAAACGTCACGAAGTCCTTCGCTGCGCTCCCCTGCATCTTCGCGCTCACGCCGACGGCCATCAGAACATAGGTCTGCACCTCTGCCGGAAAGAGGCCGCCGAGCTCCGCGCCCCTGACAGGCAGGATCTCGCTGACCGGGAGGACGGCGAGATCCGAGGCGCCGCTGGTGATGTTGGCGCTGACCTCCTCGCCCGACGCAGCCGGCCTGGCCTTGGCCTTGATGGCAGCGCCGATGCCGAGCTTCTCGATCGTCGCGACGAATGCCACGCCGCTGGCGCCGGCCGTCGCGTAGCTGATCGATCGGGCGTCGAGCAACGTGCGCGTGAACGCGTCGACTGTACTGACGTCCGGCTTGCGCGCACCCGCGCGGATCATCAGGCCCAGACCGACGCGCGCGACGACCGACCGTGACGCTGCGGCGACAGTCCCCTTGGCAATCAAGTCGTCGAGCAGGGGAGGCGTGAGGATGGCGATGTCGAACCGCTCGCCGCCGTCGATCCTCGTCTTGAGGGCGCTTGCGAGGCCGAAGACCGTCGTGACTTTATGTTTCGTCGCCTTCTCGAACTGAGGCGCCAGCTCGTCCACCACGGCTTTGATACCGTTTGAGGACAGCACCCGAATCTCCTCTGCATGGGCCGCGGTCCCGTGCAGCAGCACGGCGAGTCCGACGAGGCGTGCAGCCGCAGTGATGTGGCTGATCATTGGCCGTTCTCCCACACTAGGGCCGTCCCCCCAGCATTTCGATGCGCGTGATGACTTCCTCGTGCAGGACTCGCATGTACCGTCGGGTCTCCTCGTCGCCCGTGCGGATCTCCACACGCAGCACGCGCCGGGTCTCCTCGTCGCCGGCGCGGATCTCCTCCCGCACCACCCGCCGGGTTTCTTCGTCGCCCGCCCGGATCTCCTCCCGCAGCACCCGCCGGGTTTCTTCGTCGCCGGCGCGGATCTCCTCCCGCAGCACCCGCCGGGTTTCTTCGTCGCCCGCCCGGATCTCCTCGCGTAGCACCCGCCGGGTTTCTTCGTCGCCTGCCCGGATCTCCTGCCGCAACGTGAGGCGGGTCTCTTCATCGCCGTCACGAGCCTCGGCCCGGGTTGCAGAAAATTCAGCGCGCATTTCGTCGCGGAGTCGGACGAACTGCACCTCGAGAGCCGTCACGCGCTCGGGCAACTGCTCGAGGATCTCGACCCGTCGTTCCAGCATCTCCACTCGTTCTTCGAGAGATTTGCGCGCCATCGTCGCCTCCCGGCTTCGCGACAACCGATCATCGGTCGCTCGTTGCCTGGGGTCTGGACGTGCGAGAGGCGTGCCGCGTCCATCGACTGTTCTGAAGACGACGACGATAGCACATCTGGTTCCTCGGTCCACACTCAGTTGGAACACTCAGTTGGAAGCCAACAATCAGAAGCTCAGTTCGCGGCCCAGGAGCCACTCAGGCTCGCACGGTCGACCTGCCTGCCGCGCAGGTAGACATGAGAAATCCGCCGCGTGTTCCGGATGTCCTCGAGCGGGTTGGCGTCGAGCACGACGAAGTCCGCGCTCTTGCCCTCTGAGATCGCGCCGAGGCGGTCGAGCCGCAGCGCCTCCGCCGACGTGCTCGTGGCAGCGGTGATGGCTTGAGACGGTGTCAGGCCGGCGGACACCATGTCGGCCAGTTCGGCGTGCGCGGACCAGCCGTACGGCGCACCGATCCCCGCGTCGGTGCCGAAGGCGATCGGCACGCCCGCGGCGGCGAGCTTGACGAGGCTCCGCGCCTGGACCTCGAACAGCCGGGGCCGTGCCGGCCTGTCAACGGCCGTCCGCGTGAGCGCGTCGATTCGTGACGGCGGCAGCGTCTCGCTCAGCCAGGCGAGGTCGCCGGTTGAAGGGGGCGTGTCTGGCAGGTTCGGGATGACGAAGACCTGAGGCCGCGCCTTGAACAGGCTCATGATCTCCTCGTCCACTTCCAGATCGCGGATGCCGTGCGCGAATCCATCCACGCCGGCTCGCAGCAGCTCCTTCCCGTCCGCCAGGTAGTAGACGTGCGCGACGACGCGAAGTCCTCGTGCGTGTGCTTCCTCGATGATGGGGCGGTAGAGCGAAGGCGGAAGCGGCGTCACCGTCTTGTTTCTGTCGTCGACCCAGATCTTGACGATGTCGACCTTCCTGCCTGCTAGATCGCGAACCGCGGCCCTGGCCTCCGCCTCCGTGGTCACGCCGTAGGCCGCGTCCCTCCAGTACAGCGCGTTCGGTCCCGCGTTCGGCATGGCGATGCCGCGCCCTGCGGTCAAGAACAGCGCGGCGTCGTCGGCAGGCTCCGCGCGGAGTCGATAGGGAATATCTCCCCGATCGAGCCCCATGCTGAGCGTGGCCGCGATCCCGTAGTAGGCGTAGCGGCGCAGATGGTCGAGCAGGTTGTCACGGGAGTAGTGCGCGGACGCGGTCTCTCCGCTACGGACGTCTGTGTAGCCAAGATGGCTGTGCGCGTCGATGAGCGCCGGTATCACCGTCTTGCCGCGGAGGTCGACGACGGTTCCGGCCCACGCGTCAGTTGGTGGGCGGACAGTGCCTCGCGCGCCGACCGCCACGAACCGCCCGTCCTCGATGAAGAACGCCGAGTCCTCGATCGGCGCGCTGCCGTCGCCAGCGATGAGGCGCGCCCCCTCGAAGACTGCGGCGCCTCCAGGCGGCGGGCCGACCTCGACCTCGGACACGCAGGCAACAGCGGTCAGAACGCCGCAGGTCAATGCCCATGCCACGCGCGTCATCGGTGCCGTCCGCGCGCTGTTACCGCGAGCCGGCGGACGCGGTGGGCGGCAGCGCCTCTGCAAGGCCCGGCACCAGATCGGTGCCTCGCGGCACTGTCACCGACGATCCCTTGAACCCGTCGCCGATCGGCTCCGCGCGACCGCCGAGGTGTCGCGCGAGGAACGCCTCGGCCATCGCCATGAAGGCGATGTTGTTGTCCGGTCTCGCGAATCCGTGGCCTTCGTCCGGGAAGAGCGCATAGGTCACGGGGATCTTCCTGGCCTGCATGGCGCTCACGAGCATGGCCATCAACGAGGCGGCTCGTGACGACCGGGGCGTGCGAAGACGCATGGTCATGAATACTCCCTCTGTGGCGCAGGGCGCAGAAGCGCCACAGTATAGTCCTGACCGGCTCCACTGCTGTCGTATAGTGCCACTGCAGACCTTGGGGGAGTCGGTGCGTGGGTGACAGCGCGATCGATTTGAGGATGAACGAGCGCGCGTGGGATCTGGCCAATCGCGCGGCCGCGCGTGCGGCGGAACTACGCGTGGCGGTTCACATGCTCGCCGGCGGAGCTCGTGTGCTGGACGCCGGTGTCAACGTGCCCGGCGGGCTGGCCGCTGGTCTGGTGCTCGCCGAGCTGTGCATGGGGGGACTGGGGCGCGTTGACTATGCGTCGCTGACGATCGACGGGGAAGCGTGGCCGGGCGTCCAGGTGTGGACCGATCACCCGGCCGAGTCGTGCATGGCATCGCAGTACGCCGGCTGGGCTATCAATCCCGATGGGTACTTCGCGATGGGGTCGGGACCGCTGCGAGCCAAGGCGCGCGTCGAAACGGAGCTGTTCGGCAAGCTCGGATACGCGGAGGACGCCTCGAGGGGCGTGCTGGTGCTGGAAGGACGGACGCTGCCGACCGACGAGGTCGCCGCATGGGTGGCGCGCAAGGCTGGCGTGGCTCCCGGCCAGATCACTTTCGCGATTGCCCCGACGGCGAGCCTGGCCGGCGGCGTGCAGATCGTCGCCCGCAGCATCGAGACGGGACTTCACAAGATGGACGCGCTCGGCTTCGACGTCAGAAAGGTCGTGAGCGCGATTGGCACTGCGCCGCTTGTTCCCCAAGCCAGGAGCGACATTCGAGCCATCGGCCGTACCAACGACTCGGTGCTCTACGGTGGTCAGGCGCGCTATACCGTGCGGGCAGAGGACGACGAGCTGGCAGCGCTGGCCGCGCGACTCCCCGCGTCGACCTCCAGCGACTACGGCACGCCGTTCCACGACATCTTCAAGCGCTACGACAACGACTTCTATAAGATCGACCCGATGCTCTTCAGCCCGGCCGAGGTGTGGCTCACGAGCGTGACGAGCGGCCGGACCTTCCACGCAGGACGGCTGAACCCCGCCGTGCTGCGCGCGTCGCTGTTCGAGGGCTGACCATGCGCGCCGTGATCCTCAGTGCACGCACAGGTGGACATACCGACGAGTTGATCCGTGCCCTGACCGATCGCGGGCACAGCGGCCAGGTGCTGCCGTACGAAGGTCTGGTGGCCAGGCTCGGCCCTCCTCTTCAGGCCCACCTTGCCAGTGAGCAGACATCCATCCTCGACGCCGACGTCGTTCTCGCGCGAATCATTCCAGGCGGGTCGCTCGAGCAAATCATCTACCGCGTGGACGCGCTGCACTGGATCGAGGACCGGGGGGTGCCCGTCGTGAACTCGCCGCACGCAATCGAGCGGTGCGTCGACAAGTTCTACACGACGACCCTGCTCCACGGGGCCGGGCTGCCCACGCCGGAGACGGTCGTCTGCGAGCGCCTCGACGAAGCCATGGCCGCAGTCAGGGCGATGGGCGACGTCGTCATCAAGCCGATCTTCGGATCGCTCGGTCACGGCATGATACGGGTGAGCGATCCCGACGTGGCGCTGCGCGTGCTGCGCCCGCTCGATCAGGTCCGATCCGTGTTCTACGTGCAGCGCGCCATCGATCACGGCGGCCGCGATCTCCGGCTGCTCGTCGTCGGTGGACGTGTGCTCGGCGCCATCGAGCGCCGGGCGCCCGAAGGGGAATGGCGCACCAACGTCGCGATCGGCGGGGTCGCCCGCGCCGTCGATCCGACGCCTGAGATGGAGCAGATGGCGCTCGGTGCGGCGGCAGCAGTGGGCGCCGATTATGCCGGCGTGGATCTGCTGCCGGCGCGCGATGGCTCCCTGTTCGTCCTCGAAGTCAACGGCATCCCGGGATGGCGGGGTTTCCAGCGGGCCACCGGCCTCGACGTCGCGGCCGCCATCGTCGAACACGCCGAGCGGTGTGTTCAGTCCAGGCGTGTCCCGTCCATCCGGCCTGAGGAGCCGTTGCCGGTATGACGGGTGTGTATCGTGACCTGGCAGCCGCGTTGCTGGCAGTGGACCGCGAGCACCCGCCCGTGAGCGTCGGTCTTGCCGCGCAGCTCGCGTGTCTGCTGGAGGTCAGCGCGCCGAAGCCTGGAAACGTGTCGCCGGGGCGCCATTTCGCGGACCTTCGCTACGAGGACTTCCTCGCCAGCGCCGTGGCGGTCGGCGAGCCGCTTGCCGGCGCCGGCACTCGCGGTCTCGGCGCGACCGTCCGCCTGGCGGTCGAGGCGACCGGCCGGTGGGCGCGCTCGAA
>Ga0209640_10005377_pt1 | contig 11196 bp, 9 predicted proteins | sample RifCSP10_1_FD_184018 | JGI IMG/M metagenome (GOLD analysis project Ga0209640, IMG submission 184018) | Soil microbial communities from Rifle, Colorado - Rifle CSP2_sed 10_1 (SPAdes) (version 2) | ecosystem: Environmental > Terrestrial > Deep subsurface > Rock core/Sediment | place: Rifle...
GCCGCGCTCGGCCCGCGCCGAGTCCACGGCTGCAAGCTCCTTGCGGCTGTCAGCCTCGAGCGCGGCCAGATGATCACGTTCCAGAGCTTCCTGGGCCGCGGCCTCCTCGATCGCCGCGACCGCGGCTTCGATCTCGGCAATCTTTCCGGCGCGGGCACGGCCGAGATACGAGTAGTACACCAGCATGCGCCCGAAGGCCGCGGGATCCTCCTGGCTCAGCAGCAACTTGATCTGTTCCTCGCGCCCGCTCATGTAGGCGGCCCGTAGTTGCTGGGCGAGCGCCGCGCGCTGGTCGCGCAGCTTGCTTTCATTGCGCTCGCGCTCTGCCGTCAGTTGCGTGAGCCGCTCGTCGCTCGCCGCCAGACGTCTGCGGACATCCGCAAGCCGGCTGCGCGCGCCGCGTACTTTTTCTTCGGCATCGCGCAACTGTGCCGAGAGCGAGTCCCGGCGATCCGTGTCCCGCCGCATGGAGCGCTGCAGCTTCTCGATGTGTTCACGGACCTCCCCGAGTTGCTGCTCCGGGTCGCGTTCAGCGGCCGGAGCCGGCGCCCCGGTCACGATGAGCAGGACCCATAAGAACGCAAGCCATTGTTTTATCAGGATTAAATTCCCTGTGCGGCAGCCGGAGCCATCCGTTCCTGCGCTGATATAATGCGCGGCCGTTTTCTGCCCAGGGTCACGGAATGAAACGGGAATAAAAGGGGACGCTTCCCTTTATCTCTCCCGGGAAAAGGGAAGCATCCCCTTTTGTTCTCCCCTTTTAGCCCAACCCGCGCCATGGACCGACTAACCGATTATTTCACCAATCATCCGTTCCTGGCCGGTGGCCTGGTGCTGATGCTGCTCGTCGTCATCGCCACCGAGGCGCGCCGGCGCGGCCAGGCCACAACCGCCGTTGCGCCGAACGCCGCCATCCGGATGATGAACGAAGGCGCAGTACTCGTGGACGTCCGCACATCCAACCAGTTCAAGGATGGCCATATCGCCGGCGCACGCAATGTGCCGGGCGACCAGATTGCCGACGGCGCCAAGGCGCTCGAGAAACTCTCCGGAAAAACCCTGATCATGTGTTGCGACAGTGGTCCGACGGCCGCCGCGGCGGTACGGACGCTCGGGCGTGCCGGTTTCAAGAGTGTGTTCAGCTTGCGCGGCGGGCTCGCGGCCTGGCGGCAGGAGAACCTGCCGGTCGTCAAGAACTGAGCCATGACGTCACCCGCAATCACGGTGTATACGGCCAGTTTCTGCGGCCATTGCCTGCGCGCGCTCGCGCTGCTGCAGCGCCGGGGAATCGACTACACGGAGATCAGCGTCGAGGACCACCCGGGGTTGCGCGACGAACTCGTGGCAAGGAGCGGCAGGCGGAATCTGCCACAGGTCTACCTGGGCGATCGCTATCTCGGCGGAGCCACGGAGCTTGCGGAGCTGGACCGGAATGGCGAGCTTGACCGCCTGCGGGCGGAAGGCGCATGAAGCGCACATCAGTTACAAAGTGAGGAATGAAGATGGCTGACGAAAATATCACGCCTGCGGGCGGCGGCGACTCCGCAGCAAATGGCCAGGGACCGGCGGTTGCGCTGCAAACGGTCTACATCAAGGACCTGTCCTTCGAGTCCCCGAAAGGCCCTTTCCTGCCGGCGCAGGCCCAGGACCCGAAAATTTCGCTGAACCTGAGCACCCAGTCGAACCTCGTCGGCCAGGATGCCCATGAAGTTGTGCTGACCGTCACGCTCGAGGCCAAGAATGGCGAGGTCGCCGTTTACGTCGCCGAGGTCAAGCAGGCAGGCGTGTTCGTCGTGCGCGGATTCGGCCCCGAAGAGACCCGGCGAATCCTGGGCTCCTTCGCGCCGAACATCCTGTTCCCCTACATCCGCCAGACCGTGTCAGACGTCGTGACCAAGGGTGGTTTCCCGCCATTCCTGCTGCCACACGTCAACTTCGACGCGCTGTTCGAGCGCTCGCTGCAGGAACAGGCCGCGCGCCAAGCGCGGCAACAGGCGCCGGCGCCCGAACAGACGAACTGAGCGGCGCTGCATGCGGCCGATCGTCGTGCTCGGCGCCGGCTCCTGGGGTACGGCGCTCGCGATCCAGTTCGCGCGCGGAGGCGGCCCCGCCGTGCTGTGGGGCCGCGAGGAAGACAATCCGGCGGAACTCGCTCGCGCGCGGCGCAACGAGCACTACCTGCCCGGCGTCGTATTCCCTCCCTCGCTCGCCATCGAGCCTGACCTCACCCGCGCTGTCGCAAGTGGCGATGACCTCGTGCTCGTCGTGCCGTCTGGCGCATTGCGCGCCGTGCTGCAGCAACTCAAGCCCCTGCTCGGACCGAAATCGCGCGTTGCGTGGGCCAGCAAGGGTTTCGAACTCTCGACCGGCAAGCTGCCGCATCAGGTCGCGCGGGAGGTGCTCGGGCCGGGCGTGCCGCTCGCGGTGCTCTCGGGCCCGACATTTGCCCGCGAAGTGGGGGAGGGCCTCCCGACCGCCATTGCCGTCGCCTCACCGCATGCTGATTTCGCGCTCGGGCTCGCGGAGCGGCTTTCCGCCGGCAATTTCCGCGCCTACACCCAGTCCGACATCATCGGAGTCGAAATCGGCGGGGCGGTCAAGAATGTCATCGCGATCGCGACCGGCGCGTCCGACGGCATGGGCTACGGATCCAACAGCCGCGTGTTCCTGATCACGCGCGGGCTCGCGGAGATGGTGCGCCTTGGCGTCGCGCTCGGTGCAAAGCAGGAAACGCTGATGGGCCTCGCGGGACTCGGCGACCTCGTCCTGACCTGCACGGACGACCAGTCGCGTAACCGGCGCTTCGGCCGCGCGCTCGCCGCGGGCAAGCCCGTGAAGCAGGCGATCGCGGAGATCGGGCAGGTCGTCGAGGGTTATCTCGCGGCAAAAGCCGTGCGCCTGGTGGCGCAGAAGCTCGGCGTTGACATGCCGATCTGCGAGCACGTCTATCGCGTGCTGTACGAAGGCATGCCCATACCCGCAGTCGTCGAGTCGATGCTCCGCCGCGAAGTCACGGCCGAGAACTAAAAGAACTAAAAGGGATGCTTCCCTTTTCTCTCCTCAAAAGGAAAGCGTCCCCATTTTCTAGGTGCCGCCGGAGAAACCGAGTTGACGCCAGGCTTCAAATAGAACGATTGCCGCCGCGTTCGAGAGGTTCAGGCTGCGATTACCAGGCACCATTGGTACCCGGATAACTCGGTCGGCGGGGAAACGTGCGAGGACGTCGCCCGGGAGCCCGGAAGTCTCACGGCCGAACAGGAATGCATCGCCCACCTGGTAACGCTGATCCGAGTGCCGCAAGCCGCCTTGCGTCTCGACCGGGAACACGCGCGCACCTTCCAGGGCGAGCAGGCAGGCGGCCAGGTCAGCGTGACGGCGCACATTCGCCATATCCCGATAGTCGAGCCCGGCGCGGCGCAGTTGCGTGTCTTGAAGCGAGAACCCGAGCGGCTCGACGAGATGCAGCGTGGCGCCGGTGTTGGCGCACAATCGGATGATATTGCCGGTATTCGGCGGAATCTCCGGCTCGTAAAGGATCACGTGGAACATCGCCGCCTGCCACCGAAAAGGGGACGCAACCCTTTTTGCTGAACGGAAAAGGGTTGCGTCCCCTTTATAATCGCGCCATGGCCACGCCTGTCTCGAGTCCCGACCCTTCGCTTGCGCTGGATTTTTGCGGGCTGTCCTTCGCCTCCCCGATCGTGCTGCTTTCGGGCTGCGTCGGCTTCGGCGAGGAATATACGCGGGTCGAGGGATTCTCCAACCACGACGCCGGTGCGATCGTGCTGAAGGGCACGACCGCCAAGCCGCGACTCGGCAACCCGCCGCACCGCGTGATGGAGACGCCGATGGGCATGATCAATGCGATCGGCCTGCAGAATCCCGGAATTGACCATGTGATCAACCATATCCTGCCCACGCTGGATTTCAGCGAAACGCGATTCATCGCGAATGTCTGCGGATCGACCATCGACGAGTACGTCGAGGTCACGCGCCGCTTCGACGATTCGCCGATCGACGCGATGGAGATCAACATCTCCTGCCCCAACGTCAAGGAGGGCGGCGTGCAGTTCGGCAATTACCCGGAGATGAGCGCGCGGGTCGTCGCGGCCTGCCGCAAGGTCACCAAGAAGCCGCTGATCACGAAGCTGTCGCCAAACCAGACCGATATCCGCGAGAATGCGCGCCTGTGCATCGAGGCGGGCAGCGATGCGCTGGCGGTCATCAATACGATCTCCGGCATGGCGGTGGACCTGAAGACCCGCCGCCCGGTCATCGGTAACGTGCAGGGAGGCGTCTCGGGACCGGCGATCAAGCCGATCGCACTGCTGAAAGTGCGGCAGGTGTACGAAGTCGCCGGTCCACAGCATATTCCGATCATCGGCCAGGGCGGCATCGTGAATGCCAATGACGCACTCGAATTTCTCATTGCAGGCGCAAGCGCGATCGGCGTCGGCACGGGCCTCTTCTACGACCCGCTGCTGTGCCCGCAGATCAATGCTGGCATCGCCGTCTACCTGTGTGATGCGGGCATGGAGTCGGTCGCGCAATTGACCGGCTCACTGGTCGCGGGTCCGCCGGGGGACTGCGGCTAGTTCAGGTTCGTCGCGGGTTTGCCTGTGATGCGCGTCGCGCTACGCGCGATTCCACGCTGCCGCTTGCGACGCCTTTCACATATTGCGCCGCAGCGGCTGTTCAGCATCTCCGTGGCCGTTCAGATTACGGTACCCCCGACTGACATCCCCGGGGCCGGAAACGGTCAGCCATGCAGAAAACCTGGCGCCCCACGGGCTCGATTGCGAGCCGCATCTGGCGGCTCGTCGGCATTTCCGCATTCGTCGCCGCCTTCGGCTGCATGTTCGTCGCCGGCTATCACGTGTTCAGGTCCGAACGGAGCGCCTTGCTTGCGCGCACGCTTTCAACTGCATCCGATCACTCGGACGCCGCCGCCGAGGCAGTCTCCGGCGGTGACGCCGCCTTTGCGCAGCTGATCGCCGATCGCATTGCAAACTCGGCCGGCGCGGCGCGGGTCACGCTGCTGAACAACGAGGATCGGGTTTTCGTCAGTCGCGCCGCACCAGAGCATGCGATGACCGCATCAGCTCCGACCGGCCCGGTCACCGCTTATGCGGGCCGTCTGTGGCATGACACATTTGGCGGCTACCAACTCAACATCCCGTTGAAGCAAGGAAGCCTCCGCGTCGGGCAAATGCTCGTCGACGTGCCCTCCAACCCGCTCGGCGCTTCGCTGCTGGTGCTCGCGGTACAGCAACTCGCTGCCGCGCTCATGGTGGTCGTGATCGCACTGGTGCTGACCCATCGCGGCCGTCGCTTCATCACGCACCCGATCGAGAATCTGCTGACCGCCATGGAAGCACTCGCCAGCAAGGGTGACTACTCGCAGAAAATCGAACCCCACGGCCCGGATGAAATCGGCAGCCTGATCATCAGCTTCAACGGGATGGTCGAGGAGCTGCGAACCAGGGACCAGCGCCTCTCCGAACATCGGCGCCAGTTGCAGGAGCTGGTCATCCAGCGCACCCGCAGCCTGCAGGACGCCGCCCAGATCGCGGAAAAATCCAGCCACGCCAAGGGTGATTTCCTGGCCAGGATGAGTCATGAGATCCGTACCCCGATGAACGGCTTAGTCGGCATGGCAGAGTTGCTTGACAACACCGCGCTCGACAACCATCAGCACCGCATGCTGAGAACCATGCGCAGCTCAGCCGATGCGCTGCTGGAAATCATCAACGACGTCCTTGATTTTTCCAAGATCGAGGCAGGACGCCTGCAGATCCTGACCGAAGATTTTCCGATCCGCGGGCTGCTCGAAGAAGTCTGCGACCTGCTGGCCTCGCGCGCAGCCGCGAAAGGACTCGAGCTGGTGGTGGATGTCGGTGCCGGCGTTCCATCGCATGCAAATGGCGACCCACTGCGCATCCGCCAGGTCCTGATCAACCTGATCGGCAACGCGATCAAGTACACCGATCAGGGAGAGGTGGTGATTGGCGCAGCACTGGACGGCCGCGATGAACAACAGTTTGCGCTGCGCGTGGAGGTTGCCGACACCGGCGCCGGGATTCCGGAGGACCAGATCGAGCGGATATTCGAGGAGTTCACGCAGGTTGACACCTTCGAGTCGCGCAAGCATGGCGGGACGGGTCTGGGCCTCGCGATCACCCGGCAGCTTGTGACGCTGATGGGTGGCACGGTCGGCGTGAAAAGCCAAGTCGGGGTTGGCTCGACATTCTGGGTCAGGCTACCGCTTGCCAACGCCCGCGAAGCTCCGAAACCCGATCAGTGGTCGGTGATCGGGGTGAGGGCCCTCATGGTTGTCGGGAACGATGCCGCGCGAAACGCCATCCAGAAATTACTCGAAGCTTCCGGCGCATGGTCGGTGGGCGTCGCGACCGCGCATCGTGGCCTCGAAAAGCTGGCACTTGAGCAGGCCTTCGACCTGGTGATCGTCGATCAGGACCTGCCGGATCTTTCCGGCCTCGCATTCCTGGAGCGCCTGCGCGGCAGTTCCGCACTCGCGGCCGTGCCGACGATCATGCTGACCCGAACCGCATCCCCGGCCGGCACGTCGTCGGATTCGGTTTGCGAGCCGGATGCGTGGCTCGCGAAACCCGTCCGGTGGCCCCGACTGCAGGAAGCGATCGATCGCTGCCTCGGCCGCATTTCCGCTGACAACAAGTCGAAGGATGATTCATCCTCGGCGCTGGTGCGGTCGCTGGGCCTCAAGGTCCTGCTCGTCGAGGACAGCCCGGTCAATACCGAGGTCGCAGTCGGCATGCTCGAAGCGATTCGTTGCAGCGTAACGGCGGTCGATAACGGCGAACTCGGTGTGGAAAATGCCCTCGGCGAGACCTTCGATGTCGTGCTGATGGACTGCCAGATGCCGCTGATGGACGGCTTCGAAGCGACCCGGAAGATCCGCAGTGGAGAGGCCCACCACGGCCGTCCGAATGTCCCGATCATCGCGATCACAGCGAATGCGCTTCCGGGCGACCGCGAGCGCTGTCTCGCTGCCGGAATGACGGATTTCATCAGCAAGCCATTCACGCTGAAGCGGCTGTCAAGCGTGATCCGCGCGGTCGCCGGCACCGCGGCGGTTCGTTCCGCTGCCGAAATTCAAACAGCCGAACAGACCGGCGACACGTCGCGGCTGCCCGTCATCGAATTTGGCCAGATCGAGGAGTTGCGCGCCCTTGGCCGGCCACAGTTGGTACGCAAGACATTGCTGATGTTCCTGCAGCAATCCGCCGCCCTGCTCCGGGAAATGGACGGCGCCCTGCAGGCGGGCGATCTCGCGGTGGTCGAACGTGCCACGCACACGCTGCGCTCCTCGTCGCTGAACGTGGGGGGCCGCCGCCTCGCCGTCGCCGCCGGCGCCTGTGAATCCATGGCCCGGGATGGCAATGCCGCCGGCGCGACGGCGGCTGCCGCCAAATTGCGGCCTGAATTCAGTCTCCTGAGTTCCGCGCTGGCCGAGTTGCTCGATGCCGAGCAACAGGGGTGCGTCGCATGAGCGCCACGTCCGATACGGTGCTGCTGGCCGACGATGACGTCATTTCACGGCTGATGATCGCCGCTGCGCTCGAGGCCGGCGGCTTTTCCGTCATCGAGGTCGAGGATGGTGCCGCGGCCGTTGAGGCCTTCGATCAGCACCGGCCGGCCATTGTGATCCTCGATGTCATGATGCCCAACCTCGATGGTTATGAGGCCTGCGAGCTGATCCGGAAGCACCCCATCGGGCGCGACGTGCCGATCCTGATGCTGACCAGCCGCGACGATGTGGATGCGGTGGACCGCGCTTACGATGCCGGCGCCACCGATTTCGCGACCAAGGGCATCAGCCATCGTTTGTTGACCAGGCGCGTGCAGTTCCTGCGGCGCGCGGACGTCCTGCGTTCGGAGATCGCCGCGAATCGTCGGCGCATGTATCAGGTGAAGCAGCTCGCGCGTGTCGGTCACTGGGAACTCGACGCCACCGGCCGCACTGTCGACGCGTCAGATATCGCCACTAACATTCTTGGCGTGACGGACCAGCAGCTCGTCCATGTGGACCAACTGTTGTCCATGCTTGACCCGGCCGCCAATGCTGCGCTCGCGGCGGCGCTTGAGGAGTGGCGCGCCATGGCGCGGCCGTTCCGGCTCGACCTTACGATGAGGAATGGCACCCACCTCAGTGTGTCCGGCGCTCCCTGCCAGACGGCTGATATGAGACCCGATGCCGGACTGATGCTCGCAATCCAGGACACAACTGCGCTGCATAAAGCCCGTGAAAAGGCGCGCCGCCTGGTTTCCGAGGACACGGCTACCGGCTTGGCCAACCGAACCGGAGCTGTCGAGACGCTGACGACGATGCTCGATGCCCGGTCACAAGACCATTGCCTCGCTGTCGTGATCCTGCAGATTTCCGGATACAGCCGGATGCTTGCGACCCACGAGAATTCCGTAGTTGATGTCGTCCTGCGCCGGGTCGCGGATCGGCTCGAAGCCGCCGTGCCGCTGTTAGTCCACCCGGCCTGGGGTTCCGTCGCCCTCGTCACGGCAGTTCGATACGGTCACCTCGGCGGCGGCGAGTTCATCGCGCTGCTGCAGGGCTGTACGGATGCGGGGGCAGCCGTGTCGGTCCTGCTCGAACAACTGCAGCGACCAATCGAGGGTCCCGACTGGCTGGTCAGCCCGGAATCCCGCGCCGGCATCGCGCTCTGGCCTCACGATGGACAGAATGCCGACGACCTGATCAAGTCCGCCATCGCAGCCGCAGCCCACGCCCAGATTGCCGGCGCGCGCCAGTCGCTGCATTCCCCGGAAATCCGGGCGGCCGCGAGTCGGCATAAATCCATCGGGTTGGCGCTGCGCCGCGCCGCGCAGGATCACTTGCTCTGGGTCGCCTACCAGCCGCGCATCAGTCTCGATGATCTGCACATTCGTGGCGTTGAGGCGCTGCTGCGCTTCATGCATCCCAACCTTGGCCTGATCTCGCCCGCTGAATTTATCCCGATCGCGGAAGAGGCGGGTCTGATCGTCGAGCTCGGCACCTGGGTGCTTCAGACGGCCTGCGCGCAGGCCGCGCGCTGGCGCCGCGATCTGAAACACGCCGTTGACCTTTCGGTGAATGTCTCCGCGGACCAGCTCAGTTCCGGGCCGGAATTCGTGGGCGTGGTCCGTGCGGCGCTCGCGGACACCGGGCTGCCGCCAGCCTGCCTCGAGCTCGAGCTAACCGAATCGATGGTCATTCATGCCGACCAGGACACTCGCCAGGCGCTCGCTGAACTGCGGTCGCTCGGCGTGCGTGTCGCGCTCGACGATTTCGGTACCGGATACTCTGCGCTCGGCTACCTGAGCCAGCTGCCCATCGACTGCTTGAAGATCGACCGGTCATTCGTCGCGACCCTGCAGACCGATCCCGCCGCACAGGGCATCACGCGCGCGGTGCTGACGATGGCGCGTTCACTCCGGTTGCGCACGGTGGGTGAAGGCATCGAGACCCGGGAACAGCTGGCTTTCCTGCGTAACAACGGATGCGACGAGGGCCAGGGTTTCCTGTTCAGCAAGCCGCTGCCCGCTGATGACATCAGTCTGCTGCTGAAGCTACCGCTTGACGTCGAACGCTTGCTGCCGCAGCTTCGCGCGGGCTGAGGAAAAGGGAAAAGGGGACGCAACCCTTTAAAGGGGACGCAACCCTTTTCTCCGTCAGGCGAAAAGGGTCCCCTTTGCTACCTTTTCTACTCGCCGATGCCTAGCTCGCGCAGCTTGCGCGTCAGCGTGTTGCGCCCCCAGCCGATCAGGCGCGAGGCTTCCTGCCGGCGGCCGCGCACCCGCGCGAGCGCCACGCGCACGATCGTGCGCTCGAACTCGGGCCCTGCCGCCTCCAGTAGCGGTCCGCCCCCTGCCGCTAGGTGCCGCTCGGCCCAGGCCGCAAGCTCCCGGCTCCAGGTGTCGTGCGGCACCGCCCCGATCCCTATGCCGCCGAGATCCGCGGGGATGTCCTCGGCGCGAATCTCGCGGCCGGGTGCGGTGACCGTGAGCCGCCGCGCAGCATTGACGAGCTGGCGCACATTGCCCGGCCAGTCGAAGGCAATGAGCAGCTCGAGCGCTGCACGCGCGAGCGCCTTCCGTTCCACGTTGAGCTCGCGCGCCGCCTGCGCCAGGTAATGCGCGAGCAGTTCCGGAATGTCGTCGCGCCGCTCGCGCAGGCAGGGCACGCGGACCCGGATGACGTTGAGCCGGTGCAGCAGGTCCTCGCGAAACCGGCCCTGGCGAACCAGCGTATCGAGATCCTGGTGCGTGGCCGCGATGACGCGCACGTCCACGGTCACTGGCGTGCCGCCGCCGACACGGTAGAACTCGCCCTCCGCCAGCACGCGCAGCAGGCGTGTTTGCAGCGCGGCCGACATGTCGCCGATTTCGTCGAGGAACAGCGTGCCGCGATCAGCCTGCTCAAACCGGCCGACGCGCCGCCCCTCCGCCCCCGTGAAAGCGCCTTTCTCGTGACCGAAGAGTTCCGACTCGAGCAACTCCTGCGCGATTGCCGAAGTGTTGAGCGCAATGAACGGTCCCGTGGCGCGCGGGCTGTGCTGGTGGAGCGCCCTCGCGACCAGTTCCTTGCCGGTGCCGGATTCACCGGTGACGAGCACGGTGAGGCTCGAACAGGACAGGCGGCCGATCGCACGGAACACTTCCTGCATCGCCGGCGCATGACCGAGGATGCCCGGTATCGCGGCCACGATGGACTCGCGGCCGCCGGGTCCGGCCTGTGTCGCTGCACGGCGCACGAGCGCCACCGCGTCATCGATGTCGAAGGGCTTCGGAAGGTACTCGAAGGCGCCGCCGCGATACGCGGCGACGGCGCTGTCGAGGTCCGAGTATGCCGTCATGACGATGACCGGCAGGCGTGGATGGTCGCGCCGCACATTTTCCAGCAATTTCATGCCGCTCGATCCCGGCATCCGCACGTCCGTGATCAGCACGTCCGGCTGGCCATGCTCGAGCGCCGCCAATGCGCTGTCCGCCTGTTCGAAGGAGCGTGGCTGCAGGCCGCCCTGGCGCAACGCGCGTTCCAGCACCCAGCGAATCGACGCGTCGTCGTCGACCAGCCAGACGTCAAGCGGCTTGTTCATTCACGTCCTCCATCGGCAAGAGCAGCGAGAACACCGTCCGTCCCGGGCGGCTGTCGAATTCAAT
>Ga0209640_10005378_pt1 | contig 11196 bp, 9 predicted proteins | sample RifCSP10_1_FD_184018 | JGI IMG/M metagenome (GOLD analysis project Ga0209640, IMG submission 184018) | Soil microbial communities from Rifle, Colorado - Rifle CSP2_sed 10_1 (SPAdes) (version 2) | ecosystem: Environmental > Terrestrial > Deep subsurface > Rock core/Sediment | place: Rifle...
GTCCCAGATGATCACCCCCTCGGAGAATGGTTTGTCCGGATCCGCGCCCCAGTTCGCCGAGGAGCGCTGCAGCGACGTGAGCATGAGGTTGTCGTGAAGATCGACCTGGAACGTCGACGTATTGGCCGGGCCAGGAATGAACTTCACGACCTTCGGGCTGGTCGGGTTGGTCACGTCCAGGATGGTCCAGCCCCGATGCGCGAAGTGCCCCATGTAGAGGTACCAGCGCCCGTTCACCTGCTTGATCGCGAGCTTGAACGATTCCCCGATGCCGTTCAGGCCGCTATACCCGATGGCCTCCATGTTGCTCGCCGTCCATCCCGCCGGAATCTCGTCGGCGCGCGGCTTCTTGGGCCGCGCCGGGCCGGCGGCGCGCCCCCGCCGTCGCGTGCCGCCGGTCATGCCGGCACGGCCGCGATGCGAGCCGCGGCCTCCCCGTTCGCGAGCAGCTGCGGCTCGAGCGAGATCGGGTGCAGGCGCTCCGGGTTCTTGTTCAACGCCTTGGCGAACTTCTGGCCGAGCTGGCGCTCGAGCACGCGCCCGTCGTCGAGCGAGGACTTGGGAATCATCACGTAGCCGCCGGCCATGGTGCCGTGGCCGCCCCCCTTGCCGCGGCCGCCGATCAAGCGGCGCATCAGGTTCCCGGCGTCGGCGCGCGAATTGGTGGTGCGGATCGAGAGATAGATGCGATCACCGTGGCTGCCGGTGGCCAGCGACCAGGTCTTGCCCTCCATGCGCAGCAGCAGGTCGGCGATCTCGGGCACGATGTCCGGCTGATCGACGCGGCCGAGATTGGAAACCACGAGATTGCCGGCACCGAGCAGACCCTCCAGCGCGCGGCGGAGATTGCCGAAGTAAGACAGGGGCAAGCGCGCGGTCTGGATCCGCGCCAGGGCGCGCCTGTCGATTCTCGGCAGCAGCCGGTCGTAGGCCGCGTGATCGGGGCCTCCGGCCTCGCGTCCGAAATCCTGGGTTTCCGAACGGATGGCGTAGACGAGGCCGGTGGCGAGGGCGCGAGTGAGCGGGATCGCGGCCACCTCGAGGTACTCGAAGAGAATGGTCGCCGTGGCTCCGTAATGCGCCCGGACGTCCGCGAAGTGCGCCGCGGAGGTCCTCTTGCGCGGCGGGTGATGGTCGAAGACGAGGTCGGGCACGACGCCGTCGGGGAGCTGCGAATTGCCGGTCCAGGGCTGGCAGTCGATGAGGGCGAAATGATGGTAATTGCGTCGGTTGAGGCGTCGGAGGTGCGACAGCCTGAGATGCAGCAGGCGCACCATCTCGCGATTCTCGGCGCGGCCGATCATGCCGCCGTAGGCGATGGTGACGCGGCGCTTGAAGCGCCGGCGCAGAATGGAGGCCAGGGCGGCGGTCGAGGCGAGAGCGTCGGGATCGGGGTTGTCGTGGGTCAGCACCAGCCAGCGGGCGCTCGCCGGGCTCGCGTTCACCGTCTGGGCGAAGGCGCCGAACCGCGCCCTCGTCAGGTCGGTCGACATGGGGCCGGATCCTAGCATCGGGCGCGCGGGCCCTCGGACGATTCCGACGGCTGGTGCAGGGGCATCGCGAGCGCCGCGACGCCGCGGCGGGGGCGGCGGATCGAGCTGGTAGAATTTCGGCCGTCGGAGTCGAAAGCCCCTCGTCGTGACCAGAGTGCTCTTCCTGTCGCCGGGTTATCCGGCCGAAATGCCTCAGTTCGTGCGTGGGCTGGCGGAGGTCGGTGTCGAAGTCCTGGCGCTCGGCGACCAGCCCGAGGCCCTCCTGCCCGCGCTCGTCCGCCAGCGGCTGGCCGGCTACCTGCGGGTGCGCTCGCTGTGGCAGGAGGAGGATGTCGTCGCCGCGGCGCGCGACTGGCTGGGGCCGCGCGCGGTCGATCGCGTCGAGTGCCTCTGGGAGCCCGGGATGATGCTGGCGGCCCGGCTGCGCGAGGCGCTCGGCGCGCCCGGGCTCTCGCGCGCACAGACCTTGCCGTTCCGCAACAAGGAGCGCATGAAGCAGGTCCTGGACGCGGCGGGGGTCAGGACCCCGCGCCACGCGGCAGCGCGCGGCGAGGGCGAGATCCGCCGCGCCGCCGAGCGCATCGGCTATCCACTGATCCTGAAACCGATCGCCGGCGCGGGGTCCGCCGACACCCACCGCGTGGAGGAGAACGGCGAGCTCGATGCCGCCATCGCCGCCACCCGGCACGTCGACGAAGTCTCGGTCGAGGAGTTCGTGGACGGCGAGGAGTACACCTTCGACGCGGTGTCGATCGACGGCCAGCCGGCGTACTTCAACGTCGCTTGGTACCGGCCGCGGCCCCTCGTCGCGCGCACCACCGAGTGGATCAGTCCTCAAGTCGTGGCGCTGCGCGCGCCCGACACCGGGCGCCTCGCCCCGGGCGTGGCGATGGGCCGCCAGGTGCTCGCGGCCTTGGGGTTCCAGAGCGGCTTCACGCACATGGAGTGGTACCTCACGGCGCAGGGAGAGGCGGTGTTCGGGGAGATCGGTGCGCGCCCGCCGGGCGCGCACCAGGTGGACCAGATGAACTACGCCTGCGACATCGACGTCTTTCGCGGCTGGGCCGAGGCGGTGGCCTTCGGACGGTTCGGCGAGCGGGTGCGCCGGCTCTACAATGTCGCCAACGTCTACAAGCGCGCCGTCGGCACGGGCACCATTCGGCGCGTGGTCGGCCTCGACGAGTTCTGCGCCCGCCACGGGCGGGCCGTGGTGTGGGAGAACGTGCTGCCGGTCGGCTCGCCGCGGCGCAACTGGAAGCAGACACTGATCTCGGACGGCTTCGTCGTCGTCCGCCATCCCGACCTCGCCACGACGCTCGCCATTGCCGACGAGTTCGGCACCGAAGTGCAGCTGTTCGCCGCCTGAAGGGGGATTGCGTCTCATGTCCGCGGTCGTCTTCGTCGTGCCCTTCTTCCTCGAGACCACGCTGCGCTTCGTCGAGGCGGTGGCGAGCCTTCGCGACGTGCGCTTGGGCCTGATCAGCCAGGACGCGCTCGAGCGATTGCCCGTGGCGCTGCGCCGCAAGCTCGCCGCGCACCGGCGCATCGAGGACGGCCTCGAGCCGCGCCGAATAACTGCCGCGACGCGCGAGCTGGCGCTCGAGATCGGGCCCGTGAGCCGGCTCCTGGGCGCGCTCGAGCAGCTCCAGGTTCCGCTCGGCGAAGCGCGCGACACGCTGGGCATCGAAGGCATGGGCGCCGAGGCGGCGCGGAACTTCCGCGACAAGGCGCGGATGAAGGACGTGCTGCGAGGCGCCGGAATCCCGTGCGCGCGTCACGCGCGCGTCGAGAGCGAGGCGGCGGCGCGCGCCTTCGTCGACGAGGTCGGCCTGCCGATCGTGCTCAAGCCGACCGCCGGAGCCGGGGCCAAGGGCACCTATCGCATCACCGACGTGCGCGAGCTCGCCGAGGCGCTGCGGGCGAGCCGGCCGTCGGCCGCGCGGCCGGCGGTGGCGGAGGAGTTCGTCAGCGGTCGCGAGTTCTCCTTCGACACCGTCTCGATCCGCGGCAAGGCCGTCTGGCACTCGCTCTCGCACTACCTGCCTCCGCCCTTGGAGGTGGTGGACAATCCGTGGATCCAGTGGTGCGTGATGATCCCGCGCGAGATCGACGACGCGCGCTACGACGACATCCGCCGCCTCGCCTTCCGAGCCCTCGAGGTCCTGGGCATGGGCACCGGGCTCTCGCACATGGAGTGGTTCCGCAGGCCGGACGGCAGCGTGCTGATCTCCGAGGTCGGGGCGCGCCCGCCGGGAGCGCAGATCACTTCGCTCATCTCCTACGCCCACGACGTCGATTTCTACGCCGCCTGGGCGCGGCTCGTGGTGACCGACCGCTTCGAGCCGCCGCGGCGCGCGTACGCGGCCGGCTGTGCCTACCTGCGGGGCCAGGGCGCAGGCAAGATCCGCGGCGTGCGCGGGATCCGCAAGGTGTTGTCCGAGCTCGGGCCGGTGGTGGTCGAGAAGCGACTGCCGACCCTGGGCGCCTCGCCTTCGACGAGCTACGAAGGCGACGGCTACGTCATCGTGCGCCATCCCGACACCACGGTCGTCGAGCGCGCCCTCGGCCACATCGTCGCCAACGTGCGGGTGGACCTGGGATGACGATGAGCGTGCTCATGATCTCGCCCGGCTACCCGGCCGAGATGCCCTATTTCACGCGCGCGCTCTCGCACGTCGGGGCGCGCGTGATCGGGCTCGGCGACCAGCCCAAGGAAGGACTTCCCGAGCTCGCCCGCCGCCATCTCACGCACCACCTCCAGGTGGCGAGTCTCTGGAACGAGGAAGCCACCGTGCGCGAGGTGCAGCGCTTCGCCGCGCAGGTGCGGATCGAGCGCGTGGAATGCCTCTGGGAGCCGGGCATGATCCTCGCGGCGAAGCTGCGCGAGGCGTTGGGCCTGCCCGGGATGACGGTCGAGGAGACGCTGCCCTTCCGCGACAAGGAAGTGATGAAACGGCACCTCGACGCTGCGGGCGTCCGGACGCCTCGGCACGCGCGCGGACAGACCGAGCATCAGGTGCGAGAGGCAGCGGAGCGGATCGGCTACCCTCTGATCGTGAAGCCGATCGCGGGCGCCGGCTCGGCCGACACCCACCGCTGCGACGCGCCGGCCGACCTCGACCGGGCGCTGCGCCTGATCAAGCACGTGGAGGAAGTCTCGGTGGAGGAGTTCGTCGAGGCCGAGGAGTTCACCTTCGACACCATCTGCGCCGACGGCCGGCTCGAGTTCGAGAACGTTTGCTGGTACAAGCCGCGGCCGCTCGCGCAGCGTAAGTTCGAGTGGGTCAGTCCGCAGTCTTACGCCCTCCGCGACCTCGAGATGCCCGAGCTCCAGGGCGGGCGCCGGATGGGCCGCCAGGTCCTCGAAGCGCTGCGGTTCCGCACCGGATTCACCCACATGGAGTGGTATCGGCGGAGTGACGGCGAGGTCGTGTTCGGCGAGATCGGCGCGCGCCCTCCGGGAGCCCGCCTGGTCGACATCATGAACTACTGCACCGACAACGACACCTACCTCGCCTGGGCCGAGGCCGCCTGCCTGGGAGGCGTGCGCCGCCGCTTCGAGCGCAAGTGGAACGTGGCGGTGACGTTCAAGCGCGCGCACGGAGAGGGAAGGATCCAGCGCATCGAGGGCCTCGAGCGCTTGCGGCACGAGTTCGGCCCACTCGTGGTCGAGGTCGACCTCACTCCGCTCGGCGCTCCGCGGCGCAACTGGCGGCAGACCCTGGTGGGCGACGGCTACGTCATCGTGCGCCACCCGGAGCTCAAGACCCTGCTCCACATGGCCGACCGCGTGGCGCAGGAAGTGCAGCTCTACGCCGGCTGACCGAGCCCGGCGCCCCGCGGCACGACCGGAAGCCTCTCCGCGTACGCGAAGCGCAGAACCGCCGACACCTGTTCGGCGCTCTCGGGGAGGACCGCGACGTCGGGCGGGCAGAAGAGATCCTCGGTCTCGTCGTGGCCGCAGGCCGCGAGACGGCCGATGTCGGCGACGACCGCTTCGCTTCCGACCGCGCGACGGAGGGCATCCACGTCCGCGGCGCACGGGGCGCGCAGGCCGAAGCGCGCCGGTGCGAGGCGCGAGCAGCTCACGGCTGCAGCGAGCCCAGCAGCAGCGACGCCGTGCCCAGGAATGCCAGGAAGCCACCGACGTCGGTCGCGGTGGTGACGAAGATCGAGCTGCCGAGGGCGGGGTCGAGGCCGAAGCGGCGCAGCGCCAGCGGCACGGCTGCACCGGCGAATCCGGCGACGGTCAGATTCACCGATTCGGCGAACGCGAGCACTCCGGCGAGGACCCAGCTGCGCTCCCAGGCGAGCGCCACGAGCGCCAACAGGAGGCCGGTGGCGACGCCATTGACGAGTCCGATCAGCGTCTGGCCTCCGAGCACCGCGCCCGGGCGCCGCAGGTCCATCTCGCCCAACGCCAGTCCACGCACCAGCACGGTCAGCGTCTGCGCGCCGGCATTGCCGCCCATTCCCGCCACGATCGGCATGAAGACCGCGAGCACCACGTACTTGGCGATGGTCTCCTGGAAGTACGAGACCACGCCGGCGGCCAAGAAGGCGGTGCCGAGATTGATCAACAGCCACGGCAGCCGCAGTCGCACCGAGCGCATCGGCTTCGTGGCGAGACCTTCCTGGACGTCGAGATTGGCCAGGCGATAGAGGTCCTCCGTGGCGCGTTCCTCGACGACGTCGAGAACGTCGTCGACGGTGATCGCGCCCGCGAGGCGGCCGTCCTCGTCGACCACCGGCAGCATCAACAGGTCGTAGCGCGAGAAGACGCGGGCCACTTCGCTCTCGGGCGTCTCCACCCTCACCGTCACGACGTCTCCCGAGAGCACTTCGCGAAGCGGCCGCTCGGCGGGCGCCGAGACCAGCTGCCAGAGCGAGACGATGCCCAACAGGTGCTCGCGCTCGTCGACGACGTAGAGGTAGAAGAGCCGCCGGCCCTCGGCGAGGTCGCGCACGCGGTCGAGCGTCCGAGCCACCGTCTCCTCGGCGAAGAAGCGCGGCACGTCGGGGTCCATGAGGCCTCCGGCGGTGCCCGGCCCGTAGCGCATCAAGTTCCGCAGCTGGGTCGCGAAGCCGGGCTCGAGCAGGACGAGCACGGCCGCGCGCCGCTCCTCGGGCAACGCCTCGACGAGGTCCGCAGCGTCGTGCGCCGCCAGCCGGCGCACGGCGTTCGCGATCTGCTCGTCGGAGAGCAGCTCGAGCACGCGGCGCTGGGTGTCGCCGTCGAGCTCGCGCAGCGTGCGCGCTCCCTGGCGCAGCTCGAGCAGGACTTCCCAGAGTCGGGCGAGTTCGCTCGGGGTGAGCAGTGGCGCGTACTCGGCGAGATCCGCCGGGTGCAGTCGCGCGATCAGGCGCCGTGCCGGGCGCTCGTTCGGGCGGCGCAGCAAGCGCAGCACCAGCCGCCGGCGCTGGCCGTGTGGAACGGCTCCGGGGCGCGCGGCGACGAGCGATTCGGGCATGCGCGCGATGTTAGGATGATTCGGCATGATCCCGGAGATTTTCCGCGTCGGTCCGCTGGTGATCAGTCCCTTCGGCGTGATGCTGGTGGTGGCCTTCCTGGCGGCGTACTGGCAGCTCGCGCGGGGGCTGCGCGCGCTCGGGATCGGCGGTGCGGACGAGGCGAGCTCGCTGGTCGTGGCCGGCGGGCTCGGCGGCATCCTCGGCGGCAAGCTCTACTACGCCGCGCTCTATCGCGATCCCAAGCTCCTGCTCGAGCGCTACGGGCTGGTCTGGTACGGCGGCTTTCTGCTCGGCACCGCGGTCGTGGTGTGGATGATGAGGCGCCGGCGGCTACCGCCCTGGCCGACCCTCGACGCGGCCACGCCGGCGCTGGCCTTGGGCTACGCGCTTGGGCGCGTCGGATGCTTCCTGGTGGGGGACGACTACGGCCGGCCGACCGACCTGCCGTGGGGCGTCGCCTTCGAGAAAGGACTGCCACCGACGACCGCCTGGCACTTGCGCCGCGAATTCGGGCTCGCCATCCCGGAGGACGTGCCGGGTACGACGTTGCTGCGCGTCCATCCCACCCAGCTCTACGAGACCGCGCTCGCGCTGGCGATCTGGGGCGTGGGGCTGGTCCTGTTGCGGCGCCGCCTGCGCAGCGGCTCGGTGGCCCTCGCCGTCCTCGGACTGCTGGCCGTCGAGCGCTTCGGAATCGAGTTCCTGCGCGTCAAGGACGACCGATTCCTCGGTCCGTTCACCTTGGCGCAGGCGATCAGCGTCGCGGTGCTGGTCACGCTCGTGGTCGTCGCGCGCTGGCGACCGCGCTCGGCTGCCGCGCCCGCCGGATGAGGCAGCGGCAGCTCCGCCTACTGACCATCGCCGGCTCCGACTCCGGCGGCGGCGCGGGGATCCAAGCCGACCTCAGGACGTTCGCCGCCCACGGGGCGTTCGGCATGAGCGCCGTCACCGCGCTCACGGCGCAGAACACATTGGGAGTGAGGGCCGTCGAGCTCGTCTCGCCCGCGTTCGTCGTCGCGCAGATCGACGCCGTATTCGAGGACCTGCCGCCGCACGCGATCAAGATCGGGATGCTGGGCGCGAGCGGCATCGTCGAGGCGGTGGCCTCGCGCCTCGCCGAGCTCCCGGGCCCGCCGGTGGTGCTGGACCCGGTGATGATCGCGGCGAGCGGCGACCTCCTGCTCGCCGGCGACGCCGTCGCGGCGCTCCGCGATCGACTGGCCCCGCGGGCGACCCTGATGACGCCGAACCTCCCGGAGGCGGAGTGGCTCGGAGAGGTCTCGACTCGCAGCCTCCTGGATCGACGCGAGCTCGCTCGCCGGCTGGGGGCGTACTGCCCGGCGGTGCTGCTCAAAGGCGGCCACGCGCCGGACGACCCGATCGTGGACCTGCTCTGGGACGGCGTGGACCTGCACGAGATCCGGCATCCCCGGATCGCGACCCGAGCCGGGCACGGCACCGGGTGTACGCTCTCCTCCGCGATCGCGGTCCGCCTCGCCCGAGGCGAGGCGCTGCTCGCGGCCTGCAGCGGCGCGGTCGAGTGGCTGACCGGCGCGCTGCGGCACGCCGCGCCGATGGGAGGCGGCGCGGGCCCGTTGGATCAGCTCTGGCGGTGGCGAGAGGAGGAAGACTTCGCATGAGCGCAGGCGAGACGGCCGTCGACCTGCTGATCGTCGGCGCCGGCCCGACCGGGATCGCCCTCGGAGCGGAGGCGCGCAAGGCGGGCCTGGCGCCGCTCCTGGTGGAGCGCGGATCATTGGTCGCCTCCCTGGTCGACTACCCTCTGGAGATGCAGTTCTTCACCACCCGCGACCGGCTCGAGATCGCGGAGATCCCGTTCGCGATTCCCGAGGACAAGCCGAATCGTCGTCAGGCGATCGCCTACTACCAGGCGGTGGCGTCGCGATTCGACCTGCGGCCGGCGCTGCACGAGGAGGTGGTGGCCATCGAGCCGGGGGCCAGCGGCTTCACCGTGCGTTGCCGGACCCGGGGAGGAGACCTGGAGCGCCGTGCGCGCGCGGTGGCGGTCGCTACCGGCTACTTCACGTGGCCCGACCGCTTGCGCGTCCCCGGCGAAGAGCGCGCCTGGGTGCACGCCCGCTTCCGCGAATCGTGGAGCCACTACGGCGAGCAAGTGGTGGTCGTCGGTGGCGGAAACTCGGCTGCGGAGGCGGCGCTCGATCTCTGGCGTCACGGAGCACGGGTGACCGTGGTTTGCCGGGACGCGGCGCTCAAGCCGACGGTCAAGTACTGGTTGAAGCCGGATCTCGAGAACCGCATCGAAGAGGGTTCGATCGTCGCCTACTTCGGAGCGCGGGCGCTGCGCTTCGAAGAGCGCGCGGTCGTGATCGGATGCGGTGACGAGACGCGCGCCCTGGAAGCCGATGCCGCGTATGTGCTGATCGGCTATCGACCGGACGTCTCGCTCCTCGAGCGTTCGGGAGTGCGGGTCGACGCCGCAACGCTCCAGCCCGAGTTCGATCCCGCCACCTGCGAGACCAACGTCGCCGGACTCTACGTCGCCGGAACCGTGCAGGCCGGTCAGGAGACGCACCGGGTCTTCATCGAGAACTCTCGCGACCACGGCGGGAGGATCGTCCGCCACCTCCTCGAGCGCACAGGAGCCGTGGTCGGCGCGCCCTCGGGCGCGAGCTGAGCGCGCTCACGGACCGCATCGTGGTCGAAGCTCTTCCGGGTCGCCGAGGCGGCAGCGCCGAGCGCGGCGCATGGGCCCGCCGCCGGCGAATCGGCGCCGCGATGGCGGCCTGCGTGCTGGCGACGGGCGTCACACGGCTCGCGGGGCAGGCCGGACCTTCGTCCATCTTCGGCGAGACCGTGGAAGTGCGGGTGGTCAATCTCGAAGTCGAGGTCGCGGACCCCGAGGGCCTTCCGGTCACCGGCCTCGGCCTCGACGACTTCCAGCTCGAGGTGGACGGCGCCGAGGTTCCGATCGGCTACTTCACCGAGATTCGGGGCGGCATCGCGGTCGCCGCGCCGGCGCCCGGCGAGCGCTCGGTGACCGCCGTGCCGTCGTTGGTGCCGGGCGAGCCCGTGGGCACGAACTACCTCGTGTTCGTCGACGACTACTTCGCCATCGAGCGTGACCGCAATCGCGTCCTCTCGGCGCTGCGGGAGGACGTCACGGCGCTCACCCCCGAAGACCGCATGGCGATCGTGGCGTGGGACGGCGAGCTCACCATGCTGACCTCGTGGACGGACTCGCCGCGGACGCTCGAGCATGCCCTGAAGCGGGCCGCGACGCGACCCGCCTACGGTCTCGTGCGACGCTCCGAGTTGCGGTTGCGTGGCGGCGACGGCTCGCCGCGCGCCACGATGTTCGGCTCGCCGAGCGGATTTCCGGACCAGCTCGACGTCTCCGAGCTCAGCTACGCGTTGCAGCTCGAGTCGCAGCTCGAGCGCGCCGTCAGCGCGGTGTCCGCGGTGCTGCGCAGCTTCGCCAATCCGGTCGGGCGCAAGGTGCTCCTGCTGCTCTCGGGGGGCTGGCCCTACGACGTCGGAGAGTACGTCTCCGGGAGGATCGAGGGCGTGGTGCGCGACCGTCGCCTTCGACTCGGCGCGCGGCTCTATGGGCCGCTCGTCGACACTGCGAACCAGGTGGGCTACAGCGTGTTCCCGGTGGACGTGCCGGGAATGGTCGCGGGCGAGGTCGGTGAGGAGTCGGTGACGAGTCGCGGACCCGGTTTCGATCGCGGCTTTCGCCTGGTGCGAGAAGGTGCCCAGCACCTCACGCTCGAGAGCATCGCGCGCGCGACCGGAGGGCGTGCGCTGCTCAATCGGCAGAGCTTGGAGGCGCTGGCCCGCGCATCGGGAGCGACCCGCAACTACTACTGGATCGGCTTCACTCCCGACTGGCAGGGGGACGACCGCCGGCACGCGGTCGCGGTGACGGTGCGGCGGGAAGGTCTGCGTACCCGCGCGCGCGCGGGCTATGTCGATTTCTCGAAGCGCAACGAGCTCAGCGCCGCGGTCGAGAGCGTGCTCCTGTTCGGCGGGGGGCCCGGCGTGCGCCCGCTCGAGCTGACCGTCGGGAGGCCCGCGCGCGCTGCGCGCAACTCCATGCAGGTGCCGATCACACTGACGCTGCCGGCGGCCGAGCTCGCGGCTTTGCCGACCGAACTCGGCATGTCGGCGCAGGTCGAGCTGCGCCTGGCGGCGATCGACGAGCGAGGAGCGCGGTCGGACATTCCCGTCCTGGGGGTGCGGTTCGAGT
>Ga0209640_10005379_pt1 | contig 11195 bp, 8 predicted proteins | sample RifCSP10_1_FD_184018 | JGI IMG/M metagenome (GOLD analysis project Ga0209640, IMG submission 184018) | Soil microbial communities from Rifle, Colorado - Rifle CSP2_sed 10_1 (SPAdes) (version 2) | ecosystem: Environmental > Terrestrial > Deep subsurface > Rock core/Sediment | place: Rifle...
GTACTGGCTAAGTACGCCTCCGCTCGTCGATTTTTCGCGCGCCTCGCCTCTGAGTCTTTTTGAGCAGCCTGCAATCAGAGTTTTTCAGCAACCTGTTAAATAGGAATTAGGAGGTCTGGAGATGTCGCTCAACAGCCGAATCATTGACGGCGACGGTCATATCATGGAGGACAACGCGGGAATCATTTCTCATATGCAAGGTACTTACCGAGATATCGCCTCGCGCAAGGGAGTTTGCTTTCCGCCGCTGGATCACCTGCATTCCGGACGGGCAGTTGAGACACCACCCCAACGGGATCAACGCCCGCCGGTAGGACCTAGCGGCTGGCTCGAATTTCTCGACGACGTCGGGATCGAGTGGACGGTAATGTATCCGACTCTGGCTCTCTCCTACGGCAAGATCGTCAGCCGTGATTACGCGGTGGCGGTCTGCAAAGCATACAACGACTGGATGGCCGAAACCTATATAAAATTCAATCCACGCTTCAAAGGCATGGCAATCATTCCCATGCAGGACCCTGAAGAAGCGGCCAAGGAACTCCGGCGCGCGGTCACCGAAATTGGAATGCTCGGCGCGATGATGCCGTCCAACGGGCTTGCTCAGCCTTTGGGCGCAAAACAGTTCTGGCCTATTTATGAAGAGGCCAACCGGCTCGGTTGTTGCCTGGCGGTACACGGCGGGGCCCACGATCGCTTCGGCATGGACCACATGAACATGTACGTGCCGGTGCACGCTCTTGGCCATCCCTGGGGTTTGACGATTAACTGCGCCGATATTCTCTACAACGGCATCTTCGAGCGCTTCCCGCGCGTGCGCATCGCCTTTCTCGAGGGCGGCGTTGCCTGGTTGCTGCTGCTCCTCGAACGGCTCCATGCTTCCCATGAAACTCACTTCCAGTACATCCCTGAAGGCGAGTTCGGCGTGCGGGAAGAACAGGATCCGACGAAGCAGATGAAGCAGCTAATAAAAGAGGGACGCGTCTATCTCGGCATTGAGACCGAAGAATTGACCATGCCATTTGCGATCAAGACCGTCGGCAATGAACCCTTTCTCTACTCGTCGGACTTTCCCCACGAAGTGACCCACGAAAGCTGCAAGCACGACATCGGCGAGCTTTTGGAGAGCGACGAGATCACCGAGGACGATAAAGCGGCCCTGCTGTGGCGCAACGCGGAAACGTTTTACAAGCTGCCGCTTTGACAAGGACTGAGGAAGAGTTCAAATCGTTCAAGCGGTTAAAAATGTTCAAGCCGTTTAACTCTACGGCCCGTCACCAGTAAAGGACGTTACGATGGAAACCTGCCGCGCCGCCGTCATTACAGAACACAACAAACCTCTGACCATCCAGCAAGTGCCGATCCCGAAGCTCGATCCCGGATCACTGCTGGTTAAGGTTACGGCCTCGACACTCTGCGGTACGGACGTGCACCGCTGGCACGGGCCGCTGGGCGATGGTGACACCTTGCCGATCATTACCGGCCACGAGCCGTGCGGGCACGTCGAAGACATCGCCGGCGAGCGCACCGACATTCTTGGCAGGCCGGTCAAGCGCGGCGACCGGATCGTATGGAGCTACGTCGCCTGTGGCTCTTGCTACTATTGCGCCGTCGCCTTGCAGCCTTGTATCTGTCCCGGACGCGCTTCCTGGGGACATAATCGTAGCGATCAGCATCCTTATTTACTCGGTAGCTGCGCCGAATATATGTACGTGCCCAAAGAGTGTCTCATCATCAAAGTTCCGGATGAGGTGACCTCCGCGTCGGCGGCTGCTTCGGCGTGCGCCTATCGGACGGTAATGCACGGCTTTGATCGCCTGGGCGCGATCAAAAGCCACGAAACGGTTGTGATCCAGGGCAGCGGTCCCCTCGGCAATTTCGCCACGGCGGTGGCCAAAGATCACGGCGCCAAGAAGGTGCTGGTCATCGGCGCGCCGGCAAATCGCCTGAAAGTGACCCAACGAATGGGCGCGGACGCAGTACTCAACCTCGAAGAAGTGACGGATGAAAAAGATCGGCGCGGTTGGGTGCGCGATCATACCGATGGACGCGGCGCCGACGTGGTCATTCAGGTCGCCAACAACATGGCGGTCCCCGAAGGCCTCACCTTGCTGCGCGGCGGCGGTCGCTATTTGAACATCGGCGCCGGCGGGAAAGCCAACATCGCCGTGGAAAAAATCCCGCAGGAAATGCTTTTCATCACGGTGCGCTCCGCCGAGCCGCGCCATTGGCTGCAAGCGATCGACTTTTTAGCGACGCGGCGAAAGACTTTTCCTTTCGAAGAGATGATCAGCAAGAGTTACACGCTGGATCAGATCAACGAAGCCATGGCGGCAATGGCGAACTATTCGGTGGTCAAAGCGGTCATCCATCTAAACTGACTCATCCTCTCAGGGTTTGGCGAGTCACCCTGAGCGTGAGCGAAGGATGTTGTCCCGAGCAAAATTCTTTTCGCCAACTGGAGGTTTCGATGAACTATCAACTGGAACACGTCGCGATCTACACGAAGGACATCGGCGAATCGATCAAATATTACGAGAAATTCTTCGGCGGCCACGCTACACCGATCAGAAAAGGCAGCGCCGGCTACGGCTTCTGTTTCGTGAGGATCGCGGGCGCGCCTTCTATTCAATTGATGGAGTCAGCCGGCCAAGTCGGCGTTCACCATTACGGCTACGTGACCGACGATATTGATCAGGTGGCCAAAGAGTTCAAAGAAAAAGGCGCCGAGATTCTACGTGAGAATCGCGATGGCGAAAGGCTTACCACGATCTTCGTCAAGGATCCGAACGGATTGGAGCTGGAGATCAGAAGCCCGCGTTAACACGGCGTCGTCGAATCAGGTTACCCACTGATACAGTCGATTTCGTACCGCGCGGTCGCGGATTCGTACCTCTCGCTTCGCTCCACACTTCTCTGCGGGATCGCCGTGCTGCGGGCATCTTGCGCTTGCCTATTTTCACGCCAAGGATCTGCTTAAGAATTGCACACGCCGTCTAGCACCACTGATCAGGCCGCCTTAACCGCGTAATAATTTAACTTTAGCGCTACCATCGCTATTTTGAACGCTTGGCATGCCGGCTGCTTTATACGGCGGAGCTAAACGATCCAGCCAACCCGATGGTACGACCCGACAATCTATCTAATGAGGCTGAGTTCTCACCGATCCTCTCGTCGCTGAAAGACATTCACGCGAAATACCGCCAGAACACCGGCGGCAAGATCGCCACCTATATTCCCGAACTGGCAAAGGCCGACCCGAATTTATTTGGTATCGCACTCGTCACGGCGGACGGGCAGCTGTATAAAGTTGGCGACACCGAACATCTGTTTACGATTCAGTCCATTTCTAAACCTTTCGTTTACGGATTCGCGCTAGAAGACCACGGGATTGAGCATGTCCTCGGTAAGGTGGGCGTCGAACCCACGGGGGAGGCATTCAATTCGATCGTTTTCGACGAGCGCCGCAACCGGCCGTTCAATCCGATGGTCAACGCCGGCGCAATTGCCACGACGGCGCTGATCAAGGGGGCGGATCACGATCAGCGGTGGAGCCGATTATTGGACAAGTTCTCCACCTTCGCCGGCAGGCCACTCGACATCGACCATGCCGTTTACGTATCCGAGCGCGCGACCGGTCATCGCAACCGCGCCATCGGCTATCTTGAGCTCAATTTCGGCATGGTGGATGAACCGATCACGGAGCACTTGGATCTTTATTTCGAGCAATGTTCGATCTTGGTGAGCGCACGTGACCTCGCCGTTATGGCGGCAACTCTCGCCAATAACGGCATCAACCCTATCTCCGGCAAGCGCGCTTTGGAAACACGTTATGTAAAGAACGTTCTAAGCATCATGCATAGCTGCGGTATGTACGACTACGCGGGAGAATGGAGTTACCGGATCGGCCTGCCGGCCAAGAGCGGCGTCGGCGGCGGCATCATTGCCGTCCTGCCCGGCCAATTCGGTATCGGGACCTTCTCGGCTCCGTTGGATGAACAAGGTAACAGCGCGAGGGGCATTCAAGTATGCGAAGAACTGTCCGACCACTTCAAATTCCACATGTTCAAAAGCCGAACGACCACCGTAGTCGTCGTTCGCCGCACTTATCGCGGCGACACGATACGCTCGAAGCGACACCGCGGATTCCCTTTACCTATTGGCCGCCGGACGCGTGAGCATCTGCCTTACAATCAAAGACAGCTTGCGGCGCCAGCGATTGAGCACCATCAGCCCCGGCCTGGCATTCGGCGAATTGGCGTTGCTTGACGGCGGCACTCGATCGGCCGACGTGATTGCCGACGAACCCACGCGCTGCTACGTCTTACCCATCGCTGAGCTTCAAGCGCTGGGCAAGAACCATCCGGCGATTGAGAACAAATTGATTTTTAACATCGCCAGGGAGCTTTCGAGTCGCTTGCGGCAAGCCGATGAAGAAATCCGCTCGCTGGCGGACTAAACGGATTTATCCGAAGGAATTGACAGTTCGTTGCAAAGCAAATTGAAAGTCAAAGAATCGATCGCTTCGATGAACGGCCTGAACCCAATCTTGATCCTTGATGTCGCCTAATCGAGCTGCGCCCACTCGTTGAATTCTTCCAGGCCCAACTTCTTCAACGTATCGATATAAGGCCGGCCGGTTTTTTCATGGCGACCGGAGAGTTGGTGATACTCGCGGACCATTTCCGGCAGCCATTTGGCGATAGTGAAGCCTTTGTATTTGCCGTCGGGCACGGGATCCAGAAAGCGCTGGCCAACCTGCTGCCAGTCATGGTCGGCGATCCAGCCGCGCTGGGTGGCGAAGATGCTCTGCAAGATCGCGCTGCGGTGACCTGCCGCCAGCGCTTCGTCCATGGTGAATTTCCATCCGGTGGTGGCGTTGAACGAATCCACCACGCTATTCAAGCCGTCAGGCTTCATATGCATTTGCGCGAACCAGCAGCCGCCCATCAGGCCGACGAATTGGCGATACTGCTCGGCGATCACGTTGGACTGCGGCCAGCCTTTCGGATCTTCGCGGTCGAGAGGCCCCCATTTCTCGCGGTATTTAAGATCCGGCGGCGGGTTGGCCGTGCCGCCGCCCTGCGGCTTCATGCCGCCGCTGGCGACGATCTCACGCAGCATGTTGCTGAAGTGGGGACGCCAATCGTGCATGGCGGGCACGCCGCGCTTGGTGTGCACGACCCATTTGATAGCGTCACCGCCGATCGCCTCCGCCACTTCGAGCGGCCCGTCCGCAATCAAGTTGCCCCACTTGCCCTGGCGCCGCGCGGTCATGTCCAATAGTTTATCGATCGCTTCGACGTTGCCCCATTCGAGACGCAAACCATCGCAATCCGCCGCGGTCACCAAGCCCTTTTCATACGCTTCGAACAAAACTCCCGCGCCGAAGGCGAAGTGGCCGCACTCGATGCCGAGGTCATTGATGCGCTCGGCGAGATAGAGCGTCGCGTTGCCTTTGACGCCGAGATTCCAAAACGTATCGAGCCACTCGGCGCCGGCGTTGAAGTGGCCGACCGTGCCTTTGAACTCGCCCTCGCCCACCTCGACGTCCCAGGGGCACAACCGTGCGCATTGAAAGCAAGGCCGCTGGGTAATTCGATTCTTATCGAAGCCGCGGTTGTGGTCGGCGATCAACGTGCTTTGCATGTTGTTGTTGGGCAACGCTTCGAGATGGCGCGCATGGCCGACCGTGTAGCGGTCGGCCACGGAATATTGCTGCAGCGTCTTGCGCCAACGAAGTCCCGCCTCGATCAACGCCCCCTTGTCGTGCAGCGGCGGCCGCTTGGTGCCGTAGACAACGATGCCTTTGAGCTTCTTCGAGCCGAAGATCGCGCCGCCGCTATGCGATGCGGAATGATTGTAGTCGTTGCAGAGCATCGCAGCATGCACGAGATGCTCGCCCGCCGGACCGATGCCCATCACCCTGGCGTCTTTGATGCCGACCTCCGCGCGCAATAGATCTTCGGTGTCGCGCGCGCCTTTGCCCCAGAACTTTCCCGCGTCGCGCAATTCCGGCTTGCCGTCGTTGATAAAGAGATAAGTAGGCGTGCTCGCCGCGCCTTCGAGAATAATGCCGTCGTAACCCGATTGCTTGAGATACACAGCCCAGTGACCGCTCGCCGCGCCGCGCCCGAGAGAATAGTTGGTCATCGGACTGAGAAATACCGCACAGACTTTCGTCCCGCCGGGCGTCAACCCTGTGCCCGTAAGCGGCCCGGTCATCATCACCATTTTGCTTCTAGGTTCGTAAGGCTTCGCATCGAGCGCCAGCTCATGCATGAGCAGGTACAGAGCCAGCGCCTGCCCGCCGATAAATTTTCGCAGCACCGGCTCTTCCGGCAGATTCTCATCGTTCATCGATCCGCTGGTCAGATCGACCCGCAAGATCTTCCCCATGAAGCCGCCGGGCAAACGGGTTCTGCGCTGTGATGGAAATATATCGGATAAGTTAGCCATGATGCTCCTCAATGGAGAGAACTGGAGTATTGGAATGGTAGAGTAATGGTGTACTGGCTAATTCCGCCCCCATCACTCCAACACTCCACTACTCCAACACGCCAATCTTCGGACTCCATCATTCCAATCTTAGCTTCGGAACGCTTCCTTCACGAACAAACTCTCGAGCGGAATTTCTCTCTTCACCAATCCATGTTCGATCTGATATCGGTTGAGCGCCTCGATGGTCTTCTTATCCGACTCGGTCAAGACGCAATCGTAGGGATCATATCCTAAGAGGTCGCGCTCTTTGGCATACCCTTCGGCATCTTTCGGAGTGAAATACTTGGGCGCGAGTCGATTCGCTTCGCGAAACGCTTCGATCAGCTTTGCCGGCAAATCCGGATAACGCTCCGCAGACTCCTCCTTCATGGCCATGATGTGGATAATCGGATAGATCTGCGTGCGCTTCACATAGCGAATGATTTTGTCGGTGTCCTCGAAAAGCGGCTTCACTCCGGGAAACTTTCCCATGACGGCAGGCAGCGAGCCGCCGCCGAATAGCCCCGCATATCCCGAGTCGCCGGCAACCAGCGCGGCAGCGAGCTTGCCTTCGCTTACAAGCCGCGATAATTGCGTCTTTTCCTGCCCAAATGGGGGCGGCGGATCGAGCCGCTCGACCTTCACCGGCAATTCGTTGCCGATGTAAACCTCTTTTCCTGAAACGAACCAGCCCACGTCGGTGGTTTTGAGGTCATATTCATCCAAGAGAAAACCGCGCGCCCAGGAGACCGCCGTCGCGCCGTAGCGAAAACAGCCGATCTGTTTTCCCTTGAGCTCGCCGGGATGGTTGAGTTTGCCTTCGCAGTAAAAAATATTTCTCTGCCGCGGCCCGCGCTGGAAAAACACGGGCAAAGCGCGAAACCCTTGTCCTTTTTCCTTGGTGCGCATGAGCGTCGCGGTTGACATTTCGGCCAGATCGAATTCGCCCTGAACGAAGCGGTAATGCATCTCGCCGGGTGTGTATTTGTCGCCGACGTATTCGAGATCATAGCCGTCGATCTGAACAGAACCGTCGATCAATGCGCGATTGCGCGGGTTGGGGTTGGTGCTGAAGGTGATTTTGGGTTTATCTGCCATACCAACCTCGTAATTTGTTCCAAGGTCTTTCTGGGATCCTGTAGGGGCGGGTTTGAAACCCGCCCCTATGCGCCGTTACGGGAAATCGATAATGATCGTCAAACCGCCAGATGCTGCTTCAAAAAGTCCATTCCCCGTTGCCAAGAAACGCGGTCGGACTCCGCAACATATCTTTCCGGATGGTGCCGATCCATGAATCCATGGCCGGTGTTCTTGTATATGTAAAAATCGTGCCTCTTCCCGTGCGTGGTCAGCTCAGCATCGAGTTTCGCCATATCGTCCAACGTCGGGTTCTGATCGGTCTCGCCGAAGTGGCCCTGGATCGGGCAGCTTATCTGCGCGCTGCGCTCGAACGGCGACGGGCCCTCTCCCCACGCGCGAAAGCAACTGCCGCCGTACCAGGTGATCGCGGCTTTGAATTCCCTGCTGGCAGCAGCCATCAAGTAGGCCACTCGCCCGCCCATGCAAAAGCCCAGGATACCCACCCTGTTGCTGTCGACGAATTTGCTTGCTTTCAGGTAATCCACCGTAGCGCCAACGTCTCTGATGATGTTCACGTCGCGCGCTCGTCCCCGCCGCGTCGGCCCGTCGTCTTTACAATTTGGACCATCGCGATGGTAGAGATCCGGCGTCACGGCGAAGTACCCTTCCGCTGCGGCGCGCTCGGTCATCTCCTCGGTGAAGCGGTCGACGCCGTATTGGTGCTGGATAACGACTAGGGCCGGCAGCGGCTTGTTGCTCTCCGGCCGGGCGATGAACAGATTCATGTTGCTATCGTCTACAACAATCTGCTCACGATTGGTTTGCATAGTTTCCTCACTGAATCGCCTTAAGCGACGAAGAATCTACTTTTTACTTTTGTTTCCTGCTCGAGGGAGTTGGGAAAAAGCGCAAGCATATGCTTCACGGAGTCTATCCTGAGATCGCCGAAGGTACACGCGTCTAACCACCCCGAAGGATTCGCCATCACTTTGCGCCCTTTGCGTTCTCCGGTTAAAGCCCATCACTCCATACTCCACCACTCCATCACTCCGTTCCCGGCCTAGGCTAACGGGTTCTTGCAAATGACATTCAGCAGCGCTTGCCGTCCTTCTTCCTTCACGACTTTCAACGCCTTGGCCAGCGCATCGGGGAGCTCGCCCGGCTCTTCGACCCGCGCGGCGTACGCGCCGCAGGCTTGCGCCGTGAGCTCGAAATTCGGTGACGGGCTAAGGTCCGTGCCCGGGAAATTGCGCGTATTCGCCGCCACGCCCTCGGGATACAAGCCGCGCGCGGCATTCAAGCTCGCGTTCCACACCTGGTTGTTGTAGATGACGGTCAAGAACGGAATCCGATATTTTTGCGCCGTAAAGTGGCAGGCCGTCGGAGCGCAGAACATGTAAGAGCCGTCGCCTTCGGCCGCGATCACCGTCGCATCCGGCGCGCCGAGCTTCATGCCGATGGCGGCGCCCAGCCCCCAGCCGAGATGGCCCGCAAGCGGCGTGTTGAACATCGAGCCCGGGCGGTTCAAGTGAATGACTTCGGCGAGCTTCGAAGTGATCGTCTCGTTGGCGATGATCGTTTTGTCGTCCATTGAGTCACCAATGCACTTCGATAGCCATGCGGGATTGATCGGCTTTTGAGTTTTCACCGCATTGACGCTTGCATCCATCTCGCGGATCATATCGTTGTGCTCCGCTTCGGTTTTCTTTCTGCGCTCTTCGATTTTGTTCTTCACCGCCGCGGCCGCCGCCAGTTTCGCTCTGATGATCGAAGTCAGAACCGGCAGCGAGACCTCCGAGCATCCTGTCACCGGCAAATCGGCGGGAAACCCCCAGCCCGGAATCGCCGTGAACATCGGGTCGCGCTCGAGGTGAATGATTTTCACGCCGTCGCGCAGAACATTGCGATTGGGCGGCTCCCACGGCACGTCGGTATCGATGAAGAAAAGCAGATCGGCGTTGCGGACGTATTTAATCGTTTGCGTGCCGAGATTGAGCGGATGATCGGTCGGGAAATTGACGTAGCTCAGCTGTTGCACCACGGGAATCGCCAGCAATTCGGCCAATTCGATGAGATACTGCACCGCTTCGGGATTGCGTCCGAGATATTTGGTGACGATCAACGGGTTCTCGGAGGCGATCAGCCAATCGGCGGCTTTCTCCAGCGAAGCCTGATCCGCCTGCATCTTGCTCGCCGGCGATAGAGATTCCGCCGACAACAATTGCGTCGACTCCATCGCTTCGAAGAGCCACTCTCGCGGCAAGGTCATGTAGACCGGACCGCGCGGCTCGCTCATACTGATCTTGTAGGCACGTGACACCACGGCCGCGAGGTTTTGATTGGTCCGGATTTCGTAATCCCATTTGACGAACTCGCGCACGATGTTCCCTTGGTCGCGCGACTCCTGGCGCCAGTGAATGTTCTGGCTCTTGCCGGCGCGCAGCTCGCCCTCGGTGATCGGTGTCCTGCCGGCGACGAGAAACAGAGGCACGTTGCACGACGCCGCGTTGATGACGCCGCCGAGCGCGTTGGCCGTGCCCGGCAGCGTATGCACCAGCACCATCTGCGGCTTTTGCGTGACATTGTAATAGCCATGCGCCATCGACACCGCTGCCTGCTCATGGGGAACGACGATCGGCTGAATATCGCGAGGATCTTCTTTGGCGGTTTTCGCCATTGCCTCGATTAGAGGTCCATGATCGGTTCCGGTGTTGGCGAACATGTAGCGCACCGACCCGAGCTCTTTCATCTGAGCCAGAAAAGCTTCGGCGCCGCTGGAAACTGGAATGGTTTTCGGAGATTTCTCGGCCATAACTATTCCTTTCTAACCGCGAGACATGGATGAGCCTTGGCAAGACCGGCCAACTCTGTCAAGAACGAGATGCTTTTTCAACATGAAATTGCTGGTCGCATCGCCCCTGTTCGATAACTTGGTCGCTCCCTCTAGTCGAATACCGCGCCAAAAACTACAACACGCCATTCAACATTGAAACGAGAAGGCCGAATCCCCTTCCGCCTCTTCCCCCTTGACGGGGGAAGATGAGATGGGGGTGCTCCGAGGTTCTTTGCCCTCACCCTTCCCTCTCCCGGTCCGAACACTCCCAAAGGGCGAGGGTAAAAAGAATCGCAAATCATCCGGCGGTTACGAACCGGCGTTGACTTTGAATGATCCGTCCCGCAATGATGATCGCTCCGACAATTTTGATTCACGGCGGCGAAGTGACAGACCAAGAAGGATCCGAGTTACAACCTTGGCTTAAAGACTTCCTTCTCACCTGGCTCAGCCGCTTCAGCGTCTTTCTCGCGCATCATGTCAGTCGTCCGCTGATACCGCTCTATCTAATCACGTTCGGCGCTTCTTCGACGGTGATCGGAGCGGTGATGGCCGTGTTTACGCTGACCGCTACCGTCATGCGTGTGCCGATCGGGCTTCTGATCGATCGCCTCGGGCGAAAACCGTTTCTGCTTTACGGCGCTGCTCTCTTCAGTGCGGGCAATCTCGGGTACCTCTGGGCGCCCTCAATACTGGCGATCATACCGTGCCGGATTCTCCATGGCCTCGGCTGGTCCGGTTGCACGACGGCCGTGACGACGATCGCCGCCGATATCGTGCCGCAGAAGCGCCGCGGTGAGATGAT
>Ga0209640_10005380_pt1 | contig 11194 bp, 7 predicted proteins | sample RifCSP10_1_FD_184018 | JGI IMG/M metagenome (GOLD analysis project Ga0209640, IMG submission 184018) | Soil microbial communities from Rifle, Colorado - Rifle CSP2_sed 10_1 (SPAdes) (version 2) | ecosystem: Environmental > Terrestrial > Deep subsurface > Rock core/Sediment | place: Rifle...
GAGCAGACGGACGTCGACACCTCGGGCCGCGGCGGTTCGGATGGCGTCCACGAGGATCGTCCCCGGACAGACATAGGGGGTCGTGAGATACACGTCGCGACGGGCGCCGGCGATCAGTCCTCCGAGCAGGCACGCGAGGCGCTGCTGGCAGCGCCGCGAGGAGTTCGGGACGAGCAACGCCTCGACCTCCGTCGCGGCGTCGGGAATCGCTCCCGGATGCGGAGCCTCGGCGTCCTCCCACAGCCGGTCGAAGAGGAGGGCCGCGCGCGTTACGAGTTCGCCGCGGACGCTCACGTGGGTGTCGCGCTGCCGCGCGTCGCCGAAGAGCGCACGCGAGTTCTCAAGCCGGATGTTGAACCCGCCGAGGAACGCCTCGGCGTCGTCGATGACGAGGAGCTTCCGGTGGTTGCGCCGGAAGTAGGTCGACGGACGGCGCCAGCGCCACGGGTGATACCATTTCAGTCGCACCCCGGACTGGACCAGTTCATCGTAGAGGCGGCGCGACGGGCGGAAGGCGCCGCCCCGGGCGTCGAAATGAAAGCGCACGTCCACCCCGGACCGAGCCCGATCGGCGAGTGCCTGAGCGAAGCGCCCGCCCACGGCGTCGGCCGCGAAGATGAACGATTCCAGGCGAATCGTGCGCCGCGAGGCTCGAATGCTCGCCAGCATGGCCTCGTAGAGGTCATCGCCTTCGGTGAAGAGACGGAAGCCCCCGCGGCCCTCCTTCAATCGCGGCACGCAGAGATCGGCGCGGTCGCGCGCGATCCGAGCGTGCCGAGCAAGAGAGGCGTTGCTCGTGCCGGGACCCGAGATGCCCTTGACCGCTGCTCTCAGCCGCATCGCAGCCCGTCGTGCAGGCCTGGGATCGTCGCGGGCCTGCCCCCGAGCCCGGCAGGGGGCCGCATAGCCATCAACTGCTTCCGGCACCCGTAATGGCCTCCGACGCGGTCGCCCCGTACCTGGACGTGCTCGGCTTGAATCTGTATGCCGCGGTGTTCGTCGTGTCGGCGGTCGACGCGACTGGTCTTCCGGTTCCCGGTAGGCTTGTGCTCATCGCCGCCGGCGCTCTGTCCGTCGGGCGCGCCAGCGCCGTGACCGTGGTCCTGCTCGCCGCAGCCGGGGCCTTCGTCGGCGATCACCTCCTGTACTACATCGGGCGCTTGGGCGGCACGTCTCTGCTGGCTTGGTATTGCCGGTGGACGATGGGCTCGGGCCGCTGTATCCACGCGACAGCGCGGCACTTCGCCAGCTGGGGAGCCGCCGCGATCGTGATCGGCCGGTTTGTCGCCGGCGTCAGGCTCTTCACTGCCGCCTTCGCGGGCTCGGGCTCTCTTCCGTACCACCGCTTTCTTGTCTTCGACGCGCTGGGGGCGCTCATCTGGGCCGCTTCGTTCGTCCTCCTCGGCCGCTGGCTCGGTTACCAGTGGCCAGGCACCGTCCGGCAGTTCGCTGGCGCGACGACGCTCCTCGCCGTTGTGCTGGCCGCCGGCATGACCGCTATCCTGCTCGCCCGATTCTTCCGCAGGCGGCGCCACGGTCCGGCCACCGGCCGCAGGCTCGTCAGCTCGGCCGAGAACATGCGCCATCCGATCGACTGATCGGCCGGCTTCGGCGCGCGGTGCGCCTCCTTGCCGCACGGCGACGTCCGCTGGGTGGGAGCCGTCGAGAGTCGCAACGCCCCGTCCCCCGCTCAGCGGCCAGGCAACGGCAAGGCAGGCGCGCTCGACCGGGTGCCGGTAGTGCCAGACGGGGCCCGACCTGTTCCGGAGCTGGTCGAGCCCCTGCATGAGGACAGGAGTGGCCGGGTCCGCCTCGCCGTGGAGGTAGACCGCGAGGTTCCAGGCGGCCTCTTCGGTGATCCACGTCGCCCCGGGAGGGCGCGGCAGCCCTTCGCGGCGCGCCCAGGAGGCCAGCGCACGCCCGGACGCAACGGCGGTCATGGTGTCGCCTCCCGCGGCGCGCCCGCCGTGTCGGCCGGCGCCAGCCCGAAGTGCCGACGCTCGCCGGCGGCCAGCTCGTGGACGGTGTCCCGAATCCCGATCTGCATGGACGGCATGGCGCACCGGGCGGCGTTCACCTCGAGGGCCTCGTGATCGATCGCGAGCTCGAGCGTGTGGCCGCGGTACCGGACGAGCAACCGCAGTCGGCGCAGCCCGGCCGGCAGCCGTGGGTTTACCCACAGCACGTCGCCCCGGAGCTCGAGCGCCGTGTAGCACCGAGCGAGCAGGTCGACCGTCCCCGCCATGGCGCCCAGGTGAATCCCTTCCCGCGTGGTGCCCCCCTGGATGTCAGCGACGTCGCTCGCCAGAGCCTCGCTGAAGGTGCTCCACGAGCGCGCCCGGTCGGACCGGGCGAGCACCCAGGCGTGGGTCACGCGGCAGAGGGTCGAGCCATGCGCGGTGCGCCCCCCGTAGTAGGCGATCGTGCGGGGAATGATCGCGCTCTCGAACGCGTAGCCCAGGCGCGCGAACAGAGCCCCCAGCTCCTCCGCGGAGAACAGGTAGAACAGCATCAGCACATCGGCCTGCTTCGAGAGCTTGTACCGGTTCGGCGTATCGCCCTCGGCCTCGAGGATGAAATCCAGGCGGTGGATGTCGCCGTAGCGCGTCCGGTAGCGGTCCCAGTCGAACTCGCTCAGCCGATCGTAGCCCTCGAACTGCGCCAGAACCCCGCCGTCGAGGAAGACGAGGCGCATCCGCCGGCTGATCTTGTCCCACCGGGCGATCTCGTCGTGGCCAAGGGCCAGCCGCTCGGCGAGCTCGCGGCGGCGATCGTGCGGCAGGAGCTCCAGCACCTCGAGAGCCCGGCAGAGCACCCACACCGCCATCACGTTGGTATACGCGTTGTTATCGAGGCCCGGGCGATCCCTCTCGGGGTACCCAGTGTGATACTCGTCCGGCCCCATCACGCCGCGAATCTCGTAACGATCGAGATCGGCGTTGTGGGTCGCCAGGCTGGCCAGGAACCGGGCGATCTCCAGCAGGATCTCCGCCCCCGCCTCGGCCAGGAACTTCACATCGCCCGTTACCTGGTAGTACTGCCAGACGTTGTAGACGATCGCGGCCCCCACGTGCCGCTGCAGATACGAGTGATCCGGGATCCATCGGGTCGAGCGCGGATTGAAGTAGACCTCCGGCGTCTCCTCGCGGCCGTCGCTCCCGCTCTGCCACGGGTACATCGCTCCGCGATGGCCCGCCGCGCGCGCGCCACGGCGCGCCGCGTCGAGTCGCCGGTAGCGATACATCAGCAGGCTCCGCGCGATCTCCGGCATGCGAAAGTTCAGGACGGGAACGACGAAGAGCTCGTCCCAGAAGATGTGGCCCCGATAGCCTTCGCCATGGAGACCCCGCGCCCCCACGCTCACGTCCAGGTCGGTCGAGTTCGGCGACGCGGTCTGGAGTAGATGGAACGTGTGCAGGCGCACGATCCCACTGGGGACCATCGCCATGGGCCCCCGGTCGCCCGGCGCGCCGTCGATGTCGATCTCAAACGAGCGCCAGAGGCGATCCCATGCCGCGGCGTGGGAGCTCAGCAGGGCGTCGAAGTTGCCGGCGCTCTTCACCGTGTCGACGGCGGCAAGCCCGGCCTCGGAGATCGCGCGGTCGCGAGCGGTGTAGAGCGCCACGACCTTTTCGATCGTCACCGGCCGCTCCGCAGGGAGCTCGAGAACGAGGTCTTCGGCAACGAACCCCTCGGCGGCGGCGGCGCGGCGCTCGCAGATACGGCCGGCGCCCTCATCGACGACACGGGTCCGCGCGGCCTGGACGATCTGGATCTGGGACTGGATAGTTCGGACCTTGAGCAGCATCGTGCGGTCTCCGAGGGCGCGCGCCTCGACCGGGGCCAGGTGCCGGCTGCTCAGGTGGCGATATCGCTCGACCCCGCGATTCTCGACGCGGCCGTCGAGCGCGGACCTGACCTCGATCTCTCCGGACCAGTTCTCCGCCGTGATCGTCATCTCGAGCGCGGCCAGGTGGGGCGTGGCCATGTGGACGAGGCGGCGGCTGGTCACGCGCGTACGGCGCCCCTGCCCATCACGAATGCGTGCGTCGCGTATCAGGATGCCCCGCTTGAGATCGAGCTCCTGCCGGTAGCTCAGGATCTCCACGGCGTCGAGGCTGAACCAGCCGGCACCGAGCGGGCGGAAGGTGAGCGGGAGCCAGTTCGGCACGTTCACCAGGTCTTCGTGCTCCAGGGCGCGGCCGTCGATCTCGGTCGGCAGCCGGTTATAGCAGCCCGCGACATACGTGCCGGGATAGTGGACCGCGTCGGCGGATGATTCCGGCGCCGCCCCCCGCGTGGCGAAGTAGCCGTTCCCGAGCGTGCACAGACTCTCCCGCATGCCCTCCTGGGCCGCATCGTAGCCGTTGTAGACGAGCGCCCAGTCGCTCACGCGCGCCCCTCGTCCGGTCTCGCCGCAGCCTTGCCGGCGAGCTCGAGCTCGCTGAGCCGCGTCACCACGACGTCGGCCCCGTTGCGGCGCAGGGCCTCCGCGTGGCCGACGCGGTCCACGCCGACCACGAGCGCGAACCCGCCGGCGCGGCCGGCCTGCACGCCCGCGATCGCGTCCTCGAGGACCACGGCGCGAGCCGGCTGGACGCCGAGACGCCGCGCGGCCTCGAGGAAGGTGTCCGGGGCCGGTTTGCCCCGGAGGCCCAGGCGCGTGATGTCCGTGCCGTCGACCCCGACGTCGAACAGCTCCGCCAGGTCCGCGGCGGCCAGCACGGCGGCACAGTTCTCACTGGCGGAGACCACCGCGGTCTTGAATCCGCGCGCCCGCGCCTCGCGGATGACGGTCACGGCGGCCTCGTAGGGTTCGACCCCCCTCTCCGCCAGGTGTGCCAGGACATACCCGTTCTTTCGTTCGGACAGCCCGCGGATGGTGTCCGCCTCGGGGCCGTCGTCCCGCGTGCCCTCTGGCAGGACGAGGCCCCGTGACTGCAGAAAGCTCCGCACGCCATCGCGCCGAGGCTTGCCATCCACGTAGGTCCGGTAGTCGCGCTCGATGTCGAAGGGCTGCCAGGGCCGGCGCGACGCCCGCCGGCGGAGGAACTCGTCGAACAGCCGCTTCCATGCCGCGGCATGGACGACCGCCGTCCTGGTCACGACCCCGTCGAGGTCGAAGAGGAGCGCATCGATCCGGTGCCGGTCGATGGGCGGCACGTCATGTGCTCCCGCGGCCGTCCAGGGTGACCCGGTCGCGGTACTCGGGCACGCGCACCGGCCAGCCAAGATCCTTGCGGATTCGCGCCGCCAGGGCGGCCGCCGGCTCCGGGTCGCCGTGGACCACGAAGACGCGCTCCGGCGGCCGCCCCGCCGTCCCGAGCCAGCGCAGGAGTCCGTCGGCGTCGGCGTGCGCGGAGAGCCCGTGAATCGTCTCGACGCGCGCGCGCACGCGAATGTCCTCGCCAAAGATCCTGAGCGTCTCCTCCCCGTTCTGCAGCCGCCGGCCCCGCGTGCCCACCGCCTGGTAGCCGACGAGTAGCACGGTGGTGTGAGGATCCGGCAGCCGCTGCTTCAGGTGGTGCAGCACGCGCCCGCCGGTGGCCATCCCGCTGGCCGAGATGATGAGAACGGGCCCATGGACGTCATTGATGGCGCGTGACTCCTCGGGGGTTCGTGCGAGACGGAAGTCCCCGCACTGGAGTGGGCAGTTGCGGTTCATGACCATGCCACGCATGTCCCCCTCGAAATCCTCGGGGTGGGCGCAGTAGATCTCGGTGGCGCTGATGGCCATGGGGCTATCCATGTAGACCGGCAGCCGGGGGATCCGCCCGGCCTTCTCGAGCCCGGCCAGGTGGTACATGAGTTCCTGCGTGCGGCCGATCGCGAAGGCGGGGACGATGACCGCCCCCTTCCGGTCCACCGCGTCTTTGATCACGCGCTCGAGCTGGCTGGGGATCGGCGCGGGATCGTGCCGGCGGTCACCGTAGGTGGACTCCACCACGACGTCGTCGGCCTCCTCGATCGGCATCGGGTCCGGCAGGATCGGCGCGCCGTAGCGACCGAGGTCGCCGGAGAAGACCAGCCGCCGGCCCTGGATTTCCACCGTGACGGTCGCCGAGCCCAGGATGTGGCCGGCCCGCCGGAACGTGACCCGCAACCCCGGTGCCAGCGCGAGCGGCGCCCGGTAGTCCACGCCCTTGACGGCCTCCGCGGCGGCCAGCCCTTCCTCGGCGGTGTACAGGGGCAGGGCTGGCTTGTGCTTCGTCGTCCCGCGCTTGTTGTGATAGGCGGCCTCCTCCTCCTGCAGGTGTCCGGAGTCCGGCAGGAGGATCTTGAGGAGGTCGGCTGTCGCCCGGGTCGCGCAGACCCGGCCCCGAAAACCGTCCTTCACGAGGCGTGGCAGATAACCTGTGTGGTCGATGTGGCCGTGGGTCAGCATGACCCAGTCGATCGATGCCGGGTCCACCGGCAGCCGCTCCCAGTTGCGCTGGCGGAGTGCCTTCAGGCCCTGGTAGAGCCCGCAATCGACCAGCAGGCGACCGGCGCCGGTCTCGACGAGAAACTTCGATCCCGTGACGGTGCCTGTCGCGCCGAGGAAGTCGAGTGTGGCCATGCGCCCTTATCTCCTCTTCCCCTGCTGCCCGCCCGGTCGGCACGGGCAGACGTAGTCCTGAGACCTGTACCGGCCCAGCAGACGATCCACGAGCTGGGACGGCTCGGCGTCATACATCACCTCGGCCCCGGTCGCCTTGCGGAGACTCGCCTCGACGACGCGCAACGCGTCCGTGATGCCGCCCGTGCCCGTGAGCACGCCGATGAGCTTGCCCTCTTCGTAGGCGATGGCGAACTCGCCGAGCGTGCCCGACCTCCCGCCCATGACCACCACGATGTCACTGCTCCGGATGTTCACCAGCTCACGTCCCATGAGGCCGAGGCCGGTGAAGATCAGCACGTCGTACTCGCGGTAGGGCGAGTCGAAGGCCTCGACGTGCTCCCGAAGCGAGCTGGCGGGCGAGATCCCCACGACGTGTCCGCCGACCTCCTTGGCACCCAGCACGGCCTCGTGCGGGAGTCCCGGACACGCACCCGTCAGCAGGCAGCACCCGCGCTCGGCGATCGCCCGCCCCAACCCCCGGCAAAGGCTGGCGACGGTCGGCTCCAGCGGCTCGCCAGCCGAGCCCATCACCCCGACGCGGATCTGGACACCGGTGAACGGCTCACGGCTCACGTGAGGGTGCTCTGTCATGCGACCTCCTCCCCAGGCTCACGGCGCTTCCCCGCAGGTCCACGTCCACTCCCGGATTTCCGGCATGTCCTCGCCGTAGCGCTCGATGTACTGCCGGTGCTCGACGAGCTTGTCGCGCAGGGCCTGCTTCGTGTAGGCCGCAGCCGCTCCCAGCCGGGGCACGCGGTCGATTACGTCGGCCACCAGGTGGAAGCGATCGAGGTCGTTCCGCACGACCATGTCGAACGGGGTCGTCGTCGTGCCCTCCTCCTTGTAGCCGCGGACGTGGAGATTCTTGTGGTTCGTCCGCCGGTAGGTCAGCCGATGGATCAGCCACGGATATCCGTGGAAGGCGAAGATGATCGGCTTGTCCGTCGTGAACAGGGTGTCGAACTCCCGGTCGGAGAGCCCGTGGGGATGCTCGCTCGTGGGTTGGAGCTTCATGAGGTCCACGACGTTGATCACCCTCACCTTGAGGGCCGGGAACTCCCGGCGCAGGAGCCGGACGGCCGCCAGCGTCTCGAGCGTGGGCACGTCGCCGGCACACGCCATGACGACGTCGGGTTCGGCTCCGTCCTCGTTGCTCGCCCAGTCCCAGATCCCAATGCCGGCCGTGCAGTGCTTGATCGCCGCGTCCATGTCCAGGTACTGGAGCGCCGGCTGCTTGCCCGCGACAATGACATTCACGTAATGCCGGCTGCGCAGGCAGTGGCCAGCCACCGAAAGCAGCGTGTTCGCATCAGGGGGCAGGTAGACCCGGATGACGTCCGCCTTCTTGTTCACGACAAGGTCGATGAACCCCGGATCCTGGTGGGAGAAGCCGTTGTGGTCCTGGCGCCAGACGTGAGACGTCAGGAGATAGTTGAGCGACGCGATCGGCGCCCGCCAGGGGATCTCCCGGGTCACCTTGAGCCACTTCGCGTGCTGGTTGAACATCGAGCCCACGATATGGATGAAGGCCTCATAGCAGGAGAAGAGGCCGTGGCGACCCGTCAGCAGATACCCTTCCAGCCAGCCCTCACACGTGTGCTCGCTGAGGATCTCCATCACGCGGCCGCCCGGCGCGAGATGGTCGTCCTCGGGGAGCCTCTCGGCCATCCAGGTTCGATCCGTCACCTCGAAGAGGGCGCCGAGCCGGTTCGAGGCCGTCTCGTCCGGACCGAACACCCGGAAGTTCCGCTGGACCTCGTTGAGCTTCATCACGTCGCGCAGGAAGCCGCCCAGGAGGCGCGTCGCCTCCGCCACCACGATCCCGGGCGCCGGGACCTCGACGCCGTGGTCCCGGAAATCCGGCATCCTGAGGTCCTTGAGCAGCACACCGCCGTTGGCATGGCGATTGGCCCCCATCCGACGAGGCCCCTTCGGCGCGAGCTCGGCCAGCTCCGGCCGCAGCGTCCCCGCGTCGTCGAATAGTTCTTCCGGCCGATAGCTCTTCATCCACTCCTCGAGCAAGCCCACGTGCTCGGGCTTCGTGGCCATCTCCGCGAGTGGCACCTGGTGGGAGCGCCACGAGCCCTCGGTCTTCTTGCCGTCGACCGTCTTGGGACCGGTCCACCCCTTGGGTGTGCGAAGGATGATCATCGGCCACCGGGGACGCGTCCCCTGGCCCTTGGTGCGGGCGTCCATCTGGATCGCGCGGATCTCCGCGACGACCGTCTCGAGCGTCGCGGCCATCTGCTGATGCATGGGCGCGGGATCCGAGCCCTCGACCACGTAGGGGTGATACCCGTAGCCGACGAAGAGGCTCTCAATCTCCTCCTCACTGATCCGCGCCAGGACGGTCGGGTTGGCGATCTTGTACCCGTTCAGATGCAGGATGGGCAGCACGGCGCCGTCCGTGACCGGATTGAGGAACTTGTTCGAGTGCCACGCCGTCGCAAGCGGGCCCGTCTCCGCCTCGCCGTCCCCCACGACGCAGGCGACGATCAGGTCGGGGTTGTCGAAGGCGGCCCCGTACGCGTGAGAAAGGGCATACCCGAGCTCGCCACCCTCGTGGATGGATCCCGGCGTCTCCGGCGCCGCATGGCTCGGGATCCCGCCCGGGAACGAGAACTGCTTGAACAGCTTCGCCATCCCCTCGGCATCCGGAGAGACGCTGGGGTACACCTCGCTGTAGGTGCCCTCGAGATAGGTGTTCGCCACCACACCGGGGCCGCCGTGGCCGGGGCCACAGACGAAGAGCATGTCGAGATCGGCCCGCTTGATCACCCGGTTCAGGTGGACATAGATGAAGTTCAGCCCCGGGGTCGTGCCCCAGTGCCCGAGCAGGCGCGGCTTGACGTGCGCCAAGCTCAGCGGCTTCCGGAGCAACGGGTTCGCGAGGAGATAGATCTGCCCGACGGAGAGGTAATTGGCGGCGCGCCAGTACGCGTCGATCGCTTGCAGCTCGGCGGCTGACAACGGTCCGCCCATCCTGTCCTCCCTAGGCGCCCCCCGGGACGACGCGGTCATCGGCGCTCCATCAGTGCTGGTGGCCCCCAGCTCCGGAGCCCTTGTCTTTGTCGCGATCCGCGCCGCCTCCATGCCCCCCGTGGCCGCCGAAGTGGAAGAGGTGGCAACCCAGAAACAGCACCAGGACGAGGATGAAAAAGCCGTAGCTGGCAAGAAACTCGCTCACTGATCGACCTCCCTTCTCGCACCGACGCGCAGAGGAATGCCCCCTCCTCTTGCGGCCCGACGCGGGTCACCGTTCCGCCTCCACCATTCGGGCCTCCGCCAGCCTGCCCGCCCGGCAGCGCTCATCGCCGGGGCGTCTCCGGGAGCTCCCCGAGCCTCACCTTCACGGCCAGCTCTTGCCCGCCACGAAGCAACGTGAGCGTGATTTCGCTGCCCACGGGCGTCTTCGCCGTGAGCCGCGGAAGCTCGTCGGCCCGCCGCAGCGCCCGGCCCTGGAAGGCCACGATCACATCGCCCGTCCGCACGCCCGCGCGCGCGGCGGGCCCGCCCGGCACAACCTCCCCGACCACGGCCCCGTCCCGCGTCGGCCGATTGAGTCTCCGCGCGAGGTCCGGCGTGACCGGCGCGATCGCGAGGCCGAGCCACCCCCGGGAGACGCGCCCCTTGTCCTTGAGCTGGGGGAGCAGCTCCCTGACGAGATTGATGGGGATCGCAAAGCCGATGCCCACCGACCCCCCGGATTGACTGAAGATGGCGCTGTTGATCCCCACGACCTCCCCCTGCGTGTTAAACAAGGGACCCCCGGAGTTGCCGGGGTTGATCGCCGCGTCCGTCTGGATGAAGTCGTCGTAGGGGCCCGCCCCGATCACCCGGCCCTTCGCGCTCACGATGCCCGCCGTGACGGTCTGCTCCAGCCCGAAGGGGTTCCCGATCGCGACCACCCACTCCCCGACCCGGAGCGCGTCGGAGTCGCCGAGGCGCGCCGTCGGGAACTGCCCCCCCTCCCGGAGCCGCAGCAGGGCCACGTCGGTCCGCGCGTCCCGTCCGACCACCTGCGCCTCGAGCTCGCGCTCGTCGGCCAGCCGCACCATGATTATCTGCGCGCCCTCGATCACGTGGTTATTGGTGAGGACGAACCCCGTCGGATCGACGATCACGCCCGAACCGAGGCTCTGCGTCGGCTCCTCCGGGATGCGCTCGCCGAAGTATCGCTCGAGAAATTCCCGGTAGGAATCGACCCCGCCCTGCCGCGGGCCGCGCACGGTGCTGATGTTGACGACGGCGGCGCGGGCGGCGTCCACGACGCCGACGAACGAGTCCGGCCGCGCGGGAGCGACGACCGCGGGAATGGCCGGCGGAACCGGGGGCGGCACGGACGCCCTCCCGAGCAGGCTCTGGCCCCCAGCGTAGACCAGGTATCCGAGGACGAGGGCCAAGACGGCGCCGCCGCCGACCTTCAGCACCCTGCGTGTGCCGCGCCCCGGTCTGCGTCCTGGCGTGGCGCTCATCTCATCTTCTCCTCCGCGAGCAGCAGAGGTCCCATCAGGGTCGCTCACCGCTGGATGCCCGCGTCTCGTCCAGCAGCCGCCGCCACTCCCCCCGGCGCGGGAAGAACATGGGGACCCG
>Ga0209640_10005382_pt1 | contig 11193 bp, 9 predicted proteins | sample RifCSP10_1_FD_184018 | JGI IMG/M metagenome (GOLD analysis project Ga0209640, IMG submission 184018) | Soil microbial communities from Rifle, Colorado - Rifle CSP2_sed 10_1 (SPAdes) (version 2) | ecosystem: Environmental > Terrestrial > Deep subsurface > Rock core/Sediment | place: Rifle...
CTTCGGGATAGCGCTGGGCCTCGATGAGGCCCTGGCGCCCGCCGTTCGAGCAGGAGTTCCAATAGGCGTGAGACACGGGCTTGCCGTAGTAGTCGGCCGTGATCGCCCTGGTGGTCGAGGCCGTTAGGTGCACGGCGCGATGGGCGTAATCGATGGCCTTCTGCGGATTGCTCATGACAAAGCTTGCCCCCGGTTCCTTGCGGGCATCGTGACCGGTATTCGTTTGTGCGAACGCGAAGCCGACCCGCAGCGCCTGGTTGCGTTGCGCAACCCGGCCCGGATCATCGAGCGTCTCGCCGGCGTGGCCGCCGTTGCCAATCATATAAAGGCGGCCGTTCCACCGGGCGGGCAGGCTCACCTCAAAGGCGATTTCCGGCGCCAGCATGCCGTTGACGCGACAGTGCGCCGGTTCTGCCTGGTTCGCGGCTACGACCGTCGCCGTGATCTGCGCGATGTCCCTGGATGAGAATTTTGCCAGTGCTTCACAGGATTTGTGGGGCTCGGTGTCTGACTTCGAGTAATCAACGAGTGCCTCCTTCAGGTTGGCGAAGGCCTGTGCTTGCGCCTGCGTCGTAGCGGCGAGCAGCGTCGTCAGAACCACTATACTGACGCAGACGAGCATCAACGTTGGTGACCTGGTGAGTCGGAGGGACAGGAATTTGCTTTCAGCGTAAGGGCCGGATATGGTGTTCAGCCTGTCGTCATAATCCTCTTTATGTGTATTCGTCATCTTGCTCTTCCCCCGTCGTATTATCGATGAATTGTACCGCGATAAACGCCTGGCGGCGTCAATCGGTTTGAATATAGCGGAATGGGTGTGTGGGGACAAGCCGCAGCTGGCAGGCGAAGCTTTCGCTGACAGTCGGAATTATTGAATGAGCGTATCCAGCGGCTCGACCCGTACGTCATCGATCCACGCTTCGCCGATGTCTTCGGAGAGTATGCGGATATCAGCGTGATCGGCGGAAAGCGAGAATGTCCCCGACAGTCTTGTCCAGGCAAAGGATCCCTTCGGCAAGGCGATGGGCCGGACCTGCCAGGCGTCATCAACGACTACCGATACGGCGCCGTTGGAACCGAGCTCCAGTCCGCGTGCCCAGATCGTGATCCGGTATGGCCGTTTCGGCTCAATGCGAATACGCTGCGCGGTCGTGCCGTAAACCTGCGCAGCCCGCGGCGAGGAGTTGGCGATGTACAGGGAAACGATGCCTTCCATGGCAACTCTCTCATCGACTTCGGCCGTCGAGTTGCAGTTGCTGCTGTTCCACCAGCCCGGGCGCCCTTGGCTGTAAAGACCGGTGCCCCATGGCGGCGCCAGTCCATTTTCGAAGCCGCCGTTCACGACAATTGATTCCGCGGACTCGGCGTTCCCGAATGTCAGCCCGCCGACGAACAGAATCAAGTTAATGAGCGCGTGTCGCCTGCACATTGAGTGTCACCGTATTATTTTCAACTGAGTAGAAACTGTTACCGCTGACGTTATTGCCACTGAGGGTCAATGTCCATGCGACATCCACTGGCATTTCCGGATGTTCATAGCCCTGAGTATCAACTGCAGGGCCCTGGTAATAAAAAACCACGCTTTTGCCTTCGATCCTGGATTTCATCGGTACGTTCGGGGTGTCCGGATCGAGCAAATCGTAGACCCGGTATGCCCCGGCCTGGTAGGTAATCCGGAACTTCGTTGGGATGCGGTCGCCAACGCGTAAGCCGTCTATTCCCCCGGCGTTGATCACCGTGGCGACACCCTCCCAATCACCCACGAAATCGTCTGGCCTGGTCGCAGTTGCTGTCGCCGGTGCTGGAGGTTTGACCGCGGCAACATCCGGCTGGCGCACGACGAAACTGCCATCCGCGAAATCCACGGCCCGCAACACGACGACCGAGGCTTCCATGGTGTATCGTCCGGGCTTCCACCCGTTCGTGACCAGGCCATAGCTCGAAGTGAAATTGCCGTTCGCTACCTCGCCCGGCAGGGTCTGTTCGTATATACGTCCGCCCCCCTGTCCAGTGAAGTGGACGGTGACCGGCGCTGTTTTACCCGGTGGCAGGCCCGAAACACTGTACGGCAGTTCAAACTCGACGCGATCACCGCGCTTGAGCACGGTTGGTCTGATGGAAAGTTTCGCGACCTTCACCCGTACCGATCCCGCCGATATCGCTGCGGCAGTTCCCTCCGGCGCCGCCGCCTCCACCTGGATCGTGGCGCTGAGCATGCCGAGATTGCGGTTATCGGATTTGTCGATGAATTGCACGGAAAAAGTGTGCGGCCCGATTTGCGTCGACTGGAAAGTCGCCTCCAGCAAATTCTTTATATACAGTTCTCCGTCGTACACCCATGCATAATAGAATTCCTCCTGGTTCCTTCCCGGAGGAAGCAGCAACCGCACTTCCGCAACCTCGCCCGCCGTGACCCGAGCCGGCGCCGACAGTCCAAACTGCAGCGAGGGTGCCTTTTTGCACTTCTCGTTGAGAACCGAATAGACGCGCAGTTTCTCTGCTTTCTCCCATTCCGCCGCCTTCACCACCGCTTCCCGCAACTGCGCCTCCAGCGCTTCGATGCGTGCATTGCGTTCCCCGTTCACGCGGTAGCTCTCGCCGATTGCTTTCTGCAGACCTTGCTGGTCGATGTATTGCGTTCGCAGTATCTCGATTTCTTCGGGTGTGATGTCGGCCTTCATGGCATTGGTCTCCAGCAGTTCCTTGCCGCCGGTATCCATTACTTTGGTGACGACACCGGCGACGAGTTCCAGGCGGCTCTTGTCACTGTTCTTCAGGCCTTCCAGCAACGCGTCCACGCCGACGTTCACTACCTTGCCCTCGTTACCGGGCAATTTCGAATACTGCTTCGGGACGAGCTTCTTGATTACCCCCAGCATCTTCGCGGTGGAAGCGACGGAAATCTTTTCCGTGAACAACTCGGCATAAGACTTTCCAGCCTTGATCATCTCAGTCTTGCCGGTCGGGCCGCCAATGGTGTTGTAGGTGATCCATGCCAGCCGCCAGAAGGCGCGCAGGAGGTTCGCTTTCAGCCCCTGCGTGAGGGCCTGTTCCATGTTCCTGGCCTCGAGTCGCGCCAGACGGTCCAGTTCCATATGTGCCGATATGCTCGCGATCTCTGTCTCGATGGCACGCATCTCCGATTGCGCGGCCTCGAATTGTTGCACCGGCCACTTTCTGTTCTGCAGGGGATCTGTAGAGTTGAAGTCGGAGATCTTGCGCCATTCGGACTCGAATACTGAGTCGACAACGCAATCTCTTGCATCCACCAGGTCCTCGGCCCGCAATGGTTGCATGGCCAAAATGACCAGGAGGCAAAGTAGTGTGCGGGTTACACTGCGCATTAATATTGCCGGCTTTTCAATCTTCGACTTCGTTATACCGCCGTTTTCGCCATGCGAAACCGCCGGTTATTACTGTATTACCTGTTCCAGACGTAATCAACCGACTACATCCCAATAGTCATCCTGTATAACTGGCATACGACCGCCAGGGATGGCGGAAGTGTCGAAAATGCAGGAGCATTTTTCGACCTGTACGTCCTGTACATATTCCCCTTTATGCTTATACGTCATTTCGCTCTCCCTCCTGTCGTCTTAACGATGCACGGTGCCGGGATAAACGCCTGTCAGCGTCGATCAGGTCGAATATAGCCGAACGGGTGTGTGGGGACAAGCCAGTTTTCAGGCCTGGAAATGAAAGAAAGGCTACATCACGCTTGAGAAAACTGAAGACAATATCTTAACGTCCCTTTCCCGCAAATCCCATAAACGTCATCAGCCTGCTGTGTCGTGCATTGCGTGTCAGCGTCCACCGCCGCCACCGCCGCCGCCACCGCCGCCGGAGGATCCACCGCCCCCACTGCCGGAGGTACTGCCGGGCGGCGTCGATGACGATGCAATCTGCGAACTTAGGTTGTTGCCGATGGAGCGGCTGAGGCTGCCGAGATCGCCGATGCGACCGCCGCGATACCAGACTATGTTACTGGCCGCGGCGGCCGCGGCAGCGGCGCCGGCAGCGGCGGTAAATTTATCAGTCCACGCATCTTCCACTTCCAGCGCAACCGCATACGGCAGCAGCAACTCGTAGCGTTTGGCGTCCAGTACCGGCGGCTGGTCAGGTCCCTGCATACGCGCAAGTTCGTCACGCTCGGCCACGCTGAGATAGAGCTTTAAACCTTCAATTTCGTCGAGCAGTTTGCGGCCCTCCGCGGTCGGTGCACGTATCACAAAGCCGAATACAATTAGAACCAGCAGCATGACAATGCTGATCGCGGCGATGAGGGGAATGCCGGCGCCGCCTGACAGCACAAGCGCCAGTACCGCCGCTGCGATACCGATAACGATCGCTTTGGCAAAACTCGCGCCGTTGCGTTTGAAGAAACGCGGTTGCAATATCTGGTTCAGTGCCTTGCGGTGTGACCACCGAGCCGACGTGATGATAGAGGCGTTGGTGTTTTTCAACGCCAAAGTCTGCTTGCCGCCCGGGAACAGATCAGCGAGCAATGCGCGGGCGCAGTCGCCGACTTCGATCTGCGAAGCCCTGTAATCGATCTGCCAGGCGTCTTTCAGCAAGTGCTGCTCGCGCGTGATGGTGAGTTGACCGGCGACCGCGAGCGCCAGCAGCTCGGACGAGAAGCAGCGCGTGTCATAACTCATGCGCCGCAGGTAGCGCAGACCTGCCGGCGTGAAACCAACCGGTGGTTCATAGCGGGCGATGACGATGCCTCTGGCCGGATCGCGGCCGATGCGCCGCCATTCCCACGTGCAGAAGACCAGCAGCGCTAGCAGTCCGATTAACGCCACGAGCACGCCGCTATTGTCGGCGAGGAACCATTGTGCGTTCTGTGCCTTGGTGGGTTCCGGGACCAGGCCTTTTGGAAACGTGAGGACGATCGTGAGGCCCTGTTCCGGGTTCAGTGCCCGCGTCAGTTGCCAGCGCGCGACACCCGGTGCGGGTAGTGCGGCCTGATAATCCTGCCCACGCTCGCCCTGGTAACCCGTATAGCCTTCGGCATGCATCTGCTCAAACGGCACCGGCGACGGCAGGCGTACCTCGACGCTGCCGCGATCGATCGGAAATATCCAGCCCGTGCCGATCGCGTTCCAGTAGAGTTCGTCGTGATCCGCGAAGTATCCGAGCTGCCGTGTGGTCCGATAGCGCAGTGTGTAGGTGTACTCGGCCGGTACCGGCAGGAAATCGTCGTTGCCGGTATTGATGCGGATGCCGTTCTGCATCGCTTCGGTGAACCACGGTTCGGGCCGGTCGTCGCGATCGACGCCCAGTACCTGCATGCCGATGATGACGCGGTTGCCATAGCGATCGCGATAGCGCGTCGGAAAGTCGCGATAGATGCCGCGGCGGATACGGTTGCCCTCGGCACGTATCGTGATGTTCTCGGTGACCTGCAGACCACCGTCTGCTTCGACTGCGATATTGATGGCGTAATCAAGGATGCGTTCCTCGCCCTGCGCGGCCAGTGCCGCAAGCAACGTCAGTAATACAATGCCGGTGCGGATCATGGCATCTTCGACAAACGCACGGCCGCTCGATTCTCATCGCGTGCCTGGTAGAACTCGGCGGCGTCGAAACTGAAACCTCGCGCGATGAACAGATCCGGCACCCGCTGCACGGCGTTGTTGTAATCGCGAACCGCGCCGTTGTAGAACCGCCGCGCATATTGCAGATGATCTTCGACTTCGACCAGTTCGCGCTGCAGTTGGAGGAAATTTTCGCTCGCCTTGAGATCCGGGTATGCTTCCTGGAGCGCGAACAGCCGTGTCAGCGCCTGTTCGAGTTGCGTCTCGACTGCACCGAGCTGCGCCGGGCTGTGGATTGTCACAGCCTGTGCGCGCAATGTCGTGACGTTCTCCAGTACGGCCTTTTCATGACCCGCATAGGCCCGCACCGCCGCGACCAGCTGCGGTACCAGGTCATGCCGCCGCGTGAGCTGCACGTCGATATCGGCCCAAGCGGTATGAAACTGGTTGCGCAGGCGCACCAGGCGGTTGTAGATGAAGATAGCCCAGGCCAGGAGGGCGAAGCCAAGCAGCAATGCAATCGTGGTCATGAATCTGCTCGGGCAAGGGACAGAAATTTGCATGGGCCGGAGACAGCGCCCGGCCTGTCGAAATACCGCCATTTGCACCTTTTGAGAAAAGTCCCGTTATGCGTATTTCCCACGTTGCACTTCCACCCGCAGGTTTTTGATGAATGGTGCCGGGATGACAGGTCTCCGGCAACTGTACGGGCGAATATAGTTGAAACTTTCTGTCACGACAAGCCAGGGTTTCAGATCTGGGTTATCAGGCGATGTCCGCCAGCAGGGCGCAGGTCAGGGGGATGCAGGATGTTACTGCCTGGTGAATTACTTTAAAGATTACTTTTCACTGTCCATTGTTACCAGCCCGTCCCGGATCTCCACCTGGCGCGGAGTACGGCGGGCGAGGGCGGGATCATGCGTGATAACCAGGACTGTATGTCCCTGTTCCCATAACTCGTGAAACAGGTTCATGATGTCGCCACCTGAACTGGTATCGAGATTACCGGTCGGCTCGTCGGCGAGGATGATATCGGGTTCCATGGCCAGGGCACGGGCTATGGCGACCCGCTGCATCTGTCCTCCTGAAAGTTCGGTGGGTTTATGTTCCATCCGGTCAGCGAGCCCCACTCGCTCGAGTAACTCATGAACTCTTTCCCGGCGCTTGCGTTTCGCAACACCGCCGAACAGTAACGGCATCTCTACGTTTTCATACGATGTGATCTGCGGCAACAGGTTAAAACTCTGGAAGATAAATCCTATCCTCCGGTTGCGGATTTCCGCCAGTTTCTCCCTGTTCAATACCGAGACTTCTTCCTGGCGTAACTGATAACTCCCGGATGTAGCAGTATCCAGGCAACCGATTAGATTCATGAGTGTACTCTTGCCGGATCCCGATGGACCGGTTATCGCCACCATTTCGCCATTGTTTATTTTGAGATTAATGCCTTTGAGGGCCTCGACTTTTACTTTACCCGTGTCATACGACTTGGTCAGATCCTTAATAAGGATCACTTCTTCTTTTTCCCGTCCCGTGTTATCGGTATTGGTATATTTGAGTTTTTTCAAAGTCATAGGCCTGTTACTCGTAATGCAGCGTTTCGGCAGGGTTTATGGAGGCGGCCCGGCGTGCCGGAAAATACCCGGCGGTTATACCTATCAGACCCAGTACGGCCGCCGAGATCAGGCCGATAGAAAGGGACAGGGTGGGTTTCCCCAGCAGGTTCAGGGCCTCGTTGTCGCCGGTAGGGATGCGATCCAGGATGAAAATGACGGCCACGGCCATGAGCACCCCTGCCGCGCCCCCAATCAGTGTATAGACTAATCCTTCCAGTACGATGGGTCCCGTGATCCACTCGCGGCGGGCACCCATGGCCATCTTGATGCCGATTTCCTTGGTACGCTCCTTGACCACGGCATACATAATGTTGGCCACACCGACGCCGCCGATGACCAGGGTCAGGGCACCGATGATGCCCAGGAAGATCTGGATCCCCGTCAACATGTTGCGCGTCACTTTAAACGTCTCCACTGTATTCCAGGTACCGAAAACCCGTTTGTCTTCCGGGTTATAGCCATACCTGGAGCCCAGAACATTATTCAGCTCCTTGAGCACCGTTTCCATCTGTTCCGGCTGTTCCGGCTTCACCACGAGATTACCTAATTTTTCGTTTCCGAACTGGGCCTTGAAGGTGGTAATGGGAATGGCGATCTGGTCCTCGTCCATGCCGTTATAGTTACCCATGCTGACCTTGGGCATCATGACCCCGATGACCGTATAGGGAACCTTGTCGATAAAGAATTGTTGCCCTAGCGGATTTACTTTGCCAAAAATTTTCTCTGCAATTTTGTTACCCAGGAACGCCACCCGGCGCCGCAGTTGTTCGTCCATGGGATTTAGGAACCGGCCGCCCGGTGCGGGAATGTGGTTGCGGATTTCTCCAAAACCATGAGTCACGCCTTTGATCCTCTCACTGGTCGTGATATCCCCACGGGTAACGGTATTCCATTGATGTATTTCACCGGACACATCCACCAGATTGGGGATCCGTTCCCGCAGTAAGGCTACGTCTTCAATACGGGGTTGTATGGGACGGCCGGCAGGCAGGCCCTGCCAGGTCAGGCTGGTAGTACCCGGCCAGAGTACGGCCAGGTTGCTGCCCATGCCATGCGAGGCGGTGGAAATAGATATTTTCAACCCTTCACCGAAGGCGAGCAGCAACAGCAGTGCCAGCGTACCCCAGGCAATGGAAGCCACTGTCAGGAACGCCCGTTTTTTCTGTACGCGGCTCGAACTGAGGAACAGGTGTAATACCAGGCCGGGTCTCGGTTTATACATTAATATAGCCTCACATCTTCATCGCCACGACCGGGTCGAGGTTGGCCGCCGTGCGGGCAGGGAAGTAGCCGGAGACAAAGCCGATTAAACCAAGCATACCCGCGGTGATGGCGGCAGCTTCCGGTGAGATTCGTGGAACGCCGACATATTCGGTCAGGTTAAAGGCTGGAAAGACAGCGCATATTCCCAGTGTGATCAGAATACCGATAATGCCGCCCACGACCGTCATAATCAGGGTTTCCAGGACCAACTGGCCGAGTATGCTGCGGGGTTTGGCGCCGAGGGCCATCTTGATGCCGATTTCGCGGGTCCGTTCTTCCACCACCACGTTCATGATGTTGGAAACGCCGATCCCGCCGACGACCATGGTCAGACAGCCGATCACGCCCAGGAATATGCGAAAGGCGAGCATAAAGGTTTGCAGGAATTGTGCGCTCTGCGTTGTGTCCCAGAGTCCGAGGGCTTGAATGTCCGTGGGATCGAATACGTGCTGGCCCGCCATGATTTGCAGTACGTCGGTTTTCAGCGCGTTGGTTTCGGCAACGTCCGCCGCCATGAATACGATATTGCTGACATATTTCTGTCCGGTCATCGCCCGGAACGGTGCGGCAGGGATAAATACGCGGCCGTTGTCCGGCCCGGCATAGTTTGAATTCTGGGTTTTTTTCTTTAATACGCCGACAACCTGGAACGGTGAACCCTGGAGCAGGATAATCTGCCCTACCGGCGGCTGATCGGCAAACACCTGTTTCGCCAGCTCGTCACCAAGGAAAGTCACCCGTCTTCTCTTTTCCTGGTCCAGTGAATTTATGAAACGGCCGCCGGTGTCGGGGATCAGGTTGCGTATCTCGGCAAAGTCCGGGTCGACTCCCGAGACAGACACGCTCAGTACCTTTGACCCATGCTGGAGTTTCATGCCCTGCATATGTTCCGCAGAAATCGCGCCCAGGCCGTAAGCCTTTTGCCTGATAATCCGGATATCGTCTTCATCGAGTTGTATGCGCCGACCCTTGCCCATGCCCTCGTAGGGCTTTGATGTCCGGGAAGGCCAGCCAATGACGACATTATTCCCGATACCGGCGCTGCTCTTGAGCAATTGCTCACGGAGACCGTCACCGAATGCCAGCAGCAGGCTGACCGCCGCGGTACCCCAGATAATGCCGAACAGGGTAAGCAGGGTTCGTAATTTCTGACTTTGGGTGTCGCGTAGCAGTTGACGGAGGATGTTAACCATCGCAGGCTGGTCCTAACCCTCTATTTCCCTGGGCGGCCGTTGCACTATTTTATCGCCTTCTTTGAGACCGGAAATCACTTCTATATTCAAGCCGTCCGAAAGACCTGTCTCCACGGGAACTTTGCGCGGTTCGTCTTCGGGGACTTCACCCGGGATCTCAACAAAAGATTTCGCTGCCTCTTCTTCGAAGATGACCAGCCGTTCCGGGATTAACAATATTTTCTGTTTTTCACGTATCACCAGGTCGGCGTTGGCGGAATATCCGGCCCGTAACAGCACGCCATCGTGCGCGTCCAGTTCGATTTCGACCTCGAATAGTTTTGCGTTTTCCTTCTCGATCGCCTGGGGAGCGATGCGGGTGAGGTGGCCGGTAATAGTAGCATCGGGCAGGGCGCCGACTTTCAGGCGCACGGGCAGGCCCGCCTGCAGTTTTCCGACATCGATCTCATCGACTGTACCCTTGAAGATCAGGTCACTCATATCAGCGATAGTGGCAAGTTTGGTCCCTTCCATGTACCCGGTCAGCGGCACTACCGAGTCACCGGGGTTGACCAGTCGTTCCAGCATGATACCGGCGGCCGGCGACCGGATGACCGACTCCATTTTCTGGCCGCGGCCGCTGATGCGGCCTTCCTGGATCAACTGCAGCCGGTTCCTGGCGCTGTTCAGTTCAATCCGGGCCAGTTCATAGGTTTCATGCTTGGTATCATGTGTGTCCTTGGATTCCAGGCCCTTGTCCATGAGTTCCTGGGACCGTTCCATGTCCGTGTTGGCCCGGTTATACGCTGATTGTGCCGAGTCCACTTGGCGCTCGGCTTCAAGCAGCTCTCCCGGTGTCGGATCGGGACTGATTTCGAAGACAGGGTCGCCGGCCTCGACCTTATCGCCCACCTTTACCGGGGCATTCCTGACGATGCCTGAAATCTTGGACTTGATATCAAACTTCAGGCGTGGCTGGATCTGGCCCACCGCAACCGCCTTCTCCGTAATGTCGCCCCGGGTAACCTCCACCAGTGTGTATGACGGTTTATCCGACCGCTGATCCTGGACAAAGGCATATCCGCCAACAACAATTGACGCCAGTAATACGAAAACAAGTAATATCTTTACTACTTTAGCCATAACTGTTCACCCCGTTTCCCCTTAAACACCCGCGACATCAATTTCTTGTTAAGTTTATCTGTAAGCAGACGTTCAGACTACAACGACTATAACCAGACATAGTGTTAGCTTGCTGACTTTAGTAAATACCGGGCTCATCAATAAAAGTTACTGATAACGTGAAAATAAAGCAACAGGGGGCGATGGCGCCGGTAATAAACGCATTCAGAATAAAAGCAGGATTTCGAACATTTAACCCCTTGATTTCTTTAACTGGAGCAGGGGCTTCGATTTAAGGAAACACTGAATTTTAATGGCTTTGACCCCTTATCATCGTCCTCGTTAATTCGCGTTCTGTCTCGTGAGCGCGATAAGCAATGTCAACGTATTACATCTCTCCTGAAGGCAGCTTGAAAGGATCTAACGAAGGATCGTGAAAGGGGGATCGTGCGGATTAAAAGGGTATCCACTTTTTCTTCC
>Ga0209640_10005383_pt1 | contig 11193 bp, 6 predicted proteins | sample RifCSP10_1_FD_184018 | JGI IMG/M metagenome (GOLD analysis project Ga0209640, IMG submission 184018) | Soil microbial communities from Rifle, Colorado - Rifle CSP2_sed 10_1 (SPAdes) (version 2) | ecosystem: Environmental > Terrestrial > Deep subsurface > Rock core/Sediment | place: Rifle...
CGTCCTGTCGCTTGCCGCCACCTGGCCGCTCGCGCGCGGGCTCGCGCGCGACGTCGCATGGGACCTCGGCGACTCGGTGCTCAACATCTGGATCCTCGCCTGGGACGTCGAGCAGATCCGCCAACTGCTGGCCGGTGACCTGTCCCGGCTCTGGAACGTCTTCGACGCGACGATCTTCCATCCGGCCCCGCTGGCGCTCGCCTACTCGGACCACCTCCTGCCGCAGGCGCTTCAGGTGTCGCCGGTGGTGTTGCTCACGGGCAACCCGATCCTCGGCTACAACCTGCTCTTCCTCTCGACCGTCGTTCTCTCCGGCCTCGGCATGTACCTCCTCGTGCGCGAGCTGACGGGCAACGCCCTCGCCGCCACCGTGGCCGGGCTGCTCTTCGCGTTTGCGCCCTACCGCCTCGCGCAGGCGTCGCACGTGCAGGTGCTCTCGTCGCAGTGGATGCCGTTCGTCTTCTACGGGCTCACGCGATACGTTCGTTCGGTGGCTCCACCGAGGCTTGACGCGGAGGTGGAAGGATCCGCCCGACCTGCCGGGCGTCTGCGGCCGCTCGCGGGTGCCGCGGTGGCGCTGGCCGCCCAGGGCTTGTCAACGGGCTACTACCTGTTCTTCTTCACGCCGTTTGCCGTCGGCTTCGCGCTGTGGGAAATCGGACGCGCACGGTTATGGCGCGACCGGCGCACGTGGGTGGCTCTGTCGTGTGCGGGACTGCTCGTCGCCGCCGTCACCGTGCCGTTTCTGCTGCCCTATGCGGCGTTGCGCGCGCAGGGATACGCGTCCCGCTCGCTGGCCGAAGTCACGCTCTTCTCCGCGGACGTCTACTCGTACGCGACGGCCTTCGCCGACCAGCGCATCTGGGGGGCCATCCTGCAGGTGTACCCGAAATCCGAGGGCGAGCTCTTTCCCGGGCTCGTACCGGTGCTGCTGGCGCTGATTGGCGTCTTCTTGTACGGGCTTCGGATGAACCCGCGTTCCGATCCCCGATCCCCGATCCCCGATCCCCGATCCCCCTCATGGCTTGCCTGGCTTCTCGCGGCCACGGCCATCGGCCACGGCGTGGCAGCCCTACTCACCATCGCCCTCCGGCGCGTCACGCTGGATACGGGGCTCTTCGTCGTGCGCATGGGCAATATCGACCGGATGCTCTTACGCGCCGCCGTGGCGCTTGCGCTGCTGCTGGTGGTCTCGCCCACCGCGCGCATGCGGCTCGGCGCTTTCATGCGCGACCGCGGCTTCTTCGTCCTCGGGCTTGTCGCCGCGGCCTGGCTCTCGCTCGGACCGGAACCGCAATCGCTGGGCCGGCCGATTGAGCTGGCCGCGCCGTACCGCCTTCTGTACGACCATGTCCCCGGCTTCGATGGTCTCCGCGTGCCGGCGCGGTTTGCGATGATTGGGATCTTCATGCTGGCAGTGCTGGCAGGCTACGGGGCCGCGGTGCTGGCGCGCTTCAGGCCAGGGCGCCGCGCCCTTGTTGTGCTCGCCGCGGCATTCCTGCTCGAGAGCACGCACGTGCCGTTTGTCGTCAATGGCATGACGCCACTCCTCGACTTCAACACGCCCGAGGCGCGCCTGTATCGCCCCTCACGCGCCCCGGCCATCTACCACGAGATGGCACGGCAGGCGACCGCGAGCGTCGTCGTGGAGCTGCCGCTCGGGCAGCCGGACTTCGATCTTCGCGCGATGTACTACTCAACCGTCCACTGGCGCCCGGTCGTCAACGGGTACAGCGGCATCTTTCCACCGCATTACGGTCGCCTCATTCCGGCGCTCTCTGAAATTCCGCGCCACGCTGACGTGTCGCTGCAGGCGCTGCGGGCCACCGGTGCCACGCACGTGATTCTTCACGAGGCCGCCTACCGCGGCAGCGAAGGCGCGGAGACGGCGGCCGTGCTCCGCAACGCGGGCGCCGTCGAGTTGTTTCGCGACGGCGGAGACGTGCTCCTGCGGCTGGGCAGGGAGTAGGGGGCAGGGGTTAGGAGGAGCCCTGGCACGCTGGTTGCGGGTCTGGAGCTGCAGGACTTATGGCGGCTGGCGCGCTTGCGTATTCAGCTGAACTTTTCGGCACCGCCGCCGGACTTTTCAGCACGACGGTTCCGAATGTGCGCACGAGCGCGCTCCGGCGCGCACGTGCGGCGCGTGGACCCCGCCGGCTGTCATTCCGGCGTTCCGGCTTCGGCGAGCTTACACTCGCGGTCTTCCTGCTCGCACAATGCCTCGACGGGGTTCTCACCTACATGGGCGTGGCCGCGCTCGGTATCGGCATGGAAGGCAACCCCATCGTCGCGGCGCTGATGACGCATCTGGGCCACGGTCTCGGGCTGCTGAGCGCGAAGGTGCTGGCCGGGGCGCTCGGCATCTGCCTGCACGTGTGCCAGATTCACGCGGTGGTCGCGTTGCTCGCCGGCTTCTACCTGACCGTCGCGATTGCGCCCTGGACCATGATCCTCTTCTTCTAGCACGGCCCGACTAGAACGATCCGAACGACGCGAACGACCCGAACGATCCGAACGACTATACTGGCCCGATGCGCCGGGACCCGCTCGAATACCTCTCCAGCGAGTTGCAGGCGCTCAGGGACCAGGGCCTCTACCGGACGTTGCGCGTGCTCGACGGCGAGCAGAAGGCGCGCACCTCCATCGATCGCCGGGTCGTCGTCAACCTCTCGTCCAATAACTATCTCGGCCTCACGACGCACCCCAGGCTCCGCGACCGCGCCATCGAGGCGACGCGCCAGCTCGGCGTCGGCTCCGGATCGGTGCGCACGATCGCGGGCACCATGGAGATCCACATGGAGCTCGAGCGGAAGCTCGCCGCGTTCAAGCGGACCGAGGCGGCCGTCGTGTTCCAAAGCGGCTTCACCGCCAATGCGGGCACCGTCTCGTCGATACTCGGCCGCGACGATGTCATCGTCTCCGATGAGCTGAATCACGCCAGCATCATCGACGGGGCGCGGCTGAGCCGGGCCACCATCAAGGTCTTCCCCCATCGCGACGCCGCGGCCGCGCGCCGGATCGTTCAGGAGCTGCCGGCCGGGCAGCGTAAGCTCATCATCACCGACGGCGTATTCAGCATGGACGGCGACCTCGGCGCCCTCCCGGAGCTCTGCGATCTGGCCGGGGAATTCGGCTGCATCATGATGGTTGACGACGCGCATGCGAGCGGCGTGTTCGGGCAGCAGGGCCGCGGCACGGTGGATCACTTCAAGCTGCACGGCCGCGTCGACGTCCAGGTGGGCACCCTGTCGAAGGCCATCGGGGCGCTCGGCGGCTACGTGGCGGGATCCCGCGCGCTCATCGAGTTCCTGTACCACCGGGCGAGGCCGTTTCTGTTTTCGACGTCGCACCCGCCCGCCGTGGCGGCCACGTGCCTGGCCGCGCTCGAGGTGCTCGAAACGGAGCCCGCGCTGATGGACCGGCTCTGGGAGAACACGCGCTTCTTCAAGGCCGGTCTTGCCGCGCTGGGTTTCGACACCGGCGCCAGCGAGAGCCCGATTACGCCCGTGATCGTGGGCGAGGCCGCGCGCGCGATGGCGCTGTCCGATCGCCTCTTCGAGAAGGGCGTCTTCGCCCAGGGCATCGGATTTCCCACCGTGCCGCAGGGGAAGGCGCGCGTCCGCACCATCGTGACCGCCACGCACACCCGCGACGAGCTTCAATTTGCCCTCGACTGCTTCAAGGCGGTCGGGGCGGAGCTGGGTGTGATATGACGTATCGGGAGCCTTGAATGGGTCGCCGCCTGGCCTTGCTGCTCGCGTGCGCGGTCATCTGGCCGGGCTCCGCCTTCGCGCAGACCCCGCCAGCCGACGGTGTCGGTGCGCTGCTCGCGCGGCTCGAAATGCTGCTGCAGGCCGGCAGCAGCGCCGACTTCAGCTCGCTCGTGACGACCACCTTCCCGCCGGAGCAGGTCGAACAGTTTGCCGGCGACCTGTTCTATCCGGGCACACGCCGCGCCATCGTCATCGAGCGCGACCGTGCGGCGCTGGCCGGTGCGCTTCCCGGCGATGGGTATCGCGTGGTCGTCGAGATGTTCACGGAAACCGCGGAACGAGCGCGCATTATGACCGTGCTGTTCGACGTCCGGCGGCCGCCCGGCGGCGCCGACGACACGTGGCGGTTTACCGCGGCGCAGGCGGTCACGTCGATCGATGGGCTCTTTCGGCTGCGGGTCGATCCCTCGAAGCAGTTCCTGGCGCGCAACCTGACGATCGCCGCGGAAGACCTGCTCCTTACGCTGACAACCGGATCCGTGTTCCTCGTCGAGAGCGAGACCGGCATCACCGGCCTCGTCCTGTTCGGGCAGGGCGTGATGCGGTTCAGCCCGCAGCCGCAGACCGAACGGGGGCAGCTGCGGATCTTCGGGGGCGCCGAATCGCTTCAGGCGCCGTTTGACGCCGCATTCGTACGGCTGAATCCGCTGGACTACGAGCAGCGCGTTCGCGTGGCCGGCCTGACGCCGGTGCCGCTCAATCGCCGCGAGCTGCGGCGCGCCCAGGATGTGTTCGCGCGCGAGGCTCCGAAGTCCTTCAGCCTCGACTTGCGGGAGCTCAGCAGCGAACCCTGGTACCTGCTGCCGTCCCAGGGCGACTTCCTCGCCGAGGTCCGCACGCGACGGCACGGCATGCTGACCTACTCGCGCGCGGGCATGCAGGTCGAGGACATCACGCTCTTCGACCGCGAGCGGCGCCGCACGATTGCGCTCTACCCGTCGGCCCAGCGGCGCACGGCGCGCGGCCTCTCGTTCAACGAAGACGACCTGCGCGACTACGACGTCCTCGACTACGACATCGAGACCACGATCTCGCCGGAAACGGATTTCATCGAGGGCCGCACCCGCCTGCGCCTCCGTATGCGATCGCAGGGCTCCTCGTCGCTGACGCTGCGCCTGTCGGACGACCTCACCGTCCGGGGCGTCGCCAGCACCGAGTACGGGCGGCTCCTGCACCTTCGGATCCGCGATCAGAACAGCGTCATCGTCAACCTGCCGGTCGCGCTGTCGAGAGACGCCGAGCTCACGCTCCTGGTCACCTACGCCGGACGTGTCACGCCGCAGGACATCGACGACGAAGGGCTGCAGATGGGCGAAGGCCCGCGCGAAGAGCCCTTCCTATTTCCACCGGAGCCGTACTTCCTGCTGAGCAGCCGCTCCTACTGGTATCCGCAGAACCCGATCACCGACTATGCCACCGGGACGCTGCGCATCATCGTCCCCGAGGGATACGGGTGCGTGGCCAGCGGTCAGCCGCGATCGGGCGACGAGGTCACGCTGCGCGACCTGCTGACGCTCACCGAGGGGCGGTCGTTCGTCTTCACGGCGCGCGATCCGCTGCGGTACTTCGCGGTGGTGGTCAGCCGGTTCGCCCGCGCCGCCGACGCGATCGTCAAGCTGGCGCCGGGCATCGGGGATCCGAGCGACGCGGCGGGCATCAGGCTGGCCATTGACGCCACCCCGCGCCAGCAGGGGCGGGGACGCACGCTCATCACCGACGTCGAGGCGATCATGCGCTACTACGCCGGCCTGCTCGGCGAGGTGCCGTACGCGTCGATGACGGTGGCGCTCGTCGAGCACGATCTGCCCGGCGGCCACAGCCCCGGTTACATCGCCGTGCTGAACAGCCCCATCCAGAACTCGCGGTACACGTGGCGCAACGACCCGGCAGCCTTCTCCGGCTTTCCGGAGTTCTTCCTCGCCCACGAGCTCGCGCACCAGTGGTGGGGCCAGGCGGTCGGCTGGCGGAATTATCACGAGCAGTGGCTCAGTGAAGGCTTCGCGCAGTACTTCGCGGCGCTGTACGCGCGGAACGCGCGAGGCGAGCGGACCTTCGTCGATATGCTGCGGCAGTTCCGGCGCTGGGCGGTGGCCGAATCGGACGAAGGACCGATCTCCCTCGGCTCCCGTCTGGGTCACCTCAGGGGGCAGCCGCGCGTCTTCCGGGCCCTCGTGTACAACAAGGGCGCGGCCGTGCTGCACATGCTGCGCCGCCTCGTCGGCGACGAACACTTTTTCAACGCCCTGCGGCGGTTCTACGCCGACCAGAAGTTCCGCAAGGCGGGCACCGACGACCTCCGCGCCGTCTTCGAGGAGGAATCGGGCCGATCGCTCGAACGATTCTTCGACCGGTGGATTTACGGCGCCGAGGTGCCGCGCCTGCGCTACAGCAGCACCGTCAGCGGCGGCACGGTCGCCGTCCGGTTCGAGCAGGTCGGGACGAGCGTGTTCGACCTTCCCGTCACCGTCAGCCTCATCTACGCCGACGGGCAGACCGAAGACGTGATCGTGCCGGTCACCGAACAGCGCGTCGAGTGGACGCGGTCCGCCGAGCGCGCGGTCAAGCAGGTGCAGATCAACCGCGATTTCGCCGCGGTCGCCACCTTCGAACGGTACCCGTAGGCGCCCGCCCTGCGGTTGGTGGTTCATCCACGAACCACGACCGTTTGATATGATCGGCGGGATATGGAAACGGTGACGCTGACGATAGACGGGCGTCCGATCGCGGTCGCGAAAGGCACAACGATCCTCCAGGCAGCCATCGAAGCCGGCATCTCGGTTCCGTACTACTGCTATCACCCGGGCATCAGCATCGACGGCTCCTGCCGCGTGTGCGTCGTCAAGATTGAGAAGATGCCGAAGCTGCAGACGTCGTGCTCGACGGTCTGCACCGACGGGATGGTCGTCTCGACGCGCGACCCGGAAGTCGTCCAGGCGCGCGCCGGCGTGTTCGAGTTCCTGCTCATCAATCACCCGCTCGACTGCCCGGTGTGCGACAAGGGCGGCGAGTGCCCGCTCCAGGATTTTTCCTACACGTTCGGCCCCGCCGAGAGCCGGATGGACTTCCCCCGGCGCGTGTTCGACGGCGAGGGCGTCAGGGCCGATGTCGATTTCGGCCCCACGCTGATGCTGAACCGCAACCGGTGCATCCTCTGCACCCGGTGCGTCCGCTTCATGAAGGAAATCGACGGCGATGCGCAGATCGGCGTCGTGGACCGCGGTGCCGGGAGCGAGATCGCCACGTTCGAGGAGCGCGGAGTGCACTCGCTCGTGTCGGGCAACCTGATGGATGTCTGTCCGGTCGGCGCGATCCTGACCAAGGACTACCGCTTCAAGAGCCGCCCCTGGGACAATCCGGGCGTCGTCGACACCGTCTGCACGCTGTGCTCGAAAGGGTGCAGCACGAGCGCCTGGCTGAAGGGGAAGCCCGAATGGGCGAGGGGATCGCGGCTGATTCGCATGACGCCGCGCTACAACCCGGACGTCAACGGCTATTGGATGTGCGACATCGGCCGCTTCAACTATCACTGGATTGAGGGCGAGGCGCGCCTGCGCCGCCCGATGCTGCGCCGCGGCGCCGTGCTCGAGGCGGCGGCATGGCACGACGTGCAGCCCCGGCTCCGCGATCGGCTGCGGGAGGCGGGCGCGGCCGATTCAACGGGTGTCCGCTTCCTCGTGTCCGCGCACGCGGCCACCGAGGAGCTCTTCGTGCTCAAGCAGCTCGTCGAGGGACTGCTGGGACCGGACGGACTCCGGTCGGTGACGATGGCGTGGACGCGGTCGGAGAAGCCGCAGCCTGCTGGGACGAAGTTCAAGGTGCCGGCGACCGACGCTCCCAACGTGACCGGGGCACGCGACCTCGGCTATCAGGTCGGCCGCGGCCATGACGGTCCTGCGGACGTCACCGCGCTGCGGACCGCGGTTGAAGCCGGCCGCGTGAAGGTCCTCTACGTCATCGATTCCGGTCCTGACGGGTCGCTGGGCGACGTGTCGTGGGTCGTGGCGGCGCGCCGCAGCGGCACGCTCCCGCTGCTCGTCGTGCAAGGCGTCGTGATGCACGAGCTGGCGGCGGCAGCGGACATCGTGCTGGCTGGCGCGACCTTTGTCGAGAAGGACGCGATCTACACCACCGATCAGGGCCGCGTCCAGGTGGCCTCGCGCGCGATTGCGCCGCCGGGCGACGCGCTCGAGGATTGGCAGATTCTTGCCGACGTCGGGCGCTCGCTGGGCCTCGCGCTGCCCTACGACAGCGCCGCCGACGTGCGGCGCGCGCTGGCCGCCGCCATGCCGGGAACGGCCTATGCGGAGGCCGAGCGCCTGGCGTTCGCCCGCCCCGTTCCGGCGCGAAACTGGCTGCAGGCGTCCAATCCCTCGGAACGGTGGAAGTGGGATTTTCTGTATCAGGACGTGCCGCCGGTCAAGGGGCACTCGGTGCAGATGGAAGCGGTTCCGCCTCACGGGGCGTATATTCCCTTGAAACCCGTCGAGTGAGGTCGAGTAAGGTAGACGGAGACGTTTAGGTCTCCGTCTCCGGTCGAACTGTATGGCAGAAAACGTCACGTTGCTGGCGGCGTTTGGCGCGGGGCTGCTGTCCTTCATCTCGCCGTGTGTCCTGCCGCTCATCCCCGGCTATCTCTCCTACGTCTCGGGCCTGTCGCTCGATGAGATGCGCGGCGGCACGGCGGCCGTGGCCTCAACACCAGGTGGCGTCGCCGTCGCTGTCGCGGCGCCCGTGGCTCGCCGGCGTGTCGTCCTGGCGTCGCTTGCCTTCATCCTTGGCTTTTCGATCGTGTTTGTCACGCTCGGCGCGTCGGCCAGCGCCATCGGCCAGTTCCTGATGTCGAGGCTGTCGATCCTGAGCCGCGTGGCCGGCGGCATCATCATCATCTTCGGCCTGCACACGATGGGCGTGCTGCGCATCGAGTGGCTGTATCGGGAAAAGCGCGTGCAGACGACGAAGCAGCCTGCCGGGCTCGTCGGGGCGACGCTGGTCGGGATTGCGTTTGCGGTGGGTTGGACGCCGTGCATCGGGCCGATCCTGGCGGGCATTCTTGCCGTGGCGGCGGCGCAGGACACGGTCGGCGACGGCGTGCGGCTCCTGTCGGCCTACTCGCTCGGCCTTGGCGTGCCGTTTCTGGCCACGGCGCTGGCGATCGACCGGTTTTATGCGGCGTTCGCGAAAATCCGCCGCTACTATCACGCGATTGAGGTGGTGTCGGGCGCGCTCCTGATCGCGATCGGCGTGCTGATCTTCACCAACCGCTTCACGATCATCGTGCAGTGGCTCTCGCCCTATCTGCCGGTGTACTAATCGCAAGGCTCAAACCACAAGCACAATTCGCGCGTGGCAGCCGGGGAAACGTCTCGGCACCACGGGACAATACACATCGGCTGGCGTGTCCTCTACTTGTTACACACACGTAACATCTGTGACATTTTCACGAAACCTCCGTGGTTTACAAGTCATGGATATGAAGAGATTCTGCCTGGCGCTGACGTTGCCTCTTGTGCTGGCGTCCCCCGCGACCGGCCAGACGACATCGACGCACACGGCTCCGGCGCAATCGACATTCCAGACCGCGCAGTCGTCGGGCGGAGCTGACACGAGATCGACCTACGATAAGATCTGGCAGCAGTTCACCACGATCTACGACAACCGATCGAATCCGGTGGTGCAGCGGATCCTGTTCAGCGGGCGCTTCCAGCACGAGTTCGCCGCGATCGATGCCGACCAGGGCGATCACGACGAATGGAACACGCGACGTCTGCGCCTCGGTCCGCGGATCACGCTTTTCCGCACGTGGACGGTGTCCGCCGAAGCCGAACTGAACCCCCAGGAAATGGACCCCCTCTACATGCGCCTCACGGACGTGTACGTGCAGTGGAGCAGAAGTGGGCGGCTTGCCTTCACCGTAGGCAAGCAGGGCATCCCGTTCACGATGGATGGCTCTACCTCATCGAAAGAGCTCGTCACGATCGACCGGAGCAATCTGACCAACAACATCTGGTTCCCGCAGGAGTACATCCCGGGCCTCAGCGTCTCGGGACGGGTCGCGCCGTGGACGTATCGCGTCGGCGTGTACTCTGCGGGCGAGGCGAACAAGGAATTCGGCAAGTTCGACGGAGGCGCCGCCACGCTCGCGCTCGTTGGGTACGACTTCGGGAAGACGCTCGGTGTAAAGGAGGCGTTGCTGAGCGGCAATTACGTCTATCAGCACCCGGACACGGACAACACGTTCACGCGGCAACTGGAGCACGTCTTGTCGGTCAATTTCAAGTTCGAGACCGACCGGTGGGGCATGCGCTCAGATCTCTCGACGGCGGACGGTTACCTGCGCCAGAGCGACGTGTGGGGCGTGATGACGATGCCGTACGTCAACCTGACCAGCAAGCTGCAGGCCGTGGGCAGGTACACGTTCCTCGACAGTGCTGATCCGAACGGTGTCCTGCTTGCGACCTACGAAAACCGCCTCGTCAGAGGGCGTGGCGACCGGTACAACGAGCTGTATCTCGGCGCGAACTATTTCTTCTACGGTCACAAGCTGAAGCTGCAGAGCGGCGTGCAGTTTGCCGACATGAACGATCGCGCCAACGACGGCGGCGCGTATTCAGGCGTGTCCTGGACGACGGGGCTTCGTATCGGGTGGCCGTAACGGCAAGACGGACCGCCGGGTCAACAAGAGCCCAAGCTACCGCGGACCAGCCCTCCGGGCGACGCGCATTCCGGGTCGAATCTCATCGTTCCCGCGTCGAACAATGACGTCCCCTTCCCGAAGGTCCCCGAAGATCTCGATGAGGTCTGCACTCACCTCGCCGCGCCGAACATCCACCCATTCAGCAACGCCGTTCTGCACCCTGACGACGAACTGACGCTCGGACGTGCGCACGACCGCGGTTGTCGGCACGAAGAGACTCGTGCGTCCGCGTGACACGGGCCACCGCACGTCGGCGAACATGCCTGGCGCCAGCGTGAGCTTCGGATTGGCCACGTCCAGCTCGACGAGCATGCTTCGCGTCTTGATGTCGAGCGAATGCGCCGGCCTGGCGATCACGCCCTGAAAGGTCTCATCGGGAAACGCCGCGACCGTGAAGCTCACGCGAGTGCCTCTGGTAATACCGCCCACGTAGGTCTCGGGCACCGGCACGGCCAGGCGCAGCCTCGAGACCTGCTCGATCCTGACCATCGGCGTGCCCGCGGGGCCCACGAGGCTGCCCGGGTGGACGTGGCGCTCCGTCACCACGCCGTCGAACGGTGCGCGCAGCTCGAGGTAGGCTTCCAGGTCCCTGACGGCCTTGATAGCGGCTTCGGCGGCTGCCACGTTGCTCTTGATGGCCTGGACCAGGGCGCGTGCCGCGTCACGCGTCTTTTCCGCGATCTCGACGTCGTGCCCGGCGACGACTCCAGGCGTTGTGGCGGCAGC
>Ga0209640_10005384_pt1 | contig 11192 bp, 12 predicted proteins | sample RifCSP10_1_FD_184018 | JGI IMG/M metagenome (GOLD analysis project Ga0209640, IMG submission 184018) | Soil microbial communities from Rifle, Colorado - Rifle CSP2_sed 10_1 (SPAdes) (version 2) | ecosystem: Environmental > Terrestrial > Deep subsurface > Rock core/Sediment | place: Rifle...
CATCCACAGCCCCTGCCCTTGCAAGGAGAGGGGCGCGCGGCAGTCGCAGACTCGCTCCGAGAGCGCAGGGAGAGCCCCTTCGAAGCAAGAAGCCGGGCAGCTGCCCGGCCTCTCTTCGCGTTTACTGCCTGGATCTACGCCCTGGCCGGCTCCGCCGGGATCGAGTGCGATGCCTCGCCCGACGCCAGCGCCGCCTGGATCTTCTCGACCAGCAGCCTCGCCGACTCGGCGCTGATCTCGACCGCCACGCGCGTCGGCGAGCCCGCCGCCTCGTTGACGAAGTCGATGTTAAGGCTGTGCTCCAGCGGCGCGTGGAAAGGGTGGTCGAAGTAAACGTTCGCCATGTCGACGCGGAACCAGCCCTCCGGCCCCTTGGCGCTGCCGAACATCTCTGCCTTCTCGGTGATGTAAGTGCACATATCAAGCCTCCGCTGTCTTCTTGCTTCTTGCTTCTTGCTAGCTAACAGCCACGCCCTCCGGCACGTCTGCCGTACTCAAGTACCTCGCGTAAAACGCAAACACCTTGGTCCACGCGTCCATCGCCTGCTCCTGGCGGTACGCCGGCCGGTCCCAGCAGAAGAACGCGTGGCCCGCGCCATCGTAGCGGTGGAACTCGTAGCTCTTACCGAAGCGCTTCAGCGCCTCCTCGTGCTCGTCCACCTGCTCCGGCGTCGGCATCGTGTCGTCGTTGCCGAAGATGCCGAGGATCGGCGCGCCCACCTGCTCCGTCAGGTCGATCGGCGCCACCGGACGCTGCGCGCTCAGAGGGAAACGCTCCGTCGGGATCACGCCGCCGCCCCAGCAATCGACGCCCGCGTCCAGGCCGTCAAGCATCGCCGCGCCCAGCGCCACGTGCCGCCCGCCCGAGCAGAAGCCGATCGCGCCCACTTTGCCGTTGGCATAAACCTGCGTGCGCAGATAATCCATGCAGCCCTGCACGTCGCCCATAACGTTGGCGTCGGACATGCCACCCTCTGCGCGCCCTCGCGCCGCCGCGTCGTCGTAGCTTCCCATCGTATTCCAGCGGTGATACAGGTGCGGGCTTATCGCGGCGTAGCCGTTGTGCGCCAGCTTGCGCACCACCTCGAACGTCCACTCATCCCAGCCCGGCAGGTGGTGGATCACCACCACGCCAGGGTACGGACCCGCCCCCAGCGGCCGCGCGTAGTAGCACTCGATCACGTCCCCGTTGGCGCCCGTGATCATCACGTTTTCGGCGATCATGCCGTTGTACGCCACGAGGTTATCTCCGCTGATGAGGAAACGCACCGACGCGCAGGACTATACCACAGCTTCGCTAGCGGGCTCCGGGGAGTATCCCCCCGGCTGGGTTCGATACGCCGAAGCGCGATCCATACGCTCCTTCAGCGGGGGTCCGGGGGTGTCCCCCCGGCTTTCAACGCCGAAACTCAGGCGACGGTGCTTAAGCCGCGGCGGCGTCGTCCTCACGCCAAACCTCGACGCGGTTGCGGCCGCCTGCCTTGGCGCGGTACATCGCCTTGTCCGCCATGTCGATCAGTTCATCCACGTCCGTGCCATGCTCCGGGAGCAGCGCCAGCCCTATCGAGACGGTGACCGGGCCCACCGGTTCCAGGTTCTCACCGCTTAGAGGCGCTGCTTCGATCGCCTGCCGCAGACGGTCCGCCAGCATCACCGCATCCGTCGGCGGCGTGTCCGAGAACACCACTACGAACTCCTCGCCGCCGTATCGGTACACGTAGTCGTTGTCTCGCACCGAGCTGCGTAGCACCGACGCGACCCTCTGCAGCGTCACGTCGCCGGCGCGGTGGCCGTATTCGTCGTTGAACCGCTTGAAGTGGTCGATGTCGACCATCGCCACCACCGCGCTGCTCCCGCTGTCCGCCAGATCCTTGAGGCTGCCCTCGATGTCCTCGTCCAGCTGCCTGCGGTTTGGCAGGCCGGTCAGCGCGTCGTGGTGAGCGTGCCTCACGCTCGTGTCCGTCGTATCAGCAGCCACGATCGCCGTGGCCACCTGGGACGCCATCATCTCCAGAATCCGCTGGTCCTCGTCGTTGAACGCCTCTTCAGCTATGGCCCAACAAGCGAGCGTACCTACCACGCGAGCACCGACGACTAACGGGACTATCAGGCCGGACTGCATTGCCGGCCGGTGGCTCTGAGCAGAGGGACTCATGTTGGGTGCCGAAGCCGTACCGGCCATCATCTGCTCGCCTTCCCTGTCGATCCTCAGGGAACGGCCTCGCTGGGCTGTACGGCCGGTCGGCCCCTCGCCCAGCGCGACCGAGCCGAGTCCCTGGAGCTCCTGTCCACCCGACGTCATTGCTCCAGCCATGATCAATTCAGAGCCGCGCAGAATTCGCAGCACGGCCATATCGGCGTGCATGATCTTCATCGATTCCCGCAACGTGGCGTTGACAACGTACTTCAAGCTCAGCGTGTCCGTAATCTCTGTGAAAACGTTGTACAGAGCGGCGAGCTGATCATTCCTGTACTGCAGCCTGACCGTTGTCACCGCGAACCCAGCTCGTTCTACCTCTATCTCCGTCAAGGTGCGCTGGATGTGGCGCGACATGAACCGCCCGAACAGGAGGAACGTCGCCGTACCTGCGATCGCCAGGCCCAGGATGGCGTTCCGCAAGAGGCCAATCGCCTCGTCGAAGTCGTCGCGCAGCGCCTCAGATTCGGCCGTCAAGCCCGGGATACCCTCGCGCGTGAACGCCTGCACGCTTTGAAGCCCTAGCTCTAGCTGCCGCAGATTGCGCGGCGACGGGTCCGTGTAGTACTGCTCCAAGGCCGCCTCGACTCGCAGACCCTCCGACGCCGCCGTGAGCTGCACCGTCACGTCCTCGGTACGAATCAGCAGCTCCGAAAGCCTGCCGCGCAGATACTCCAGGGTCTCATGGAAGTAAGACGCCTCCGTCAACGAAAGCGGGATCGAGATTCCGGCGAGATCGGGGTTGGCCGGGCCGTCATCCAGGCGCTCGAGCTCCAGCGCGAGCGTCACTTTCTTCTCCGGAGTCATCGCCATCGCTTCCGCAGACTCGCGATAAGCGTGGGCCCGGTCGTCCAGGATCTTGATCATCTCGCCCAGCTTCCCCGACGCTTCCGCCGCCAGCAGAGCAGTATCTGACTTGTGGGTCGCCCGCCCCGATGCTGAATCGACCACGTCCTTGGCATAGAACACGACGACAAGCGAGATGATCCCGAACAGTGCGATCAGGCCCATCAGGAGCCTGGACAGCATGGCGGGACTCTTGAAGTCAGGGCGCATTTACGATCCTGCAGCACCGGCTCGACTTTTCGTCGTGCCTTACGGCCTCAGAATTAAGTATCGGTACTTGCCCTGGGCAGCGATAGGCAACGCAGACTTGCAGATTCGAGTGAGACGGTCAGGGTCAGGCCACAGAGTTCAGGTTGGTGCGGTAGACCTCGTCCTCCCACACCTCAATTCGGTTGCGCCCCTTCTCCTTGGCCCGGTACATCGCTTTGTCGGCCATTTCGATCAGCGCGTTAATGTCCGTACCGTGGTCCGGTAGCTGCGCGAGACCAATGGAGATAGTCACCGGGCCCACGGGCTCGAGTTGGTCGCCGGTGAGCGGCGTCGTCTCCACTGCGCTGCGCAGCCGATCCGCGGTGGCCAGCGCGTCCGGGCCCGTCGCGTCCTTGAATATCGCCACGAACTCCTCGCCGCCGTAGCGGTAAATCATGTCGCCCTCGCGCAGCGCGTTGCGCATCACCGAAGCGATCTTCTGCAGCGAAACGTCGCCCACGCGATGGCCAAAGTCGTCGTTTAGGCGCTTGAAATGGTCGATGTCGATCATCACAACAGCCGCCCGCTGCCCCGTCTCAGCCAGGATAGAAAGCTGGCTCATGTCCTCCGTGAGCTGCCGGCGGTTCGGCAGGCCCGTCAGCGCGTCATGCAGCGCCCGGCGTTCGCTCGTCTCCGCGTGGTCCGCCGCAATGACGGCAGTCGCCACCTGCGAAGCCATCATCTCCAGGACCTTCTCGTCCTCATCGCTGTACGCCGATTGATTCCGTGACCAGCAAGCAAGCGTGCCCACGACACGCGCTCCCACAATCAACGGCACGATAATCCCGGACTCGACGCCGGCATTGGGATCGGCCGGAGCAGGCGAAGGCCCCAGCAGAGCCTGGGCGCCGTGGTCGATGCGCATGCTGCGTCCGCGCCGCGCCACGCGGCCGGTCGGACCCTCGCCCAGGGGCACGGGTGGTATGTTGGCGATCTCTTTGCCCTCTGACGTCAGGTTGCCGACAACCACCAGCTCGGACCCCTGTAGCAGCCGCAGCACCACCATCGTCGAGTTCATCACCCGCAGCGTCTCGCGCAACGTCGCGCTGATGACGTAATGCATGCTCAACGTATCCGTGATTTCGGAGAACACGGCGTACAGCGCGCTCAATTGGTCGTTGCGATACTGCAGCGTCCGCGTCGTCTCTTTTAGCGTCGCGCGCTCCGTCTCGCTGGAGACGAAGGCACGGCTAATCAGGCGGCTGACGAACAGGGTCGCAACCGCCATCGTCATCGCCATCGTCACCAGGCTAACCACCATCGCCAGGCGTGCCGTATTCGTGGCGCTGTGCGCAGCCGCTTGCTCGTGCGCCACGCTCAGCGCCAGCGAATCGCCCGCCGTGTTGAGGCTTTCGCCCAGAGCCACCACACCGGCCAGCATGTCGCGGAAGTTCGATGCGGAGTCGTCGTCGAGATAGGCCTCGAGCGCCGCGCGCAACCTGTCGCGGTCCGCCACGACCTGCGAAAGGTCGACGCCCTCCGCGCCCGCGACCAGCTCGTTTATCTGCGCCGAATACATATCGATGCTGCGCTGCAGTGTGATCGCGTCTCTGTCCGACATCGGGATCTTCACGTCCGGCAATGGCGCCGACAGCGACTGCGGATTCTCGAAGCGTGAAGCTACGCCCTTGAGCACCTCAGAACGCTGCTCTGCCGGCAGCGACACGAAGCCTTCCGAGTTAAGCAAGAAGTTGTAGCTGTTCACCACGAGGACCATAAGCGGCTCGCGCAGACCTGCCTGCACCTGCGAGTCGGCGATCGCCGCGTTCGCCTGAGATGCGGCGCTGCGCGAGCGTGAGTCGACCCTCGACGACGTCACCAGGACGGCGCCGATCGCGGCCACGGCGGTACATACCACTACCGCCAGATAGAGGCGCAGCAAGGAATGCGGCGAAAGCGCACGCAAAGCGCCGCCCAGAGTGCCCATCAGAAGCAATATCGACATTCCCAATGGGCAACTGAATGCGCGCCAATAACCCGTTAAGCCCCCACGACCCTCATAGGCGAACCGTTGAGCCAGCCCAGGACGTCCTCCACCGCTTCACCGTAAAAGCGGTCGTAAGTCTCCAGCGTGACGTAGCCCAGGTGTGGCGTGATCAGCGTGTTGTCCAGCGTCAGGAACGGGTGGTCCGGCGGCAGAGGTTCCGGGTCGAACACGTCCAGCCCGGCGCCCGCTATGCGCCGCTCGCGCAGCGCCGCGATCAGCGCGGCCTCGTCGACGATCGGCCCCCGCGACGTGTTCACCAGGAATGCGGTCGGCTTCATCAGTCCCAGCTCCCTCGCCCCCACCAGCCCCCGCGTGCGGTCGCTCAGCACCAGGTGAATGGTCACCACGTCGGCCCGAGAGAACAGCTCGTCCTTGTTCACCAGCTTCGCCCCCACCTGCGCCGCCCGTTCCGCCGTCAGGTTCTGGCTCCAGGCGATTACGTTCATCCCGAACGCCAGCCCTACCTTCGCCACCTGCGAACCGAGGTTACCCAGCCCCAGGCAGCCCAACGTGGCTCCGTGCAACGTCGGCCCAATCGTCGTCTGCCAGTGGCCCGCCCGCGTCGCGCCGTCCTCCTCCGCGATGTGCCGCACGCAGCCAATGATCAGGCCCCAGGTCAGCTCCGCCGTCGGCGTGGCCTGCCCTCCGGTGCCGCACACCACGATGCCCCGGTCCATGGCTGCGGCCATGTCGAAGGCAGCGTTGCGCATGCCGGTCGTCACAAGCAGCTTCAGGTTTGGCAGGCGCTCCAGCAAGCTGCGCGGAAACGCCGTCCGCTCGCGCATCGCCACGATCACCTCGAATGGCTCCAGGCGCCTGACCAGCACGTCTTCATCGCTGATGTGGTCGCGAAACGCCTCTATGTGGGAGTCGGCAGGCAACCTTTCCCAGCCGCCCCTGGAAAGGGCGATGCCCTGGTAGTCGTCCAGCACGGCTATGCGAACCATCGTTTCCTCCTTGAACCGTCTCCCTGACTCGCGCCGGTGCTAGGATAAGCGCATCCGAGCGCCGCCAGCCCGCCGGCGCCACGCGCCTCGAATCCGTCCGGCCCCGCCCAGTAGCTAGCAGGAGTCTAGAAGATGATTTACGAGCTGCGCATCTACGACGCCATGCCCGGCAAGCTCCCGGCCCTCAACGACCGCTTTGCCAACATCACCATGGGCTATTTCGAAAAGCACGGAATCAAGCAGGTCGGCTACTGGACGGACGTCGTCGGCACCAGCGGGCGCCTCACCTACATGCTCGCCTTCGATAATCTCGCCCACCGTGAGCGCGCCTGGGCCGCCTTCGCGACCGACGCGGACCGCCTCAAGGCCTTCGCCGAGACCGAAAAGGACGGCCTGCTGGTCGCCCGGGTCGAGAACAAGATCATGAGCCCCACCGCCTACTCACCCCTGAAGTAGCTGCTCGACACCGCGGGTTTGAAACCCACGGTATCGAGGCGCTGATGCCTTTCTTTCACGTCTGGTTCGCTACCAAGAACAGGAAGTGGCTGCTCGACGGCGATGTCTCGGAGAGGGCGAAAAGCGTGATGCTGGAAGTTGCAGCTACAAAACAGATCAACGTGATAGAACTGGAGACAATGATCGATCACGTCCACATCTTGCTGGAGGCGCCCACAAGCTCCGATCTGTCTTGGTCACTAAAGCTCATCAAAGGCAGAGTTGCCTACGAAGTCTTTCGCTCCTTCCCAGAGCGCAAGCTAGACGCTCATGTCAACTCTCTGTGGCAGAAGGGCTTCAACTCCCGGATCGTGCCCCCAGGACAAGTCCCAATCGTGAGGCGCTACACTCGCACCCAGGATCAGCGCCTGGAAAAGCACGAAAGGTAGAATCATGCTGCAGGTTTCAACCTGCAGTAGAGATGAAGACTTTCTCCGTAGCAGACGCCCTGGCCCACCTGCGCGGCGCCGACCCGGCGCTCGGCGCGCTGATCGAGCGCGTCGGCGCTTACGACGCGCCGCGCCGCTCTGACCCCTACGCGGCGCTGGTGCGGGCGATCCTGTTTCAGCAGCTGGCCGGCGCTGCCGCTAACGCCATCCAGCGGCGCTTCTTCGCCCTCTACTCGGACGCGGACAAGCCGCCCTCGCCGCCGCAGCTCCTCGAGACAAGGGACGAGCAGTTTCGCTCCGCCGGCGTCTCGCGCCAGAAGGCCGGCTACCTGCGCGACCTCGCCGCCCACGTTGCGGACAGACGCCTCAACCTGCAGGAGCTACCCTCGCTCAGCGACTCCGAGGTCGTCGAGCGCGTGACCGCCGTCAAGGGCCTCGGCGAGTGGTCTGCGCACATGTTCCTCATGTTCCACCTCGGCCGCCCCGACGTCCTGCCCGTCGGCGACCTCGGCGTGCGCCACGGCATGCGCATCACCTACGGCCTACCGGAGTTGCCGACACCGAAGGAGGCGATGGTGATAGGCGCGCCCTGGGCGCCTTATCGTTCCGTTGGTTCCTGGTATATGTGGCGCGCCGCCGAACCCATCGCGCTGGACATCTAGATGCTTCGGGCTGTCATCTTTGATTTCGACGGGCTGATCCTTGATACCGAGCTGCCCGAATACCAGGCGTGGTGCACTATTTACGAGTCTCACGGTCACAGCCTCGCGCTCGAGACCTGGAACCAGGCCGTCGGCACTCGCGACGGCTTCGACCCATACGCCGACCTGCAATTGCTCACGGGATTGACCCTGGAGCGCGCCGGCATACGAGCGAGACGCCAGGGCCTGCAGGAAGAGCTAATGCGAGACATCGTCCCCTTACCTGGCGTCGTCGAACGCCTCGACGAGGCTGCGTTCCTCGGCTGGGAGGTAGGGTTGGCGTCGAGCAGCGACAGAGCCTGGGTCGCCGGCCACCTGGAACGTCATGCTCTTCTTCACCGCTTCGACTGCATCTGTTGCGCGGTGGACAGCGGGTTGCCCGCGAAACCAGATCCCGCGACTTACCTGGCAGTTCTCAGGGACCTTGGCTTGGCCGCAGATGACGCCGTCGCCTTCGAGGATTCGGCGCACGGCGTGGCCGCGGCGCGCGCTGCCGGAATACGCTGCGTTGCCGTGCCGAACTCAGTCACACGCGTTTCCGACTTCTCTCAGGCCGATCTTGTGGTGCCGTCTCTTGAGACCGTCACGTTGGCCACCTTGGAAGCTGCGCTGCGCGGTGGATCGACTCCGCAGTAAGCCCCGGGAGACTTAGCGCCGGCTGGTGACCCGCGCCAGCTCCCCCGCGAAGCGCTCCAGCAGATCGAGCTGCGCATCGCTAAACCGTGCCGGGGATGCATGCCGCAGTTGCCCGCTTGCCCGGGAGAGGCTGGCGCCGCGCTTGATCAACGCCGCTGTCGCGAGCAGCGCATGGTTAGCGCGCCCACCGCACTCGTGGATCAACACCGGTCCCTCTTCACGAACGCGCTGCAGCACCCAGCTCGTCACGATGTGCAGCTCTTCGACCTCCGGCAGGTGGCCATCCGCCACCGCCAGGCGCAGGTAACGCATGCCTTGCTGCCTCACCCTCGGTCCCAGGTCACCCGGCTCGGCGCTCAGGTCGACCACGCCACGCACGCCCCGTGCTCGCAGCGCCAGCCAGTCCGACTCGTCCTCCGGGCACCCGATCGCCAGGTCGCGATTCACCCATCGGACTGGAGCCGTGGTTTTCTTCGGCAAAAGCAAACTCAGGAAGCTGCGTAGCAAGAGGCTCCGTCCCCAATGTCTCGTCATCCTTGACGCAACCATCAGACTCGATGGTCACAATCTTGAACGTCGCTACTGCCTCCGCGTTACGCCGCGACACGGAAAGGCGTGTGGAATGCCTCCGGCGCCGGTGAGGCTTAACCTCGCGCTTGCTCGATGACGCCTACCAAAGCAGGGGTAGCGGGGGCGCCAGCTGCATCCTGAGCCGCGTCGAAGGGCCATGCGCGGGGAGTCTGAGGGGTGTCCCCTCAGGGATCTCTCTTATCTCTAAGTAGCTCGCGGAGCCTGCGACGCGATGCGTGACGCATCAGGCGCCGTCTTCAGCCGGGGCGGGGGCAGAGCCCCCATCTTCAATGCTAGAATCGCCAAAGGCAGCCCCGCCGTACGGTCCACCTACAACTAGCCAAGGAGCGACTGAATGAAGAGCGACGCCGCCAGGCAGATGATGGAGGCCGCCCGCGACAAGGCCGCCGAAATCGGCAAGCCCGTAAGCGTAGCGATCGTCGATGCCGGCGGCAGCCTCATGGCCCTCGAACGCCTCGGTGACGCCCCGTCTGCCACCGTCGTCGTCGCCGAAGGCAAGGCAGTCGCCAGCGCCGTCATGGGCCGCGACTCCGGCCGCCTCGAGGCCATGGCGCAGAGCCTGCCCCTGATCATCAACTCGCTGATGATCCGATACGACGGCCGCTTCGTCCCTGCCCAGGGCGGCGTTGTCATCCGGCACGACGGCGACGTCGTCGGCGCCGTCGGCGTCTCCGGCGCCACCAGCGAAGAAGACGAAGCCATCGCCCGCGCCGGCGCTGAGGCTTACGTGGACTAAAGACTTCCAGCCAAAGCGCGTGTGATGCGCCACGTCTAGCCGCACTGGTCAGGATGAGCAGCGCGACCGTCAGTAACAAGAAGCCATTTAGGACGTCGCCGCGGGGCTGAGCGTATCCTTCTGCACTTAGCTAGTGTTCGTTCGCACGGAAGGACAGCTAGTCTGGCAATTACCCGGACTGACAGCGCCGGATACCCAGTCCGGCGGCCCTCACGCTGCCTGATTGCCAGGGCGTCACTCGCGGGCTCCATCTATTAGGCGACGCTGGCCGGAGCCGTCACCTCAGGTGGATGGACGACGGTTCCGGATCAATACAACGACGAGCGCGACAACGCTGACCAGAATAGCCGGAAGAAAGAGTAGGGTCGCGAGCAGGAATGCCACAACGCCGAGACCTTCGAGCAGACCGTGGAGAACGGCGATGTGCTCCGCTATGTCGGCAAGAGCCTCGAAGACGTTGTGCAATACGGCGAAGAGAAGAAAGCCGAGTACGGATGCGAGGAGGAGTCGCCCGAATTGTTTTGGGGTGCGCCATGGATGGACGAAGGCGAGGACGAAGGCCGCTGCTGCTGCCAGGGCCAGGAAGATGCCGGGCGGATTGTCGCTGATGCCTACGAGAGCGGCAGCGATTGCGACAGCACCGCAGATCGCGAGGAAGATCAAGGTCCGGGTGCGGTCCCGGGGCGTCGCCAAGGCTTGCAGCATGATCACCTCACCTTCCGTCTGATACTCCGCATCGACCTCCCGGTATTCGCCTTGTTCCCACTTAATCCGTCGGCCCTTTGGAGACTATTTCGTCACTATCCTCCTATCGTGATGATTGAGCTAAGGCTGGACTTTTCCGTCAACATCTAACAGGGCCGTCTGGCCCGCCTTCGCGACATTAGGCCTCAGATGCCGGAACGATCTTCACGGTCGCTTTGGGAGTTGATTTCGTAGTCAAACGAGAAGCCCAGGTCCATGGAGCTGGCACACCAACTTGGTCGACGTGTCGGACGCGGCGGAGAAGGTCACACTGTGGCAGATAGTGTCTCCGCGTTAGGCGAGGCCGTGGTCTCGTGCGTAGCCGGCGGCCTCAGTACGGTTGGCGACGCCCGCCAAGCACGGTTGCCTTACCTCTTCATGGAAGGAACGGACTACGCCGCCGTAGCGCGACCCTTGAACGTTCTTGGTCTTCTTCTGGGGCTCGTGCTTGTAATAATCGGGCTGGTCTCTCTGATTACCTAGGTTTCGGAGGAGATGTGCATCCTGCCATGCTAATGGCACCCACCCAAGCAGCCTTGAATTACCTTGGTCACCTCGAAGGTTCGCGGGTTCTAGGTAAGCGACGCGATATGCCCACGATCGTTTGATCGTGTAACCAGACACATAAGGCGATCACGCGAGCAGCAGATTCGCCAGCTCGCTGAAGTCCCGCG
>Ga0209640_10005385_pt1 | contig 11191 bp, 9 predicted proteins | sample RifCSP10_1_FD_184018 | JGI IMG/M metagenome (GOLD analysis project Ga0209640, IMG submission 184018) | Soil microbial communities from Rifle, Colorado - Rifle CSP2_sed 10_1 (SPAdes) (version 2) | ecosystem: Environmental > Terrestrial > Deep subsurface > Rock core/Sediment | place: Rifle...
TTCGTCTTGTTATAGCCGCGAACGAAAGCACTCTGGTCATATAGATATGCTCGTGCTACAGCAGCCAACAGGTGATTAGCTTCGCGGTAAAGTTCAGGAAGAATCGTGCCCGACAAGTCGGGGATCTTCTGAAGGATATCGTCCAGGGGTGGCAATCTTAGGCTTGAGACTAGTGCGTTCCCTTTGGCGGCTCTGCGGTAAATGTCCTTCAATGTTGTGACAGGGGCTGAAGGCCTCCGCGTCTCATATGTCAAATAGGCATGGACTAATCCAACCCCGTCTAGGCGGTGGCGAACCGCGATACATAGTGCACCAAGATCTTCCATAGAAGCCATGAGCTCGCCGTAAATCTTTACCGCCAAAAGCCTCCTCTCATCCTCGTCTTGTGAAGTGCGGATCTTTTCTTGGAGGGCCTGAACCGCCACGAGGTGCCCTCGGCTTCCAAACTGTCCGTAGTCCTGAAGGAAACGCAATACTACCCTTCTGCCAATTTGATCGTCAGTCATTTCTCGTAGGAGTGCTGAGCTATTCCGCAGCCGACTCCATCGCCTGACGGCCTTGGAGGGCGCGGGCGAGGGTGAGGTCGTCGGCGTACTCGAGGTCACTGCCAACGGGGAGGCCGCGCGCCAGACGCGTGACCAAGACGCCGAACGGGACGAGGAGGCCGTGCAGGTACATGGCGGTGGCCTCGCCTTCGAGGCTCGGGTTCGTGGCGAGGACCACCTCGCGGACCCCGCCTTCGCGCAGGCGGGCCAGGAGCTCCGGGATGCGGAGGTCTTCGGGACCGACGCCCTCGAGCGGCGAGAGGACTCCGTGCAGCACTTGGTAGAGGCCACGGTACTGGCCGGTGCGCTCCAGGGCGAGGAGGTCCAGCGGCTCCTCGACGACGCAGAGGAGGCTGCGGTCCCGATTGGGGCTGCTGCAGATCGAGCAGGGATCGGTGTCGGCGATGTTGCAACAGCGGGAGCAGAAGACGGTGCGCTCTTTGAGCGCGACCAGGGCCTCGGCCAGAGCGCGTGCCTGGGCTTCCGGCGCCCGCAGGAGGTAGTAGGTGAGCCGCGAGGCGGTCTTGGGGCCTATGCCAGGCAGCCGGGCAAGCTCATCGATGCAGCGAGCGACAGCGCTAGCAACCGGAGAGGCCATGGGCTAGCACAAAGGCTCAGGGCAGGCCGGGCAGGCCCAGTCCCCCGGCGAGGCCGCCCAGACGCTTGGCGGCGAGCTCGCGGGCCTTGTCGAGCGCTTGGGTGATGGCGGCGGAGACGAGGTCCTCGAGCATGTCGAGGGACTCCGGGTCCACTGCCTCCGGCGCAATGTGCACCGAGCGCACGTGCTGCTGGCCGTCCATGACGATGGTAACGGCGCCGCCGCCGACGGAGGCCTCGATGGTCTCGTTGGCGAGGGCCTCTTGGGCTTTGGTGAGCTGGCGTTGCATGTCCTGGGCGCGACGGAGAAACTCGCGGTTCATGCGCTATCCTTCTAAAGGTCTTGGCGGTGAGACGTCGCAGCCATTATAGCTGAACGCGGTATGTCGGGGTCTAGCGAGGACCTCGCCGCGCCTAGTCCGCGTCAAGCAGGCGGGCGCCTTCGTCCAGGGCGGCACGCACCACGGGATTGTCGTAGGCCTCGGCTGCCAGCGGGACATCGGCGACGGGCGCCCCGTTCTGGCCGGCATCTGGGGAGCGGGGGGCCAAGGCGTAGCGGATGCGAAAGGATGCGCCAAGAACCGCGTTGGCGCCGTCCTCGACGGCGCGGAGGTGCTCGCGGGAGGCCTCGATCTCCTTCTTGTGGAACTCATACGGAAAGACGAGGAGGAGAGCGTCCTCCCCGTCGTCCTGGGGCTGCCACTTGGTGTTGAGCAGTCCGCCAGCCTTGGGGTTGCGCTGTCTCACCTCGGCGAGGAAGGCACGTCGGAGCGCGTCGAGGCGTTGCGCCGGCGTAGCGTCGGCTGGAAGCGGTGGCGGCGGCGCGCTTGACCCGCTGACCCGTGGCGCTAAGTCGGGCGGCACCTCGCGGCTCGGCTGCGGTGGTCTGACCTGGCCCGCTGCCGGCAACGATTCCCAGTCTGGCGTGGGTCCAGCGCTCATGGGCGCGGGGCGAGGGGAAGACTGCCGCGGTCTTGCTGCCGGAGCCCGTGTCTCGCTGGCGGAGGCGGCAGGCTTCGGCGCCGGCTCCTCATCTCGCACGAGCGACTCGACCAGGGCCAGCTCAAGGGCTAGGGGAGAGTAGGGGTCGCTGCGCAGGTCGGCGGTGGCGAAGCGCTGCAGGTAGCGGGCTGCGTCTTCAAGCGTGGTGCGATTGGCGAGCGCCCGCAGGTCGGCGATCTCTTCGGCGGGCAGGTCGTCGGCATGCGGGCTGCCGGCCTTGACGAGGAGCAGCGCGCGCAGCCATTCGACGAGCTCGCGATGGAATTGTCGGAAGTCGAGGCCATCGGCCGCGACGCTCTGGAGCGTCAACAGGCCGGCAGCGAGGTCGCGGCCGACCAGATGGGTGGTCAGCTGGCGGATGCGGGCGTCGCCGGTAAGGCCGAGCAGGTCGCGGATGTCATCCACAGTCGGCGTAGGGCCGTAGACGGTGACGAGCTGCTCCAGCAGGTTCTCCGCATCGCGGAGGCTGCCGGTGGCGCTGCGGGCTATGAGGCGGAGCGCTTCCTCAGGGACCGAGAGGCTCTCCTGCTGGGCGATGTAGGCCAGGCGCGCTGTCACCGCCTCCATCGGGATGCGGTGGAAGTCGAAGCGCTGGCAGCGCGAGGCGATGGTGGCAGGGACGCGGTGGATCTCAGTCGTAGCCAGAACGAAGAGGACATGCGGCGGCGGCTCTTCAAGCGTCTTGAGGAGGGCGTTGAAGGCCGGGTCGGTGAGCATGTGCACTTCGTCGAGGATATAGACCTTGCGGCGAGCGGCGGCCGGGTGATAGTGGACACGCTCGCGAAGCTCTCGGATTTCGTCGATGCCCCGGTTGGAGGCGGCGTCGATCTCGATGAGGTCGAGGGCCCGGCCCTCGCTGAAGGCCTGACAGGACTCACAGGCGTTGCAGGGTTCGCCCCGCCCCTCGGTGGTGAGACAGTTGACGGCTTTGGCCAGGATGCGACCGGTGCTGGTCTTACCCGTGCCTCGGGGTCCGGTGAAGAGGTACGCGTGAGCCAGCCGCTCCTGGCGGAGGGCGTTGAGCAGTGTGCGGGTGATCGGCTCCTGCCCGACTACCTCGGCGAGGGTCTGGGGGCGCCACTTGCGGTAGTAGACCTGAGAGGCCATAGCATCACAAAGCGGAGGCCAGCAAGGCTAGCGCCATTATACGTGCTGGTGCCGCCAGGTGGGCAATGGGGCGATGGAAAGAACCCTAGGCCAGCCTACGCTGGCGCAGCAGACGGAGCAGCGTGGCATGACCAATGCTCAGCTCTCGGGCGGCGCCACGATGCGACAGTTCGCCCCTTTTGAGCCGTTCCAAAACGCTTGTGAACCGTTCCTGGAACCCCTCGCGGTCACTCACGCGTGGTCGCCCCGTTCGCTTCCCGTTGCGGGTCAGACGTTGCAAGCTGCGGCGGGCCCGCTCCGAGAGGATGGCGCGGACAGACTGGGCGTAAGCGACGCTTTGGCGCACGCCCGATCTTGTCTCTGCGTGAGGATGGAGACGCTCGGTGGTCAACACTGGCATGGAAGGGAGCGCCGGCGCCTCGGGTGCCGCCTCGCTCCCATCGCGGAGGGCCGGCTGCCCGCCGCTTGCTGGGTCGGCTTGGAGCAGCATGGCGCTGTTCAGGTGCGCGCCATTCTGGTAGGAGCTCTCATGGCCGTCGTCGATCTCGCGGACCTGCAGATCGCCGGTCACGCGGGCTCCCGGCTGGATCTCGGCGGTGCCCGTATTGACCTTGGCGGCCACTGTTCCAGTTGGGAGGACCAAGAAGCGGCCCTGACAGTCGACTTCGCCTTCCAGTCGGCCTGCGACCACCACGCCGGAGGCGGTGACGGAGGCCTGGACGAGGCCCTCTTCGCCGATGAAGAGGGTTCCCCCGCAAAGCAGGTTGCCCTTGATGCGTCCGGTAACCCGAAGATCGCCTTCGGCGACGAGAAAGCCCTCGACGACGGCATCCACGTCCACCGGGCCCGTTAGCAGATCGTGTTCCTGCAGGTGTACCAGTTGCAGCGGGGCGGGCTTGGAGGCGAGGGCCTGGCTGATACGTTCAAGCCGAGCATTGATCTGGTGGACCTGCTCCTCCAAGCGATCGAATACGTCCGCGCCGTTTGTCCCCATTCTATCGTGTTCGCGCATCAAGGTTTGAGCGCACTCCCTCGCAGCTGACTGACCCATCTCACTGCCGCGCGTCGCCTGATAATCGCGCGACGCGACCTTCAGAGAGCCCTAATTATACGCCGGTTGTGGAAAAGTTGAAGGGTGGCGGGTCTTTGTGGAGGCGGTACCGGCCCTGGCCCTTACGAGGACTGCGAAACGGGGCACGCCAGGACGGAGACCGAGCGAGGGCCCCGCGCGTGCGACAGGCCGTGGGGACCCGAGGAAAGCGCGAGTCGGCCTATTCGACGTTGATGCGGCGCCGCCGGCCCTGACTTTCGGTGCTGGCCTCTGGCGTCTCGCGCTCCAGCGTGCTGATCGCGCGGTCGAGGCCGGAACGCATAGCGCGCAGGACTTCGGTGACGGCGTTGCGGAGATGCTCGGCTGTCTCTTCGCCCACGAGCTTCTGCCTTGCCTCCGCTAGGTGAAAGCGGAGAGTGAACTCCTCGCCTGGCTTGTAGTCGTAGTCAATAAGGCGTGGCATTTTGCTGTTCCTCCTGGGGTCGGTGGCCTTGGTCCCAGTATAGCTACTAGCGAGTGAGGCGGCATGGCCGGAGGCGCATCGGGACCTATCTGGCGCTGTTGGCGGGCGCGAAGCGGATGCGCAGCGTCGATTCCTCCAACTTCGCCTCCACAGGCGCGAGTCCGGCCAGGGCGCGTGGGAGGATGACGTTGCGGCGGAAGTTGCCGATTTGGATGGCGAGCTCATCGCCGGTCTGGCTAAGGTTCACGTCCTCCTTGCTCACGAAGGGGAGCTCCAGGCTCAGCACGTAACCGTCGCCTTCAGCGGCGACCTCTTGGGTCGGCGCGGGATGGAAGTTCGCCAGGGGGTCCTCAGTGGCAAATAGGGCCTCGGCCATGCGGTGGAGCATGGTCTCGCCGACAACCTCCTGCTCGAAGAAGGGGATGGGTCTGATGGGCAGCGGCGCGAAGGACTGCTCGATAAGGGTGTAGTAGCGCTCCTGCGCATCGCGCCATCCGCTGAAATAGTCTGCCTGGGCTAGAGGAGGCAGCATGCGGTTGGCGATGATCATGTCCGTATGGTAGCCGTAGAGGCCAAGGTACGTGTAGGTCCGCTGCGCCTCCTTGATAACCATCTTTTCAGGGTTGAGGACAAGTCTCATCGTTGAGAGGCTCGGGTCGGTGAGTATGGTGCGGAGACGCTCCAGACGGTGGAAAAGCTCCTCGATGGCGGCAAACACCTGCTGGTTAGGAACAGGCAGGTCCCAGAGCCCGCGCAGGATCGGGGCGACGACCTGATTGAGGCGCCGCTGGATGGGGAAGAGGTGCTCCATCCACCAGCGCAGGACGTCGGGAAAGCTCAGGAGGCGCAGCGTCTCCGCAGTTGGGGCGCAGTCCACGATAATCGCGTCGTAGTTTCCCTCGTCATGGTGGTGCATGATGTACAGGAGAGCGCAGAGCTCCTCCATGCCGGGCAGGACAGCCATCTCTTCCGCCACGATAGTGTCGACGCCGCGCCAGGAGAGGAGAGCGAGGAGCCATCGCTGGATGGTGCCCCAATACACGTCGATCTCATGGAGGACGTTGACCTCCTGCGCCCATAGGTTCGGGGCGACAGCCCTCGGCTCAGGGCCGAGGGCGACGTCAAGCGAGTCGCCCAGTGAGTGGGCGGGATCCGTGGAGAGGACGACCGTGCGGCTGCCTCGCTCCGCGACGCGCAGGGCGGTAGCGGCGGCCACGCTCGTCTTGCCGACACCGCCTTTGCCGGTGTAGAGGATAATGCGCATGATTGACCCTTGCCTCCATGGTACCACAGAGGCGTGAGCTCAACGAAGCCGATTACAGCAGCGTGAGTTGCTCGGCGGCGGGCTGCGCCTCCGGCGCGACGGGGCGGCCCGCCGCTGCCTGATGGGCGAGACGGGTCGGCTCGGGCAGGCGGTACCCGCGGCAACAGGCGAGGGTCCAGTGCAGGGCTGCGGCTAGGTCCACAAGATGTCCGATCGAGACATACATAGGATTCGCGCCGTGTCGGGTGCGGAGTGCTGCGCCGATAACCTCACCGCCATCCAGCAGCTCGCCGTAGTCGCCAGCCGCCGGGCCAACATCGCCGTGGTGGCCGATGAGGCGGGACTTGGCGCAGCCGATCGTTGGCAGGCCGAGGATGAGGCCGAGGTGCGAGGCGATGCCGCAGCGTCGTGGGTGGGCGATGCCCTGGCCATCGACGAGGATCAGGTCGGGGGTGCGTTGCAGACGGGCGAAGGCGGCGAGGAGGACAGGCGACTCGCGAAACGAGAGCAGGCCAGGTATGTAGGGGAAGGGAGGTGCCCCTTCAGCGAGGGCCTGCTCCACCGGGTCGAGTTCTGGATAGCGGAGGAGCACCACGGCACCTCGGACGAGTCCGCGCCGCGGCGCTGACACGTCCACGCCAGCAACGAGTCGCACGTCGGCCAAACGCTCGCGGCGCACAACCTGGGAGGCAAGTCGAAGCTGTAGGGCGAACGCCTCTTCGGTGCTCGCGGGCCAGGGGTGGTGAGGTGGTATCTCCATGCACGCAGTATAGCCGTCTGTGACAGGTTAGACGACTTGGCCTATGCACGTTGGCCGGCGGCTTGACTCGCTAGAACGGGCCCAGTTGGAATGGCGGTGTCAGCCAGCGGTTGTCCCCGTCGGGCAGCAAGAGACGGCGCCGATCGTCATAGAGGCCGAGGGCGATGCGGTACGTGCCAGCAGGGACGTCGGGTGGTAGCCGCACGACATGGCGGTCCACGACGGTCTCGCCGGGCTGCCAGGTGGAGGTGGGCGCGTAGCCCCACTGTGGGTCGCTATCGCCTTGGGCTACCGTGCTTCCGGACTCGTCGAGGAGATGCACGAAGACGCCGTAAGAGCCCGCAACGTGCGCCTCAGCCTGCCAATCGAGGCGCAACCCTAGGTAGCCAGGGGCGAGGTCTGGCGTCAGGCCATATCCCTCCAGCCGGAGCGCGCCTTCCGGCGCCAGGAAGCGGAGGCCCAGCTGTATCGACGTTTCCGAAGGCCGGAAGTAGCGCAGCCAGCGGACGCTGCCGTACCAGCGCTCACTGACGCGGTAGCTCGAGGCCTCCAGCGTGCGCTCCGCCGCGATGGCGGCGGGGTGCCCGGGATACCCCAGGCTGAGCAGCCACACCTCGCGCTGCTGAGCCAGGGTAGCCTGTAACTCGCGCGCGACGCGAGCGTCGAATGAGACCGGCTGGATGGGGTCGGCGGGGAAGGCGTACGTGGAGGCGAGCGGCAGGCTGGGCGGGATGTACCAAGAGAAATAAGGATCGCTGGCAGCGAGGTTGGAGAGCACGAGGGGGGGCAGACCTGAGAGGTGCTCCATATCCCGACCCAGTGAGCGCATTTCGCCGCTTGTGGCGATGCCTACTTCGTCGTAGTAGCTACGCAGGGCCGGCGCCCATGCTGCAAGGACCATGGCGAGGGCGCCTGCTGCTAGCCACGGACGCAGGACGCCGAGCCCCTGCGCGAGCCAGAGGATCATCCCCGGCAGCATTACGATGAGATAGCGGTCGAAAACCAGGGGTTGGGCGCGGATCCCAGACAGGACGTGGGCCAGCGCTAAGGGCAGGAGCGTGAGGGTGGGCCCGAAAAGGCCCCACAGGGAACGCCGCGCGACCAACAGGCCAATCAGCGCTGCGGAAGCGGCAGCGGTGCCAAGGGCGAGCGCGAGCGGCTGGTTGCTGGAAGACCCCCAGATGAAAGAGAGGAGCAACTCGTCTGGCGGCGAATTGGCGGTGAGCCAGCCAAGTCGAAAGGTGCTGAGGAACGGCAACGCGCGTCCGAGCCATACAAGCGCGAGCAGACCGAGGAGGGCCTGTGCACCCAACCAGCGCCAGCGAAGATCGCGGGCGGCTCCGACGACCAGCGTGGCGATTGTCTGCGCCGGCAGGGTAAGAAGGGCAAAGTAGTGGAAGCTAAGTCCGAACAGAGAGACGACTAGGTAGGGGAAACCGGGCCGGCGTGCGCGTAGGAGCCCTCGCGCGAAGAGTAGGGCGGAGGCGGCAACGCCGGTAGCGGCGCCGCTATACATACGGGCCACCTGGCTGTGGCGGACAAGGAACGGGTTGCCGGCGGCCAAGAAAGCGGCGGCCAAGGCCATCTGGGGCCCACCAACGGCAACTCCGAGGCGGAAGAGGAGCGGGACGAGCAGGGTGCCTGCGAAGGCGGACGGGAAACGCAGGCTGAGCTCGCTTTCTCCACTCCATTGCTGCCAGGCCTTGAGGATGACGGTGTATGTCGGCGGGTGCGGTTCGGCCTGCAGAGAGAGGCCGATGATGTCGCCGAGCGGCTGGCGGGCCAAGAGCCCGGTGAACGCCTCGTCGCCGACGAAGCTGTCTGCGCCGAGCTGGTAGCTCCTGAGGAAGAACCCCAGCAGCACGGCGGCGTACGTCCAGTAGACCGGCCAGCGCCGCGCTCTCACCGGGGGCGCGGCCTCCTGGGAGGCAGGCGGGAGGCAACCAGCAGCCCCGCGAAGGCGAGGATGGTGCCGATGCTGATTGTGGCGCCCACCCTGAAGGGCGGTGGGTCGTACCGTATCGCGATTCGATGCTCGCCTGCTTCCACCGCGAGTCCCATGAGGGCGTAGTTCGTGCGGAGAAGCCGCACCGGTTTGCCATCAACCTGGGCGCGCCAGCCCGGATCGAACGGCGCGCTGATAACCACCAGAGCCGCCTCACGGCCGCTCGTCGTGAGCTCGAAAGCGGCCGGCTCCCAATGGACGACGTCGACCCGCGGGCGCTCAGCCACCCTGGCTGGCAGGGGAATCGGTGGCGACTCCTCCAGCACAGCGCGATCGCCAGGATGGACATCGGAGTTCATGGCGTTATCTAGCGCCAGCTTGGGGTTGGCGTAGACCTCCACAGCGCGAGCGGCGTAGGCGCGCGGGAGTGCTCCCTGTATCTGATAGAGGAGTAGGCCATCCTCGTCGAAGAGCTGCGTCAGGCCCGGTACGGAGAGCGGATTGCGAGAGAGCACGTACCGGACGTTGAGCAGCTCCCAAAGACGCCACTCGTCGGGCACGGCGAGCAGCGTCTGGAGGCGCGCGTCCTGGATGGGGCTGTCGCCGTCTATAGTCTCGATGCGCACGAGGGCGCCGTAGTTGCCCGGTAAGACGGTGTCCGCCGTGAGGCGGATTCGGCCCGGCTCTGGCATGGCAGCAAGGAGTGCGCGGGTCCGCTGGAGCGTGGGTGACTCGTATGGGCCGGGGGCGCTGTTGTTGCCGCTGCTGATGGTGAAGAGATCGAGGACGATCACCGCCAGCAGTCCGAACAAGAGGGCAGGATGCCAACCGCGGTAGCGCCAGAACGCCAGGAGCCCCAGCGAGGGCGCCAGCATCAGGAGGAAGAAGACGTAGGTGCCGAGGATTCCTTGGAGGTAGGTGTGGTCGGTTCCCAGTTCGCTCTGCCAGCCGAAGACTGAAAGGATGAGGCCGATGGCGAGGACGCCCCAGGCGCCTGGTAGGATACGTCCCCAGGCCGCGACGCGCTCGCGCAGGCCCGGCGCGGCCTCGGCCAGGGCGGCGATGCCGTAGCCCGACAGCACGGCTCCCGCCAGAGCGGTTAGGCCGATGGCCCGTTCCTGATGCTGGAATGTGGCGAAGCCGGGCGCCAGGAGAAAGAGGGTCCGGTAGAGGAAGGTGTTGCCGCCGACGGAGAGAAGGGCCCCGAAAAGGGCGAGGCCTCCCCAGTAGAACGCAGGCGGCCTCCCCCGGGCAAGGGCCACAGCGGCCAACAAAAGCGGGGCGATGCCGATGTAGAGCGGCGTCTCGCCGCGCCACCATGGGAGGAGGATGCCGGGGAGGGCCTGCAGTTCGAAGCCGTAGGAGGCTTTTGCGTAGTCTATGGCCGCCCGGGTCGAGCGACCGGCGAAGTCCCAGGTTGGCAGGAGCTGGACCGCGCTGAGTCCGACTGCGAAGGCGAGGAAGAGCACGAGCTTGGTGACGAGGCGAAGGGCGCCTTCGCCCCAAGAGCGGACGATGAGGTATAGCACGAGCGCGTAACCGAGGAAGAGTGCCGCCTGTGGGTGGCCCGCCAGGATGGCAAGCCCAAAAGCGAGTCCGGCAGCAGCGCTCCAAGCGGCCCACCGGCTCGACTCTCGCCCACGCTCGATGAGGTAGAAAGGAAGAGGGGCGAGGGCTGCGGTCTCAAGGATGGGGAGCTGCTGCAGGGGATAGGAGGTTAGATAGCCGCTGAAAGTGTAAACGGTGGCGCCGACTAGGGCCGCCCCGCGATGGCCGGTGAGGCGCCGCACCAGCAGGTACACCAAGAACGCGGCGATGGCGTAGTTGCTCAGAGCGCGTAGCGTCATCGCTTGGTACGTGAGGCCTTCTTCGTTGCCTAGGAGCCAGGCGCTGATGAGCGTCTGCGGCGCGAAGACGGCAGTCTGCGGGTCGGCCTGAAAGGGGTGGCCGCCGAAGATGTAGGGGTTCCAGAGCGGCAGACGGCCCCGATGGAGCTCCGCGGCGGTGTACGAGTGGAACGGGTAGAACTGGTTGGTGAAGTCGCCCTCGATGATCGACCGGCGGTCTCGCGGATCGGGCGTCAGGAAGGGCCAGAAGAAGAGCAGGCCCAGGGCGAAGAGCAGAGCCAGTGAGGCGACGTCGCGCAGAAGGCCTTTCGATGGGCTCATGGCTGACACTGCAGAGGGCGCGGAGAATGCAGCGTGGCGAGAGCCAGATTCCTCCGCGACCTATCCGTGCTCTGCGGTGAGTTCTTACTCGGCCCTAAGGCCAAGCGACGTGATCGGGGCGGCGATGACACGGCCCGACGCTAGCCACCGGCGGCCTGGACGGCGTTCGAGAGGAGCATGGCGATGGTCATGGGGCCGACGCCGCCAGGCACCGGCGAGATGGCGCCGGCAACCTCGGAGACGGCCTCGAAGTCGACGTCGCCGACGGTGCGCTGGCCGCTGCGGCGGG
>Ga0209640_10005387_pt1 | contig 11191 bp, 10 predicted proteins | sample RifCSP10_1_FD_184018 | JGI IMG/M metagenome (GOLD analysis project Ga0209640, IMG submission 184018) | Soil microbial communities from Rifle, Colorado - Rifle CSP2_sed 10_1 (SPAdes) (version 2) | ecosystem: Environmental > Terrestrial > Deep subsurface > Rock core/Sediment | place: Rifle...
GAGGCGCGCGCCCCGTTCACCGAAATCGCGGATGAGCGTCTGGTAGCGGCCGTCCACCGACTCCGTCAGGTGGCTCGTGGTGTTGCCCGTTTCTCCGCTGCCGATGGTGTCGCGTTCGAGGACCGCCACGCGTTTGCCGGCGCGCGACAGGATGAGCGCGGCCGTCAGCCCGGAGATGCCGCCCCCCACGATCGCGACGTCGACGTCGCGGTTGCGGTCGAGCGGCGCAAAGCCGCCCACCTGGTGAGTCGCGCGCCACAGAGATTCGGTTCGGCTGGCCATGCATCCCTCCGTAGGTAGGCCGGGTTCCGCGAAGCGGACCCGGCACGGTGGTGTGCAGAAACTGCGCCGCCGGACGCCCCGCGACGCGGCAAATTCTGCAAACAGCCGCCAGAGGGGGCGAAAGTCGGTCGGCGCTGTAACTTGTTGATGGAATTGAGTGGAGCGCCGTTCAGCTGCACGGATTTTCGCTTGACTTTCGCGCGGCACGCTCCTAGGATCAACCCCGGCCGTGACCTCCCCTGTCACACCCTTCGGCCACCATTCCTCCCAAGGAGTTCGCATGCCTCTCGACGATCAGAAGGAACGCAACAAGGCGCTCGACATTGCTGTCGGCCAGATTGAAAAGCAGTTCGGCAAGGGGTCGATCATGCGACTCGGCCAGCGCGGCGCGATCGCCCCGGTCGACGCCATTCCGACCGGCGCCATCAGCATCGACTACGCGCTCGGCATCGGCGGCATGCCGCGCGGCCGCGTGGTCGAGATCTACGGCCCCGAGTCGTCTGGCAAGACGACGCTGGCACTGCAGGTGATTGCGGAGGCGCAGAAGACGGGAGGCATGGCCGCGTTCGTCGATGCGGAGCACGCGCTCGACGCCGCGTATGCCCAGAAGCTGGGCATCGACCTCGAGAACCTCCTCGTCTCGCAGCCAGACAATGGCGAGCAGGCGCTCGAGATTGTCGAGGTCCTCATCCGCTCGGGCGGCGTGGACGTCGTCGTCGTGGACTCGGTGGCCGCGCTCGTGCCGAAGGCCGAAATCGAGGGCGAAATGGGCGACGCGCAGATGGGGCTGCAGGCGCGGCTGATGTCGCAGGCGCTGCGCAAGCTCACCGGCGTGGTATCCAAGTCGAAGACCACGCTCATCTTCATCAACCAGCTCCGCGAGAAGATCGGCGTGATGTTCGGCAACCCCGAAACGACCACCGGCGGCCGCGCGCTCAAGTTCTACGCGTCGGTCCGGATCGACATCCGGCGCATTGCGAGCATCAAGGATGGCGACCAGGTGATTGGCGGCCGCACGCGCGTGAAGGTGGTGAAGAACAAGATGGCGCCCCCCTTCCGGGAGGCGGAATTCGACATCATGTACGGCGAAGGGATCTCGCGCGAAGGCGACCTCCTCGACCTCGCGGTCGAGAAGCGGATCATCGAGAAGAGCGGCGCCTGGTTCGCCTATGCCGGCGAGCGGCTTGGGCAGGGACGCGAAAACGCCAAGCAGTTCCTCAAGGAGAACCCCGACATCCGCCAGATCATCGAGGACCGCGTGCGGAAGGAGCTCGGCCTCGCCCGCGAACCGCAGGAAATGGCCGCCGCCGTCTAGGGTTTGATAGTGGGTGGTGGATAGTGGATGGTAGCTTGAAGACTCCCACCATCCACTGCCGACCATCCACTACCTCCGTGTAAACGGCACGAACCGCACGGGAATCGTCCGGCGTTCCACCACGCCGCCGGACGTCTTCTCCACGACGGTTAACCACTGTTCTGCGGCTCCTACCGGTATCACCATGCGGCCGCCAGGCGCCAGTTGATCGACGAGCGGCCGCGGAATGCGCTCGGGAGCCGCAGTCACCATAATCCGGTGGAATGGGGCGCGTTCAGGCCATCCTGCGTAGCCGTCGCCCTCCCGGACGCGCACGTTGGCGTACGGCTTCAATCGCGCCGCGGCCTGCCGGGCCAGCTCCGGCACGATCTCGATGGTATGCACCTCCCGCGCGAGATGAGCAAGCACCGCCGCCTGATAGCCGCTTCCGGTTCCGATCTCCAGGACCCGGTCGGCGGGCCGGACCCCGAGCGCCTCGGTCATGTACGCGACGATGAACGGCTGCGAGATCGTCTGGCCCTGCCCGATCGGCAGCGGCCGATCCTCGTACGCCTGGGGGCGCAGGTAATCGGGAACGAAGAGATGACGCGGCACGTCCCGCATTGCGGCGAGGACGCGAGCGTCTTTGACGCCGCGCCTCTGAATCTGCTCGGCGACCATTGTCGCGCGACGCGACGCATACGGCTCGTCGGCGCCGGCCTGCGGCAATCGGAACGAGGCGGGGCTGCCGGCTGCAGAAGCGACCCAGAGCGCAATGACGACCGCACAGCTCGACGCGCGCACGCGACCCATCGAGAAGCATTATCGATTGACGGCGCCCCGACATGAACCGGTAACCCGGCGCGGGGCGACGGCCCGTCGTCACACGCCGGGCGCGCAACCGCACAGGTGTGCGGCAGATTCGCCGAATTTCCCAGCAAAATCAGCTCACAAGCCGCACAGTTGAGTCGGTACCCCTCTTGCCCCTGCTGCCGGCGGCAGATTATGACAAGAGGTTACACGTGGCTTCTGATCGGGCCCGAATCACCCCGGCCCGCCCCATCAAGTGCGCAGCCCTCGCACGACGCGGAGGGTGGCGAGGAGATTCGCCTGTTCGCGCGAGGTGAGGAATCGATCCGCATCACCACACATCCGCTCTCGATGACGCTGCACGTGTTCGGTCCCAGCCACCTGCAGAAGTCGCACGAGTTCGCGACCGCGGCCGCTCTGGGAGAGTTTCTCCAGTCTTTTGAGCAGCAGATGCTGGCCAGCGGGTGGAGGCTTCTGGATGTGGCTGACCGGCGGCAGGTCGTCGTTGGTCGGACCGATCAGATGGAAGGGCGCCGAACCTAAGGCCGATTGACCACGCTCGGGAAAATGGTGCCGAGGGACGGAATTGAACCGCCGACACCGTGATTTTCAGTCACGTGCTCTACCAACTGAGCTACCTCGGCACTGCGTGTTGTCGCGAACAGGAAAGCCTGCTTCGCCGGAGTCCGAAGGACGAAGGCGAGGATCTTCAGTATAGCGTGGAACCCTGGTCGCTCCGGCGCTCAGCGGGTGGCAGGCGTGTTGAAAGAGCCGCATCCGTGGCCGAGCGAACGCTTCCCTTACCCTCGCATCTCTTCCGATGGATCCTGGCACCCGCGTTCCTTGGCGTCATAGCCGCCCTGTTCTCGGCGGCGGCGGCTCGAATCCGCCGCCACACCCGCCAGCCGGCGCTTCCCCGCATGAGCGATCAGTGGCTACGGACGCACGACGCCGACTCGAGCCACAGCGGCGAATTCTGGCGCGACGGCTTGTAGCCGGCTGTAGACTAGCCGGCGTGACTCGAATCATTCCGATCGTCGTGGTGCTCGCGTTTGCGGCGTGCTCGAGGAGCGCCCCTGCCGCCGCCAGCAGCGGCCCTCAGGATGCGACCCCGGGGCAGGAGGCGACACCCGCGGATGCTACCCCGGCAGCGCCCGCCACGGCCCCGGTCAAACCGGTCGCAGCCCAACTGCCCGACGTCGTTGCCCGCGTGAATGGGGAGGCGATCAGCCGCGGCGATCTGGAAAAGGCGGTGAGTGAGATCGAGGCCCGCGCCGGCCAACCGATGCCGGCCGATCAGCGCGATCGCGTGCTTCGAGCCGTGCTCGACCAGCTGATCGGCTTCCGGCTGCTCGCGCAGGAGAGCGTGGCGCGCAAAACCCTCGTGACGGATGCCGACCTCGAGGCCCGCGTCGCGCAGATCCGCTCGCAATTCCCCAGCGACGAGGTGTTCCAGCAGCAGCTGCAGCAGCGGCAGACGACGCTCGCAAAGCTGCGCGAGGACACGCGCGCGAGCATGCAGATCACGTTGATGCTCCAGGCTGAGCTGGGCGCCCGGACCGCGGTGACCCCCGAGCAGATCAACGACTTTTATGTGAAAAATCCTGCCGCGTTTCAGCAAGGCGAGCGTGTGAAGGCGAGCCACATCCTGGTGCGGCTGCAGGCGAACGCCGACGCGGCGGAACGCGAAAAGGCGCTGGTCAAGGCGACCGCTATCCTGGTGGACGTGAAAGCCGGGAAGGATTTCGCCGCCCTCGCCAAGCAGTACTCCGACGACCCGGGCAGCGGGGCCAACGGCGGCGACCTTGGCTACTTCGAGCGCGGACAGATGGTGCCCCCGTTCGACCAGGCGGCGTTTACCCTCCCGGCGGGCCAGACGAGCGAACTCGTGCAGTCGGACTTCGGCTTCCACATCATCCGCGTGACCGACAAGCAGCCGGGCCGAACCCAGCCGCTGGCGGAGGTGCGGGCCGATATCGAGCAGTACCTGCTCGGCCAGAACCGCGAGCAGCAGACACGGCTCTTCGTCGACGCACTCAAGTCCAAGGGTAAAGTCGAAATCTTCATCTGAGCGTGAGCGACGCGGTTCGCCTGGACGTCTGGCTCGACGTGGCGTGCCTCTTCAAGACGCGCTCGGAGGCCAAGCGCGCCTGTGAGGCCGGCAAGGTCGACGTCAACGGCCAGACCGCCAAGCCCAACCGGCTCGTCCGCGAAGGCGACCGCCTTCGCATCGGCCGTCCGTTCAGCCGCCACCAGGAGATCATCGTCCGCATCGTCCTTGACGACCATGTAAAGAAATCGGAGGCGAAGGCGTTATATGACGATGTGACGCCCAAGCCGACCGCCGCGGAAGTGGAGATGCGCCGGATCGAGCGCGCGTATCGCGCGGCGGCGAACGCGGCCGGCACGCCGGACCGCCGCCAGCGGCGGCAGCTGCGTCGAATGAAAGAGGGCTCCTGACGTGCCGCGCAATCAGGAAGTCATCCGCCAGTGGAAGGTGTTGCACGCGCTCGAATCGTCCCGGCACGGTACGACGATTCCCTCGCTCGCCGACGAACTGGACGTCACCACGCGGACCATCCGCCGCGACCTGGCGGCGCTGCAGGAAGCGGGCTTCCCGCTGTTCGACGAGCGCGATGACGAGGGGCGCGTGCGATGGCGGCTCGATGGCCAGGTGCTGAAGGGGCTGGAAACCGGGTTCACCCTCCAGGAACTCTGCGCGCTGTATCTGAGCCGGAACCTCCTGGAGGCGGTCGGCGCCACGCCGTTCCAGCGCGACCTCACGCTGGCCTTCCGCCGCCTCGAGAAGCTGCTGACGCCGCGCATGCGGCAGTTTCTCGATCGCCTTCCCGGCGTGCTGGCGGCCAAGCGCGGCCCGCGCGCCGCCGCGCCCGGCGGCGCCGCGAGCGACGCGGTCGGGAAGCTCCTCGAAGCCACGCTGCACAACCGGGTCGCGACCATGACGTACCACTCCGTCTCGAGTGCCGCCACGCGCCAGTATCTTGTGCATCCGTACCGGCTCGCGTTCGCCCAGGGAGGTCTGTACCTGCTGGCGTTCGTCCCGGCGTACAAGGACATCCGGACGTTTGCCGTCGACCGCATCAAGTCGGTGTCGCTCGAGAAGCAGACATTCGTGCCGAACAAGAGCGCCGGCGACGAGGTCTTCGCCAATTCCCTCGGGGTCAACACGGGCCCGGCGGCGAAGGTTGAAATCGAGTTCGAACCGCGCGTGGCGCCCTACGTGCGGGCGCGCGTCTGGCACGCCTCGCAGCAGCTGCGTGAAGGCGCCGGCGGCGCACTCGTGCTTTCGATGAACGTGTGTCACGATTGGGCCTTGCGAAGCTGGATCCTGAGCTGGGGCCCCTTCGCCCGTGTGCTGGCACCCGCTGCGCTTGCCAAAGAGCTGCGCGCGGACCTGCAGGCGGCCACGGAGCGTTACTGAGATGCTGCAACGACCATTCCGTCTTCTCGTCTTTGCCCTGATGGCACTCCTCTTCTTTGGCGGCCCCTCGCTGGTCCGCTTCTACACCGACTGGCTGTGGTTCGGCGAGGTGGGCTACCAGCAGGTGTTCGTGACGATGCTGCGCGCGCAGGGCACGCTGTTCACCATCACGTTCGCGATCGCGGCGGTCTGGCTGACCGCGAACCTGCGCATCGCCCTGGGTGCGGTGGGCGACCTGCGTCCCGTCTTCACGACGCGCGAAGGGATCGAAGTGCCGCTGCCCGGCCGGCAGCAACTGCGCACCATCGCATCCGGCCTCGCGGTGGTCGTCGCGGCGATGATCGCGCTTTATGCGTCCTCGCGCTGGGAGACGTGGCTCGCGTGGCGCAACGCCGTGCCGTTCGGCCAGGCGGATCCGATCCTGGGACGCGATGCCGGCTTCTACGTGTTCTCGCTCCCCTTCTTCCAGATGGTCCGCGGCATCGCGCAGGGGCTCGTGCTGCTGGCGGCGGTGGCGGCCGGCGCGTTGTACTTCGTGTCGGGCAGCCTGACGTCGCGCTTCGGCGCCATGCCATGGATGACGCCCGCGGCGCGCCGCCATCTCTCGCTGCTGGCTGCCGTGTTCCTGCTGCTCCTCGCGTTCGGCGCGTGGCTCAGCCAGGCCGCGCATCTCGTGCAGCCGTCCGGCGTGATCTACGGGCCCGGGTATGCCGACGTGAACGGCCGGATGCCGGCCGCGCTGCTGCTGGCCGCCGTCTGCGTGGCTGGCGCGGGGCTCGCGGCGCTGCAGGCATTTACCCCGCGCAACTGGCCCATCCCGCTGGCCATCGGCTTGTACGTGCTCGTCGCCGTCGGCGGCGAGATCTACGGCACGCTGCTGCAGCGCTTCGTCGTCAGCCCGAACGAGCAGACGCGGGAATCGCCGTTCATCCAGCACAACATCGACGCGACGCGGCGCGCGTATGGCCTCGATCGGGTGGAAGCGCGCGAGCTCACCGGCGATGCGGTGCTCTCGCCGGCGGATGTCTCGCGCAACTCGGCCACCATCGAGAACGTCCGGCTGTGGGATCATCAGCCGCTGCTCGACACCTTCGGTCAGCTCCAGGTGATCCGCACGTATTACGACTTCGTGTCGGTGGACAACGACCGGTACCGGATCGACGGGGCGCTGCGGCAGATCATGCTGTCGCCGCGCGAGCTGAACACGGCGAGCCTGCCCAACCGCACGTGGGTGAACGACCGGCTCACATTCACGCATGGCTACGGCCTGACGCTCGGGCCGGTCAACCAGGTCACGACCGAAGGATTGCCCGTGCTCTTCGTCGGCAACCTGCCGCTCGAGACGACGCCGGAGCTGCCGATCGAGGAGCCGAGCCTGTATTTCGGGGAGCTGTCGAACGACTACGTGATCGTCAGGACCGGCACCGAGGAGTTCCACTACCCCCGCGGTGAGGGAAACGTGTTCACCCAGTACGACGGGCAAGGCGGCCTGCCCATCGGATCGCTCTGGCGGAAGCTGGTGTTCGCCCTTCGATTCGGCGCTTACCAGATCCTCCTGAGCAACGACATCAACAGTGAAAGCCGGATCCTGTTCCTGCGGAACATTCGCGAGCGCGTCCAGAAGCTGGCGCCCTTCCTGTCCTTCGATCGCGATCCGTACCTCGTCGTGGCGGACGGCCGCCTCTTCTGGATGTACGACGCGTATACGACGAGCGCCCGGTATCCGTACTCGACGCCGAGCGGGGCGCTCAACTACATCCGCAACGCGGTGAAGATCGTCATCGACGCGTATCACGGGACCACCACCGTGTACATGGCCGACCCCGCCGATCCCGTTGCGGCCACCTACGCGCGCATCTTCCCCGGCATGTTCGCGCCGCTGGACGACATGCCGCCGGCGCTGCGGGAGCACGTGCGGTATCCGGAGGACATTTTCGCCATCCAGTCGTCCGTGTATGCCACGTACCACATGACGCAGCCGGCGGTGTTCTACAACCGCGAGGACCAGTGGGAGATCCCGGTCATCGAGGACACGGGCGATGCCGGGCCGATGCAGCCCTACTACACGATCATGCGGCTGCCGGGCGAGGCGGAGCCGGAGTTCATCCAGATGCTGCCGTTCACGCCCCGGAACCGCGACAACCTCGCGGCGTGGCTGGCGGCCCGCAGCGACGGCGAGCATTACGGCACGCTGCGCGTCTTCCAGTTCCCGAAGCAGAAGGTGATCTTCGGCCCGCGCCAGGTCGTGGCGCGCATCAGCCAGGATCAGGCGATCTCGCCGCAGATTACGCTCTGGAACCAGCAGGGATCACAGGTGATCTGGGGCACGTTGATGGTGATCCCGATCGAGGAGTCGCTGATCTACGTGCGGCCGCTCTACCTGCGGGCCTCGGGCGGCCGCATCCCCGAGCTCACGCGCGTCATCGTCGCCTACCAGAACCAGATCGTGATGGAAGAGACGCTCGAGGCGGGGCTGACGCGGATGTTCGGCGGCGCCGCGACGCGCGCGGCCGACGTGCAGCTGACACGCGGCCCGGCGCCGGCGGGCGGGCCTGACGCCGCCCCCGCGATTGCGCAGCCTGCCGCGCCGGGCGGCGGCGATCCCCTGGCCGCGCTGGCCGCCCAGGCGCGCGGCCACTACGACCGCGCCACCGAAGCCCAGCGCAACGGCGACTGGGCGAAGTACGGCGAGGAGCTGCGCATGCTCGGTGAGGTGCTGGCGCGCATGCGGCAATGACTCAACTCCCAACGCCCAACTCCCAACGCCCAAACAAAGATTGGGACTTGGGAGTTGGGAATTGGCTGCGTCAGTAGTCCTCGGTCAACAGCCAGGCGCGCAGGACCTCAGCGACCGACCAGGCCTGGGCGATGCAGCCGCGGGCGGTGTAGGGGCTCTCGGCGTCGAAGATTTCGCTGAGCGTTCCGATGCCGGCTTCGTTGAGGTGCGCGGCAAATCCTTCGAGGCAGCGCCGCGCTCCGGCCTTGTCGTCCGGATGGATCCTGAGCCAGGCGTCGATGAACGGGCCGGCGAGCCATCCCCACGCGGTGCCCTGGTGGTACGCCGCGTCGCGCGCGCGAAGGTCGCCGAAGTCTACTGCGGCTTGTAGTCGCGATGCCCGGGCGCCAGCGCTCGCAGGCCGACCGGCGTCAGGAGCCGCTCACGCACGACCTCGAAGACCGGCCGCCAGCGCTCACGGTCCAGGACCGGATGATCGAGCGAAATGGCGAGGATCTGGTTCGGCCGGCATGCCGTGTCATTCCCCTGCTCGCCATCGATGACGTCGTACAGGTATCCGCCCTCGTCGTACCAGAAGCGCGCATTGAACGACTCGCCGGCGCGGGCAGCGCACTCCTCTACCTGAACCGCGAGGGGGTCGCCTTCTTCCCGCAGCCACCCGGCCAGCAGCGACAGCGCGTTGTACCAGAGCGCGTTGATCTCCACCGCCTTGCCGCGCCTCGGCGTGACGACCCAGTCGTCCACCTTCGCATCCATCCAGGTGAGCTGGTAGCCTTCCTGCCCCTGCCGGATCAGGCCGTCCGCGGGATCGACGCCGAACACGGCGCGTAGGGAAAGACGCCGTCATAGCCCCAGCCGAACCGGCCGGGAAATTCCGCGATCGGCATCAACTCGACGGTCGTGACGCCGATCGCCTTCACGTCGGGGAGGCGCGCCGCCGCCGCGCGCCACGTACCCTCCGGTGTAAAGGTGCCGAGGTGCAGCTCGTAGAGGACCTGCCCCTCTATGGTCACGCCGCGCCACGAACGGTCCTTCCAGGCGTACTGCGCCGGATCAACGACCTGTGACGGCCCGAAGGGACCCTCGGGCTGACACCGCGAGGCCGGATCCGCGAACAGCCGGCCGTCCAGCCGGTAGCGGTACCGATCGCCGGCGCCGACATCTGGAACGCGAGCGGACAAATATCCGTCGCCCTCGTGAGCCAGCGGCACCTCCACTTCCGGCCCGGACCCCGGTTCGATCCGCTGTTCGATCCTCTGTTCGATCACGAGGCGAATGTCGCGCGGCCGCGGCGCCCACACGCGGAAATGGGTGGAGCCGTCCGGTTGCACGTCCGCACCGGCTGCCAGACGTCGGGAGACACGACTCATCAGTTGTTCAGGCATGGACTGCCCGCGGAACGCTGCAGGGATAATGCCGCATGCGGTTCAAGCTGACCATCGAGTACGCAGGGGGCCGGTACAGCGGCTGGCAGATCCAGCGGAACGCGCGCACGGTCCAGGGGGAGATTGATCGCGCAATCCGCGAGGTCACGCGTGTGAAGCAGTTCGAGCTGTACGGCTCAGGCAGGACAGACGCCGGCGTCCACGCGCTGGCGCAGGTGGCGCACCTGGATATCGACACTACCCTGCCCGCCGAGACGCTGAGGCGGCGCGTCAACGACGCGCTCCCCTCCGACATCAACGTCCTGCGCATCGATCGGGTACGGCACAGGTTCCATGCGCGGCACGACGCGGTTGCGCGCAGCTACATCTATCAAATCGCCCGGCGGCGCACCGCGTTTGCGAAGGCGTTCGTGTGGTGGGTCAAAGACGAACTCGACGCCGAGGCCATGCGGCGCGCGGCCGCAGCCTTCGTGGGCATGCACGATTTCCGCGCCTTCTCGGATGACGACCCGGAGGAGAAGTCGACGCAGGTGCTCGTCGAGAGCTTCGACGTCCATGAAGACGGCGACCTCCTCGTCGTCCATATCGAAGCGTCGCACTTCCTGTGGAAGATGGTCCGGCGCCTCGTGGGGATCCTGGTGGAGGTCGGGCGCGGCGCGTTGCCGGTCGACGAAGCGGTTGGCCTGCTCGCGGAAGCCTCGCCGCTGCCGGCGCGGGTCACCGCGCCGGCGTCAGGTCTGTTTCTCGAACGCGTGTACTACAAGGACGATCCGCGCGACCTGCCCGTGCAGGCCGCGGTCGTCGTGCGCCCTACGGATTCTTGAGACGGTAAGGGGCGATGAGCCCCGCCCGCGACGGAATGTAGATCACTTCCTGCGTCAGTTCGCGGCGGGCGAATACGGGGAATCCGGCATACTCTCCAACCCGCACGAACTCAACCGCGACCAGCGGCACGGCCGTGCCCGCGGTGATCCACTTCTCGCCGCCGAACATGATCCAGACGCCGTCATTGTTCTCCGGGCGGCGCATGCTGACGACCGGCACCGCCGTCTGCCGGCGTGTGGCCGCGATGCCGGTGGTGCCGACGATCTCGGTCACCGGCGCGCTGTCCTCGCGGCCCACGATGACGGGCCGTCCATTAGCCGCGGCAGGCGCAGGCTCCGGCGTATAGACGCTGATCGCTCCAATGGTCAGTGGCGGCGCTGTCGGGGCGACGGCCGCCATCGGCAGCCGCCTGCCGG
>Ga0209640_10005388_pt1 | contig 11189 bp, 8 predicted proteins | sample RifCSP10_1_FD_184018 | JGI IMG/M metagenome (GOLD analysis project Ga0209640, IMG submission 184018) | Soil microbial communities from Rifle, Colorado - Rifle CSP2_sed 10_1 (SPAdes) (version 2) | ecosystem: Environmental > Terrestrial > Deep subsurface > Rock core/Sediment | place: Rifle...
GGGCTCGGCTCCTGCCTCGCCCGCTCGCGGCATTCGTACGTCCCTGTACAGCAAGTCTGTTCGCGAAAACTCCGACTCGCCCCCCAGCCAGTGACCACAAACTAAAGGATCGATCCTCCGTTTGCAACTCACTTGCCCGCTTCAATCAAACCGCTTAGGCTACGCCGCCTTGGCCCCACCCGTTGTACGTCAATGCAGCCAATCGATTTCGAAATCGCGCGACGCAAAATGGTGGATCAACAGATCCGCCCATGGGAAGTCGACGACGAACGCGTGCTCGATGTCATCCGTCGCACACCGCGCGAAGACTATGTTCCGCCCGAGCACCGCAATCTGGCGTGCGCCGACATGAACCTGCCGCTCGGGCACGGGCAATTCATGATGGCGCCGAAGCTCGAAGCGCGCTTGTTGCAGGCGCTCGGCGTTGGCGCCAAAGATAAAGTTCTCGAGGTCGGCACCGGCAGCGGTTATGTGACGGCATTACTTGCCGGTCTCGCCGCGCACGTTTATAGCGTCGAGATCGACGCCGATCACGCCGAGCAGGCGAAGCAACGGCTGCGCGCGCACGCGATTCGTAACGTAACCGTCGAAGTCGGCGACGCCGCCCTCGGGTGGCCGCCGCATGCCCCGTATGACGCGATTCTCGTAACCGGATCGCTGCCGTTGTTACCGCCGACGTTACGCGAGCAGCTCGCGCCCGGCGGGCGCCTAGTAGTTATCGTCGGGCAGGCACCGACGATGGAGGCGTTGCTCATCGAGCGCATTAGCCAACACAACTGGCGCGAAACTTCGCTCTTGGAAACCGTGGTCGCACCGCTCGCGAACGCCCCCGAACCCTCAAAGTTCACCTTCTAACGGAATAAGCTTCCGCCGAGTTTTCGGCCGCAGCGGCTGTGCGCCACCCCGTCGCTGCGCGTCCAAGAAATTTCCCGATCACGTTTTTGCCCCGGCCAATGCCACGCCCACGCCCGCGCCAGCTCCGTTCAGCCGGGGGTTTACAAATGACCCGTAGTCACTTATAAATGACTGACGGTCAGTCACTTGTTAACGGCGTACCAGTAAACGCAGCCCGCGACGATGCGGCAACCATTTGGAGGACGCATGACTTCAGACAAGTCGGATCTTCACGTCGTCTTTGGTACCGGGCCGCTCGGCCTCGCGGTGATGCGTGAACTCTTGAACCGCGGCAAGTCAGTGCGCTTGGTCAATACCCGAGGCGTCGCGGACGTGCCGCCGGAAGTGGAAGTGTGCCAAGGAAACGCTTACGCCGTTGCCAGCACGCGCGAGCTGACGCGCGGGGCGGCCGTCGTGTACCAGTGCGCGATGCCTCCCTACCACGAATGGCCGCAAAAGTTTCCCGCTTTGCAGGCGTCGATTCTCGACGGCACGGCCGCGAACGGAGCCAAGCTCGTTCTCGGCGACAACCTGTACATGTATGGGTCAGTGGCCGGAACGATTCGAGAGGACCTGCCCTATCGAGCACATACGCGCAAAGGACGCCTACGCGCGGAGCTGGCGCAGTCGGCTCTCGCGGCCCACCAAGCAGGCAAAGTGCGCGTGACGATCGGACGTGGATCGACCTTCTTCGGTCCGGCAGTCCTGAACTCTACGCTCGGCGAGCGCGCCATTCGTCCGGCGCTCGCGGGGAAAGCGGCGCAGCTGATCGGCGATCTCGATACGCCGCATACACATACGTTTATCGACGACTTTGGACGTGCGTTGGTAATTCTGGGTGAACGCGACGAGGCCCTGGGTCAGGCCTGGCACGTACCGAACGACCGGCCGGCGATTACGCAGCGCGAGCTGATGACCTTGTTCTTCGAGGAAATCGGCAAGCCGCCAAAACTGAAAGCGATGGGTCGGCGGATGTTGACGTTCGCCGGACTGTTCGTACCAGCCGCGCGCGAGACGGTAGAAATGCTGTACGAATTCGAGCAACCGTTCGTGGTCGACAGCGGCAAGTTCGAACGCGCGTTCGACATGAAAGCCACGCCCCTACGCAGCGCGATACGCGCCACCGTGAACTGGTACCGCGAGCACACGCCGGCCCAGCAACGCCGCGCCGCACCGGTTGCAGTCGCGAACCGCCCGTAACTCCCGAACGAACGCAGGCACGACGATGATTCTAAAAGCACGCGCGACACGCGATCAGGACAAGCTCGATCGACGGCGCGAGATTCTCGATGCCGCCGGACGACTTTTCCTCTCCCACCCCGAGGGGCTTGCCAACATGGACGAGCTGGCGGAGTCGGCTGGCGTGGCGAAGGGCACGCTCTATCTCTATTTCCCGAGCAAAGAAGAAGTGCTGCTCGCGCTGCATGAGCGCGGCGTGCATGCGGTATTCGACGAGATCGATCGCGAGATCGAGGCAAAGTTAGAAAGCTTCACACTTGCCGACTTATCCGCACTCGCGCGCGTACACCTCATCGAGAGCCCGATTTATCTTCCGCTCGCCACCCAAGTAATCAGCTTCATCGGGCGCTCCATTCCGGTCGACAGTGTGGTGCGATTTCACATGTCGATATATGAACGGGTGGCGCGCTCCGGTGCTGCACTCGAACAGGTCTTCAAGTTGCCGGCCGGTGATGGAGCACGGCTACTCCAATACACGCACGCGTTCGTGGTGGGATTGTGGCAGCTTTCCGGCTGCGGCCGCATCGTGGCGGACAGCGTCGGGGAGTTCCATCCGGATATGTTGCACGTCGTGCGCGACGATCCGGCCGAGATTCAACGTGCAATCGAAACCCTTTGGAAGGGAATGCTCGCGCCGGAAGGCGCCGCCACCCTGCCCGCACGTGGCGCGACAAAAACGAAGAAAGTGCCGACACGCAAACGCAAGCCGCGCGGTCACACGTAATACCGAACGAACCCGCAGCGGCGCGCGCCAATAAGAAAGACTCGGAGAACCCAAGAAATGAAATCCAGCCCTGTGGCCAAATCGACTATTTTCGTCGGTGCGATAACAGCCATGTTGCTCGGCGCCTGCGCCAAGGAAGAGCCGAAGCCCGAGGTGATCCGACCGGTTCGCACCATGACCGTGGCACGCGAAAGCGGGGACGTGCTGACGCTGGCCGGCGACGTTCGACCGCGTTACGAAACGGCGCTCGCGTTTCGCGTTCCCGGGCAAATTATCGAGCGGCGTGCCGAGGTAGGCGCCGTGGTAACACCGGGTCAAGTGCTCGCCGTACTCGACGCCACCGATCTCAAGCTCGCGCAATCGGCCGCGACGGCGCGGCTCACGCAGGCCGAGTCGCAAGCAACCCTCGCGCAAGCCGAGCACAAGCGCTACACCGAACTGCGCGCGCAGAACTTCATCAGCCAAGCGGAGTTCGATCGGCGCGACACCCAGGTCAAACAAGCGCTCGAGTCCGTCGCGGCGGCGCGCGCCGAGTTCAGCCAAATCGCCAATCAGGTGGGTTACGGAACATTGGTCGCACCGCATGCCGGCGTCATCGCCAGCATCGAGATCGATGTCGGCCGGGTAGTGGCCGCCGGCCAGCCGGTCGCGCGCCTCGCGCGCCAAGACGAAAAGGAAATCGCCGTCAGTGTGCCGGAAAACCTATTACCGGCGGTTAAGACGGCGAAGATCATCGAGATACGGCTGTGGTCGAAGCCGGGGGCAACATACCAGGGCAGGCTGCGCGAGATCTCGCCAATCGCGGATCCGGCAAGCCGTACGTACCCGGCGCGGCTGTCGATCGTCGGCGGTACTAACGCCATCGCGTTCGGCATGAGTGCCGAAGTTCGGGTCGTCACCAACGGCGCGGAAAGCATACGCGTGCCGCTGACGGCCCTATTCCATCAGCAGGATCGCCCCGCAGTCTGGGTGGTGGAAGGTACGCCGCTGGCGGCTCGCCTGGCGCCGGTTACGACCGGTGCGGTACACGGCAATTCCGTCGAAATCGCCGCGGGACTCGTGCCGGATCAATTGATCGTCACCGCCGGTGTGCACATGCTCACTGCCGGACAGAGAGTGAGACTGCTGGGTGAAACAAAACTGGTAGGCGCGCCGCAATGAGCGGCGAGTATCGGCCGTCGCGCTTCAACATATCCGAGCGCGCACTGAAGTTTCGTCCGCTGACGTTGTTTTTCCTCGTCGTATTCGCGCTCGGCGGCGCCCTGGCTTACGCCACGCTCGGCGTGAAAGAAGAACCGGAATTTAAGTTCAAGGTTATGGTCATCCGCGTGTTCTGGCCGGGGGCCGCCGCCGACGAGATCGAACAGCAAGTCACCGACAAAATCGAACGCAAGCTCCAGGACACGCCGCATCTCGATTTCCTGCAAAGCTATTCCCGTCCCGGCGAGTCGGTAATATTCGTCGCGCTGCGCGGTGCGACGCGCAATTTCGACGTCGACTTCACCTGGTACCAGGTACGTAAGAAAGTGGGAGATGTCGAAGCGAGCCTGCCCGCCGGGGTGATCGGACCGTTCTTCAACGACGAGTTCGGCGATACCTATACCAACATCTACGCCGTTTCGGCCGACGGTTTTTCTTACGCCGACATGAAGTACTACGCCGATTTGCTGCGCACCGAGTTACTTCGTGCCGACGGCATCGAGAAGGCGGATCTGCTCGGCGTGCAGGATGAAAAGATTTATCTCGAATTCTCGAACAAGAAACTCGCGACGCTCGGCATCGACCCGATGCAGTTGTTCGGCGTTTTACAAGCCCAGAACCGCGTCGCCAGTGCCGGGCGCGTGGTCACCGGCGACAGCAACATCGAGGTACGCGTCACCGGCGACTTCGACTCGGTCGCGTCGATTGAAAACACCGCGATTCGGGTGAACGGTCGGTCGTTTCGCCTCGGCGATATCGTCACCGTCTCACGGCGCCCGGTCGATCCGCCGGTAACCAAGATGCGTCACGACGGCAAGGACGTCGTCGGCGTCGGCGTGACCATGCGTAAAAGCTACAAGGTCACGGAACTTGGTCGCCGCGTCGACCAAGCCGTCGACGCTTTGCGCGCGCGGCTGCCGGTTGGGATCGACATCGTCACGGTCGCGGATCAACCGCAGGTGGTGCGGCGTTCCTCCGGCGAGTTCTTGCGCTCCCTCGCCGAGGCGATCGGCATCGTGCTGCTGGTGAGCTTTCTGTCGCTGGGTTTACGAACCGGCGCCGTGGTCGCGCTCACGATTCCGATCGTGCTGGCGATGACGTTTCTCGGCATGAAAATCGCCGGTATCGAGTTGCACCGCATTTCCTACGGTGCGCTGATCATCACGCTCGGTCTGCTCGTGGACGATGCCATGATCGCGGTGGAAATGATGGCGCGCAAACTCGAAGAGGGGTTCGACAAACTGCGCGCCGCGAGCTTCGCCTACGACTCGACGGCGTTCCCGATGCTGACCGGCACCTTGATCACGGTGGCGGGGTTTGCACCGATCGGCCTGTCGAAAAGTTCGGCGTCCGAATATACCAGTGCAATCTTCTGGGTGACCGCGATCGCGCTGATGATTTCATGGGTCGTCGCGATTACGTTTACGCCCTATCTCGGCGCGCTCCTGCTGAAGGAACAACGCGCCGGCGGCGACCATCGCGACCCCTACGCCCACGGCTTTTATGCGCGCGTTCGCGCCGTGGTCGAGTGGTGCATCACGCATCGCTGGCTAACCATCACTTTCAGCGTCGCGGCGTTTGCGGTCGCGATCGCCGCGTTTGGGCTGGTACAGAAACAGTTTTTCCCAAGCTCGAATCGACCGGAGATGATCGTGAGCCTGCGGCTGTCCGAGGACGCGAGTTTTTCCGCCACCGCCGCGGCCGCGGAACGGGTCGAGAAACTTTTGCGCGACGACAAAGATGTCGTGCAGTTCACGACCTATCTCGGCCAAAGCACGCCGCGGTTCTACCTGCCGATCAATCAGGACGAATTCTCCACGCCGAACTACGCCGAGATCGTCGCGGTCGCGAAGGACTCGGACGCGCGCCAACGCGCCTCCGAACGGCTGCGCCAACGCTTTGCCGCGGAATTCCCCGACGTGCGCGGGCGCGTCGAGCCGCTGCCGAACGGGCCGCCGGTCGGTTACCCGGTGCAGTTTCGCGTTTCCGGTGAAGATCCGCGGGTGCTGGCACGCATCGCCGCCGAGGTCGAAGCGCTGATGAAAGCGCACCCGGCGACGCGCGATGTGAACCTGAACTGGTTCGAACGGCGCCGGGCGTTGCGGCTCGTCGTCGACCAGGACCGGGCGCGGGCGCTCGGTTTAAGTTCGAGCCAGATCCGCCAAAGCCTTGCCGTCGCGCTTAGCGGTGCGCGGATCACGGAGTTTCGCGAAGGCGATAAGACCATCGACGTGATCGCACGCACGCGCGCAGATGAACGCGACCTCGCGCAAGCGGTCGCGGCCATCAACATCCATACACCCTCCGGGAAGTTTGTGCCGATTGCGCAAGTCGCCCGGATCGACGTCGCGCTCGAAGCGGCGCGTACCTGGCGACGCGATCGGCTGCCGACCATCACGGTGCGCGCCGACGTCGCCGACGGCGTACAACCGCCGGACGTCACCAACGCCCTGTTGCCGCAGCTCGCGCCGATCAAAGCCGGACTTCCGGCCGGTTACCATATCGATACCGGCGGCGCGTGGCACGAGAGCCGCATCAACGAAGAACCGATCCAGCGGCTCTTCCCGATCATGATCGTCGCGGTGCTGACCCTGCTGATGCTGCAATTGCAGAGTTTCTCCAAAACCCTGATGGTCGTGCTGACCGCGCCGCTCGGCATGATCGGCGTGGTGGCAGCGCTGCTGCTGTTCAGCGCGCCCATGGGGTTCGTGGCACAGCTCGGCATCATCGCGTTGTTCGGCATGATCATGCGAAACTCGGTGATTCTGGTTGACCAAATCCGCCAAGACATCGCCGCCGGCCAACCACCGTGGACCGCGATTCGCGAATCGGCGGTACGCCGCTTCCGGCCGATCATGCTCACTGCTGCGGCGGCGGTGCTGGCAATGATTCCGCTCACGCGCAGCGAACTCTGGGGGCCGATGGCGATGGCGATCATGGGCGGGCTGATGATCGCGACGGTGTTGACGTTGTTGTTCGTGCCGGCGCTTTATGCCGCCTGGTATCGCGTATCGCAACCGGATCTGCCGGTCACGCGGTAAAAGTTTGCCCGGAGCTATTTACCGCAGAGGACACAGAGGACACAGAGGAACTTTGCTTAGTTTTGTTTAGATTTCCTCCGCGTCCTCCGCGTCCTCTGCGGTTAACAAGAATCGTGGAGAATTGCGATGAACTCTATTTTCGACGCGCGCGCGCTGTACATGGCGTTGCTCTTTGCCGTGACGATGCTGCTGCCGAAGATCGCGCCGGCGGCCGACTTGTTGGAGGTCTATCGCGACGCCGCGAGTTATGACGCGCAGTACGCTGCCGCGCGCGCATCGCATGCGGCGGGACGGGAAAAACTGGCGCAGGGCCGAGCGCTGGTGTTGCCGTCGATCGCGTTGTCGGCCGGGGTCAGTCGCTCGAATCTTGACGTCGACCTCGATCCGCCTGCCACACCCTCCAACTCCAAACGCGATTTCGACACGAACTCTTACACGCTCGCGTTGGTGCAGCCGCTATACCGCAAGCAAAATTTAGTGCAATACAGTCAAGCCGAATTTCAAGTGCGCCAAGCGGATGCCGCGTTCGCGTCCGCGCGCCAGGACTTAGTGCTGCGCGTGGCGCAGACGTATTTCGACGTGCTGGCGGCACAGGACGGACTCGCGCTGATAAGCGCACAAAAGACGGCGATTGCGGAGCAACTGGCGCAGGCAAAACGAAGCTTCGAGGTCGGGGCGGCGACGATCACCGACACGCACGAAGCGCAGGCGCGTTACGACCTCGCGCAAGCTCAGGAAATCGCCGCACAAAACACGCTTGAGATTGCCCGGCGCGTGCTGCAACAGCTTACCGGCAAGACCTACGATTTATTGCAACCGTTGCGCGAGAAAACCGCGCTCGCACGACTAACGTCGGACGAACTCCCGACCTGGGTCGACCTTGGACAAAAACAGAGCTACGCCGTGCTGGCGCAAGAGGCGCAGGTCGAATTGCAATCGCTCGACGTGGAGCGCAACCGCGCGGGCAATTACCCGACGATAGATTTTGTGGCCTCCTACAGCGGCGTCGACCAAAGCGGTACGGTACTGACACCGATCGGCAGCCGCCTGACGCTCGGCACGGTCGGCGTTCAATTCAACATGCCGCTCTATACCGGCGGCGGTGTCGCCTCGCGCACCCGCGAAGCGGCGGCCTTGCTCGACAAAGCGCGCGCCGATCTCGACGCTGTGCGGCGCAACCAAGCGCTCGCGGTGGAACAGAACTTCTTGAATGTCATTAGCGGTGTGAACCAAGTGGGCGCGCTCGAGCAGGCGCTCACGTCGAGCGAATCGGCACTGGCCTCGAACAAGCTCGGCTATGCGGTCGGCGTGCGCATCAACATCGATGTGCTGAATGCGCAACAACAAGTTTTCTCGACCCGGCGCGAACTGTCGGCGGCGCGCTACCGCACTATTCTCAATCAATTGCGGCTGCAAGCCGCCGTCGGCGATCTGAATGAGGACGATCTCGATCAGGTCAATCGCGTCCTCGCGCCGGCGGCGGCCTCGACCCGTTGACCGACTTCCACGGCGGCCGAAACGGCGGGCCGCTCGCTCCTGTTGGCAGGACGTTCTAAATCGGCGATGCTGCACTCGCCTCGAAAGCTCAGCGCCGAAAATTTACACTCATGGTTCGCTATCGCCTGCTCGTATGGCTGCTCGCCCCAGTCTTTTTTTGCTACACGCTGTGGATTTCACTCCGCTACCGGGATGCGCGTTATTTTTTTGAGCGTCTCGGCTTCGTACGGCGCGTCGATGGCACTGGCGGAATTTGGTTGCACGCCGCGTCCGTCGGCGAGGTAAACGCCGCGGCGGTGCTGGTGCGCCGGTTAGCCGCGCGCGCGGCGCGCGGCAATATCGTCTTGACCACGACAACCCCCACCGGCGCCGCCATCGCCCGCGAGCGCCTTGGCGATTGCGCCTCGCATCGTTACCTCCCGATCGATTGGCCGTTTGCGACACGGCGCCTGGTGCGCCGGCTCCAGCCGGCCTGTTTGCTGGTCATGGAAACGGAACTTTGGCCAAACCTTTATCACGCCTGCGCGCGCGCGGATGTGCCGATTGTGCTCGTTAACGGACGCTTGTCGCTGCGCAGCCTGCACGAGAACCGCTGGTGGCGTCGGGTACAACGGGAAACGCTCGCTTGTGCGCGCGCAGTGCTCGCACGTACCGCCGCCGACGCCGAAACATTTCTGTCGCTCGGGGTCGAGGCCGGTCGCGTGCGCACCATCGGCAATCTCAAGTTCGCCGTTAGCGGCGACTTGCCGCGACCGATCGATATCGGACGACCATTCGTTCTCGCCGCTTCGACGCGCGACGGCGAGGAGCTACCCATTCTTGAACAGTGGCGCGCCTGTCGACGTGACGCGCGTTTGCTCGTACTCGCGCCGCGCCACCCGCAGCGATTGCCCGAGATTCTCGCGGCGCTCGCGCCGTTCGGTCTACGCATCGCCGTGCGCAGCCGTGGTGAGCCGGTGATCCACGACACCGAGGTGTATCTCGCCGACACGCTGGGCGAGCTCGGGCCATTCATGGCCGGCGCGGAATTGGTTGTCATGGGCGGATCGTTCGAACCGTTCGGCGGACACAATATTTTGGAACCGGCGCGCCTTGGCAAGGCGATCATCTTCGGACCGCACATGGAAAACTTCGCCGAGGAGGCAGCACTGCTATGCGCGAACGAAGCAGCGGTGCAATTGACATCCATTGACGCGCTGACGCCTTGCCTGAACGAACTGCTCGCGCAGCCGGATAAAGCGGCGGCACTCGGGAAAAACGCGGCGCGCCTCATCGCCGCGCGCGCCGGCGTGATCGACGACTATCTGGCGGCGCTCGCGGAGCTATGCCCGGAACTCGCCGATCGAAGAACCGCGTAAGCGAACCGGCTCTGCGGCAAATAGCGCGGGCGCGAGAATATTATGTCGTTGGGTATCGCTCCGCACCTCCCTGTGCTCTCGCGAAATTGGCACATCCTGTGCGGCATCGCTTCGCTTCGGCCAACCTGCATTCGCGAAGACCCTTATGCAGTAGTGTAGGTTGGGTTAGCCGCGAAGCGGCGTAACCCAACAAGGTCTTACTTCGAGTCCTTTGTTTTTGGGTTTCTGTTTTCGGACTGCGCGCACGGGAGAATACTATCGTGTTGGATTTCGCTACGGAGACTGTGTAAAAACTCGCCTTCAAATTTCGGAGTGGGATTTACCGAACGTAGGGTGCGCCATGCGCACCAAAATCTAAGATTGTTGGTGCGTGGGACGCACCCTACGACAGTGAGAGTGGTAATTTTTTCAGCTGCGATAAAAGTTTCTTGAATTTTTACTCGGTCTCCTACGCTTCACCCAACCTACGTTGGTCATATCCTTCGCCTAGCGCGGTCCAATCTTCTTCGCGAAAAAAGAATTGTTCGGATTGACGCGCAAGCTTATCCAGCGAGCGACGCAATCGCGTCAGGTTTGCCGCTTGCCAGGTTCCGTGCGCGCGGCAGCGACCTCGATCGAAATCGACCAGATACACACGGCTCGCCGCGAGCAAAACGTTGTGCGCGTTGAGATCGGCGTGATACACGCCGACCGCATGAAACTGCCGAATGCAGCGGCCAACGGCACGCCAATGCTCTGCGCCGAGGCGCTCGCGCGCGAGCCGCTGCGCCAGCGACTCGGCCGCCGCGATGCGCTCGGTGACAAGATCGGCGCGATAAACCAGGCCGGTACGACGGACGCTCGCCGCAATCGGCCGTGGCACCGGCAAACCGCGGGCGTGAAGATCGGCCAGCAGATTCCACTCGCGCGCCGCGCGACTGCAATCGAAACCGAGCCACAGATAGCGATCCCCGAGCCACGGTCCGAATATGCCGCCGCGACGGTAGTGGCGCAGCACCAGCTCGCGGCCGCCGTGGCGCAGGAACCAGGCGCTGCCGCGCCCACGCGCTGCGCCGATCAACGCGCCGCGCTCGCGCCAGTACGCGGGCTCGAAAAACGTCGAATCGATTTTGTCGATCGCGTCGGCGTCGTATAGGATGGCGGCGCCATCCGACTTGGCCCTTATTGGTTTCACTCAGACTCCTGATACATGATTGCCGCGCACTTATGTTCGGCCCCCCTCCCCTTCCCTCCCCC
>Ga0209640_10005389_pt1 | contig 11187 bp, 6 predicted proteins | sample RifCSP10_1_FD_184018 | JGI IMG/M metagenome (GOLD analysis project Ga0209640, IMG submission 184018) | Soil microbial communities from Rifle, Colorado - Rifle CSP2_sed 10_1 (SPAdes) (version 2) | ecosystem: Environmental > Terrestrial > Deep subsurface > Rock core/Sediment | place: Rifle...
CCGGCGATGGTCACGCGCGACTCCCGCTCGCCGCGTCGCCGCGTCCCCGTGTCGGTTTGTCCCCGCGTCGCCGTGTCCCCCGCAGTCATAACTCGGTAGACTCGCCGCCGTCGTCCAGGTTGATTCGCTCGCGGACCAGGTATGTGGGTTTGTCTTGAGACTCGTGATAGGTGCGGACGATCATCTCCGCGAGCAGGCCCATGAAGACGAACTGTACTCCCATCGCGAACATGATCATCGCCAGCGTCGCCAGCGGCATCCGGTTCAGGTGCACGTCGTGAACGAACCGGTAATAGAGCGCTCCCAGCAGCGAGATGAACGAGACTACGAGGCAGACAACGCCGGCCCAGCCGAAGATGTACAGCGGCTTGGTCATGTAGCTCGACATGAACTTGATCGTGATCAAATCGAAGAGCACCTTGGTCGTGCGCGACAGTCCGTACTTGGATTTGCCGGCCCGCCGCGCGTGGTGATCGACCGGGATCTCCGTGACCCGCGCCCCCGCCCACTTTGCATAGACCGGGATGAACCGGTGCATCTCGCCATAGAGTTTGACGTCGGCCAGCACGTCGCGCCGGTAGGCCTTCAAGCTGCAGCCGTAGTCGTGAAGCCGAACGCCGCTGATCGCGGAGATCAGACGATTGGCAAGCGCGGAGGGCAGTCGCCGGGTGAGCCATCCATCTTTTCGGTCCTTGCGCCAGCCGGAGACCAGGTCATAGCCCTCGTCGAGCTTGTCGAGCAGCCGCGTGATATCGGCGGGATCGTTTTGCAGATCGGCGTCCATCGGGATGAGGATCTCGCCGCGCGCGTGGTCTATGCCGGCGCTCATCGCCGCGGTCTGCCCGTAGTTGCGCCGCAAGACTACGATGCGCACGCGAGAGTCGCGGGCGGCGAGCTCGCGCAGCTTGGCTATGCTGCCGTCGGTCGAGCCGTCGTCCACGTAGATGACCTCGAAGGTGCGTCCCAACGACTCGAGCGAGTCCATGAGGCGGGCGGCGAGCGGTTCGAGGTTGTCTTCTTCGTTGTAGACCGGAAGGAAGACGGATAGTTCGGGCCGCGGCGGGCGGCCTTCGAGCTGGCCGAGGGTCTTTAAGCGGTACTCTTTCATCGCGAAAGCCGGATGGCGACCGGCCGAGTGATAGTAGCCCGCACATTCCGGCGAGGCAAGGTCGGACTGCCTTTCCGCCTTGCACGCCTCGCTGAAACGAGGCTGCGGACAATTAACCGATGAGGGCCCAGCACACTGAGTTGCGCGGGGACTGAAGAACCGGCATGCTGTGCTGCATACCGGCTTCACCTAACCGGCTCGTGCTGAGGTGCGGAGCGTCCGAGATGAAGAGAGTTGCCAACGGCACGGCACTGCTGATCACCCTGGTGAGTTTCGGAGTTCATCCACAACAGCAGAGCCAATCGGAGGAACCAATACGACTTAGCACGGAGCTTGTCGTGGTCGATGCGCAAGTACTGAGCAAGAAGTCGGGTTTAGCCGTCGGTGGACTTGGGAAGGGTGACTTCACGGTATACGAAGATGGCGTAAAGCAGGTCATCACTCATTTCAGCCAGGACGTGCTCCCTCTTTCGGTGGTGATCTTGCTGGACGTGACCAGCAGCGTCGCGCCAGTTCAGCGCGAACTGCGCGAGGGCGCAGTTGAGGCCCTGCGTCACCTCAAACCTCGGGATGATGTCGCGCTGATGGAGTTCGCCGCGCACGCTAGGGTCGTTCAATCCTTCACCTGGGACAGGCAATCTATCGCGGATGGCATTCAGCGAGCCAACGCCCAGGGTCTGGGAAACGGTACGTTCATCAACGAAGCGATTTACCAAGCCGCTGACTACCTGGGACGGGCCTCCAGTCCATCCACTCGCCGCGTGATCATCGCGGTGACCGACGATGTCTCAACTCAGCGGCTGCCTCTGGTTCCTTCAGAGACGACGGTGCTCGGTGAACTGTACAAGTCGGGCAGTACCGTCGCGGGCCTCATATTCGACACGCCGGAAAAGTCGGCCCAGGCGATCTCCACCGGTCAACTGTCGAGGTCCGTGCTTGATCAGCCTTTGGGGCTGGTCGCAGGTTACGCGAACCAAACCGGAGGTGTTAGCCTTACCTTCAATAGAGGCGACCTGCGGGAGAAGTTCGGTCAACTGTTAGATCGCCTACGCAGCCGTTACACCATTGGCTATATCCCTTCGAATGCGCGACGCGACGGACGATTCCGCAAGGTCAAGATTACTGTGTCGCCAGAGGCGGAACAACGCCTGGGCAAGATCGCCGTCAAGACGCGAAAAGGCTATTACGCGAGATAAACCGAGGAGTAGAGCGGCTCAAGAGAGCAAACCCACTGAGGCGTTCTGGTTTCGTCCCCCGTGAACGCCGCAGAGCGATTACGATCTGATCAAAATGCCTGGTGGGAGGCGAGACTATGAAAAAGTGTCTATGCGCAGTATTAGCTCTTCTCGTTGTTGCGTCGTTGCTCCCGTCTTCTGCCAACTCGAGCTTCGATTCTCAAACTCAGTCAGATGACTCCCTAAAACTGAGCGCCGACCTTGTTGTGCTCGACGCTCACGTCGTCAGCAAGAAGAGCGGCCTCGTGGTGCGCGGATTCGCCAGAGACGACTTCGTGGTTCACGAAGACGGCGTCAAACAGTACATCTCTCACTTCAGCCAGGACAAGCTCCCGCTATCGGTCGTTCTCTTGCTCGACGTCAGCAGCAGCATTGCTGGAATCTTCGACAGGTTGAGCGCGGCCGCAGCGCAGGCGCTGAAGGGACTAAAGCCGGGCGACGAAGCAGCCTTAATGGCCTTCGGCGGCAGCACCAAGATCGTTCAGGGTCTCACGAAGGACAGACAACTCGTTGCTGGCGCCATTCAACTTGCTGATGGAACCGCCCTCGAGAACGGCACTAACATAAACGAGGCGGTCTACCAGGCGGCGGTTTATCTGGAGCGGACCGCTCACCCTCAGAGCCGCCGCGCTATACTCGCGATAACAGACGACGTGGCGGACACGCGGAGAATACCATCCCCTCGCTCTGAGGATTCTGCTTTCGCCAGGCTTTACCAGTCGGGCGCCGCAGTCTGTGGCTTGCTAACGTTCAACCCGCTGAGGAATGCGAGGCGCTTTGTCACTCCGGGCAGCATTCGCACTTATGCCGAGGAAACCGGCGGCCTGGTGGTCGGCGCCGACAAGAAAAAGCTCGAAGCAAACCTGACTGAGATCATAGAACATCTGCGTAGCCGTTACAGCCTCGGTTACCTCTCATCAAGCCAAAAGCGCGACGGGAAGTTCCGGCAGATCAAGGTGCAGATATCCCAGGAAGCCCAAAAACGCGAGGGAGGAACCAAAGTAATCACCAGACGAGGATACTACGCGCACGGAGGCAAGACGTGAGGCGGGAATATGCCATCAAGAGGCGAGGCTAACGACCAGAGGGCACTAGCAGACAGGTGATCTGATAGTCAGTCACCGCCCGGATAACCTCTGCTGGACCGCGAATCCGACGCGTCTCAGAAGATCAGAAAATCTAGGGTCGGCGCGGAGAGGATCAAGCCTCGGGTCGACGTTGAGCAGGGCTAGCGACATGTCTAGCTCTTCATACCCTCTTTCAAGCCAGGCAAACGCTTGCTCGTATTCACCAAGGGCTACACGGACGGTTGCCATGTAATAGAACACATCGCGCCGTGACGACCTTCCCAGTTCATCAAGCAATCGTCTCGCTGAGCTCTTCCTGCCGGCTCGGGCGTAAGCGTGCGCCAGACAGGACAAGGTTTCTGGTTCTCTTCCGGAAATGCTCATCTTCTTCCGGAAGGCCGCGATGGCCTCACCATACAATCCCTTGCCTTCGTAGCATAGACCTGAATAGAGATAGGCGTTTGGGAAACCCGGCTCCGACTCAATCGCTACGCGGAGTCCTTCTACTGCCCGATCGTACTCCCGAGCGAAGTAAAGAATACCTCCGACCGCCGTCTCAATGGCGAGCGAGAGAGGATCGATCTCCTGAGCTTTCTTGACCTCGGCCAGGGCTTCATCAAACCTCCCGTGAACTCGCAAATGAAGGGCGTAGAAGTGATGGGCCGTGGCACTATTAGGGTTGATCTCAATGGCCTGCCTTATCGCTGCCTCACTAGCCGTCCATTCCCATTCAGTCAACAGGAGAAATCCCAGCGACGCGTGGGCTTCGGCGAGCGTGTCGTCAAGCTCCAGTGCTTTCAAAGCTGCTTCCTTCGCTTTCAAGAGCGATTCCTTTGGCCGGCGGACATGGTAAGACTCGAGGTGTATGTAACAATCAGCGAGTCCAGTGTAGGCCAGGGCGTATTCCGGGTCCATTTCTATCGCCTGCTCAAAGTACTTGACGCCTTTCTTCAGGCCTTCAGGCGTTCTCTTGTTCCAAAAATATCTCCCTTTCAAGTATGCACGATGCGCCCGCGGGTCCTCGGTGTATCTCTTTGTCAGCGACCTTCTCTCGCCAGCACTCATCCTCACCGTCAGCGCCTTTGCCACCTGCTCCGAGATAGAGTCTTCTAAAGCAAAGACGTCGGTGAACTGTTGATCGAACTTCTCGGCCCAGAGCGACGCTCCATCTTGAACATTCACCAACTGGACAGTCACCCGTATTCGCCCGCCCGATTCCTGTATACTTCCGTCGAGCACGGATTGCACTCTCAACTGTCGACCGGCCCCGACAGCATCTTCATTCTTATATCTCCGAACTGTGCTTGTTGGCCGCACGGTAATCTGCTTGACGTTGCTCAGCCTGGTTATCAGTGCGTCGGCCATCCCTAATCCAAGGTACTCACTGCCGGGTCGTGCCCCGATATGCTTGAACGGCAGGACCGCGATGGATTTCCTATCCGGGTCTACTCCCCGGCGGCCGGATTCGGCGTAACCATCCGTCGCTTCTGCGCTATTGTCAGGTGCTCGCCGGACAGGAGCCGCAAAGCGGTAACCCCTCCGTGGAATTGTCTCGATGTAGAAGGGCTTGCCAGTGTCATCGCCCAGGGCCTTCCTCAACTCAAAGATACCGACGGCGAGATTGCCTTCCTCAACGAAACTGTTCGGCCAAAGCTGTCTTAGCAGCAGGTCCTTATCCAGCAATCGGCCACCGTTTTCCACGAGGAACAAAAGTAGATTGAAGACCCTGGGTTTCAGAGGAACAGGCCGCCCATCGCACAGCAAGAGTTGTTCTGCGGAGTCGAGGAAGAAGGGACCGAACTCGTAGATGTGCCTGGATTGTCCGCCCATGAGTGCGCTAAGGAACTTTTAATAATTCATTAATTGCCTATTAAGGACTTCGACAATGCCGCTTATCTAGCATGTCCGCGTGGGAGAACGTACAAGAACAACGCGACATTGGCGAGTCGGGCCGTCCGCACATTGTAGTGTCAGTCAGCAGGAACGGCAACACCGCAGCGCACCGATCGCACCGATTGAGGCGACAGCGCTTGGGCACGATAACCTCGGCTATGTCAAACAGTGGCCAGATGACTTAGTCACAACAACGGTCGGCTACGCCCTCGCGTCACGGATTCCGAATCAGTAGTCCGCGCCGGTTGCGCAGCTAGCTCTAAGCCAGCCGCAAACTGACGGCGTGGGCAAATAGAAGAGGAGAACCACCATGAAATCACGTCCGCCGGTTAGCGCTCGCCAATATGTTGTTTGTTTCATCATTGCAGTCTGCTGTTGCATACTGGCCCCACGACTCAGTGCCGGCTCGGGTGGAACCGCCGCGACTCCTACCATGGTGAGCACTGTGTCAACAACAGTCGAGCCCGGGCCTATGTTCGGGAATACTCCTCCGACGGTCGCCATCACCGTACCGTCGAATGGTGCTACCTTTACGGCGCCTGCAACGATAAGCATTTCTGCGAACGCCTCGGACGTCGATGGTACGGTCACGAAGGTCGAGTTCTTCGCCAACTCGACACTGCTCAACACCGACACCAGCGCCCCTTACAAGTTCGTCTGGAGCGGGGTCGGCGCGGGCGCCTATTCGCTCACCGCCAAGGCCACAGACAATCAGGGTGCGAGCACAACCTCGAGCCCAGTGAACGTCTCGGTGGGAGGGCCGAGTAACAACCCTCCCACCATCTCGATTACATCTCCTGCCAACGGCGCGACGTTCACAGCCCCAGCCGCAATGACTATTACCGCGAGTGCTTCCGACAGCGACGGCAGCATCTCGAAGGTCGAGTTCTTTTCGGGACCGTCGCTTATCGGAACCGACACCTCGGCGCCTTACAGCTTCACCTGGACCAACGTCGCGGCCGGCACCTACGACCTGAGCGCCAAAGCGACGGACAATCTTGGGGCAAATGCTTTCTCTGCAACCGTGAGGGTCACCGTCTCCGCTACTGGTAACATCCCGCCGAGCGTCAGCATTACGTCGCCGGCCGACTCAACTGCGTATACGGCACCCGCGACTGTCACGATCGCCGCGGCTGCATCCGACAGCGACGGAACGGTAACAAAGGTCGATTTCTTCGCCGGCGCGACTCTAGTAGGAACAGACAGCGTCGCGCCTTATGTCGCCACGTGGAGCAACGTCCCGGCGGGCAGCTATTCGTTGACTGCAAGGGCGACCGACAACGTCGGTGCTACATCGACATCGATCGCTGTCGCCATAACAGTCAACAACCCACCGAACACTCCCCCATCGGTGAGCATCACATCTCCCGTGAACGGTGCAGCATTCACGGCGCCTGCCAATATCTTAATCGCCGTCACAGCCTCGGACGGAGACGGTTTCATCTCGAAAGTCGAATTCTTCGGTGGTGGCGCGTTGATCGGCACTTCAACGACGCCGCCATACAGCGTCAACTGGTCGAGTGTTGCCGCCGGTAACTACCAACTGACCGCCAGGGCGACTGATAATCTCGGCGCTTCCGCGACCTCGGCTCCTGTCAGCATCACGGTGAGCGGCGCAGGAAACGTCCCTCCAACGGTGACCATAACGACGCCGCTGACCGGGGCCGTGTTCGCTGCGCCCGCCAACATCCCAATCAACGCAAACGCCTCCGATAGCGATGGTACAGTATCGAAGGTGGAGTTTCTGGCGGGCAATACACTGCTGGGGACGGTCACCTCGCCGCCTTACAAGTTCATCTGGACCGGGGTGGGCGCTGGTTCCTATACCCTCATCGCTCGGGCTACAGACAACGGCGGCGCCATCTCCTCCCATTCTGTCGCGGTCACCGTCACGGCAAACAACTGCAGCTTCATCCAGCCGAGCGGCGATGGAAGCGGGGAGAGTGATTCCACGAACATCGAGAACTGCCTCTCGGCCGCCGGACACGCGGGTCTAACACCGGGGCAGTTCTACATCAACCGGCCCATAACGTTTCCGTTCTCCTTCTCCTCCATCTCGGGAGCTGGAAGCGCCAGCACGACGGTAACCGCCGTTTTCCCGTGCAGCCAGGGCGGACCGATCATCGATGCCAACGGTCAGGGACGGACCCTGACCAACATCAACATCCGCGATTTCTTCCTCGATCTCACCAACGTGGTACCTGGATGTGCAGACGCCATGGCAGCAGTGCGGTTCATCCGCTCGAATGACGGACAAGTCTCCGGCATGACTATGCAGAATAGCGGGGCCAGCGGGATCGGAGTGTCCCTGGTCAAGTCGAGCAATGTAGTCGTGGCTAACAACGAGGTCAGAGACTTCACCGGTGGCGGAACGGCGGCCGGCATACAGGTCGCTGATTCCGCGAGCGCCACAATTGATGGGAACCGCGTGATCCGAGCGAGCTTCGGCATCATCGTCCGAAATTTCGGCAACGTTGGCCCAGGCCTCGATTCAAGTAATACGACGGTTACGAACAACACGCTGATTGGGCGCTTCGGCCGCGCGATGAAGCTTCAGTCCAGCGACGCCACGTCAGTGCCGCTTCGCAACGTGACCGTCAGGGGCAACTCTGCAACCGATTTCCGCACCGGCTTGTATCTCACCGGCGGCGTCCTCAACAGTACGATCGAAAACAACTCCTTCGACGGCGGTTTCAACTCTCTGTATGCTCTTTGGGTTGGAAGCATCAATCCTGGCGAAGAAGCGCCCGGCTTGAACCCGAGCCTCGACAATCAGATCAACCTCAACACCTTCATCGTGAGAGGCTGTGAGTCGATCTTCGACGGCTGCTTCGACGTCAGTTTCAACGGCGAGCCATCGGGTAATAACGCCGCCGGGCCCGACCAGCCAACGATCTCGCGGATTTCGGCCGGCAACAACACGCTGGGAACTCGCGGCATAGAGCCCACCCCCTTCGGCAGGACGTTCTCATTCGGATGTTCCCAGTACAGCCACGCCTGGTTCGATTACCTCAACGGCCTGAATTACGTCCCGCAGGGCGGGCAGATACTGCTGGCCTCCGCGGGCACTTACCCCGGCACGAGGGTCACCTATCACTTCCTCCAAAACGGCGTCGAGATGGCAAGCCGTACGACTAACGGAACCACCGCCAGCAACTGCGTGCTTAACCAGGAACTCTATCAGGTCAATCTAGCACCGGGCCTCTACGACGTTAAGATTGACATGACCGATGGCAACGCGAGGTATCCGGACGCGTTCTCTGGCCCTGGCGTGCCGATCGCTGGACGGGCGTTTAGCATAAGACTCGATGTGAGATAGACCCAGCCAGGATACTCCCTCACATTTGTCGATGGATGGAGGGGCGGCCCGGGCCGCCCCTCCGAGTCTCGCCCAACGAGACGTCGCTCGCCGCGGTTAGGGCGAATTCGGAAAGAAAAAGCAAACTGGATGCTTCCCTTTGCTCAACACGCGATAGCCGTCCGAGAGGTTGCTGTCGAAGAGGGTGGCGCCGCCCGCGGCGCGAGATCGCTTCGTTTAGATGATGCGCCTCTAGATGATGCGCCTCGCCCCCCGAGGATTGACTCGCGGCCGGAGCGCACAGGCGCAACCGGCGCTTTGGCGCGCCGCTATTATCGTCTATCATTGAGGGCGCAGATGGGGTGAAGCACTGGCTTGTGAGGGATCGACATGCAGAAGCTCATTCCTGTTGCATTGATCATTGTGCTGACCTTCGCTTCGCTCAGCAGTGATTCATCGGCCCGATGGGGCACTCACCCACAGGACGCGAAAGCGTCAAGAGCGGAAACTCCACCCGCTTCCGCCCCGGACAAGACAAAGGGGCAGAAAAGCGCGGCGCCAAACACCTCAACCCCCGGCGCGCAGAGTCGGTCAGATAAGGTCCTCCTCGAAACGAAGCTGGTCAGCCTGACCGTCACCGTCTCGGATCAATACGGTAGGTTCGTGACCGGGTTGGAAAAGAACAACTTCGAGGTCTTCGACGACGGTGTGAAGCAAGAAGTCGCGATGTTCGGCGACGAAGACGCGCCGCTGACGCTCGGGATCATCTACGACGTGTCAGGCTCGATGAGCGACCTCACCCAGCGGTCATTCGCCGCGCTCAAACGGCTGTTCGAGACCTCACATCAAGACGACGAGTACTTCATCATCGCTTTCAACAACCGAGCGAAGCTGGTTCAGGACTTCACAATCTCGCCCAGTGAAATCTTGAGCCGGGTGATCTTCGTCAAGGCGAAGGGCATGACCGCCCTCTACGACGCCGTATACCTCGGCATCGAAAAAGCGCGGCAGGGACGGCATCAGAAGAAAGCGCTGCTGTTGATCTCGGACGGCGAGGAGAACAACAGCCGATACTCCGGACGTGAGCTTCGCGAGCTCATACGGGAAGCCGATGTCCCGGTTTACAGCATCGGGATCAGCGATCTCTACATGGGCTCCGGCACGCTCGAGAACATATCCGGCTGGAGCGGAGGACAGGCTTTCTCTCCGTCGGGCGACCCACGCGACATCTACATCAGGATCGCCTTGATGCTTCGCCATCAATACGTGCTTGGGTTTTACCCGAGCGACACGACGAGCAACGCCGCCTGGCACAAGGTGCGAGTCAACGTCAAAGCCCCGAAGGGTCTCGGGCGGCTCACGCTTGCGTACAAGCGCGGATATCCGTCGTTCAGATGAGCGGCCGAGCTTACGGTTAACGGCCGCCCCGTTCGCCTGCGGTCCTCACTGACCCTTTCCGATCGACTTCAACAAATCTCCCATCGTCACCAGCCTTCCGTGCAGCGGCGCGATCTGATCGACCTCCAGCTTCAACCGTTGAATGTTCTCGTGAAGATTCACCGTGAACGTATTGGGCGTGGCCGGCGGCGGCGCGTTAGGGGCGGCCGGTGTGTACACGTCAGCTTCGATCAGCAGCTTCTCTTTTGGCAGGTACGCCATGATGATCCCGTCGTTGTGCGTGCTCCCCTTGATGTGATGGAGCTCTACGACTCGCGCGCCGTCAGTCAGCACCTGTTTGTCGGTGAACGTCGCGATGGCGAGCGGGTGTTTCGTCTGCGACAGTTTGTCCGGGCTGAGCGTTCGCGGCGCTCGAGAAGCTCGCTCGTAAAACGCCCGGTTGATCTGATGAGTGATGATGGTCGCTCCCTCGGCGGCGTAAGTCCTGATCCCGCCCGAGTGGTCGAAGTGGTGGTGCGTGTTCACCAGATACTTGATCGGTTTGCCGGGCGCGAGTCTCTTCACTTCCGCGATGACCGCGAGCGAGCGCTCTTCGGTTTGAGGGCCTTCGATCACTGCGACGTGGTCTTTGAACTCGATGGCGGCGCTGTGATGGCTGCCGCCCGTCAGATACCAGACTCCATCGGCGAGCTTCTGACTCTCGACGCGAACCGTCGGCGCGGCGGCCTGGCGAACGTTGTCGGGCGTCTGTATGTCCGCAACACTGTTCTGCTGAACTGTGGTGATCGTCAGGTCGAGCGCTGGAAACCCGCCTTGCTTTTGAACTATTCGGGTTGGGAACTTGATCCCGCCGAAATCCTGATACTCCGAATATAGAGTCTCGACGAGCATGTCTCCAAGCACGGGGTTCGCAATTCGAGTCTCGACCCGCTCGACGAGACCTTGATCGTTGATGATCCCGCTGACTTTGAACTTGCCGTGACCGGTGAACGAGACGGCGTGGACTTTGCGCCCGCCGAGCGTCCGCACTCTTACCGTCGCCTTGTTTGCCTCGGCGGCTTTGAGGAATCCGTGCGGGGTGAGCCAGATTTGGGTCAAGCGTTCGCCGGCGGCGGCTGGTGCAGGCGTCGCGGTCGTCCCCGAAAGATTCCACGCGTGAGGACCGCTCACGAGCAACACCTGCCGCTC
>Ga0209640_10005390_pt1 | contig 11184 bp, 6 predicted proteins | sample RifCSP10_1_FD_184018 | JGI IMG/M metagenome (GOLD analysis project Ga0209640, IMG submission 184018) | Soil microbial communities from Rifle, Colorado - Rifle CSP2_sed 10_1 (SPAdes) (version 2) | ecosystem: Environmental > Terrestrial > Deep subsurface > Rock core/Sediment | place: Rifle...
GGGCGCCCTCGCCGCCGCCGACCATGCCGCCGCCGCCACAGCGCTCTTGGCGGCGGCCGGCGGCGCGATGGTGCTGGCCCTGGGCCGCGCGGGCCGCCTGGCGCCGGCGTCGCTGCTCGGCCTGGGCGTCTTCGCAGCCCTGTTCGCGGGCGCCGCCTGGACCTCGGGAGAGCAGGTCGCCGTCGCCCGGCGGGCGACCGCCGCGCTGCCGCGTCTGCTTCCGCCCTCCGCCGAGCGCCTCGAGCGGCTGCGCGAAGAGGTGCAGCTCCGGCTCCAGGAGTCCGCCGACCTGCAGTTCGAGGACGAGGCGATCGTCGACCGCGCGCCGAGCGACCTCGCCTATGCGATCTGGCGGAGCTCGCCGTTGGCACGGCGGGACGGACTCTCGTCGCTGAGCGTCGTTCCGCCTGGCGGCCCTGCGGTGAGCTTCTCCTTCGGCCTGCCGATCGATCTCGACGGCCGCCTCGACCTCAGTCCCGTGCGCTGGGTCGATCTCGTGCCGTCGCCTTGGCTCGATCGCCGCATCGAGGGCGACCTGGCGCGCCTGCGACTCGACGGCACGGTCTGGGAGCTGCGCTGGGTGTTCGTGGCGCGGCCCGGCTTCGGCGAAGGAGGCGAGTCGACCTCGGGCGAGCGCTTCGCCGACATCCTGAGCGCCGGCAGCCGGCGCGGCTCGATGCCCGACCTGGCTCCTGGGCTCGACGCCGTGCTGTTCGGCGCCGACGCGCAGCCGCTCGCCACTCCCTGGATGGAAGGGACGCCGACACTGCGGCGCGAGTGGGTGGGCGCGCCGCCGTTCACCCGGCGCGTGGCGACGCCCCGCGGCTCGGCGCGCCTCGTCGCAGCGGGAGACGACGAGGTCACGGCGGTCGTCTTCCGGAGCGCATCGACGGTGCTCGGCGCGCTCGAGCGCGCGGGCAATTTCGCGGTCGGCGCTTGGATCGTCGGGCTGCTGGCCGCGCTCCCGGCGCTCGCGCTCGCGCACTCGCCGGCGGCGGCCCGCACCTGGGCGCTCGGGCTGTGGGGGAGCTACTCGAAACGCCTCGTGGTCGTCTTCTCGGTCTTTCTCCTGCTGCCGCTCGGCGGTCTCTACGCCTTCCTCGCCGCCTCGACGGAGAGCCGGCTGCGGCGCGATCAGGAAACTGCGGCGCTCGATGCGCTGCGCTCTTCGCAGCGCGTGCTCGGCGAGTACGTGCTGTCGCTGGATCCCGGCTTCGGCATCGGCACGGCGCTCGACGATCGACTCCTCGAATGGCTGGCGCGCGTCGTACGCAGCGAGATCCACCTCTACTGGGGGAGCGAGATCTACGCCTCGTCGAAGCGCGACCTCTTCGCCGCCGGGCTGGTGCCGCGGCGGCTGGCGGGAGAGGTGTGGAAGGGCATCCACCTCGACGGCGACCGCGTAGCGCGCCGTCTCGGGCGCTTCGGACCGATCGAGGCGCAAGAGATCTACGCGCCGCTGGAGATCCCGGGGCTCTCGGCCTCGGCGACGAAGCTGGTGCTCGCTTCGCCGCTGCTGACCCAGGGCGAGGATCTGGCCGCGGAGACGGCGCGGGTGCAGCGTCGCGCCCTGCTGGTCACGCTCGCGCTCGCGGCGCTGCTCGCCGCCGCCGGGGTCACGCTCGCGCGCCGCTTCGCGCGACCGATCGAGGCCATCGTCGCCGGCACGCGCCGCATCGCCGAAGGCGCGCCGGGACTCGGTTACCGGCCCGACGAGCGCGAGCTCGAGGCCCTGGCCGAGGCGATCGACACCATGGCAGAGCGCATCGCGGAGGCGCGCGAACGACTGATGGTGGAGAAGGGCCTCGTCGAGCGGATCGTGGAGAACGTCACCGCGGGCGTGGTCGGTCTCGACCGCGAGGGCCGGGTGCTCTTCGCCAACCGTCTCGCGCGCACCATGTTGCGCGCCACGCCGGGGGCGGTGCTCCTCCACACCCTGGAGAGCGAGGGCCTGGCCGCGGCGCGCACGGCGTTGCAGCTCGCTCTCGGCTCCGCGGCGCCGATCGCGACCCGCGTGACGCTCGGAGAAGGCGAGCGCGACTGGACCCTGGTGCGCGTGCCGCTGCCCGGAGGAACCGAGCCCAGCGAGCTGGTCGTGGTCGAAGACGTGACCGACGTGGTGCGAGCGCAGCGCCTGGATGCCTGGGCGGCGATGGCGCGCATCATCGCGCACGAGGTGAAGAACCCGTTGACGCCGATCCGCCTCTCCGCCGAGCACCTGCGCGAGGCCTGGGCCCGCGATCGCGAGCATTTCGCCGCGGTCTTCGAGCGCTGCACGGCGAACATCCTGGCGCAGGTCGAGGAGTTGCGACGCACCGCGAACGAGTTCTCGCTGTTCAGCGAGATCCCGCGCATCGAGCCCCAGACCGGAGACCTGCGCGCGGCGGTGGCCGAGGTCGTCGAGGCCTATCGGGCCGCGCCCCCTCCCGGGGTCACGATCCGCCTGCGCACTCCGGACCAGCCCGTCGAGCTGAGCTTCGATCGCCGGCTGCTCGGCCGCGCGGTGCGCAACCTGGTGGAGAACGCGGTGCGTGCCTCGAGCGACGGCGGCGAGGTCGAGGTGCGCGTCGAGAGCGCCGCCACCGAGGTCGCGTTGACGGTCTCCGACTCGGGCCCCGGCGTGCCGCCCGAGATCCTGAGCCGTGTCGTCGAGCCGTACTTCTCCACCCACTCCGGCGGGACCGGTCTCGGGCTACCGATCGCCCGCCGCGTGGCGGAGGAGCACGGCGGCAGCCTCGCGGTGCGCAACCGGCCCGCCGGAGGATTCGAAGTGACGCTGACCATTCCCCGGCGATGAGGCGCTGGCGATGGACCTCGCGCGCGGCGCTCGCGCTCTCGTTGCCGCTCCTCGCCTGCGGCCCGCGCGCGCTTCCACCGCGTGGGGCGTTCGTCGCCGTCTGGGTGGGGACGGAGTCGGAAGCGCCGCGCCGCGATCAGCTGGAGGCTCTGGCCGCCGCCGGCGCGCGGGAGCTGTTCTGGGAGGCGGGAGCGGTGAGCTGGGAGACCGGGCGCCCGCGCCTGGTCGCCGCGCCGGCTCCCGCGCTGCCCCGGGAGACGCCGGTCACGCTGGTGGTGACCGGGGAGTGGAACGCGCTCGCGGAGAGCCCACGCACCACCGCGCGCGCCTGGGAGGAAGGGATCGCCGCCCTGGAGATCCGGGCGCGCGAGGGCCGAGCCGTGGCGACGGGAGTGCACTTCGAGCTCCGCCCCGGGGGGGCGAACGAGGAGCTTGCCGCGGTGCTCGACAGGCTGCGCACGCGGCTCCGCCGTCTTTACGTCTCGGCTTCCCTCGACCGCGAGGCGCTGGCGCGACCGGAGAGCCGAGCTCTGCGCGCCGCGGTCGACTACGTCGTGGTCGACCTCTACGGGCAGCCGCTCGAAGCGCCCGAGGACGGGAAGCGTTGGGAGCTCGCCCGCACGCGGGCGGAGCTGGAGCGGCTCGATGCCGCGGGCGTGGAGTGCGCGGTCGGCGCCTGGACCCTGGGCACGGCGCGGCGCCGGACGCGCACCGGCGAGGTCGTGGCGCAGGACGGGTCGCTCGCGCTGTCGCGGCTGCTCGGCGCGCCGGCGCTGCGGCCGCGGGGAGGCACCATCTTCGAAAGTGTCGATCGGCAGGTGCTCGAGTTGGTGGCGCGCGAACCGACCGAGGTCGGGGCCTGGCGTCTCGGGCGCGGAGAGTCGGTGCGCGTGACGCGTCCCACCACCCGTGACCTCGAATCGCTGCTCGCCGCGGTCGCCGCCGCGCGGCCGGACGGCGCGGGAGTCGTCCTGCGGCGCTGGCCCGGGAGGCGGGAGGCGCTCTCGCTCTCGCCCTCGAACCTCGTCGCTGCGCTCGCACCGGGGTTCGCGACGCCCGATCTCCAGGTCGACGTCGAGACCCTCTCGGAGGCGGGCCGCTCGCTTCGCGTGCGGGTCGTGCTGCAGAATGGCAACGACGAGCAGACCGAGTTCGCGAGCGTCGACTCGAACTACGTCGAGCTGGGGATTCCGGAGGGCAGCCTGGTGGCGGTCGATCCCGGGGAGTTCGCGGGCTGGGAGCAGTACTGGCGGGGATCGGAACGCAGGACGGTGCGCGCTCTGCGGTCCGCGGACACCGTGCGCCTCTTCGTGCCCTTCGTCGGCGGTGGCGAGCGTGTCGAGAGCGGCGTCATCGAGTTGCGGCGGCGCGCCGCGGGCGCGCCGTTCGCGCTGCGCGCCGGAGGCAGCTTCCTGCTCCCCGGCGGCCGGGAGTGGAAGCTCGCCGGGCGGCCGACGGCGAAGAGCGGGCAACGGTGAGGGAGAGGGGAGCCGGAATGAAACGCGGTCGAACCTGGTGGGCCAGCGCGCTCGTCGTCGCCACCGCCTGCGCGTCCGCGCCACGCGCGCCGGAGGGAGGCGACGCGGCGCGCCTCGCCCGGCCGCGCTTGGCGGAGATCGCCGGCAAGGTCGCCGGCCTCGAGCACCGGGCCGGGCTCTTCGAGCTCTACCTCGACCGCCTGCAGAATCGAGTCCTCGCCGTGCTGCCCGCGCCGTCGGGCGCGCGCGGAGCGCTCGGCGAGTACCTCTACATCGAAGGACTGCGCACGGGGCTCGGTTCCAATCCGGTGGGGCTCGACCGCGGTCAACTCGGGGACGGCGTGGCGTTGGTGCTGCGGCGCGTCGGGTCGCGGGTGCTCTTCGAGCAGCCCAACCTGCGCTTCCGGAGTCTGGGCAGCGACGCCGCGGAGACCGCGGCGGTGGCGGAGTCGTTCGCGACCTCGGTGCTGTGGGCGACCGACGTGTTGGCCGAAGACGCGGCAGGACGCAGCCTCGTCGACCTGACCGGTTTCCTGCTGCGCGACGCCCACGGCGTCGCGAGCCGCCTCGCCGACACCGGCCAGGGCGCCTTCGCGCTCGATCGGGAGCGCAGCGTGGTCGACCTCGAGTCCTGCTTCGCCTTCCCGAAGAACGTCGAGCTCGAGTCGATCCTGACCTTCTCCGGTGCGGCGCCGGGTCCGGAGATCCTGGCGGTGGCGCCCGATCCGCGGGCGGTGACCGTGGTGCTGCACCAGTCGCTGATCGAGCTTCCCGCGGCGGGCTACCGGCCGCGCGAGCACGACCCGCGCATGGGCTCGATCGCGCTGCGGTTCGCGGACTACTCGGCGCCGCTCGAGCGCCCGCTGACCCGACGTTGGGCGCTGAGGCACCGGCTGCACAAGCGGAACCCGGCCGCGGAGCGCTCGCCGGCCGAAGAGCCGATCGTCTACTACGTCGATCGGGGCGCGCCCGAGCCGGTGCGCTCGGCGCTCGTCGAAGGGGCCTCGTGGTGGGCGTCGGCCTTCGAAGCGGCGGGATTCGAGGGCGGCTTCCGGGTCGAGCTCCTGCCTGCCGACGCCGATCCGCTCGACGCCCGCTACAACGTCATCCAGTGGGTGCATCGCGCCACGCGCGGCTGGTCGTACGGGCAATCGATCGTCGACCCGCGCACCGGCGAGATCCTCAAGGGACACGTCACGCTCGGATCGCTGCGCATCCGCCAAGACCGGCTGCTCTTCGAGGGACTGGCGGGGGTCGGGCGCACCGGCACGGGGGCGGCCGACGATCCGGTGCAGCTCTCGCTCGCCAGGATCCGCCAGCTCGCCGCGCACGAAGTGGGGCACACGCTGGGCCTCGAGCACAACTTCGCGGCGTCGAGCTACGGCCGGGCGTCGGTGATGGACTATCCCGCGCCCCTGGTGCAGATCGCCGCGGACGGCACGCTCGACTTCTCCGAGGCCTACGCCCGGGGCGTGGGGGAGTGGGACGTCGAGGCGGTCCGGTGGGCGTACGCGGAGTTCCCCCCCGGTGCCGACGAGCGCGAGCGCCTGGCGGCGATCGTGCGCGAGAGCATCGACCGCGGGCTGGTCTTCCTCACCGAGGGCGACGCGCGCTCGCCGAGCGGCGCGCATCCGCTCGCCAGTCTCTGGGACAACGGCGCCGAGCCCGTCGCCGCCCTGCAGCAGACGCTGCGCGTGCGCCGCATCGCCCTGGCGCGATTCGGCGAGGGCAACCTCGCTCCGGGAGAGCCCCTCGCGGCGCTGCACGAAGTCTTCGTCCCGGTCTACCTCCACCACCGCTTCCAGCTCGTGGCCGCGGCCAAGTTGTTGGGCGGGGTCGACTATCGACACGCCCTGGACGGCGACGGGCAGCCCGCTCCGAGGTGGGTCGGTGGAGAGCGGCAGCGGCGGGCCCTCGCGGTGCTGCTCGACACCCTGGCGCCGTCGTTCCTCGAGGTGCCGGAGAACGCGCTGCGCGTGCTGGTTCCGCGCGCGCCGGGAATGGAACGCAACCGCGAGCAGTTCGGTGAGCGCACGCGACCGGTGTTCGACGCGCTCGGCGCCGCGGCCACCGCCGCCGACCTCACGCTGCGCGCCGTGCTCGACCCGGTGCGGGCGGCGAGGCTGGTGGACGGCGCGCGCCGCACCGGAACGACGCCCGACTTCTCGGAGGTGCTGTCGACGGTCATCGATCGCGTGTTTGCGGACACATCGCAGCTCCTGCCGCGCGAGGCGGAGATCGCGCGCGTGGTGCAGCGCGTGCTCGTCGACCGCCTGTTCGAGCTGGCGTCGGATGCGGACGCGGCGCCGTGGGTGACCTCACGGACCGAGCTCGCGCTCTCTCTGCTGCTGCAGCGCGTCGACGAGGCGGTCTCGCTCGACGCCGCGGAGAGCGCTCACTTCGACGCCCTGGCGGCGGAGATCGGCCGCCACCTGGCGCGGCCGCTGCCGCCGCGCGCAGCGACGCGCAGCGCGCTCCCGGAGCCGCCGGGTGAGCCGATCGGGAGCGCTCCCGGGCTGGCCGAGTGCGAGTATTCCGACGGACCTTGAGGCCGGCCGCCGTCGCCCTGGCGGCGCTCGCCGGCGTGCTCGCTCCGCAGTGCGCGGCGGGCGGTTCGGACTCCGGCGCCACTCCGGCGACGGGGCGGATCCGCGTGGTGCGGACGATGCCCCACGATCCCCGGGCCTACACCCAGGGCCTGCTCTGGCACCGCGGACGCCTCTTCGAGAGCCTCGGCGGCTACGGCAGCTCGGTCTTGCGCGAAATCGACCCCGGGAGCGGCGCCGTGCTGCGCGAGGTCCGCCTCTCCGACGGCGAGTTCGGCGAGGGCATCGCCACCGTCGGCGACCGCATCTATCAGCTGACCTGGCGCGAAGGCGCGGTGCGCCGCTGGGAGCTGCCGGATCTCGCCGCGGCGAGCGCGCTGCGCTTCGAGGGCGAGGGCTGGGGCCTCGCCTTCGACGGTGAGCGGCTGATCCAGAGCGACGGCACGGCGACATTGACCTTTCGCGAGCCCTCGGACTTCCGCGCCCTGGGAGCCGTGCGCGTCCTGCGCGAGGGCCGGCCGGCGGCGTACCTCAACGAGCTCGAGTGGGCGGGAGAATCGCTCTTCGCCAACGTCTGGTACAGCGACGAGATCCTCGAGATCGACCCTGCGAGCGGCGAGGTGGTGGCGACCTACGACGCCTCGGTGCTCGTGGATGCAACCGAACGCGCGCAGCTCGACGCGCTCAACGGCATCGCCTGGGACCCGGACGAGGGGCTCTTCTACCTCACCGGCAAGTTGTGGCCGAAGCTCTTCGTCGTCGAGCTCTCGAGAGATTGAAGCGCCTCGGCTCGGCGCGCGCCTTGTCGCGACTTCCGCCCCCCCGATACACTGCTGCCCCCGCGAGGAGGGGCGAGCGACGATGAGCAAGACGCGGTGGTACGTGGCGGGGTGGGGCGTGAGGACGATTCCGCTCGGCGGCCTCGGCGACCTTCTCGACGGGGACCGCTGAGCGTGCGCGCGAGGCGCGCGGGCTTCTGCGCCGCCGCGCTCGGCTCGGCGTTGCTGGCGGCCACGCCGAGCGCCGGCGCCGAAGGGGCGGCCGACGTCTCGCGCCAGCGCATCGACGCCGCGCTGGCCGAGATCCGGCCGGCGCTCGTACAGCTGACCGTGGTCGCGGAACGTTTCGCCGACGGGCGGGCGGTGCGCTTTCCGTCCGGCGGCAGCGGCGTCGTGGTCACCGCCGAAGGCCACGTGCTGACCAACTTCCACGTCGCCGGCGACGGCGTCAGGATTCAGGCCACGCTCGACGGCGGCGAGGTCATGGAAGCGGACGTGGTGACCCACGATCCGCTCACCGACCTCTCGGTGCTGAAGCTGCGCGGCGTGCCGCCCTCCGGCCTCCGCCCCGCACGCTTCGCCGACCGTGAGCCGGTGGTGGGCGAGCCCGTGCTGGCGCTCGGCAGCCCCTTGAGCCTCTCCTCCTCGGTGACCCTGGGCATCGTCTCGAACAGCCGGCGGGTGTTCACCGACTTCGCCGGCACCCGACTCGAAGACCTCGAGCTCGAAGGCGAGCCCACTGGCCTCTTCACGCTCTGGATTCAGCACGACGCTCTCATCCTGCCCGGCAACTCGGGCGGGCCGTTGGTCGACCTCGACGGGCGCATCGTCGGCATCAACGAGCTCGGCGGCGCCGGTATCGGCTTCGCGATCCCGTCGTCCATCGCCCGCCGGGTGCTCGCCGGAGCGCTGAGCGGAGGTCGCCTGCGGCGAGCCGACCTCGGCTTCACCGTGCTGCCGGTCCTCAAGATCGGCCGCGCGACCGGAGCGCTCGTCTCCTCGGTGGATCGGGGCTCGCCGGCCGAGGGCGCCGACCTGCGCGCCGGAGACGTTCTCCTGGAGCTCGCCGGCGGCGAAGTCGAGGTGCGCTTCTTCGAGGAGGTCCCGGAGCTCTACCGCCGGATCTCCGAGCTGCCGATCGGAGGGCCCGTGGAGTTGGTCGTCGATCGCGCCGGCCGTCGCGTCCGCCTCACTGCGCGCGCCACCGAGCTCGAGGAGGCCGAGGGGGACGAGGAGGAGTTCGCGCGCCTCGGCGTGACCTTGCAGGAGCTGACCGGTCCGCTGGCGCGTCGACTGCAGGTGGAACCGCGGTCGGGTCTGCTCGTCACCGGTCTCCGCGCCGGGCTCCCGGCGGCCACCGCGCGCCCGCCGGTCCTGGCCGGAGACCTGATCTCGGCGCTCGGCGGAGTGCGCTTGGTGACTCTCGCCGAAGCCCGCGCGACCCTAGCGGCGAGAGTTGCCGGCGAGGTCCTGCTCGAGCTCCGCCGCGACGACGAGACGATCCTGGCGCTGGCGACGCTCGGATCGGACCGCGAGGCGCGGCGCGGCGGCGAGCTTCCCAAGGCGTGGCTCGGCGTGCAGACGCAGGTGGTCACTCCCGAACTGGCGCGCGCACTCGACGCGCCCGATCTCAGTGGCTTCCGGATCACGCAGGTCCTGCCCTGGAGCGAGGCCGAGCGCGGCGGCCTGAAGACCGGCGACGTGCTGGTGTCGATCGACGGCGAGCGCCTCGAGTCGCGGCGCCCCCAGGACGGGGAGAATCTCCGCCGCGCGATCGAGGAGCGTGCGATCGGCGACGAGGTCGAGCTCGCGCTGGTGCGCGGCGCGGAGCGCCTGACGATGCGGATGGCGCTCGAGGCGCGCCCGCGCGAGCTTTCGGAGCTCGCCACGGCGCGGGCCGAGGCGCTGGGCTTCTCGGTTCGCGAGGTCTCGCAGTTCGACCGCGTGCGCTTCCACTGGGACCGTGGCCAGGAAGGCGTCGTGGTGACCGAGGTGGTGCCCGGCGGCTGGGCTCAGATGGCCGGGCTCGAGGCCAACGACCTCGTGCTGGCGATCGACGACGAAGAGATCACCGGCGTGGCGACGTTCGAAGCCGTCCTCGCCCGCCGGCTCGCGGCGCGGCCGCCGGTGCTCGCCGTCTTCCTGCGCCGCGGCCCACGGACCCATTTCGCCTTCATCGAGCCGGACTGGCCGGAACCGGCACCCACGGAGACCAGACCTTGATCCTCGCCCGCATCGCACTCTCGATCGCCGCCCTCGCCGTGCTGCCGCCGCGCGCTCACGCCGCCCCACCGGACGGTGCGGCGTTGCTCGCACGATTCGCGCCGGCGATCGTCAATCTGCGGTTGACGCTGCGCACCGAGATGGAGGGCGGAGGGCATCCGGGTCAGGACTCGAGCGAGGAGGTGGCGGGCGTGCTCGTCGATCCGGGCGGGCTCGTCCTGGTCTGGAACTCCCACCTCTCGGCCGGGCGCATGTCGGAGCTCTTCGCGGACCTGTCCCAGGACGACGGATTCCGGCTCAAAGTCACGCCGGTGGACGTCCGCATCTGGATCGCGGGCCAGGAGAAGGAGCACCGTGCATTCCTGGCCGCCGCGGACAGCGACCTCGACCTCGCCTTCGTGCAACTCGAGGAGCCGCCCGCGGCGCCGTTGCCCTTCGTCGACTTCGCGGCGAGTGCCGAGCCCGCGGTGGGCGACGAGCTGGTCACCGTCTCGCGCCTGAGCTCGCGCTTCGATCGCGCGCCGTTCTTCGACGTCGTGCGCGTCACCGGTCGCCTCGAGAAGCCGCGAGCGGCGTGGATCGTCGGCGGGGGCAACGCGACGCAGGCGGGGCTGCCCTACTTCGACGCGCTGGGCCGGCCCGTCGGCGTCCTGGTGACCTTCGTCTCGCGAACCTCCGACGCGCCGAGCGGCGCGTCGAATCGGCTCTTCGCCGAGCTGGTTTCGCTCGGTCGCGGGGAGAGCGAAGTCGGTCCCCTGGGTCTCTTCCTGCTGCCCGCGAGCCGCATCGACGGGCGCATCGAGCTCGCCCGCGAGCAGGCACGGCGGTTGATGGAGGAGCGCCGCGCGGAGGCGGCGGCGCCTTAACGGCGATTCAGGTCGCCGGGGCCACCGGCTCTTCGAGGCGCAGCATGCGCGCCCAGGCGCTGCGCAGCGCCGGTGGCAGATCGAGCTCGGGAAAGAGCTCCGCCACCTCGTCCCGCGTCACGTAGCGCCAGATCTCGTCCCAGTCGGCGTAGAGCAGGAGTCGCGTCACCGCCCACGCCCTCGTCTCGCGCGACCCCTCGGCGAGCAGGCGGCGGAGCTCGGCGGCCGTCATCTCGCGTTCGGGGATGAAAGCGAGCGTCTCGTCGTCGCGTTCGAGACCCGGGACATCGGTTCCGGAAGTGCGCATCGCAGGTTGCAGTATAGCGGCTCCGACTCGTGCCGCAAGCGCTTGACCGGTCGGGGCGCGTCCGCTAGATTGCCCGGGCTCGACGGCCGGCGCGGGCATAACTCAGCTGGTAGAGTGTCAGCTTCCCAAGCTGAAAGTCGCGGGTTCGAATCCCGTTGCCCGCTCCACCCGCGCGCTCAGCGCCCTTC
>Ga0209640_10005391_pt1 | contig 11184 bp, 14 predicted proteins | sample RifCSP10_1_FD_184018 | JGI IMG/M metagenome (GOLD analysis project Ga0209640, IMG submission 184018) | Soil microbial communities from Rifle, Colorado - Rifle CSP2_sed 10_1 (SPAdes) (version 2) | ecosystem: Environmental > Terrestrial > Deep subsurface > Rock core/Sediment | place: Rifle...
GCGACTGAAGACTGCGCCCGCGCCCGTGGAAATGGCGCCGGCCGGAGTGGGGCTGGCACTGGGCGGCGGATTTGCGCGGGGCTTTGCGCACCTGGGCGTGATCCAGGTGCTGGAAGAAAGCGGCGTCAAGGTTACGCACCTTGCGGGGTCGAGCATCGGAAGCCTGCTGGGAGCGGCGTATGCGGCAGGCGAACCGGTGGAGCGGATTGCGGCAGAGGGGCGGCGCATTCGCTTCCGGGACTTTGGCCGGTGGACGCTCTCGAAGCTGGGGCTGGCGTCGAACGACCGGCTGGGCGAGCTGGTGCGGCGCAGCTTCCGTGTGCAGACGTTTGAGGAGTTGAAGATCCCAACGGCGGTGGTGGCTACGGACCTGGGCACGGGGGAACCGTTTGTGATTACGAGCGGGAGGCTGGACGAGGCGATCCGAGCGAGCTGCGCGTTCCCGGGACTGTTTGAGCCGGTGCAGGCTGGCGAGCGGTGGCTGGCCGACGGCGGTCTGGTGGCGCCGGTGCCGGCGCAGGCGGCGCGGGAACTTGGCGCAGGATTGGTGATCGGCGTATCGGTAGGATTCAATCTCTGGAACGGCGATGCGCCCACGAACTTATTCCAGGTAGTGAACCGGGCCGTTTCTGCGGCGCAGAAGAATCAGGGTGCGGCGTGGAGAGGGTATGCCGACCTGGTGATCGAGCCGGAAGTGCATGGGATCGATTGGGACCACTTCCATCGCGTCGACGAGGCCGTTGCCGCCGGAGCTGCGGCAATGCGGGCGGCGCTGCCGCGACTCACCGAGCTGCTGAGCAAGGCGACGGCAGGCCGCGGCGGGAACGGCCGGGCGACCGATTCGCTGGCGTCGCGAGCGTCGCAGGAGAAGCCGGGCGCCCAGGGAGCGGCGTAGCGATGAAATGCGCGGTGGAGTGGGTGCCGGCGATGGTTGCCTTTCTGACGTTGCGCTGGCAGGAAAGCTGCGAGAACCCGGCGGTGTTCTGCTACCGTATTGGTTCGGGGCTGCTGGCCGAGCGCAGGTCACGCCAAAGCGGTGACGACTCCCCGGCAAGATGCTCGAATCCATCAAAGAGTTTTTCCGGGTTGTCTACGACGTCCAGGGGATGATTCAGTGGGGCGGGACGCTGCTGGTCTGCGTGATCGTTTTTGTTGAGACGGGCCTCTTCGTCGGCTTCTTTCTTCCGGGCGATTCCCTTCTGGTAAGCGCGGGTATTTTTGCGGCGGCGGGCCTTTTGGACCTGTGGGCGCTGCTGACGCTGGTGGCAGCGTGCGCGGTGGTGGGCGACCAGGTGGGCTACTGGATCGGTCGGAAGGCCGGGCAAACGCTCTACCAGCGCGAGGATTCGTTTTTCTTCCGCAAGCGGCACCTCGAGCAGGCGCACAACTTTTACGAAAAATATGGCGGGAAGACAATCATCCTGGCGCGGTTTGTGCCAATTGCGCGGACGTTTGCGCCGGCAGTGGCAGGCGCGGCGGAGATGAACTACCGGAAATTTGTCAGTTACAACGTAATCGGCGGGATCCTGTGGGTGTGGAGCATGGTGCTGGGCGGCTACTTCCTCGGCCGGCTGGTGGGGCCGGAGGTGCTGAGCAAACGGATCCACTGGGTGATTGCGGTTGTCGTGTTCCTTTCGATCCTGCCGGTGTTTTATGAAGCGTGGCAGGCGCGACGCAAGAAGAACCTGAACGCGGCGGCCCCAGTAGCCGTCGCAAAGCCCGAGCACGAGTAACCGTGGCCAGCCGCGGCGAATTCCCTGCCCCGCAGGCCATCCTCTTCGACATCGGACGAGTGATTGTGCGTGTGGACGTGCGTCGGGCGGCCGAACCGCTCGGCGCGGCCGCCGGTCTAGGTCCAGGCGAGATCTGGCACGAGATCGAGACCGATTCGCGTTGGGGCGACTGGCAAGAAGGGCGCATGTCCGTGCAAGAGTGGCATGAGCACCTGACGCGGCGGTTCGGCGTGCGGCTGGGATTTGAGGAGTTCTGTGAGTTGTGGAATCGGGCGCTTGACCCGGAGACGATCCTCGAAGAGAGACTGTTCGCGGAGCTGGGGCGACGGTTCCGGCTGGCGCTGCTTTCAAATACCGACCCGATCCATGTGGCGCATATGGAGTCGCACTTTGGATTCATGCGGCACTTCCCTGCCGCTGCGCGGGTGTATTCCTGCGCAGCCGGAGTGAGCAAGCCGAGCCCGGCGATTTACGCGAAAGGGATTGCTGCGTGCAGTGTACCGGCCGGGGAGATCCTCTATGTTGATGATGTAGCGGAGTACGTCGAAGCAGGGCGGCGGGCGGGGTTGAAGGGGGTGCAGTTTGTGGGTGCGGGGGAGTTGTTGCAAGAGTTGAGGCACAAAGGGCTGATCGAATAAGGGGCGAAATGGCAGAGACAGAGTAAAGAATCCTAGTACTAGTACCCAGTCAGAAGCCGCCTGGGTTTATGAGCATCTTCTAAATCATTCACCGGATGGACGATAGAGAGAGCTGGCAGGCGTCAAGCTTTGGCGCAAAGGATGCTATTTGAAAGGCGCCAGCCCGAAATGGAGGGGGAGAAATGGGAAACGATAAAGTGGTGGAAATGGAGATGAGCGCGCCAAGATGGGTGGCGCCAGCGGTGGTGGTTGCGGTGCTGCTTGCCGTGGTGGGGGCGTGGTTCGGATGGAGCGCGAGTTCCCAGTTGCACGAGACCCGGCAGGCGATGAGTACGGAGATGAAGCAGGCAGACCAGAACCTGGCCAGGGAGGTGGCCGAGTTGCGGCAGCAGGTGGCGGTGAGCGACAAGGCCAACGCCGAGCTGCAGAGCGATCTTGGCGTGGTGGCCAAGCGCCTGAACGTGACGCAGGGCCAGTGGAAGAAGGCACGTGAGGAAGCAGCCCGTCTGCAGACAGAGAACGCCAAGCAACTGGCGGCAATGGACACGGCAGTGAAGAGCGAACTGGCAACGAAGGCCTCGGCCGAAGAGGTGAAGGCGGTCAGCTCGGAAGTCAGCGTGGTGCGCACAGACTTGAACAGCACGATCGAAAACCTGAAGATGGCGCGGGGCGAGCTGGGCACGCTGATCGCGCGGAACAGCGAGGAGGTTTCGGTTCTGCGGCGGCTGGGCGAACGAGACTACCTGGAGTTCACGATCGAAGGCAAGCAGCCGCAGAAGGTGGGCGCAATCACGGTGCAACTGCGCGGAACGAACACGAAGAAGAGCCAGTTCACCGTGGCGATGACCGTGGACGACCTGCGTGTGGAGAAGAAGAACCGGCAGGTGAACGAGCCGATCTACTTCTACACGCGGGGCGGGCGGCAGCCGCTCGAGCTGGTGATCAACAAGGTGGACAAGAACAAGGTGGTGGGCTACCTGAGCATCCCGAAGGCGATCCAGGTGGCAACGGCCTCATCGGGGAAGTAGTAGGCCGCACTCACCGTATTTCCCGACCGTAGAACGCCGGGCCCGCAAGCGACCGCTTGCGGACCCGGCTTTTTCTTTGTGCGCGAGGCTGTAGCGGGCGGAAAGAAAATATTCGAGAGCTGGCCGGTTTTCCTTGCGCTGCGATGGAGCGGTTGTTAAGATTTTCGTGTAGGAAAACATGCGCGGGCCTCTCAATCGGCCCAAGACGTTCAAACGCAACCCGGCGCCGGCGGCGCGACAAGCAACCAACCGCCAGTTCGCATGCGATAGCGGAATACTCTGGAAACAAAACCCGGCCCGAGGAGGATCCGATGTCCGACTTCTACCAAACCGGAGTCATTGCTACACTTCACCGTCTGGGGGAGCACAAGCTGGAGCCGCTCGAGCAGCAGCTCGAGCGATTCGCCGAGCAACAGCCGATTGCGCTGGTGCTGCCGGCACTTTACTCGGAGTTTGAGAAGCCAGCCATGGAGGGAATGCTGTACGAGTTGGCCCAGGTTCGGTACCTGAAGCAGGTCGTGATGGTGTTGGCACAGGCGAGCGAGGCACAGTATCGCGAGGTGCATGAGCGGCTGGCGGGTCTGCCGGGGGAGGTGCGCATCATCTGGAACGATGGACCGCGGGTGCAATCGCTCTATCGGATGTTGCGTGAAAACGGGCTGGAGGTGGGACCGGACGGCAAGGGGCGGTCGTGCTGGATGGCGTATGGATACGTGCTGGGGAGCCGACGAGCCGATGTGATCGCGCTGCACGACTGCGACATCGTGAATTACTCGCGCGAGCTGCTGGCGCGACTGTGCTTCCCGGTGGTGAGCCCGCACATCAACTTCGAATTCTGCAAAGGGTTCTATGCCCGGGTAAGCGACCGGATGCACGGGCGAGTGACGCGGCTCTTTGTAACACCGTTGGTGCGGACGCTGCAATCGCTCTACGGCTTCCTGCCATTCCTGCGCTACCTCGACAGCTTCCGCTACCCACTGGCGGGTGAGTTTGCCATGCAGGCGGACCTGGCGCGGGTGAACCGCATCCCCTGGGACTGGGGGCTTGAAGTGGGGGTGCTGGCGGAGGTGTACCGAAACTGCTCGGTGAAGCGCATCTGCCAGGTGGATATTGCCGAAAACTACGAGCACAAGCACCAAGAGCTTTCGCCGGGCGACCCGTCGAAAGGGCTGATGAAGATGGCGGTGGACATCGCTAAGACTCTCTTCCGAATTCTGGCGAGCGAAGGCGTGGCGTTTGACCAAGGACGGATCCAGACCATGCTCACGCCCTACGTGCGCACGGCGGAGGACACGATCACGCGGTACCACGCCGACGCGATGGTCAACGGGCTGATCTTCGACCGGCACGAGGAGGAAACAGCGGTGGAAACGTTTGCGCAGGCGCTGAAGCTGGCCAGCGAGGAGTTCTTTGCCGACCCGCTGGGGGCACCGTTGATCCCCAACTGGGCGCGGGTGAGCTCGGCGCTGCCGGGATTTCTAGGGTCGCTGCAGGAGGCGGTGGACGCGGATAACGCCGAGTTCAGGGGCAAGTCCACGGAAGTGCGGACGGCGGAAAGAGCATGAGGAGGCCGGTGCAGATCCGGTCTAGGGAGTAATCCCGAGTGGACAATTTTCTGCCCAGCGAGCTAATTGCGCGGCTGAAGGAGACCGGTGACGTGGAAATCGTTGCCGGAATTCCAAGTTACAACAACGCGCGGACGATCGGACAGGTGGTGCGCGCGGTGGCGGCGGGGCTTGGGAAATATTTTCCGGAGTGCAAGGCCATCATTGTGAATTCGGACGGCGGGTCGAAGGACGGAACGCATGAGGCGGTGCTGAACGCCGAAGTGGACCATAGCGCGCTGTTTCAGGTGACCCATCCTGTGAACCCAGTGCGGCGGATCACGACGGCGTATGCGGGGATCCCGGGCAAGGGGAGCGCGTTCCGAGCAATCTTTGCGGTGGCAAAACACCTGAACGCGAAGGCGTGCGTCGTGGTGGACTCCGACCTGAGAAGCATCACTCCGCAGTGGGTGGAACTGCTGGTGCGGCCAGTGGTCGACCGCGAGTTTGACTTCATCGCGCCGTACTACTTGCGGCACAAATACGACGGGACAATCACGAACAGCATCATTTACCCGATGACGCGGGCGATGTTCGGCCAGCAGGTGCGCCAGCCTATTGGCGGGGATTTTGGGATTTCGGGGAAGTTGGCGGCACGTTACCTGGAAAAGGACGTTTGGGAAACGGACGTAGCGCGGTTTGGCGTAGACATCTGGATGACGCTGACGGCCATTGCGGAGGGCTTCCGCGTGGGCCAGTCGTATCTGGGTGCGAAGCTGCACGACGCCAAGGACCCGGGCGCGGACCTGACGAGCATGTTCCGACAGGTGGTGGGGTCGCTCTTCGGGTTGATGGAGACGTACGAGAAGACGTGGCAAAGCGTCGAGGGATCGAAGGCCGTGCCGATGTTTGGTTTCCCGTTTGACGTGGGGCTCGAGCCGATCCCCGTGAACGTGGAGCGGATGGAGCACGCATTCACGCAGGGGACGCGGGACCTGCGAGAGATTTATGTGGAGTTTTTGTCACCAGGGACGCTCGCTGCGCTGGCGGAGTGCGCAAGGGCCGGAGACGGCGTGACGTTTCGTCTGCCGGACAAGCTGTGGGTACACACGGTGTATGAGTTCGCGGCGGCGTATCACCGGCGGGCGATCGACCGGGATCACCTGATGCAGTCGCTGGTACCGCTTTACCTGGGGAGGACAGCGTCGTTTGTGCTGGAGGTGCAGGAGAGCACGGCGCTAGAGGTGGAAGAGCGGATCGAGAAACTTTGCGAGGTGTTTGAAGCGGAAAAGGGCTACCTGGCCGCGCTCTGGCGGGCGGGAGCGGGAAAGGAGAAGACACATGCAGGGACTGTTTGAACGGGCGTTCATCGAACCATTCCACCGGCTGGCGGAGCAGTTGAAAGTGGTGGTGCCCGGGCTGATGACCGTGGTAGTAATTCTGGTGGCGGGCGGCGCGCTGGCCTACGTGGTGCGGCAGGCGGTGTACGGTCTGCTGCGCATGGTGCGCTTCGACCGGCTGGCAGTGCGGGCGGGCTGGGCGGAGGCGATCGAGCGGACACGGATCTTCCGGTCGCCCTCAGACTTCGGCGCGCGCGTGGCGCAGGGGACGGTGTGGCTGCTGATCATTCTGTTTGCGCTGAGCGCGACCGGGTCGCCGCTGACGGAGGACCTGCTGGAGCGGTTTTTCCGCTTTGTCCCCGACCTGATCACAGCGATTCTCGTGCTGCTGCTGGGGTCGGTGATCAGCAAGTTTCTGGCGCGGAGCACGCTGCTGGCGGCAGTGAACGCGCAGTGGGCGGGGGCACGGTTGCTGGCCGGAGGCGTGCGCGTGTTGGTGATGAGCCTGGCGGTAGTGATCGCTCTGGAGCAAATCCGAATCGGGCGGACGGCGCTGCTGACGAGCTTCGCCATCCTGTTCGCGGGCATCGTGATTGCCGCGGCGATTGCGTTTGGGTTAGCCGGACGCGAGCTGGCCAGGGGGTGGCTGGAACAACGCATGCGGCCGCAGGCGAAAGAAGAGGAAGAGGTGTTTCGCCACTTGTAAGAAGTAGGGCTCAGCCTTCAGTTTTCAGCTCTCAGATTTCAGTAGTCAATGGTCAGCTTTCGTTGGCCATTATTCGTTGTCCGTTATCCGTCAAAAGACGCTAGAGTCAGAAGACCGCTTCGTGTGCGTGGGGAGAGATGCTAGCGGCGAGACATGTGATTTTCACAGACCTGGATGGGACGCTGCTTGACCACCACAGCTATTCGTGGGCGGCGGCGGAGGAGGCGCTCGAAGAGATCGAGCGGCGGAGGGTGCCGCTGGTATTTGTGACCAGCAAAACGCGGGCGGAAGTGGAGGTGCTGCGGCAGAAGATGGGAAACGCGCACCCGTTCGTCACCGAGAACGGTGGAGGCCTCTTCATCCCCAACGGCTACTTCAACCAGCCCATGATTGGGAGCACGCGCGCGGGACACTATCACTGTTTTGCGTTGGGGAAACCGTACAGCGAGGTGGTGGCGGCGCTCGAGGAGATTTCCCGGAAGGCCGGGGCCGAGGTGGCAGGATTCCACGACATGAGCGTTCGTGAGGTGGCGGAGAACACAGGATTGAGTCCCCGCCAGGCGGAGTTGGCGCGCGAGCGCGAGTTCGATGAGCCGTTTTTCTTTGCGGGGGCAAACGAAGAGGCGATCGGGCGATTTATGGAATTGGCGGGGCAGCGTGGTTTTCAGGTGGCACGCGGAGGGCACTTCTGGCACTTCTTTTCGGGAAGCGATAAGGGACGGGCGGTGCGGCAGTTGATCGGGCTGTACCGCAAGGCCATGCAAGGACGGGTGCGGACGGTGGGACTGGGTGATAGCGCCAATGACATTCCCCTGCTCACGGCGGTGGACCAGGCGGTGCTGTTGCCCGTGCTGGAGGGCAAGTTTGACGAGGATGCAACGGCCCGGTTGCGCAGCGTGAGGCGAGGGCCGGCGGCAGGGCCTGCTGGGTGGAATGACATTGTTTTGCACATTCTGGGAGGTCGGTAGGAGCCGGGAGGGGCGGAAAAGAGAGAGAGTTTTCCTGCGAGGAAGGCCTAGGGGAATAGGCTGGTGCTGGCGAGGTTCACAGATCATTTGAATGAAAGGACTTAGGGCTGGGCAGGCTGGGTTAGTGAGTTGGTACGGGGATTGCGCTTTGGGTGGTGCCGCGCATGGATCGTCCCTCCGGGCGCTGGCAGATGACGTACGCAAAGCAGGCCGTTGCTGGCGGCCTGACGTGAAGCGTGCGCGCGCCAGGAGGATTGACCATGCGGCTTCTCCGTCGCCTTTCCATTCCCGCTAGCGAATCGCAAATGGCCGTGGCGCTCAGCCTTTGCGCCGTGATGATGAGCCTGATGCTGTGGGCCATCCTGTGGCAGTCGGACGTGATCACCTACCAGCAGGACGTGATCCGCTGGATGTGGACAGCGCGGTTCGGCGGGTAAGACGCGCGCCAGCTCGAATTCTCTATTTTTCCCCTCTCACGATTCTGCCGCCGCTACCTGAACAGGTTGCGGCGGACGTGTTTTTGCGCGCGACGCGGCGGCACAACTTTTCGCCGCCCAGGGGGTTTGACAGATGGGGAAGATGTCGCTAGAGACTCGGAGGAGTTATGAAGTCACTGAAGAAAAAGATCCTGGTCGGAGTACTGGCGTTGGGCACCAGCCCGCTGGGGCTGCTGGCACAAGGCGCTCCCGGTCAGGGCGCACCGGCCGGAGCGGGGCCGCAAGGGCGTCCAGAGATGCGGCGCGACCGCGACGATCAGCGCTGGGAAAACCGGCGGCATCGTCGCGGCAAGATGCGCCATCACCGGCGGCATCGCGGCGTGGCGATGATCCTGCGCAACCCGACGCTGCGCGAGCGAGTTGGAATCAGCGCAGAACAGGCGGCCAGGATTCAAGGGCAGCAGGCAGCGTTTGCGAAGTCGCGGGTGCGCGACCGCGCCGACCTGCGGGTGAAGCAGATGGACCTGCGGCAGTTGATGGCCGCGGAGAAGCCGGACCGGGCGGCAATTGACAAGAAGCTGCGCGAGATCAGCGAAGTGCGGCTGGCGGCGCAGCAGTTGGCGGTGGAGCACCGGCTGGCGATGCGCGAGGCAATCACCCCAGAACAGAAAGAAAAGATGAAGCAACTGTTCCGCGAACGGATGCGAGACGACCGCGAGGGCAGAGCGCCGGCGGCGTGAAGAGGCGTTGTCCGTTCTCCGTTGTCCGTTTTGCGTAAAGAAAGGTTTGAGCGAAATGGGGAGCCAGAGATGGCTCCCATTTTTCTTGGCGCAAGAGGACGAGCGTGGGATGGGCAAGGGGCTAAAAAGCGAATCGGGGAGCCTGGCAGCTCCCCGATTGGCCACTTTGATCGGTGCCGCCGTGGCGTCGTGAAGGCGTCGCGGGCGGCGCGCACCGCAAGAGCGGTGTGATCAAGTTTGGTGCAGTTCTAAGCCCGGTGGAGTCATGCTCCCTCCGAACCAAGACTTTCAATTCCCTTCTACTCCCCGAAAAACGCGAATGCAAGAACAAAGTTGAAGAAAAAGAGGATTGGCGTTGTCCGTTCTCCGTTGTCCGTAATCCGCACCGGTGGGGAACAGGGTGGCAAAAGTTCAGGGTTACTTGAGGAAGAGGCCTTCGCGGATTTGATCGCGGCCGACGAAAGTCTTGGAGCTGTGGAAACGGCTGAAAAGGTTCAAGATCTCACGGTTCTGGAAGACACGCTCCACGGTAAAGAGGGGCGGCGAGGAAACCATTTCAAAGTTCTGCTGATCGAGGACGCGGTAGCGGTAAAAGGTCTGGGGGCGGCGACTGTGGAAGAGGGCTAGGATGACTCCTCTGGGACGCAGCAGGTCCGTGACCCGGTCAACAACGCGGGGAACCAGGGCGGGATCGAGGTAATCGAGCAGGTCCCAGGCCAGGACGGCGTCGAAGGTGTGATCAGGGTACTGGAAGGTGGAGCTCAGGAAACGCTCGGCGCGGGCCGGAGGGGAGAACTCGACGGTTTGGTCGCCCAATGCGAGGGCGCGGAAGCGCTCCTCATCGGCGCGGAGAAAATCTTTCCAAGAAAAGAGCAGGTCGTCGGTGTAAACCTTGAAGCCGCGCTCGATGAAAAAAGTGACGGTGGTCTGCCAGACGGGACCCAGGTCGAGCAGGCTACCGTGGCTCAGGTCTCCAAGGTGTCCGACGAAGTCTTTGAGGCCGTTGGACTGGCGGCCGCCGCGGGAGGCGGTGACGGGCCCGGGGGCGGCGACCTGGGCAACGTGCATACCGGCGGCGCCGCCGATCTGCGGGGACAGAGCGCGGTCGGGAGTGCCACGAAGCTTCTGAAACAAAGCCATGCTGCTTACGACTGCGAGTCTTTCGCGTGAATAGGAACCGGACTGGCGGGTTCCGAAGTAGTGACCACGACGGCGGGTCGAGACGCGCGCGGCTCTTCAGCGCGCACCACGTCCACCTGACCGCTGAAGACAGCGCCTTCCTCAATGACGATCCGACGAGTGACCACGTTGCCATTGACCTGGCCGCTCTGGCCGATGACCACGCGCTCGCGCCCGCGCAGCGAGCCCTTCACGCGGCCGCGAACAATAATCTCCGCAGCCTCGATATCGGCAGTGACGCGGCCAGCGGGGCCGACGGTGACTTCGCCGTCGCTGATCGTGACCTTGCCGCTGACCTCACCATCGATGAGGAAATCTTCGCTGCCGGTGATCTCGCCCTTGATGGAGATGGCTTTGCTGATGACGCCGCCGGCTGTCGCAACGGGCGCAGGAGCAACCGGCGCGGCTCGGGGCGATTCAGGAACGGGCTGTGCCACAAGATCCGCCGAAGGGGGAACGGGATTGTGTTCCTCTTGCTTACGCCACACAGGAACCTCCTGGGAAGCTCTGCCTGAGCAATATCTTGGCCCCACACACCAAGCCGCTCGGGGAGGGCGACTGGTGGCGAACTATAGTATAGGTGTGGAAAACTGTAAACCGAAAATGTGCAAAAGCCTGCACAGCGGGTGCCGGGGAAGGAACCCCCGAAGGTGCAGGTTTAGGGTCCAGTGTGTCAGGGCGGAGGCTGTGGAAAACTGCAGCGCGGCGGGCGGAACGTTCTCGTCGAGAGCGCGTAACTCCCAGAAAATGATAAGCATACCAGCCCATTCGTCGAGGAAGAGCTTTTGGCCACGGCGTGTGTGCCACCAGGTGGAGGAATCGAAATCGTGGTCGGGCGCGGAGACGACGCAAACCTGAACCGAGGCAGGAA
>Ga0209640_10005393_pt1 | contig 11180 bp, 13 predicted proteins | sample RifCSP10_1_FD_184018 | JGI IMG/M metagenome (GOLD analysis project Ga0209640, IMG submission 184018) | Soil microbial communities from Rifle, Colorado - Rifle CSP2_sed 10_1 (SPAdes) (version 2) | ecosystem: Environmental > Terrestrial > Deep subsurface > Rock core/Sediment | place: Rifle...
ATTACCTGTCCGTCGGACAAATTTATCTCTACGACAATCCCTTGCTGAAGAAGCCGCTCACGTTGGCCCATATCAAGCCACGCTTGCTCGGCCACTGGGGAACGACGCCGGGGCTGAACTTCATCTATGTCCACCTGAACCGTGTCATTAAAGCATGCGATCTGAACGTCATGTATATCACCGGACCAGGCCACGGTGGACCGGGACTGGTGGCGAACGCGTATCTCGAAGGCACCTATAGCGAAGTCTATCCGAATGTCTCGCAAGATGAACAGGGCATGAAGCGCCTGTTCACGCAATTCTCCTTCCCCGGCGGCATCCCGAGTCACGTCGCACCGGAGACCCCGGGATCTATTCACGAGGGTGGCGAGTTGGGTTACTCGCTGTCACATGCGTTCGGTGCGGCGTTCGACAATCCGGACCTGCTTGTTGCCTGCGTCGTGGGCGATGGTGAAGCGGAAACTGGTCCCTTGGCGACCAGTTGGCATTCGAACAAGTTTCTGAGCCCTGCGCGGGACGGCGCCGTGCTGCCGATCCTGCATGCGAACGGGTACAAGATCGCCGGTCCTACGGTGCTAGCGCGTATTCCGCACGATGAGTTGGAATCGCTCTTTGTCGGCTACGGCTACCGCCCCTATTTCGTTGAGGGCGATGAGCCGATGACCGTGCATCAACAGATGGCTGCCGCTCTCGACGCGGTCGTGGCTGACATCAAGAAGATCCAGCGCACTGCGAGGACCAAAGGATTTAAGAAGCGGCCCCGGTGGCCCATGATCATCCTGCGCTCGCCGAAGGGTTGGACGGGGCCGAAAAACGTGGATGGAAAGCGGACGGAAGGAACATTCCGTTCGCATCAGGTGCCGGTGGGCGACATGAGTCATCCGGGCCATGTGAAGCTGTTGGAAAAGTGGATGAAGAGCTATCGGCCACAGGAATTGTTTGACCGGACGGGTCGGTTCCTTCCCGAACTCGCCAATCTGGCGCCGACAGGTGAACGCCGCATGAGCGCCAATCCGCACGCCAACGGCGGCCTCTTGTTGCACGACCTGCGCCTGCCGGATTTCCGCGACTACGCCGTCAAGGTGCCGAAGCCAGGCGCAGTGGACTGCGAAGCCACACGTGTTCAAGGCGAGTTTATCCGCGACGTGGTGAAATGTAACCCCAACAACTTCCGCGTGTTCAGCCCGGACGAGACGAACTCGAACCGATGGGCTGCGGTGTTTGAGGTGACGAACCGATGCTCGACTGCAGAAATTTTTCCCGATGACGACCATGTGGCGCCGGATGGCCGCGTGATGGAGATGTTGAGCGAGCATCAGTGCGAAGGCTGGCTCGAAGGCTATCTATTGACGGGCCGCCATGGAGTGTTCTCCTGCTATGAAGCCTTTATCCATCTCGTCGATTCGATGTTCAATCAGCACGCCAAGTGGCTCAAAGTGTCTAATCAGATTCCCTGGCGGCGGCCGATTGCTTCCTTGAATTACTTATTGTCGTCGCATGTGTGGCGGCAGGATCACAATGGTTTCAGCCACCAGGACCCGGGGTTCATCGACCATGTGGTGAACAAAAAAGCCGAAGTCATCCGAGTCTATCTCCCACCGGACGCGAACACCCTGTTGTCCGTCACCGATCATTGTCTGCGAAGCCGCAACTACGTGAACGTGATCGTGGCAGGCAAGCAACCTGCGCCCCAGTGGTTGAACATGGACGCCGCCATCAAACACTGCACCGCCGGCCTGGGCATCTGGCCATGGGCCAGCAACGACAAAGGCGGCGAGCCGGATGTGGTTATGGCCTGTTGCGGCGATGTGCCCACGCTGGAAACACTGGCCGCCGTCGAGTTGCTCAGGACATTTTGTCCTAACGTCAAGGTCCGGGTGATTAACGTGGTGGACTTAATGAAGCTCCAGCCGCAGCGTGAGCACCCTCATGGTCTGAGCGACAAGGAGTTTGATAGTCTTTTCACAACCGACAAACCGATCATCTTCGCCTTCCATGGCTACCCCTGGCTGATTCATCGCCTGACCTACCGAAGGGCCAATCACAAGAATTTGCATGTGCGCGGGTACAAAGAGGAAGGCACAACCACCACGCCGTTCGACATCACCGTGATGAATGATCTCGACCGATTTCACCTGGTCGGTGATGTGATCGATCGTCTGCCTCAACTAGGGGCCCGCGCCGCTTATGTCAAACAAACTCTCGGTGAAAATCTCATTGAGCATAAGCAATACATTTCAAAGCATGGCGATGATATGCCGGAGGTGAAACAATGGAAGTGGGGCAGTAAGAAGTAGAACGACAGCTGTGTGCCCACTCGATGGGAGAAGGAGGAAGGCTCATGTAGAACAAGAAGGTGTTGGCTCTGTCGCTCCTGACAGCGTTCATCGCTGTTCCGGTTGTTCGGGGGGAAGGATCTGCTGACAAACGAGGAGAAGATGGACGGCATCGTGTGGTCATGCATCTGAACTCAGGTGACGAGAACGTGCAGCGGGGGGCATTGAACAACATCCGGCATCTCTATCAGGGAGTGGGGCGCGAGCGGCTTCAGCTCGAGTTGGTGGTGCATGGGCCTGGACTTTCGTTGCTCACGAAACATGCGACCATGCTCGGACAAGAATTAACCAAATTGAAAGCCGACTTTGGTGTGAATTACACCGCCTGTTTCAACACGATGAAGGCCATGAACGTAACCCGGGACGATTTGATCAACGAAGTGGGGGATACGGTGCCGGCAATGGTCCGGCTCATGGAGCGGCAAGAACAAGGCTGGACCTACATAAAACCGTAACGATGAGCTTATGGCTAATAGCTGATTGCACAAACCTGGGAGTCGGCATGGACGTTCGCAGCAAAGTGTACATGTACCACACGACGGTGAGATGGACGGAACAGCGCAAGGGGGTTATCTCCTGTGCGGGGAAGCCCGATGTGCAGGTGGCGACGCCGCCGGAGTTCAAAGGCCACGAGGGGATCTGGTCGCCGGAGGATTTGTTTGTGGCGTCCGCCAACATTTGCTTGATGACCACGTTCCTGGCGGTAGCGGAGCGAGCCGGTCTTGCCTTCTCCTCTTATGAGAGCGCGGCGGATGGTCGGCTGGAGTTAGTGGAGGGAAAGTTTCAGTTCACCGCGATCGCGATCAAGCCTACCATCACGCTGAAGGCAGTCGCTGATGCGGCCAAAGCCAAGGAGCTGATCGAAAAAGCTGAGGCCAATTGCCTGATTTCCAACTCGATGAAAGCCAGAGTGACCCTGGAGCCGGTAATCCGCTAGGACTGATTGCTGTAGCATCCTGCGCCAGCTGCACAATGAGCCCTGGGGTGTTTCTCGCCAGTTCCCTCCCCTACTGCCTTGACGATCCGAAGAAAGCCTGCTAAGCCCGCGACGGACTATCGAGTTTCCCACCACCGGCTGTCCGGTGTGGTGGCACACCGCTCGCAAGGTTGATCCTTGAGTGGGTGGAGGGACGCGCCCCATGCGACGTGTTGTGATCCTCTGTAGTTTCGTGGTTGGCATAGCGGGCCTCGGTTTCGGTGGGGTGGGACTAAAGGATCTTACTCCCGCGGGAAAAGAGCGTGATCCGGTCAGCGGGCGGGAAATTTATGTGAACACCTGCATCCGATGCCATGGAATCGATGGCAAAGGGGCGCGGGGGATTAAGCTCGTTCCGCAGCCCGCTGATCTAAGCTCGCCTGCCGTTCAGAATCGACTCGACGGCACTCTGTTTAAGCGCATTCATGAAGGCAAACCGAACACCGCGATGGGGGCGTGGAAACACGCACTCTCCGATGATGAGATTTGGGATGTCCTAGCCTACGTGCGGACGCTCGGAGTCGGAAGCAGCGCGCAACCATGAAGGTGAATCCATTTACTTGGAGGTGTCTCACACGTAGCGGCAAGAAGACCGGGGCGCGCTCCGTGATCAACCGGAAGGAAGTGTCACCATGGGCTGTAATGTCGGAGGAATCGAACGACCGATACGCATCGTAGTGGGAATTCTGCTGATCGGGATCGGGGCCGTTGCTGGTCTCCCCGCTGTCGGCACGGGGATCGCGCTGACGCTGGGAGCGGTGGCGCTTGTCACCGGGGTGATCGACTACTGCCCGCTCTCGACTCTGTTCGGGATCAATACCTGTGCCGCCACGCCTGGCCCGAAGAAGTGAGGTTCGGACAATGCACGGACATACCATCGCAGGTATCGTTGTGGTAGGCGTGCTCTCGGTGACCGCCGGATGTATGCCGCCTCCACGCGTGGCGAGCAGCCATGAGCCTGCGGGTGGTACAGCCAGGGAGACGGTTGTGGACGCGCTTTTTGCCCCGCCTTCTCCGGAGACCATTCCCGGTGACCTGCGAGGTGAGCAGATTCGATTGGGCTACAAAATGGTGGTCGATACCCAAGAGTATGGGAAACGCTATGTCGGGAACGCGCTCAACTGCACGAATTGCCACCTTGATGCGGGGCTCAATCCCAACGCCGCGTCGTTCGTCGGGATTAGTGTCCTCTATCCGGAATATCGCGCTCGTGCAGGCCGGCAGATGAGCCTCGCGGATCGCATCAACGAATGTTTCGAGCGGAGCATGAACGGAAGGGCGCTCCCGCCGGACAGCTCGAAATTAGCGGCCGTCGTCGCCTATATCGACTGGCTGTCGCAGAATGTGCCGCGTGGCAGTACCGTGCCATGGCGAGGAATCCCCCGCATCAGCTCGACTCGTCCGCCGGACCCCATCAACGGCAAGAATGTGTTCGCGAAAAAATGTGTCTTCTGCCATGGGTCTGACGGGCAAGGGACTATGGCCGCGCCACCCCTGTGGGGGCCGCGCTCCTACAACATCGCCGCGGGGATGGCACGAGTCGGCGTCGCGGCCTCATTTATCAAAGCGAATATGCCGCGCGGCTGGGGGTGGTCCGTGACGGACGATGAGGCGTTCGACGTGGCTGCGTATGTCAACAGCCAGCCTCGCCCGGACTTTCCGGACAAAGTCCATGATTGGCCGAACGGGGGGAAACCAGCGGATGTCCCATACTGAAATCGTAACGCATCCGTTGACCTGATAAATGTTCGGCATTCATCGGATCGACAGATTCCTAAATGCCCACCAGTGATGGGCTACAAAATAAACGCGAGGGGGGTGCGCGATGAAACTCCAGGTGGCCTTCCACGGCGGCACACGGTACGACATCACGAGCGGCAAGCATCGAGTCGTCACAGACCAGCCGGTCGCCGCCGACGGCCAGGATGCCGGCATGAGTGCAGTCGAACTCTTTGTCGGCTCGGTGGCCAGCTGTGTCGGGTATTTTGTGGGGCAATTCTGCGCACGGCACGACATTCCTCGCGAAGGTTTGAGCGTTGATGCGGAATGGACCATGGCCGAAGGCCCGCACCGTGTCGGCCAAATCGACATCGCAATCCATCTTCCCCATCGAATTACGCCGGAGCTGAAGGAGCGGTTATTAAAAGTTGCGCATGGCTGCACAGTGCATCAGTCGCTGAGGGTCGCGCCGACGGTGGCCATCAAGTTGAATCCGCACAGCCATCAGGTGGGCACTCACCCTTGAATGATGGAGGAGACGCCGTGACGGTCGCTCGACGCGCCTGGTTGAAGCGGCTGCTCAATGGCCTCGGAGCGGGCTTCATCGTTAATTACCGTCTCTCACCAACGCAGGCGGGTGAAGAGGCGCCTGCATCGAGAGAGACCGGCCCTCTCACCGTCCGGGTGATGCGTCCCTACGACGCGGAAACGCCGGTGCGAGAGTTCACGTCGTACCTGACGCCCAACCATCGGTTCTTTGTACGGAGCCATTTCGGTCCGCCGCCGCCCGAGGCCGTTTCCGAGGTCCATTGGAAACTTCATGTGAGCGGTCTGGTCGAGCGATCGCAAGAATTCACGTTGAAAGATTTGCGGCAAATGAAAGCCGTGACAGTCACCGCAGTTGTCCAATGCAGCGGCAATGGCCGCGCTTTCCATCGCCCGAAGGTTCCTGGCGTTCAATGGGAACGGGGGGCGGTTGGGAATGCGCAATGGACGGGGGTGCGGCTGAGGGACGTGTTAGCCAAGGCCGGGGTTCAAACTGAGGCGCGTCACGTGCAGTTCCAAGGAGCGGATCGGCCTGTCGTGGCCTCCGTGCCGCTGTTCGTCAGAAGCATCCCGCTGGAGAAGGCCATGCATCCGGACACGATACTGGCCTATGAAATGAATGGGCGTCCATTGCCGCTGCTGCATGGAGCGCCGCTGCGTGTGATGACGCCCGGGTGGATGGCCGACTCCTGCATCAAGTGGCTGACCGAGATCGCCGTGCAGGCGGAGGAGGCGAAGGGGTACTACATGCAAACGGCCTATCGCATACCGACGAAGCCACTTGAGCCAGGCATATCTGCAAGCGGCTCATCGACGCCGGTGGAAGCGATGGTGGTGAAGTCGCTCGTCGCCGCTCCGCAAGAGGGGCGGACCCTGCAACCAGGTCCCGTCACGATTCAAGGCGTGGCCTGGGGTGGCGAGGCCAAGGTGGTGAAAGTTGAAGTGTCGATCGACGAGGGGAAAAACTGGGAGCCGGCTCGATTGGTCGAAGAAGATCGTCCCTATGCCTGGAGGCAATGGCAGTATGTCTGGAACGCGGAGACAACCGGGATGTTTACCATTCTCTGCCGCGCGACAGACGCGCAGGGAGAGACGCAACCAGCCACGAGTCCTTGGAATCCGAGCGGGTTTCTGTGGAACGGATGGGATCGTGTCACCGTCACGGTGGCAGCATGAGGGGACTGACACCCTTCCTCGCGTCCGCGCGGTGTCTGTCCCCTTTCGGAAGGGGGACAGTCGCCGGGCCTCAGAAGTCCACAGAAGGGCGACAGTCCCCAGGCGGTGCCTGTCCCTGTCGGAATCCGGCGTGAGGCGTTCATGGTGAGGCGAGGACAGACGATGCGCTTTCAAGCCTTCGCTCTCTGCATGATCCTTGGTCTCGTGGGTCTGGCCGTTGTGACGGCAGCGCAAGAGAAAGATATGGAAACGGTGAGCCCCGCGCTGGGGTTACGTGCAGAGGGACTGATTATCGCGCGCTGTTCCGTCTGTCACAGCGCTGATCTCATCGCGCAACAGCGGTTGCCTCGCGCGCGATGGGAGGCCACGGTCGAGAAAATGGAACATTGGGGTGCGGAGATCTCCAACGACGAGGCAGACCTGCTCGTGCGGTATCTGTCGGCGCGGTATCACCCGGGTGCACCGGATCAACTGCTGCCGCTCGACAGTGAATTGAGGAAGGCGGAGCCGCTCACGCAGGAGCCGGTGGCTGAAGGTCCGCTCACGGGGGTCGCGGCCAGAGGAGCCGGTATTTTCGAACACAATTGCCAGGCCTGTCATGGAGCAATGGCGATAGGCGGTATGGGCCCGAAGCTGGTGAAGACTCCGATTCTTAAACAGGAGGACCTGTTTTGGGAGACGGTCCTGCATGGACGAGGGGCGATGCCTGCGTGGGGTTCAGTGCTGAGTCCTCAGGACATTGCCGATATTTTTGCCTGGCTAAGCACGAAATAGCGTTCGTACACGTCAACGGAGGCCGGAGAGGAGAAGATGATCATGCGACGGGAGAGGCACGATCCAGGCGGGGAAAACACTGTTCCTCAAGACGGCCCAGCTCGCCGCCTGCGGATCATCCCAGGTCGCGCTGGTCTTGGAAATTCCGGCTCCTCCTTCACCGAGCACCAGGCGGTTGCCCTCTCGGAATTCATACGATCCAATATCAAACATTCCCTCTTTCACCGCATGCCTCTTCCCATCGCCGAGCAGTACTGCGCCGATCTTGCCACTTATTGATCGAGATCGCCATTCTTCCCCGTTCCCCTCCTTTTTTAAGACAACGCTGCTGTCAAATCTCATTCCGGTGCAGCCGGCATACCGCGCAAGAGATCTTGGCTCGCCGCGCCAACGACGATCGCCGGGTCGCGGCGTAGCAGTCTGCGCCATTGCTACTTTGTCGGGCGTCCCAAAATTCCACAGTGGCGGGCTAATTGTCCGAAGTCGGTGGGGAAAGCCTGCGCCACGGTAGGGATTTTTTAGCTTCTGTGTGCCGTGTTGCGTTGGCATGTTCGTTGCCATTCCTTGCTGTGAGGACTGCAGGCATGAAGTTAGAAGCCGTACTCGTCATTGCCATGCTGCTTGCCGCAAGCGTCAGTTTGGCGCAGGTCGAGTCGGCGCTGATTGCGAGTGAGATTCCGGGCAAACGGTGCGGGCAGAAAACAAAGCTGGGAGCCTTTTCAACAACCTGATATGCCTGACGAACGAGACCAACCATCGCCGGAGATCCTCCTGCAGATTCAAACTGCTGAGCACGAAGTCGAAGCCATGCTTCGCGCGGCTGAACGTGACGCCGCCGCAACCATCGAGAGAGCCCGCGCTCAGGCCGATGCCCTGGTGAGCGAGAAGCGTCGCACGCTCGAGGAGAAGAAAAAGGGTGCGCTCGCCCAAGGTCTCAAAGAGGCGGAGCGCGAGGCCCAGCAACTGATCGAGAATGCACAGGCGAAGGCCGGCGATCTTAAAGCCCGGTGCTTGGGCAGGATGGACGACGCCGCAGAGCGTGTGCTTCGGCGTGTGCTTCCCGCGTTTCAAAGGACTGAGGACTGAGGTTCGAGGACTGAGCCTCAGTCCTCGAACCTGGGTCCTGAAGCGAAGCGTCATGATCGAACCAATGGCCAAAGTGCGACTGATCTCTCCGCGCCACCTGGTGGACGGGGTGACGGCGACCCTTCAAGAGATCGGCGTCTTGCATATCGAGTCCACCCCTAGCGAGGCGATCCGGATCCCGTTATCTCCCTATGTGATGGACGAAGCGGCCCGGCAACGACGGGTTGCGCTGGATCGACTGCGCGAAGAATTGCGCCGGCTTCTTCTCCTGCTGCCGGAAATCTCCCCCGGTGAATGGAGAGGAGCCAGACCATCGAGACCGGAGCTTACAGAGGAAGGCCTCGCGCGCCTGATCCAGGTGGTGAGGGAGGTCGGCAGCCGCGTCGACGAGGCGTCCGCGCGATTGAAGGCGTGCGAAGAGGAACTGGCGCTCCTGTCCAAATATGAGAAAGCCCTCGTGGCGCTCACCCCGTTTCTCAGTTTCATTCAGGAGAGCGAAGAGTTGGACCACCTCGGGGTCACGCTTGAAGAGAAAGGAGGGGACCGCCATCTCCTGGGGGTTCTCCACGAAATGATGGCCAAGATGACCCACAACCGCTATGAGCTGTTCCATGCCCGTTTGGATGAGCGGTCGCTGGTCGTCCTCATGATTTTCCCGAAAGCCGTCAGCTCCAAGATTCGCAGCCTCCTGTGGGAGGAGGGCATTACTGAACTGCAACTCCCGGTTTCCGTCGCGGACAAGCCCTTGGGACAAGCCCTTCGCATTATCCTCCAGAAGAAAGCCGAGCTTCCCATCCAGGCCTCACGGCATCGTCAGGACCTGAAAGATTTGGCTCTCCAGTGGCGTCAGGTTCTGGCGCAGTCCTCTGATGCTGTCCTCTGTTGTCTGGAACAGATTGACGCGACCGCGTATTTCTATCAGACGAAGATGGCCAGCTTTATCTATGGCTGGGTGCCCCGCCGTTCCCTCGCCGGGATGAGCGGCAGAATCGGGGCTGAGTTTGGAGGGAAGGCGGTGATCGAGGAGTGCCCGATCGATCCCAAGGAATGGCGGACGATCCCGGTCGTTCTGAGGAACTCCGGTGTTCTACGGCCGTTTGAAACGCTGACACGGCTCATCGCGCTGCCTGTGTACGGCAGCATCGATCCCACACCGTATCTTGCTGTCTTCTTCCCCCTTTTTTACGGCATGATCCTGGGCGATGTCGGGTATGGTCTGCTCCTTCTCGCCGGCGCAGCGATCGTCAGGCGGCGTTATGTCGACACACCCATCGTGCGGGACCTTGCCGCCATTTTTCTTGTCGCGTCGGCCACCACGGTCCTGTTCGGTGTTCTCTACGGTGAGTTGTTCGGCAAACTCGGCGAATATGTCGGGCTCAGGCCGAGCCTCAACCGTATGGAAGCCTTCATTCCCTTTCTGGCCGTTTCGATCGCGATCGGCACGCTCCATGTCGCCCTTGGGATTGCGCTGGGGGCGTGGTCTGCCTGGTGGCGCGGAGACCGGCAGGAATGTGTAGCCAAACTCGGCGGGTTGCTGCTCGTGGTGACGTTCGTCGCGCTCATTGCGAGCGTCGCGAATCTGTTGCCCCGGACATGGGTGACCGCAGAAACCGCTGTGCTGCTATCGTCACTGACGATCATCTTTATCTTCGGAGGTGTCCGAGGGGCGATGGAATTGCACAATCTGGTCAATGTGCTCTCCTACCTCCGGCTCATGGGCATCGGCATCGCGTCGGTGGCATTGGCCTTTGCCGCCAATAAACTCGGCGGGATGGTGGGGAACGTGTTCTTGGCCGTCGCCATTGCGGGGACTTTACACGCGATCAATTTTGTCTTTGGAATCCTGTCCCCGACGATCCAATCGCTGCGGCTCCATTATGTGGAGTTCTTCGAGAACTTCTTTGCCCCAGGGGGGCGACCGTATAAGCCGTTCAGACATCTTCACCCGGCCCCGCCTTTTCGAGGTTGAGGCTGAGAGAAACTATGGAGGAGAGATCATGACCGACATCGGACTCATTGCAATCGGCGCCGGCCTGGCGATCGGGTTAGCGGCATTGGCGACAGGGTTGGCGCAAGCCAAGATCGGTGCGGCGGCCATTGGCGCCATCCTGGAGAAGCCGGAATCCTTTGGGACGGTGTTGATTCTGCTCGTCATCCCGGAGACACTGGTGATCTTCGGCTTTACGGTCGCGGTCCTGATTTTGTTCGCCCTGAAGTGAACCGCGGGAAACGCGCGAAGCGTCGCTCGTGAAGCGTGAAACCCTGCGTTTACCGTTTCACGTTTTACTCTTCACGTTTCACGGTGAAAACATGCCGTACGACACGCTCATCGACGCGCTACTGGAAGAAGGAAGAACGAAAAGCGAGGCCATCCTGCGCAACGCTCGGGCTGAGGCGGCTCGTCTGCTTGAGGAAGTCGAACAGGAGAGCGACAACTTGGGTCGCCGGACTGACACACAGATCAGTCATGACATCACTGCGCGACGGACCGCGATCCTGAGTCGGGCTGCTCTTTCAGGGCGCCACATCTTGTTGCAGGCCAAGCAAGAGGTCCTGGATGCTGTGTG
>Ga0209640_10005394_pt1 | contig 11180 bp, 12 predicted proteins | sample RifCSP10_1_FD_184018 | JGI IMG/M metagenome (GOLD analysis project Ga0209640, IMG submission 184018) | Soil microbial communities from Rifle, Colorado - Rifle CSP2_sed 10_1 (SPAdes) (version 2) | ecosystem: Environmental > Terrestrial > Deep subsurface > Rock core/Sediment | place: Rifle...
CACCGTTCCAGAAATGACCGCGCGCCTGCGCTTCACCTTCAGCGCTGCCCATGCCGACGCAGAAATCGCACGCCTGGCCGACATCGTGCGCACGCGCATTCTCGGCAACGCATGAGCGCCTTCTTCGTCACCGCGACCGGTACCGACATCGGCAAGACCTTCGTCGCGGCGGGCCTGATCCGGCATTTCCGCGCCGCCGGCCGCGCGGTCGGGGCGATCAAGCCGGTGGCGACCGGCTTCGATCCGGCCGCGGCCGAAGCGAGCGATCCCGGCATGCTGCTGTCGGCGCTTGGCCGACCGGTCACGCCGGCCGAGATCGAGCGCATCGCGCCCTGGCGCTATGTCGCGCCGCTTTCGCCCGACATGGCGGCGCGGCGCGAAGGCCGCGCGCTCGATTTCGACGCGCTGGTGGAGTTCTGCCGCCGCGCCATCGCCGGCAGGCCGGGCACGCTGCTGATCGAAGGCATCGGCGGCGTGATGGTGCCGCTCGACGACCGCCGCACCGTGCTCGACTGGATGGCGGCGCTGAACATTCCGCTCGTGCTGGTGGCCGGAAGCTATCTCGGCAGCCTCAGCCACACGCTGACCTGCCTCGACGTCATCGCGCGCCGCGAACTCATCCTCAAAGCTATCGTCGTCAATGAAACCCCGGATTCGACCGTGCCACTCGCCGACACCGCTGCGACGCTCTCCCGGTTTGCCGGCGCGACCCCTGTCATCGCCGTACCGCGCTTGCCCGCGGCAGGCACCGAACTTCGGGCTCTTGGCGAGCTCGCCGCGCTACTTTGAGCGCAAGACATCCCGCAGCGTCGCCTCGATCACGCGCGTGGCGGCCTTCAAATCCGCGAGCTTAACGTGCTCATTCGCGCCATGGGCGTTGGCCTCGAGGATCGAGCGCGGGCCCGCGCCGTAGAGCACGGTCGGCACGCCGTGCGCGCTGTAGTGCCGCGCGTCGGTGTAAAGCGGCACACCCTTCACCGGAATGCGCGTCTTCAATTCGCGCCGGGCGTGGCGTTGCAGCGGTTCCACCAGCCGCTCGATGCCGGCGATCGGTTTCAGCGGCTTGGCCAGGATCACCCGCTTGCATTCGACGGAAATGCCCTTGCCTTTCGCCGCGCGCTTGATCAGCGCCATCAGCGCCTTCTCGATCTTGGCGCCATTCTCCTCCGGGATCAGGAGGTTGGTGACCGAGGCCATGCCGTGCTTTTTCACCAGCTCAGCCGGCACCGGATGGCGCTCGACCTTGAAGCCGAGCCCCTCGAACAGCTTTGCCGCGGCCTCGGCGTGGCGCGCGCAGTCGCCCGGCGGATTGTCCGACGGCACCCGCACCAGCGCCTTGAGCAGATCGACCTCGCGGGCAAAATTCCGCTCGATGAAATCAGCCATGGCTATCGCTTAAACTCTCCCCAGAAAGCGAGCGGTCACGGAATTGGTCCATTGCACAGGCATCGATCGCTGCAAAGCCGGCGCACGTGCTCCACGAATACCGACCGATCTCACACCGGTCTGTTGCTAGATTGGCGCACGTATTAAGGTGCTGATCTGAAGGCTAACAAGCGGAGCGTGGGGATGCGGCGGACCTGGCTGACGATTTTGTCGGTGATAGTTGCCGGCTGCCTCCTGGCCAACCGTGCGGCGGCGATCGAGGTTAGCTGCATCGAGGCTTCGAAGTACCGGCACCTTTACCAGATCTTCGGCGGCGACCCGCGCAAGTTTGCGGCATATCTGCAGATCGAGCCCGACCGCCTGCCAGATCCCGAGCTCTGCCGGGCGGCGCTGGTCAGCGGTCCGATCGAGGCGCCGGAAGCCCATGATGTGGACAAGCTGATGAATTTTATTATGGCGAACCGGGGCTGGCTCGCCACCTTGCATCTTGCTTCGGGCGGAGGGCGGGTCGGGACGGGTTATCTGCTCGCTTTCCTCGCGCGCAGTTTCTGGCTCAAGACCTACACCGTCAGCACTTCGGGCAACGCGCTGTTCTATATGCCGGACTTCTTCGTACCGCCGTTGCCGGCTGCGTCTGCGACCACGGGCCCCACGCCCGCGCCGGCGCCGGAATCGGGCTTGGCGCAAGGGTGGCAGGCCTATCTTGCGGTACAGAAGGGCCTGCCACGCGTGCCGGTGGCCTATCGCGGCTGTGCATCCGCCTGCGGCCTGATCCATGCCGCCGGGATCGAGCGATTCGGCGTGGTGCGCGTACACCGCACGCGCTACTCAGGCCAAGGCACGCTCATCGATCTGTCGAAGTCGATGTCGGCGACCAACGAGGGCCTGATGCGGTCCGAAGAGCTGCAGGTCGCCTACTACAGGCAGATGGACACCGGACCCGACTTTATCAGCACATACCAATCGACGCCGCCGGAAACGACAACGCCGGTCAATGTCAGCCGCTATCCGCGCTATGTCGCCGACTACCTCAACGCGCGTTGCGGCGCCGACGCCGGGCAGTTGCAGCGGCTCGAGCGTCAGCTCTATGCCACCATCGCCAACCTGAACTCGCCGCTGTTCGGCCTGTGGATCAAGGCCGACCGCCTGCGCAAGGCCGCCCGTACGGTGCGCGAACACCGCAGCAAGGCCGAACAATGCGTCGCGGCCGCGCATGAACGGGAGCGGTTGTCGGCCTTCGACAAGGCCTGCGCTGGCGGATGCACCCGCCAGAAATTGCAGGCCATGGTCGAAACCAAAATCCGCGATCTGGCAAAGGGTGCGCGATGACCCGGATGCGGCCAAACCGCCCGCGTGGCCGCGCTACGCGGCGGGCCGCGGCATCGTGGCTCGCGGTCGCCTTCGGCACGCTGCTTTCGATCACCTCGGCGTCGGCCCTCGAATTCCGTTGCATCGAGCCGTCGCGCTACCGGAATCTGCTCTCGGTGTTCAACGACGATCCAAACCTGTTCTTCAGCCACCTCGGTCTGCCGCGCGGTCGCCTGCCCGACCTGAATACCTGCCGGGCGCTGCTCATCACCGGAACGCTGGCGACCGGCGATTCCGACGCGCTGCTCGATCGCATCATTGCGGCAAAGGGCTGGCTCGCCGTGCTCTATCTCTCCTTGGAAGGGGCCAACATCGAGGAGGAGGCGCGGATCGCTTCGATCGTGCGCGAATTTTCGCTCAAGACCCGGGCGGTACGGCAGTCGCTCTACCGGTATCAGCCGGACTTTGCGCGGCTGTGGGAACCGCCGATTGCTCTGACCGGGACCAGCGCGGCGGCGCCGCCCGCACGCGACGACATCTCACCGCTCCATCGCGGGCTGCAGGCCTATGCCGTGCGCCGCGACCTCGCCCTGCCGCTCGATGCCAATCACAGCACCTGCAACGACGGTTGCCGCCCAATATGGTTTGCCGGAGTGAATCGCCTGTACAACGCGGCACCCGCCGGCGCGCCGGCCCCATCGGATGTCGCCGATCCGGTCAACGCCCGGTTGCGCGTCGCGCTCACGTATTTTATCGATTTGAACCGGCTGCCGGCGGCAGACGACCCGGTCCTGAGCAAGCCGTTGGGATGGACGAGCGCCACCCCTCCCGCCACGGCGCGCATGCTGCGCGACAAGTGCAATCCCGAATTCGCCGTGGCGGAATCGCTCGAAACGCGCTTTGGCGAAGCCTTCGAAACCGCCGCCCGCAGCAATTTGCGGCCACGCGAGGTACAGGCGCTCACCACGCCTTTCGAGGCGCTAAGCCGCAGCGGCGCCCGCCTGCAACAGTGCCTGGCGGCGGCGCTTGAAGGCGAACGGCTGGCAAGTTTCGGGCGTCAATGCGCGCCGGCTTGCGACCGGCAGGCCCTGAGCGAAAGGTTTGCAGGCGCGGCCCGAGACATCCTTGGTCGCGCCGGACAGCCGTAGACGAACTGGGCGAATACCGCTGCCGTTTCGGCACGGCCTCATCCGATCGCGGCCCCGTCGGGCTGGAAGCGCTCGATGAAACGGATCAGGGCTGCGATCGCGACGCCCATGTCGGAGACGCTGGCGAATTCGGCCGGGTTGTGGCTGATGCCGCCGCGGCAGCGCACGAACAGCATGGCAGAAGGACAAAGCCGCGCCATTACCTGTGCGTCGTGGCCGGCGCCCGACGGCAGCCGGATCGGGGTGTAGCCGAGATCGCTAACGCTGGCGGCCAAGAGCTCCTGCAGCGCCGGCGCGCAATGGGCCGTCGCGATCTCGTGGAACGGCTCGACCGCGACCTTGAGCCCGCGCGCTTCGGCGATGCGCTGCGCTTCGGCGGCAAAGCGCTCGACCGCCGCCGTCCGCAGCGCGTCGGTGAGCGCACGCAGGTCGACGGTGAACACCACGCGGCCCGGGATGATGTTGACCGCGCCGGGCGACGCCTCGATCCGCCCGACGGTGCCGACCATGCCGTCCTCGGGATGCTCGCGCGCGATCGCTTCGAGCGCCAGCGCCATCTCGGCCGTGCCGGCGAACGCATCGCGCCGCAGGTTCATCGGCACGGTGCCGGCATGCCCGGCCTCGCCTGCGACCGTGACCCGCAGCCGGGTCTGGCCGACGATGCCGGTGACGATGCCGAGCGGCTCGCCCTTGGCCTCCAGCACCGGCCCCTGCTCGATGTGCACCTCGACGTAAGCTGCGGCGTCCTGCGGCCGGTAGGCGGCGGCGGGAATGTCGTGCGGGTTCTTGCCGTAGGCGCGCATGGCGGCGGCGAGCGTGACGCCGTTGGCATCGGCAAGCGCCAGCGCCTCCTGCTCGAACACGCCGGCGCAGGCCGAGGACGACGTCACCGTGGCAGGGAAGCGCGAGCCCTCCTCGTCGCCGAACGCCAGCACGTCGATGCCGAAGGGCTGCTTGGCCTTGGCGCGGGCGAACGGCTCGGCCGCCAGGATTCCGGCGATCACGCCGAGCGGGCCGTCGTACTTGCCGGCGTCGATCACGGTGTCGAGGTGGGAGCCGATCAGCAGCCGCCGGCGCGCGCTGCCGAAGCGCCCACGCAGCGTGCCGAGCGCATCCTCGCTCACCGAAAGCCCCGCCGCCCGCATCCAGGTGGCAACCAGATCGGCGGCGCGACGGTGCTCGGGGGTGAGAAACAACCGCACCAGCCGGTTGGGATCGGCGGAAATGGTCGCAAGCTCCGCGATCATGGCGTAGGCGCGCGCGCCCAGCGCTTCGGGATCGAGAGCGGTCATGACAGATATTCCACCTTGATCGCGGTTTCGATCATGGCCTCGAAGTTGACCAGGACGTGCATCACGATGGTGAGGGTGGTCGAGCCGCTCGCCCAGCGAAACCAGCCGAGGATCAGGCCGATGGCGAATATCTGCACCATCCCAAGCCAGTCGTATTGGATGTGCAGCAGCGCCCAGGCGAGCGCAATGACGACGATGGCGTGAAGCTCGCGGCCCGGCAGCGCCAGCCCGCGGTAGAGAAAGCCGCGGAAGGCGATCTCCTCGCCGATCGGCGCAACGACGACGATGGCCGCCAACAGCGCGAGCAGCCAGCCGGCATCCTTGGCGGTGCGATAGGCCTCGACCTGGAACGGCGCCACGATGTCATGGCCACTGACATACAGCAGCAGGTTGAAGGCAAGGACGAGCGCGAGCATGCAGACCGCGGCAAAGACGATCTCGCCGCGCCGCGGAAAATTGAGCGCGAGGTAATTCGCCGGCGGCCACTGCCGCAGCTGGGCGGCGACGACCAGCACCGCGACCTGCACCGGGATCGAGGCGAGCGAACCGATCGCGATCAGCACCCCGTCGTAGCTGCCGGAGCCCGCGCCCAGCCGCTCGACCGGGACAGCCGCAAAAAATCCGACCGTCACCACGGCGCTGATCGCGAACGCCAGCACCAGCCAGGCGAGCGTGGCCAGGATACCCCAGGGCGGCGTCCGGTTCCGGTCGCTGGCCAAAGTCATGATCCGTGTCCGTGCATGGCGTGCGCCCCGCTCACTTCAATCCGGCGACCCAGCGGCCGAGCGCATCGCGATCGGCCTCGGTCATGCCGGTCTGGTTGCCGAGCGGCATGGCGCGATTCTGCACGGTCTGAATATAGATTTGTTGCGCGAAGCGGCGCATTTCGGGGACGGTCTCGAGCGCGACGTTCTTGGGCGGCTCCTTGAACGCGGGGTGCGACGGGTGGCGCGAATGGCACACGATGCAGTGCTTGAACACGATCGCCTGCGCCTGTGGATCGGTGACTGCCGCGCCCCCGGTCGCGACCGCGCGCGGCTGCGGCGCCGTCACATAGATCGCGACAATCAGCGCCATGGCCGCCGCCGGCACCCCCCAGCCGTAATGGTTCCAGTCATCGCCGGCATCGACACGGTTGAGCACATGACGCATCAACCCGCCGCTGAGCAGGATCAGCGCCACCACCAGCCAGGACTGCGGATGGGTGAACAGGAACGGGTAGTGCTGCGACACCATCATCAGCAGCACCGGCAGCGTGATGTAGTTGTTGTGCACCGAGCGCTGCTTGCCGATGGCGCCGTAGCGCGCTTCCGGCGGCTCGCCGGCAAAGACCTCCACGCTCAGCTCCCCCGGTAGGTCGAATAGCCGTAGGGCGAGACCAGGAGCGGCACGTGGTAGTGGCCGTCTTCGGCGACGGCAAAGCGCAGCGGGATGACGTCGAGGAACGGCGGATCGGCGAGCACCGCCCCGTGCGCGCGGAAATAGTCGCCGACGTGGAATTCGATCTCGTAGTGACCGGGCTTGAATGCACCGCCTTCAAGCAACGGTTTGTCCATCCGTCCGTCGGCGTTGGTGCGGCCCTCGGCCAGCACGGCGGGTTCACCCTGCCGCCGCAGCACCACGCGCACGCCGGCCGCCGGCTTCCCGCAAGCGGTGTCGAGGACGTGGGTGGTCAGACGGCCCATGACGTCAATTCAAGTTCTGCTGTCATGCCCCGCGCAAGCGGGGCATCCAGTACCCACCGGCCGCATTGATGGTACACGGATTCCCCAGTCTGCTCACCGAATACTGGATCGCCCGCTTTCGCGGGCGATGACAGTCGTGCATGTTGCGCGGGCGCGAGGAAATCACGGCACCAGGATGGTCGAGCCCGTGGTGTTGCGGCTTTCCAGATCCTGGTGCGCCTTCACCGCGTCCTTGAGCTTGTATTTCTGGTTGATCTCGATCTTGACCTTGCCGCTGCCGACGACATCGAACAGGTCCTTGGCGATGGCGAGCAGGTCCTCGCGCTTGGCGGCGTAGGTGTTGAGCGTCGGGCGCGTGGCGAACAGCGAGCCCTTGGTCTGCAGGATGTTGATGTTGAAGGCGTCGATCTGGCCGGACGCACTGCCGAAGCTCACGAACATGCCGAGCGGGCGGATGCAATCGAGCGACGCCGGGAACGTGGTCTTGCCGATGCCATCGTAGACCACGTCGCACAGCTTGCCGCCGGTGATCTCCTTCACCCGCGCCGCAAAATCCTCCTTGCGGTAGTAGATGATGTGGTCGGCGCCGTTGTCCTTGGCAAGCTTGCCCTTGTCCTCGGAGCCGACGGTGCCGATCACGGTCGCCCCCAGCGCCTTGCCCCACTGGCAGAGGATGACGCCGACGCCGCCGGCGGCGGCATGCACCAGGATGGTGTCGCCCTTCTTCACGTTGAAGGTGCGGCGCAGGAGATATTGCGCGGTCATCCCCTTGAGCATCATCGCGGCGGCCTGCTCGTAGCTGATGTTGTCGGGCAGCTTCACCGCCCGGTCGGCCGCCATCAGCCGCTCCTCGGCGTAGCCGCCCATCGCCACGACATAGCCGACGCGGTCGCCGACCTTGAGATCGGTGACGTTCGGCCCGACCGCAATCACCTCGCCCGCGCCCTCGTTGCCGGACACGAACGGCAGGCCGGCCGGCGCCGGGTACATGCCCATGCGGAAATAGGTGTCGATGTAATTGACGCCCGCGGCGTGCTGCTTGAGCTTGACCTGGCCAGGCCCGGGCGCGCCGATCTCGATCTGCTCGTAGGTCAGGACTTCGGGGCCGCCGTGCTTGTGCACCCGGACTGCTGCAACCATGATTCACTCCCGTTATTTGAACGCGAACTGAAGACGCGCGCGGATCGTCGGGGCGCGATCATAGGGGCCAAACATCTTGACGCAAGGGATGGGATCGCCGGGCGCTCGTAACCTCTCCGCCGTCATTCCGGGGCGCGCCGAAGGCGCGAGCCCGGAATCCAGATGTACCCTCGGAAACTCGTTCTGGATTCCGGGCCCGGCGCTACGCGCCGTCCCGGAATGACAATCGAGAGGCTGCGCAATGGGCTAGCGCCCGCCAGCGACCCGCAGCACGGTGCCGCTGATATAGGAGGCGGCGTCCGAGAGCAGGAACAGCACCGCCTCGGCACTCTCTTCCGGCATGCCCGGCCGCCCCATCGGGATCATGGCGCCGATCTTCTGGAGCTTCTCGTGCTGGCCGGAATCGGCGTGGATGCGGGTTTCGCTGGCGCCGGGCGACACCGCGTTGACCCGGATGCCGTCAGCCGCAAGCTCCTTGCTCAGGCCGTAGGTCATGGACTCGATGGCGCCCTTGGAGGCGGCGTACCAGACGTATTCGTTCGGCCCGCCGATGTCGGCCGCGACCGACGACAGCAGCACCACCGCGCCGCCCTGCCCGCCGTGCTTCTTCGACATGCGGCGGATGGCGTGCTGCATCGACCACAGCGCGCCCAGCACGTTGACCTCCAGCACCTCCCGCATCATGGCGGAGTCGGCGGTTTCGAGCCGCCCCGCCCGGCCGGGGATGCCGGCGTTGTAGACGAAATGGCTGAGCGGGCCGAGCCGGTCGGCCGCCTGAAACATGCGCTCGACCTCACCCTCCTTGCCCATGTCGGCCGCGATCGCGAGCGCATTGCGACCCTGCGCCTTGACCGCCGCCACCACTTCGGCCGCGGACGCGGCATCGCTCTTGTAGTTCACCGCCACGTCGTAGCCGCGCGCCGCCGCCATCCGTGCGGTGGCCGCGCCGATGCCGCGGCCGGCGCCGGTGATCAGAAGGACTGGCATTTAGACTCCTTTATCTCGCCCGCCTGCGGCGCTTGCGGCGCGCCAGCACGTTGAAGAACTCGACCGCGCCGGCGAACGCCATGGCGAAATAAATGTAGCCGCGCGGAATGTGGAAGTCGAAGCCGTCGGCCACCAGCGCCATGCCGATCAGCAGCAGGAACGCCAGCGCCAGCATCTTGCTGGTCGGATGCTCGGCGACGAAGGCGGTGACCGGGCCGGAGGCGAGATACATCACGATCATCGCCAGCACCACCGCCGCCACCATGACCTCGATATCCTGCGCCATGCCGATGGCGGTGACGATCGAGTCGAGCGAGAACACCAAGTCGATAACGACGAGCTGCGCGACCACGAGCGCGAACGATTGCGTCGGCGCGGCCGCACCCGTCTCCGCCATGCCGGCTTCGACCTCGCCGTGGATCTCGTGGGTGGCCTTGGCGATCAAAAACAGGCCGCCGCCGATCAGGATGACGTCGCGCCAGGAAATGTCGATGCCGAAAATCGCGACCAACGGATACGTCAGATGCATCAGCCAGGTCAGGCCGAACAGCATGACGATGCGGAAGATCAGCGCCAGCGACAGCCCGATCTGACGGGCTTGGCGCGCCTTCTCCGGCGAACAGCGCGAGACCAGGATGGAAATGAAAACGACGTTGTCGATGCCGAGGACGATTTCCAGCGCGGTCAACGTCACCAGCGCGGCCCAGGCGTGCGGGTCGGTCAAGAGCTCGAGCATGGCCTGCTATGTATCATCGCCGCGCGCCGGCAACAGCCCGGCCACGACGAAATACACCGCGATCAGACACAATGCCGCATTGATCCAGGGAGCCGGCGCCAATCCCTGCCACACCGCGGCAATCGCCAGCACCGACCACAGCAGCAGCAGCGCGATCGTCACCGGCCGCAGCCTTCGCACCCGCAGCGGATGCACGAAGCGGACCGGCACGAAGGTCAGCACGGCGAACAGCGCCACCGCCGCGCCGGCAATCCAGGGCGCCGGCCGCAGCAGCAGCAGATAGAATGCGATCAGGTTCCACACCGCCGGAAAGCCGCGAAAGTAATTGTCGGCGGTCTTCATGTTGCGATCGGAAAAGTAGAGCGCACCGGTGATCGCCATCGCGATACCGGCCAGCATCGACCAGGGCTCCGGCATCAGTCCGGCGGCGGCCACGGCATAGGCCGGCACGAACACATAGGTGACGAAGTCGACGACCAGATCGAGCACATCGCCGGACCAGCGCGGCTGCAATTCGGCGACCTTGAACCGCCGTGCCAGCGGCCCATCGATCGCATCGACAACGAGCGCGCCGCCGAGCAATATAAACATCAGCGGCCAGTCGCTGCGAGCCGCCGCCAATAGAGCCAGCAACGCAAACGCCGCGCCCGCCGCAGTAAGCACGTGCACCGCAAAGGCCCGCGCCCGCGCGCCGGCCGGCTGTCGCTCGGGTCCCTCCGTCATCGCGCGATTGTGCCAGATGGCGAGCGCAAGATCACCACGCCGCCCGCCTCATTCGATCACCGCGTCGGCGCGCGCCAGTACGGTCGGCGAAATCTCGAGCCCGAGCGCCTTGGCCGTTACCAGATTGATGACGAATTCGAACTTGGTCGCTTGCATGATCGGCAGGTCGGCGGGCTTGGCGCCGTTGAGAACCTTGGCGACGTAGACGCCGGACTGGCGGTAGGCGTCGGCCAGATCGGTGCCGTAGCTCATCAGGCCGCCGGCATCGGCGAAATCGCGCCATTCGTACATGGCCGGCATGCGATGGTGCGCGGCCAGTGTGACGAGTTGCTGGCGCCGGGCCAGGAAGAACGGATTGGCGCAGACCTGCAACGCGCCCGCGCCCTGTGCGGCCATATGCGCAAAGGCGGTGTCGAAGTCGGCCTCCTTGGTGGCGTGGACGATGACAAGCTTGACGCCCGCCTGGGCCGCCGCCGCGCGCACCTCCTCGATCTGGGCCTGGGCGACCGCTCGGCTCGGATCGATCATGACGGCAATCGTTTGCGCCTTCGGAACCATCTCGTGCAGCAAGCCGAACCTTTTGTTTTCGAGCGCATCGGTGAACATATGGATGCCGGTCACATTTCCGGCCGGCCGAGCCATGCTCGATACGATGCCGAGCTTGACAGGGTCGTTGCCTACGACGAACACGACCGGAATGGTCTTGGTCGCGGCCTTGGCGGCAAGCACGGGGCGCTCGGCGCCGCCGGTCGCAATCACCGTGACGCCGCGCCGG
>Ga0209640_10005395_pt1 | contig 11178 bp, 8 predicted proteins | sample RifCSP10_1_FD_184018 | JGI IMG/M metagenome (GOLD analysis project Ga0209640, IMG submission 184018) | Soil microbial communities from Rifle, Colorado - Rifle CSP2_sed 10_1 (SPAdes) (version 2) | ecosystem: Environmental > Terrestrial > Deep subsurface > Rock core/Sediment | place: Rifle...
TTGGCGAGCATGTTTCCCGCCTCGAGATCGGGAGCCACGAGCACGTCCGCCTGACCGGCGACCACCGAGCGCAGGCCTTCGCTGCGCGCCGAGATGAGCGAGACCGCGTTGTCGAAGCCGAGCGGGCCGTCCAGCACGCCCCCGGTGATCTGCCCGCGGTCGGCCATCTTGCACAGCGCCGCGGCGTCGGTGGTCGCCCGCATCTTCGGCGTCACCGTTTCGATGGCTGCCAGAAGCGCGACTTTCGGCTCGGGAACCCCCATCAAGTGGGCGAACTCGATCGCGTTCTGCACGATGTCGGCCTTCTCCGCGAGCGCGGGCTCGATGTTGATCATCGTGTCGGTGATCACGAGGGGCCGCGGGTATCTCGGCACATCGATGTAGCGCACGTGGCTCAGGCGTCGCGCGATCCGCAGGCCGCCGGGCGCGAGGATTGGTTGCAGAAATTCGTCGGCGCGCTGGCTGCCCTGCACCAGGGCTTCGGCCTCGCCGTCGTTCGCCAGCTCGACGGCGCGCCGGGAGGCCATGTGGCTGTACGGCACGTCGACGAAGCGGCAATCGTGCAGGTCGATCGCGTGCTGCGCGGCGAGGGCGCGGATATGGGCTTCGGGGCCGACCAGCACCGGCACCATCAGGCCGGCATCACGCGCCCCGACCGCCATCGCCAGCGAGGCCGGATCGCACGGGTCCGCGAATGCGGTCAACGCGGGCGCGATTCCGGCGGCCTTTGCAAGCAGCTTGCGGTAGCGCGCCTCGCGGTCCGAGATCGTCACCTCGGGAAGCGCCACGCGCAGGCGCTTGATCTTCTCGGTCGGCGCGAGCACCTCGGCCTGGCCGCGGATGACCTGCAATGCGTCCTGGTTGGTGCACACGCAGTCGAAGATCATGTGCTTGTTATGGTCGAACTTTCTCGTGCAGGTGAGGGTGATCGTGATCGTGTCGCCGACCTTCACCGGCCTCGAGAAATGCAGCGTCTGGTCGATGTAGATCGTGCCGGGACCCGGGAACTCGGTGCCGAGCACCGTCGAAATCAGCGCCCCGCCCCACATGCCGTGCGCGATGACCTCGTGGAACATGCTCGAGCGCGCATATTCGGGATCGACGTGGGCCGGATTGACGTCCCCGGACATGATGGCGAACAGCTGGATGTCCTCGGGACGCAGCGTCCGTGTCAGGTTCGCCGCATCGCCGACCTGGATCTCGTCGAAGGTCCGGTTTTCGATGAATTCGCTGACGCGGGCGGTATTGTGCAGGGCCATTTCCGAGGACAGGCTTCAGGCCGCCCGGGCGGCCGGCTGCGGCGCGCGGCCGCGCCGCGCGGACGCAACGACCATCGCGTGCGCCCGTGTCATGATACAACACCGCCTGCAGCGCAGGCCGGCGGCTCCAGGCGCCGGGGAGGAGCGGCATGAAACTGGATATCTTCAACCATATTTTTCCTGCACGGTTCTACCAGCGGATGCTGCGGGTCGCGCCGAACGGCAAGGACATGCACAAGCGCGTGCGCGCGATTCCGAGCATCGTCGACCTGGACGAGCGGTTCCGGATCATGGACCGGTTCGGCGACTATGCGCAGGTCATCTGCCTCGGCTCGCCGCCGATCGAGGCATTCGGGCCGCCGCCGCTTTCGAGCGGCATGGCGCGGCTCGCGAACGACGGCATGGCGGAACTCGTGCGCAAGCATCCGAAGCGCTTCCCGGCGTTCATCGCCTCCCTGCCGATGAACGACCCGGACGGCCTGCTCAAGGAAGCCAGGCGCGCGGTACGCGATCTTGGCGCCGTCGGGGTACAGGTATTCACCAACGTCCTCGGCAAGCCGCTCACGGCGCCCGAGACGCTGCCGCTCTTCGATCTGATGGCGAAGCTCGACCTGCCGATCTGGCTGCATCCGGCGCGCGGCGCGGATTTTCCCGACTACCAGAAGGAGAAAAAGAGCCATTACGAGATCTGGTGGACCTTCGGCTGGCCGTACGAAACCAGCGTGGCGATGGCGCACATCGTGTTCGCGGGGCTGTTCGACCGGCATCCCGGACTCAAGATCATCACGCACCACATGGGCGGAATGATCCCGTACTTCGAAGGGCGCGTCGGCCCCGGCTGGGATCAGCTCGGCAAGCGCACATCGGACGTCGACTACACGAAATTGCTCAGGAAGCTGAAAAAGCGCCCGCTCGACTACTTCAGGATGTTCTACGCCGACACCGCGCTCTTCGGCGCGTGGGAGGCGACCAAGTGCGGGCTGAAGTTCTTCGGGCCGGAACGCGTGCTGTTCGCCTCGGACTCGCCGTTCGATCCGGAAAAGGGCTCGATGTACACGCGCACCACGATCGAAATCATCGATCGGCTCGATCTTTCGCCCGAGGAGCGCAACGCGATCTACGAGGGCAACGCGCGCAAGCTTCTCAGGCTGCCGCGAAACTAGATCTTGCGGCCGATCAGCACGCCGATGAGGAGCCCGACTCCGGCGGCGATTCCCGCGGTCTGCCACGGGTTCTCGTGCGCATATTGGTCGGTCGCGGCGGCGGAGGCTTTGGCGCGCTCGACGGTCGTGTGCTCGAGCTCGCTGACGCGCGCCTTGGCAACCTGCAGGTTTTCCTCCAGGCGCGCGCGGACCGCCTTGACCCGCTCGCCGGTTTCGTTTGCGGTGGCCTTGAAAAGCTCCTCCGCATCGGCGAGCACGACGCGCAGATCCCGGGTCAGTTTTTCACGCGGAGAGATGGCAACAGGATCCATGGCGATTCCTTTGCAGTGTCGACCGAAATCAGTGTAGGTGCCCGCGAGGAAGGGTTGTTGAGCTGCATCAAGAAGACGTGCGGTGCGTAAACCGGTAAACCGGGGACAGACCACGTTTTCCGTCAGAACGCTCGGATGAGCGTCTGGTTCTGGAAAACGTGGTCTGTCCCCGGTTTACGCCGGTTTACGCCGCCAGCTCGAGCGCCTCGCCGGTCGCGTCCACGGTATTCATCCGGACCGGCCGGCGCCAGACACGGTGGATGTATTCGAGCACTTTCTTCGCACGCGCGGCGTCCAGGCCGCGGCCGTCGCTGTTGTGCTCGTGCGCCAGGACCAGGGCACCGTCCAGGCACAGCTCGGTGACCGCGATGCGCGGTGCGCCGTAGTTGAACTTCGGCGCGAGGATCGCCTCGCGGATCGCGTCGAGATCGCGCGCCGCGACGCGGATCTCGCCGTCCGACTTCGCCGCGTAGGTGAAGAGGTCCATTTTCCCGGCGAGTTCGCGATCGAGATAGTTGCGAATGAAGCCGAAATCGTCCTCGTCGCGGCAGATCTGCCGTGCGCGCTCCATGCCGTGCTTTTCGGCGATGTGCTCCCAGATCGTGAATCCGAGATGGTAGGGATTGACGGCGAGCGCCGATTGCGCGCCGGAGGCAAACGGCCGCACCACATCGGAATGGGATTTGATCGCGTTGAGGTACAGCGGCTGCGGCAGAAATTCGGCTTCGCGCAGCAGCCGGGCATGCCAGTACGACGCCCAGCCCTCGTTCATGATCTGGCACGCGAACACGGGATAGAAATAGAGCGCTTCGGCACGCACCGCGAAAAACACGTCGCGCTCCCACTGCTCGAGATCCGGCCCGTACTGCGCGATGAACCAGAGCAGATCGTGCTCGGGGTGCGGGGGCAGCGGCAGGCGCTGCGGCGAGGCGGGCGGCGGCTCCGCCTCGGTCCCCGTCGTCAGCCTGTCGAACCGTTCGTGGAACGCATCCTTTGCGCCGGGATCCTTTCGTTCCGGCGCGCGCGTCGGGTAGGGCGAACGATGCAGCTCCATGTCCACGTCCACGTGCGACTCGAGCGCCAGCGCCGCGTCGAGCACCGCCTCGACGCGCTCGAGCCCGAACTCGTCGATCGCCTGCTGGATGCGGCGCGCGTGCGCGGCCGCCATCTCGATGATGTTGCCGCCGGCCTGCTCGTGGAAACGCGCGAACAGCAGGTTGTTTTTGGCGAAGTCCGCGTGCCCGAGGACGTGCGCGGCCACCAGCGTGTTCTCGGCGAGGGTGTTGCCGTCCATCAGGTAGGCGTGGCACGGATCGCCCGGGAACATCACCTCGAAGATGCGCGAGTGCCCCATGCTCTGGCGCACGAGCTGGTGGATGTAGCGCACGCCGAAGGACCAGTGGGGCATCCGGATCGGCAGCCCGTACACCGCGATCTCGGTCATGAGCGACGAGGGCGCAAGCTCGAAGTCCACGGGGTAATGGTCGAGCCCGAGCCGGCGCGCCAGCGCTTCGAGCTCCGCGATGTAGCTCTCGAGCGAATCGCCCGTCGTCATGCCGCCGCGGTCGCCTGATCGCGGAAAAACGCCCGGATCGCGTTCCAGACGTCGTCGAGAGACGCAAGCTTCGCGGCTCCCGCGGGGCCGCCCTTGTCCTTCAGCGCTGCGAAAAGCTCGCCCATCTGTGTTTCCTTCGGCCGGAAGGCCGAGCCGTCGGTCTCCACGTAACCCGCATAGTTGAGCTCCGCCGCAAGCGCGGCGAGCGCGCCGGCGGCGGCTTCCCGGTCCTCGGAGGCGTTCTCTCCGTCGGAGGCGTAGAACAGGTACGCGTTGTAGCGCGACGGGTCGTAGCGCTGATCGAGCACTTCCAGGCCGAGCCGGAACGCACTCGAGGCCGTAGTGCCGCCGCCGCCGGCCACCTGGAAGAACTGCTCCTCCTGGAACTCCCACGCCTCGACCGCGTGCGCGAGGAACACCGTCTCGACCCTGGCGTACTGGCGGCGGATTCCCTGCAGCGCGAAAAAGAAGAACGTCTTGGCGAGCCGGCGCTGCTGTTCCTGCATGCTGCCGGAAACGTCGAGCGCGAAGATCACCGCGGCGTTGATCGCCGGCGTCGAGCGCCTCACGAGCTGGCGGAACCGCAGGTCCTCGTTGGTGAACGCGAGCGGCGCTTCCTGCATCGCGCGGCGCTTGACGGCCTCCCTCACCGTGCGCCGGCGGTCGAGGCGCGACCGCGCGCCGCGCTTGTCCCAGCCTTCGCGCACATAGTCCGGTTCGTCGAGCGTGGCGCTGCGCTTGGGCTTGAGGTCCGGCAGTTTCAGCTCCTCCCACAGCCACTCGACGATCTCGTCCAGGTTGAACTCGAGCACAAAGCGCACTTCGCCCCCTTCCGTGCCCGGCTCGCCTGCGCCCTCGTCGTCCTTCTGCGACGCCGGGCGCAGCACCTGCCCCGGCTCGCCTTTGCCTTGACCCGCACCGGTGTGCTCGCCGGGATCGAGCAGGCGAAAGCGCGCATGCTCCATAAAGCGCACCGGAACGAGCACGGTGCGGTTCTGCGGGTTGGTGATCAGGTCGCCGCCGGCGAGCAGCTCGGGGAGCTTCCCCCGTACCGCTTCGCGCACCTTCTGGTTATGCCGCAGCCAGTCGCGCGCACCGCGGGAGAAAAGCTCGTACCAGGGGGTTTCCGCGGCGATGCGCGAGGGGCGCGCAGGCGGGCTGGCAGAGCCGGGCTCGGTCATGGCGGGACGCGGCGCGCCTTACTCCTGCGCGAGCAGCGTGGTGACGTAGTTGAGCGCCTCGCGCGCGCTGTGGCCGTCGTAGCCGTACTCGTCCGCGAGCCGCTGCTCGACCACGGAGATCTTCTTCTTCGTCTCCTCGTCCGGGCGGGTGGCCGAGCTGACCAGGCGCAGCACATCGCGGCGCTGCTCGAACAGGTATTGCTCGACCGCGTCGTGCAGCTGGGCGTGGCTGTCGAGCGTGAACTTCTCGCCGCGCTTGTACGCGCCCATCGCCTTTCTCACCACTTCCTGGCGGAACGAGACCTTGCCCGATTCGGAGATCTTGATCTTGTCCTCCACCGAGCGCAGGAACCGCTCGTCGGGCTTGCGCTCCTCGTTGGTGATCGGGTCCTTCACCTGGCGGTTGTCGAGCGTCGCCTCGACCTCGTCGAGATACTTGTTGAGCAGCTCCTGCGCCTCCTGCTCGAAGGACACGAACAGCGCCTTGTGGACGTCCTCCTTGACCCAGCGATTGTAGAAGTCCTTGCGCGCGATCACGAGGAAGTCGATCCACTTGCGTTTTTTCTTGGCGTCCATGCGCGCGTCGGACTCGATCGCGTCCTTCAGCGCGAGCAGCACCTCCATGCTCGTGAGGCTGCGCGCCTGCGACTGGATGATCGCGTTCGAGAGCGCATTCATGACGAAGCGCGGCGAGACGCCCGACAGCCCCTCCTCGGGGGTCTTGGCGCGGATCTTCTCGACCTCGCCGCGCGGCACTCCCTCGACCTCCTCGCCGGCGTACATGCGCACCTTCTTGCCGGGCTCTCCCTCCTTGTCGTCGCCCTCCTGCAGCCGGGTGAGGATGGCGAACGCCGCAGCGACATGGAGCGCGTGCGGATCCAGGTGCACCTCGCGGAAGGCCTGGGTGCTCGAGGTGAGCTTCCGGTAAATCATGGCCTCGTCCTTGTAGGACAGCGTATACGGCACCTGGATGATCACCATCCGGTCGAGCAGCGCCTCGTTTTCGGATTCCTGCAGGAACTTGCGGAACTCGGCGAGATTGGTATGCGCAACGATCGTTTCGTCCACGTAGATGAGCGGGAAGCGGGACACCTTGACGTTCATTTCCTGAGTCAGGGTGAGAAGCAGGTACAGGAACTCGCGCTTGACCTTGAGGATCTCGATCATCTCGAGGAGCCCGCGGCTTGCGGCGAACACCGCGCCCGACCAGGACCAGGCGCGCGGGTCGCCCTCGTCGCCGTACTCGGAAACCTTGGACAGGTCCACCGAGCCCACCAGATCGGCGATGTCGGCCGTGGTGGGGTCGTGCGGCGCATAGGTGCCGACCCCGACGCGCCCCGCCTCGGAGATGAAGATCCGGTGCACCGGCATCTGCATGAAGTCGCCGGAGAACTCGTGCGTCAGTCTGCTGACGCAAAACGGGCAGAGTTCGCCCGAGATTTCGACGCCATAGGTCTGGCGGAACTGCGGCCTCAGCGTGTGCGGCACCAGGTGCACCGGCGATTCGTGCACGGGACAGCCGTGAACGGCGTAAAGCGCCCCGGCGTCGGTGTGGCTGTATTCCTCGAGACCGCGCTTGAGCAGGATCACCAGGGTCGACTTGCCGCCCGAGGGAGGACCCAGCAGCAGCAGCAGACGCCTGCCCACTTCGCTGCCGGCGCTGGCAGCCTTGAAATAATCCACCAGCCGGTCGATGGTATCGTCGATGCCGTAGAGCTCCTCCTCAAAGATCCGGCAGTGCAGCTGCCCGCGCTCGTCGGCGCAGCCTTCGGTCCGGATCATGTCCCAGATGTACTGGTGGCTTGACCGGATGATGCCGCGCGGATCGTTGGGGAAGATCGTTTCGAGGAACGTGCCGAACGTACCGGACCACTGGACGGCGCGATGGTCGTTGCTGAAGGCCACGAGGGACCGCAGGAAACTTGCATGTCGGCCGGTGACGTCGGGACTTGTGCCAGTTTTCATGTTCGTGCCTCCTCTGAACGATCAGAAACCTCCTCTTTGCGTGGACTGCGGAAATCGCTGAACGAATTCTTCACCGCGGGGCGCGGAAACGGGCGATCGCGGCCGGCGCGCCGCGCACCGACTGGCATGGAGCCCTCGAACCCCATGTTTTCAAACAGTTCTTCTACGCGGAAAACCGTCTCCTTGGCGAGCGTTCGTCCGCTTCTTGCGTCCTTGGAGTGCTAAACGCGCCAAACGTTCGCTGCGCTGACGCGCGTTCGGGGAAAATCTGTGCCTCGGGGCGCGCCGATGGGATAATGACACGCTTTCGCTTTCGCCGCCGCGGCCGGCAGCACGCGATGCGAGCGTACGCCGTGAGCCGAGCCGCATTTTCATTCCGTTGCTTGACACCCTCGTGAGCCGAAGTGTCCGGTAGCCCGCGCACGAGCACTGTCGTGCAGTTATCCGTCGTCGTGCCGGTACGCAACGAGGAGGCGAACGTACTGCCGCTGCTGGCCGAGATCCACGCCGCACTGGAGCATCGATGCGAATTCGAAGTTCTCTACGTCGATGACGGCAGCCGCGACGGGACCGCACGGGTGCTTCGCGAGACGCTGGCGCGCTATCCCCGGCTGCGCGTGCTGTCGCACCGGGAAAGCTGCGGCCAGAGCGCGGCGCTGCTCACCGGGGTGCGAGCGGCCCGGGGCGAATGGATCGCCACCCTCGACGGCGACGGCCAGAACGACCCCGCCGACGTGCCGAAACTGCTTGCGGCGCGCGACGATCCGGCGCGACCGGCGAACCTCCAGTTGGTCACCGGTTACCGCAAGTCGCGCCGCGACAACCGGCTGAAGAGGATTTCCTCCCGCGTCGCGAACGCCGTGCGCTCGCGCCTGCTGCGCGACGCGACCCCCGACACCGGCTGCGGGCTCAAGCTGATCGCGCGCGCCGCCTACCTCGAACTCCCGTTCTTCGATCACATGCACCGGTTTCTGCCGGCGCTCGTGCAGCGCAACGGCGGCCTGACCCTCTCGGTCGAAGTGAGCCACCGGCCGCGCACCCGCGGACGATCGAGCTATGGGGTGCACAACCGGCTTTGGACGGGAATCGTCGACCTCCTGGGCGTGATGTGGCTGCGGCGTCGCATGAAGCGCCCGGAAACGACGGAGGTACCCCGGCCGTGAAGCCGAGGGCCCTGCTTTCCGGCCTGGCGCTGCTCGCAACGCTGGTCATGATCGGCTACGCCCTTCAGAGCGGCATGCTCGGCGATCTGCTGAGCGAAGCCTGGATCGACCGCTCCGTGCGCGGCAAGGGGATCTCCGGCGAGTTGCTGTACCTTTGCGTGGCGGGCCTTGCAACGGCGCTCGCGCTTCCGCGGCACGTCGTGAGCTTCCTCGGCGGGTATGCCTTCGGCGTCGGCCTCGGCACCTTGCTCGCGGTTGCGGGCACCGAAATCGGCTGCGTGCTGTCCTTTTTCTACGCGCGCGCGATCGGCCGGCCGCTGGTCAGCGCGCGTCTGGGCGCCCGGGTGCAGCGCGTGGAGGATTTTCTCGCGGCGCACCCGTTCTGGATGACCCTGCTCATCCGGCTTCTTCCCGTAGGCAACAACTTCGCCACCAACCTCGCGGCGGGCGTCTCCAGGGTCCCGGCCGTGCCGTTTCTGCTCGGGTCGCTCGTCGGCTATCTCCCGCAGACGCTGGTGTTTTCGCTCGCGGGCAGCGGCGTCGAACTGGGTGCCGCGTCGCGCATCGGCGTCGCCGTGCTGCTGTTCGCGGCATCGGGCGTCATCGGCGTCTGGCTGTATCGCAGGTTTCGCCATGGCAAGACGCTTGGCGCGGAGGTCGACGAGGCGCTCGAGGAACCCGCCCTCCCGGACGAAGGCTCGCAGCGCGGTTGATGCGCGGTCGAATCAGCGATCGTTGGCTTGCCGTGCTGCTGGGCGCATGGGCGGCGTTCTCGATTGCATCGATCTGGCTTCGGCCGCTGTGGCCGGTGGACGAGACCCGGTACGTCAGCGTGGCGTGGGAGATGTGGTTGCGCGGCGATTTTCTGGTGCCGTACGTCAACGGGGAACCCTACAGCCACAAGCCTCCGTTGCTGTTCTGGTTGATCCATCTCGGCTGGGCGGTCTTCGGCGTCAACGACTGGTGGCCGCGACTGGTCGGACCGCTCTGCGCATTCGCCTCGTTGCCGTTGCTGGCACGCCTTGCGCGCCTCCTGTGGCCCGAACCGCGCGAAGTCCCGGCATACGCGACCTGGGTGCTGTTCGGCACGCTGCTCTTCGCCGCCTTCGTGACGCTCACCATGTTCGACTTGTTGCTGATGCTGTGCGCGATGGCCGGAATGGTCGGCGTGCTGCGTGCGTCGCTCGGCGAGCGGCGCGCCGGTTTTCTCTGGCTCGGAGCGGGCATCGGCCTCGGCGTACTGGCGAAGGGGCCGGTGATCCTGCTGCACCTTCTGCCGGTCGCCGTGGTGGCTCCCTGGTGGGCGCCTGCGGTGCGGGCGGCTTCCGCACGATGGTACCTGGGCCTGCTGGGTGCCGTTCTTCTCGGCGCGGCGCTCGCGCTCGCCTGGGCGCTGCCCGCCGGCTATTTCGGCGGCGAAGCCTTCCGGCGCGCAATCTTCTGGGGACAGACCGCGGGCCGCGTCGCCGAATCGTTCGCGCATCGCGCGCCGTGGTGGTACTACCTGCCGCTCCTGCCGGCGATTCTGTTTCCCTGGCTGATCTGGCCGGCGCTGTGGCGCGGGCTGCGGGCGGCCGGCTTCGGGCCGGAGAACACCGGTGCGCGCTTTCTGGCGGCGTGGCTCGTGCTCACGGTCGTCGGGTTTTCGTTCGTGAGCGGCAAGCAGGCCAAGTATCTGGTGCCGATGCTTCCCGCTTTTGCGTTGCTGGCGGGGTACGCGCTGGCGAAGCTTCAGCCGCCCGCGCGCTGGTGGGAAATGGCGTTGCCGGCGTTCGGTTTTCTCGCGCTTCCGGCGACTCTCGCCTACGCCCGCGCGAAGCCCGCGGCGCTGGAGCTGCCTGAGTGGGCATCAGGGCTGCCGGTCTGGCCGATTGTGGTGTCTGCGCTGGCGTTTCCGCTCCTGCTTGCCTTTGCGCGGCGCGATACGCTCGCGCAAGTTCGGAGCGAGCAGCGGCTCGCCGTACATGTTGGGCTGGATGAGGGGCCTGGCCGCCATGATCTCGTCCAAGAGCCGGCGCGCGGCCGCGACGTCCATTACTCCCTTGACCGAATCGATCGCCCCCTCGTCGCCCGAGCCCCAGACCGGGCACATCGGGCAGCGCAGATTGCACTTGGTGGCAAGGTCGAGGAGCACGCGGTCGGGCAGCTCGGGCACCGGAAGCGGTGTCCAATCGAGCGTAGGATCGACCCAGGGAGCGTTGCGATAGTCGGTCACGCTCGGTTCCTTTCGCCCCGGCCGGTATCGCTCGGCGGCAGGGCGTAGAGCACCGTCTCGATGACGCCGCCGTCGTGCTGGCGCAGAAATAGATCGTAATCGGGGCAAAGCGCCTGCACCGTCTCGGCCACCCGCCAGAGATCGCTCGGCCGGTGATAGGCGGAAATGGCGAGCTTCGGCCGCCAGCGCCGGATCGCGCCGGCGGCGCCCGCGAGCGCCTCGACCTCGGCGCCTTCGATGTTCATCTTGATGAAGCTCACGCGGTCGCCGTCCAGCACCTCGTCGAGCGCCACGACCGGCATCTCGATCGCGCCTTCGGTCTGGAAGATGGCGCCGCGCGAGGCGTCGTTGTGGAAACGGAGAACG